>OBLW0100004373.1_pt1 | contig 10770 bp, 7 predicted proteins | sample 1520161 | NCBI WGS metagenome assembly OBLW01 (sample SAMEA3539309, study PRJEB22396) | soil metagenome | biome: tundra; feature: field; material: soil | place: USA | collected 2010-05 | depth 0.15 m
GAATGGCCGTGGAGAGAGTGACCGCGAATTCGCGGAACAGACGGCCGACGATTCCGCCCATCAACAGAAGAGGGATAAAGACGGCAATCAGCGAAATGCTGATGGTGAAGACGGTGAAGCCGATTTCTTCCGCGCCCTTCAGCGCCGCGGCAAAGGGCTGCATGCCGTTTTCCAGATGGCGCGTGATGTTTTCCATCACCACAATGGCGTCATCCACCACAAATCCCGTTGAAATGGTCAAGGCCATCAGCGAGAGGTTGTCTAGGCTATATCCGAACAGATACATCACTGCGAGCGTGCCGATCAGCGAAACCGGCACAGCGACGGCGGGAACCAGCGTGGCGCGGCCGTTGCGCAGGAAGACAAATACCACGACGATGACAAGCCCGATGGAAATCAGCAGCGTCCTCTCGACGTCGCTGACGGATGCGCGGATGGTTGTGGTCCGGTCGAGAACGATGGTGGTATCGATGCCCAGCGGAATGGATGCCTGGATATGCGGAAGTTGTGCGCGTATGCGGTCCACCGTGGCAATGATGTTGGCGCCGGGCTGGCGGTAGATGCTGACGGAAATCGAGCGCTTGCCGTTCAAATAGCCGGCCGCGCGGACGTTTTGCACGGAGTCCGTCACTTGAGCGACATCGGACAGGCGGATCGCCGCGCCGTGGTGGTAACCGACCACCAGCGGCTTGTAGCCCTCCGCGAGCGAGATCTGGTCGTTGGCAAGGATATCCGCGGTCACAATGCCATCGGAGATTTGGCCTTTCGCCAAGTCGGCGTTCTGCAGGCTCAGCATGGATTGCAAACTCGCAAGGCTCAGTCCGTAGCTGGCCAATTGCGTGGGATTCGCGTCCACGCGCACGGACGGCAGGGCGCCGCCTCCGACGCTGACTTGCCCCACGCCCTGTATCTGCGATAACTTCTGTTCGATGACGGTGGAGGCTTCGTCATACACCGTCGCGGGACCGTATTTGACCGAGGTCAGACCGAGAATCATGACCGGCGCATCGGAGGGATTGACCTTGCGATAGGTCGGATTGCCGGGCATGTTGGCGGGCAGATAGGTTCGCGCCGCGTTGATCGCAGCCTCCACGTCGCGCGCCGCGCCGTCGATGTCGCGGCTGAGGTCGAACTGAATGGTGAGCGATGTGCTGCCGAGCGCGCTGGCGGAAGTCATCTCTGTCACACCCGCAATATGGCCGAGCTGCCGCTCCAGGGGAGTGGCGACGGACGACGCCATAATGTCGGCGCTGGCCCCCGGCAAACTGGCGTTGAGCGAAATGGTTGGAAAGTCGACCTCCGGCAAAGGAGATACCGGCAACACCTCAAACGCAACCGCCCCGGCAAGGGCGATCGCCACCGTGAGAAGCGTCGTGGCCACTGGCCGGTGAATGAAGGGCGCGGAAATGTTCATCCGGCGCCTGCCAGTTCCGCGCCTCCGGTTTCCAGCTTGTTCGATTTGTGGGCAAAACGCTGCCCGAGATTGTCGAAAAAGATGTAGATGACGGGCGTGGTGTAAAGCGTGAGCGCCTGGCTCAGCAGCAGTCCGCCCACCATGGCGATGCCCAGCGGCTTGCGCAACTCCGAACCGAAGCCGGTTCCCAGCGCCAGCGGCAGCCCCGCCAGCAGCGCCGCCATGGTGGTCATCATAATGGGGCGGAAGCGCAGCAGGCAAGCATCGAAAATCGCATCCGTCGCGTTCTTGCCGTGCTTCCGCTCGCCTTCCAGCGCGAAGTCCACCATCATAATGCCGTTCTTTTTCACAATGCCGATCAGCAGGACGATGCCGATGATCGCAACCATGCTCAAATCCTGGTGAAAGAGAATCAGTGCGAGGAAAGCGCCGACGCTCGCCGACGGCAGCGTGGACAGAATCGTGATGGGGTGTACAAAGCTCTCATACAGAACGCCCAGCACAATGTACACCGTCACCAGCGCGGCCAGAATGAGCAACGGCACGCCGGCGAGCGAATTCGTGAACGATGCCGCGGTGCCCTGAAACCCCGCCTGCAGGCTGGGAGGCATGTGCATGTCTTTCTGCACTTTGTTGACGCTGGTAATGGCGTTGCCCAGCGCGGCATTCGGCGCCAGATTGAACGATACGGTGATGGCCGGGAATTGCCCCTGATGGGTAATGGCGAGCGGCTCCGTGGTCTTCTCGAAGTGGGAAAAAGCGCTCAGCGGAACGGCGCTGCTCACAACCGAACTGGTAATGCCCGCCGACGTGGCGCCCTTGCTGGACGCCGCCGTCGAGACGCTCGCCGAGAGTGCGTTCCCGGGAGGAGCAAGCGTATTCGCCGATGCAGTGTACAACGCCGAACTCGTCACCGCATTGGACCCCGCGGAGGACGATCCGGAAGACGCAAAAGAGGAAGAAGCTCCCGCGCCGGTAGCTCCTGAAGATGCATTGGACTGTATGTAAATCTGGTTCAGCTTGTTGGGGTCCTTCTGAAACTCCGGCTGACTCTCGAGGATCACATGGTACTGGTTTACCTGCGTATACATCGTGCTGATCTGCCGCTGGCCAAAGGCGTCGTAGAGGGTGTTATCGATCGTCGAAGGCGCGATGCCAAGCCGCGAGGCGGTGACCCGGTCGATCACCAGGGATACGGCCAGCCCCCCCAATTGCTGATCGGTGGCCACGTCTTCCAGTTCCGGCAACTGTTTCAGCCGCTTGACAAACCGATTAGTCCAGTCATTCAGTTCATTCGCATCGGGATCTTCAAGCGTGTACTGATATTGCGTGCGGCTCACCCGGTCGTCTACCGTAATGTCTTGCACGGGCTCCATAAACAACTGGATTCCTTGAACCTGGTTCAGTCTGGAATTGAGCCTGCGAATCAGGTCCGACGCACTGATCTTGCGTTCGCCGAGCGGCTTTAGATTGATCGACATCCTGCCGCTGTTCGTGGTTGTATTCGTTCCGTCCGCGCCGATAAAGGACGAAAGGCTTTCCACGGCCGGGTCCGCCAGAATCGCCTTGGTAAGCTCCAGTTGCTTCTCCGCCATGGCCTTTGGGCCAATCGCCGGCGGCGCCTGCGAGATGCCCTGGATGACGCCCGTGTCCTGTACCGGGAAGAAGCCCTTGGGAATGACGATGTAAAGGAAAACGGTCAGCCCCAGCGTGGCCACCGCGACCAACAGCGTCGTCGTCTGAAATCGAAGGACGAACTTCAGGGTTCGGCCGTAGAATGCGATCATCCCCTCGAAAGCGCGCTCCGAGGCCCTATAGATGCGCCCCTGCTGCTCCTTTGCCTGGCGCCGTAAGATGCGCGCGCTCATCATGGGTGTGAGCGTAAGGGAAACCACCGCCGAAAGGACGATCGTAACAGCCAGCGTCACGGCGAACTCGCGGAACAGGCGCCCCACCACGTCGCCCATGAATAACAGCGGAATCAGTACGGCGATCAGCGATACGGACAGCGAAAGAATGGTGAAGCCAATTTCCTCCGCGCCCTTGAGCGCCGCTTCCATGGGCGGATCGCCCGCTTCGATGTATCGTGAAATGTTCTCGATCATCACGATGGCATCGTCCACGACGAAACCCGTGGAAATGGTCAGAGCCATCATCGATAAGTTATCCAGGCTGTAACCAAGTAGGTACATCACTCCGAAGGTGCCGACCAGAGACAGCGGCACAGCCACGCTTGGGATAATGGTGGCATAGAGACTGCGCAAAAAGAGGAAGATCACCAGCACGACAAGGCCGACCGTCAACAGCAATTCGAACTCGACGTCGGAAACCGACGATTGGATCGCGGTGGTCAGGTCGGTAAGCGTGGTCACCTGAATGCCCGTGGGCAGGTTGGCCTCGAGCTGCGGCACTAACTGCTTGATGCTCTTGACCACGCTGATGGTGTTGGCCCCGGGCTGGCGTTGTACATTCAGGATCACGGCCGGGGTTTGATCCATCCACGCCGCCTGATTGTTGTTCTCCACGCCATTCACGATGCTCGCTACGTCCGTCAGCATCACCGGCGCGCCGTTGCGGTATGCGGCTACCACGTTCCGATAGTCGCCGCTGGTGACCAGTTGATCGTTGGCGTCGATCTGGTAATCCTGGCGCGGTCCATCGAAGTTCCCTTTCGCCGCGTTCACGCTCGCCTGCGTCAGCGCGGTGCGCAGGTCTTCCAGGTTGATCCCGTTCGATGCCAGCGCCGTCGGGTTGGCTTGAATGCGCACCGCCGGCTTTTGCCCTCCGCTGATGGTTACAAGGCCTACTCCGTTGAGTTGCGAGATCTTGGGAGCGAAGCGCGTATCCACAAGGTCCTCGACCTGGGAAAGCGGCATCGACGTTGAGGCGATGGCCAAGGTGAGGACAGGCGCATCCGCGGGATTCGTCTTACTGTAAGTCGGCGGCGCGGGCAGAACGGATGGCAGCAAACTCTGCGCCGCGCTGATGCCGGACTGCACCTCTTCCTCGGCCACGTCGATTGCCATCGTCAGATTGAACTGCAGCACGATGACGGAAGTGCCTCCGGAGCTGGTAGACGTCATCTGGCTCAATCCCTGCAACTCGCCGAATTGGCGCTCCAGCGGGGCCGTAACGGTCGTCGACATCACAGTCGGGCTTGCGCCCGGATAAAACGTGAGCACCTGAATGGTCGGATAATCGACTTCCGGCAATGCGGAAACAGGCAGTTGCGTATAGCCAACCAGACCTACCAGGAGGATTGCAGCCATCAACAGCGCGGTGGCGACCGGCCGCTGAATGAAAGGACGGGATGGGCTCACTGCGCCGTGCTCCCGCTCGCCGCGGCCGGTACAGCCGCGTTTGAGACGGCGACCTTAACGTTGTCCTGCAACTTATCGAAGCTGCTGTTGGCCACCACGTCTCCCGGATTGATGCCGGCAACCTGCGTCAAACCTCCGTCCGTGACTCCCGGCTTGACGCTCCGCATATGCGCGAAACTGCTCTGGATCACGTACACGAACGATGCCTGGCCATTCTGCTGAACCGCCGATGCCGGAATCAATGTCACTCCCTGTAGCGTGTTTACCAGCAGCCGGGTGTTTACAAACTGGTTCGGGAAAAGCGCGTCGTTCTGGTTGTCGAAGAGCGCTCGGCCCTTTACGGTTGCAGTCGTCGTGTCGATTTGGTTGTCGAGCGTCAACAGCGTCCCGCTTGCAATCTTCTTCTGCGCGGTGCGGTCGAAGGCATCTATGGTAAGCTGCGCTCCCTTCGCCAGGCGTGCTTGAACCTGGCCCAGACTGTCTTCCGGTATTGTGAAAATGACGGTGGTGGGCTCCAACTGTGTAATGACCGCGAGGGTCGCCGTTCCGGCGGATTGCACCACGTTGCCCGGATCCACCAGCCGCAAACCCACCCGGCCGGCGATCGGAGCGGTGATGTGGCAAAACCCGACTTGAACCTGGTCGTATTGCACCGTTCCCCGATCGTTCTTTACCGTGCCTTCGTCCTGGACGACAAGCTTTTCCTGATCGTCCAGAATTTGCTGCGCAATGGCGTTGCGTTCCCGTGCGATGCGGTAGCGTTCCAGGTCCATCTGCGCCTGCGCAAGCACGCCTTCGTCTCTTTCCAGCGCGCCTTGCGCCTGCAAAAGCGTTGCGCTGTAAGGGCGCGGATCGATATCCACCAACGCATCGCCCTTCTCTACGAGTTGACCCTCCTGGTAGTGTACGGTTACGATCAGCCCGGTTACCTCGCTCGTAATCGAAACGGTATAGACCGGAGTGACTGTACCGATTGCCTCGAGATAAACGCCGATGTTGCCCTTTTGCGCGGTCGCGCTCGTAACGGTGATCCCCGGTGCAGGCCGCGCCGCCAAGGCTGCCGCCTTCTTCTTGGCCGCCTCGTGGTGGCGGAAGATCAGCACAAACGCAAGTGCCAGGAGCAGCAGTAACAGAATCCACGTGACGATCCACGCAGTCCTATGTCGGCTACGAGGCGGAACGGGAGCCGCAAGTTGGTGGTCAGGGCCAATGGGTGATCGCTTGTCTATCTCATCTGTCAATTGGAGAGCCCCCTTTCCTGCTCGCAGAGTAACATAGTGTATGACACTTTAGCCGGTCGATATCGCTTATACGTTCCGAGTCGAACGGAATGAAATCATAGTAGTCGCCACCCACTTCACGAGCGGGCTGGTAGAAAAAACCGAAGTCCAGCCCTGGGTAGTCCGGGGTCTGCGACGGAAGTAGGCGCACCTGCACTTCGTAGGCGATTTCGAGTTCTTTCCGGCGCCTCGCCGTTCAGCTTCATTTTCATCTTCAAGCGCGCCCTTCAGAGCATTTACAATTGCCACGATAACCGTCAGCACGATGAGCCTTCCAGCCAGGTTCCAGTAGGGAATCAACGTATGGTGGTAGAAAGCCGCTCCTCCCCAGTCATCGGTGGCCCAGACGACGGCGCTGGCCAGACAGCATATGTATCCCCAGCGGGCTCCCAGGAAACAACCTGCGAACAGCGTTGGAATCAGATAGAGAGCGAACAGCGATAGGTCGTGATCGAGGACAAGGTCCAGCCACGCAATCAGGACGAACAGGGCCGTGAATAGCAAAGCCTGGACGAGCCATGGCTGGCGATACAAGTACCGTACCGCGTTCAAGAACGCCGTCCCTCCCCTCGGGCCGGTGAATTGCCTGGCGGGAGTGTCAAGGGGCGTAGCGATTGAACTCATTCCCATAGTGCTTATTGCAAATCTGCCGAAGGGCGATCGCCCAGCCCGGCCTTAAGAGGAGACGCCCCATCCGCTTGCCGGAGAGCGTGTGCGCAGTTGTGCCCGTGCCCAGAGTTGCCACTCGCTCTCTCAGTTGGCGCGCGCGCTCCTTTCTACTCTGAAAGCGAGCAGCCCGGATGGTTGCAATCGCACGAGATCTCGACTTCCCCTCTCGCGTCTTCGCAGCGCTGGCTACAGTACTCTTTGTCATGTGTTACGGTGCACCTGCAAGCTGGGTGCGCGCATTTCTTTTGCTCAAGATCTGCCATGGTTACTCCTTCCTATCAACGCAGTGGATGGGCTTACTTCCCCCCGCCCGGAGGAAAATGATCGAACATCTTCTGCACGTCCTTATTGAGAGCCTTGATGTTCTTGTCGGACTTGTTGGAGAGGGTTTCACTGGACGATCCCCGCCAAATAAGCCTCTTACTGTTCGCGTCGAACAGATCGACAACCAGAGTACCGACCGTGTAGTTGTGAACTGTGGTCGTGACATCTCCGAATCCCCCCCAGCGCCAGCCGCCTCCAAAGCCATTGTAGTAGGTGTTGAGAGTTGGATGATTTTGGGCCATCTCCATGGCCAGGATGGCGACGTCGCCGCCCGACTCCACCGGCGTCCAACCTTTCGCTGTCAAGGCGGCATTGACGGCTCCTTTGATCCGGTCGACCCATAACGCGTCTGATGTTTGGACCTTCTCCCAGGAGTATGTCTTGTACTGGCTGAATTTTGCCTTGTGATCGTAGTCAGTCTTCACCTGCTGTGCGAACGATGCGGTCGCAAAAAGAAGCGCGGCGCCGGCGGAGGCAAATATCGTATGTTTGTTCATGAAGTGTCCCCATTCAGTCGTCTTAAGGTTGTGTTCTTTCGTTGAAAACTCGCGCGCGTGATGTGCAATCGAGTGGCCCCGACCCGCAGGTTGCGTCGCCGATCCCGTCCCAGGGCCGCCTGGCGAGGGCGGCCTCGTCCATACCGCCCTTAGCGACACCTCGATTACCGCCGCCCGCCGCCGCCGCCGCGGGCTCCTCCGCCGCCACCTGACTGTCTCTGCGCCATCTGTTGCATCTGCTGCGTGTGTCCTTGCTGCATTTGCTGGGTCTGTTGCTGGTGTTGTTGTTCTACCTGCTGCATTCTCGCTGGAGCGGCCTTCTATTTCGCCAGCTGTTGATGCTCCTGGTCCGCCGAGGTTCAACTTTCGTCCTATTAAGCATGAGAAGGGCCATCTCTTTTGGAGGGGCCACACCTCCGCGGAGTCGCCCGGATCGGTGGATTAGGGCCACAACTGGGGCTCCCGGCCCCCATGGGACTTGCCTTCCTGGACTAGAGAGTTTAGCGAACGGCAGGGCCAGGCGACCGCCACTTCCGACAGTCTCATTTCCGGGCTCCGCGCGACATCGTCCTCCGGGTTCCGCCCTGTAGCCAATACGGGTCGGCAGATTCTGCATTTCAGATGAAGCTTTTGCATCTCGGCTCGGGCGAAGTTCTACTCTAGCCCCACGCTGCCTCACAGCCTCGCAGCAGGGTTCCTATTGTGGACCTTCTCGTGCAAAGGACGATACTCGGCTCGAACTGGCGGAGGGACGGTCATGAAGAGAGCAGGTACGGAAACGAGTGGGATCGAAGAGATCCTCGAACGAAAAAAAGCCGAACTGGTTGAAATATTGCGAAAGCGCGACGGCATCGCAATCGAGAAGAGCGCGGACCAAATGGACGAAATTCAGGACGCGTCAGAACGAGATCTGGCGATCCAAAGCGTGGACCGCGAGTCGGTCCTGCTGCGTCAGGTAATAGCCGCATTGCGACGGATGCACGAGGGCAGCTTTGGAATCTGCATCGATTGCGAATCCGCAATCAGCCCGAAACGCTTAGCGGCTGTGCCATGGGCGTCGCGTTGTATTCAGTGCCAGGAGGCTGCCGATGGGAATCTCCAGGAACGCACGGAGTTTCTCGGAGAAACCCTCGTGAAGGCCGCCTAGATGAACCGCTCCACATCCGGCTTGTCGATCGCCGTTCGGTGGACAGCCGGCTACTGCGAAAGCAAAAGGCGAGAATGGGATGGGCCTGGTGGTGGAAACGGCGTCCAGTTCGAACCATTGCGTTTCTCGGAAACTACTTGCCGCGCAAATGCGGCATTGCCACGTTTACATCGGACTTGCTTGGGGCTGCGGCGGCGCGCCACCCCCAAAGCTGCTGCTTCGCTGTGCCGGTCAACGACATCGATGGGCGTTATCGGTATCCCGACGCTGTGCGCTTCGAGATTGAGGAGCAGAATCTGGATTCTTATCGGCGCGCCGCCGGATTCCTGAACTCCAGCAACGTGGATGTTGTCTCGGTCCAACACGAGTTCGGAATCTTCGGCGGGCCGGCCGGCAGCGATCTGTTGACCTTGCTGCGCGAATTGAGTGCGCCCGTCGTCACCACGCTCCACACGGTTCTCCTTAAGCCCAATGCAGACCAACATCGCGTGATGCAGGAGTTGATAGCGCGCTCAACCCGGCTAGTGGTCATGACGGAGCGCGGACGAACGACCTTGTCGGAGGCGTACCAGGCACCTTTGTCCAAGATCGATCTGATCCCACACGGCATTCCCAACGTACCATTTGTCGCCCCCAATTATTACAAGAACCAGTTCGGCGTGCACGGGTGCCATTCGCCGACCCGCGGCCGCGAATCGTTTGCCGCGAGAGGGTTGAGCCATGCGGCTGCATGAATCGCCGGGATTGAATCTGGAATCCGCACGGACAATAATGCCAGCGCGCTCGTTTTGGCGTAGTCGCCCGGCAGGTTGAACGTGTGTACCGAACAGTACCCGGGAAATCAGAATGATGATTGCGGCCGTCGCCGTTGGCCTGGACGTCGCGCCAGTAAAGCCCGCCGACTTCGCTTATCCTGACGCCCGAAGCGTACAGCAACAACAAAAGAGCGCGATTCCGCTCGTTGGGCTCGAGACTCAGAATGCGGTGGACGTCGGCCTCAGGCAGGATGCGTTCGGCCAGGCGGCTGCGAACGGCGGGGAGCCGCAAGGCGCGGCCGATGTCGAAGGGGAGGTAGCCAATGCGGTGACCGAAGGCCAGCAGGGATTTCACCGCGGACAGGATGCGGTAGCGGCTGGCGGAGGCCAAGGTGTCGATGTCGAGGGAATCTGCGAAGCCTTGGAGATCGGCGAGGGTCACGGAGGGCAACGGCTTCCGGGCCGCGGCGCATAACCGGGCGATATCGCCGGCATAGGCGCGCTGGGTATGGGCGGGGCGGCCGTGGAGCCATATGTCGATCAACTGGGCGTCGGAATTGGCCTGCGGCGGGGCGGGCGCAGCCGGGAGGGTCTCGGAAATAGAGATTTCGGGAATTTCCCGCCATTTTCGCGCGTTCTTCGCCTATAAGCAAGATAATGAATTACTTATCGTTCTTTCGGCAAGCGCGGCCCTTGAGGGGAATTCCGACGGTCGTTGCCTCCCAAGGGAAGGTCCTGCCGGGCCCGGACGCTGTTCGGCGCCCGCCATCTTGAAAGGGGGGCAACAATTCTCGGAATTTCTTGGAATTGTGTGGACAGCGGCGGAAGTTGCGCCATCTGGGCTAACTGGCTGAACGGTAATCGGGGCGGAGTTCTGGCCAACGCCCGGAACTTCCGCCCGAGGCGCGGCGCGATGCCGTCCCTGGTCTGGAAGGCTGGCGCGGTCTGTCGGCTGATCGACTGACCTGAGTAGTGGTCCTCTGGGCGTTGCCTACCAAGGATCTCATCACCACCCTCGTTTTGGGTTTCCCAGGGGGACACAGCGATTCTTTGGCCCTGCTTCGAAAGCAGGTGCTCTGCGAGAAGTGATAGCCAATGGAATCATCGGCTTGAGGTCGGTCAGTCCTGACCACCTGATCGAACTCTCCTCTTGTCCGGTTCGCCTTCAAACTCGCCGACTGTAACTCACTGATATCACGACTCTAGAGTCTTGCCACGGACTCCGCCACAGATCGCGTTTTGTCACGGTCTTGCCACGGTCGAGACCAGAAGCCATTGCATGAACGGAGAAGGTGTTTTAGAATCAGAGAAGTAGAATGTCGGGGCGTAGCGCAGCCTGGTAGCGCACCTGCCTTGGGCGCAGG
>OBLW0100004374.1_pt1 | contig 10770 bp, 10 predicted proteins | sample 1520161 | NCBI WGS metagenome assembly OBLW01 (sample SAMEA3539309, study PRJEB22396) | soil metagenome | biome: tundra; feature: field; material: soil | place: USA | collected 2010-05 | depth 0.15 m
CTAAGTGACTGGAGTTCAGACGTGTGCTCTTCCGATCTAGATGGGGTATGAGTTGGCGGCGGAGGATGCGAAGAAGCCGTACGTGGAGGTTAGCGGGCGCAAAGGATTGGGCGTCAAAGCCGATGACCTGATCGACAAGTTGGAGGCGGCTGCTTTAGCGGAGGTGCGGGGCCGGCATGCGGAGATGTCGGTGGCGGAGCAGATTCGGACGGCGCATGCGATTGCTGTGGGGGCTTTGCGGTTCTTTGTTTTGAAGTTTACCCGGAATTCGATTATTGCGTTTGATTTTGGGGATGCTTTGAGCTTTGAAGGGGAGACTGGGCCTTATTGTCAGTATGCGGTGGTGCGGATTCGAGGGATCCGGCGGAAGGGCGTGGAGGCGGGGACGGAGCGGGCCGAGTTGACGGCGGAGTCGGTGCGCGGGATTTTGGATGGGGCGGAGGGATCGGGATTGTGGGAATTACTGCTGTTGGCGGGATCGGGCGACGCAGCGGTGGATGCGACGATCGCGGCCCAGGAGCCGGCGTTTCTGGCTAAGTATGCGTTTCAGTTGGCACAGGGGTTTAATAATTTTTATCACCGGCACCATATTTTGTCGGAGGGGGATGAGCAGAAACGGGCGTTCTTGTTGGGGCTGACGGAGCTGGTGGAGCGGGAGTTGGTGCGAATTTTGGACTTGTTGGGAATTGAGGCGCCGGAAAAGATGTAACGGGACACCTTGTAGGGGCGAAAGCAAGCCCCGCCCTACAAGTTCGGCGCAACAGCCGGCAGGTTGCCATTCGGGCTCAGCTAACCGGCGCTACCGGGTTAGTAGGACATGGCTAGGTTTACCAGGGTGCGGAGAGCTACACCGGTTGGGCCTTTGGCTAGCCAGGGTTTGGCGTCATCGTTCCAGGCTGTGCCTGCTATGTCTAGGTGGACCCAGGGGGTGTCGCCGGCGAATTCGCGGATGAACCAGGCTCCCGTTATGCTGCCGCCGCCTTTGCCGCTGCCTATGTTCTGGATGTCGGCGAAGCTGCCTTTGATGAATTCGCGGTATTCGTCGTCCATGGGCATTTGCCACATTTTTTCGCCAACGGCTTTGGCGCTGGCTAGGAGCTTGTCGGTCCAGGATTGGTCTGCTCCGCCGAACACGCCTACGTTGATGTTGGCCAGGGCTACCACGATGGCGCCGGTTAGCGTGGCTGCGTCTACCAGGTGCGTTGCGCCGAGTTGCTTGGCGTAGTGAACTCCGTCGGCAAGGATTAGGCGGCCTTCGGCGTCGGTGTTCAAGACTTCGATAGTTTTGCCGGACATGGCGGTCTGGATGTCACCGGGCTTTTGGGCTTTGCCGCCGGGCATGTTTTCGGTGCTGGGGACTACGCAGACTACCTTTACGTTGGGCTTTAGGGCCGCCAGGGCTCGCATTACGCCAAGCATCGTGGCGCCGCCGGCCATGTCGTATTTCATTTTTTCCATGCCGTCGGCGGGCTTGATGGAGATGCCGCCGGTGTCGAAGGTGACCGCTTTGCCCACCAATCCGATTACTGGTGCGCCGGGTTTCGGCGGGGTTGCTGGCGTGTAGGTGACCACGATCATGCGAGGTGGCTCTGGGCCGCCTTGGGCTACGCTTAGTAGGGCCCCCATTTTCAGGTCGGCGATGCGTTTTTCGTCGAGGATGTCGACCGACAGGCCGGATTCTTTGGCCATGGCTGCGGCTTTTTCGGCCAGGATTTTGGGGGTTAGTAGGTTGGAGGGTTCGTTGACCAGGTCGCGAGCGAAGTTTTGGGCTTCGGCGATGATGCGGCCTTTGTTCAGGGCTTTTTCGCCTGCGGATTTTTCTTTGTCGGAATACCCTGCGATGGCGATGGTTTCGATCGATTTGTCGTTCTTTTTGTCGGATTTGTATTTGTCGGTCTCGAAATTGGCGGTGATGGCGCCTTCGGCTATGGCTTGGGCGGAGTCTTCGCTCAGGTCGTTCTCGCGGACCAGGAAGGTTAGCTTTTTTATGGAGCGGGATTTCAGGTAGCGCAGAGCGGCTCCGGCGATTTTTCTTAGGGTGGCTAGGTCGAATTTGTCGCGCTTCCCTGCCCCTACGAGCAGGAGGCGGGTGGCTTTCAGGCCTGCTGGTGCGTGGATCAGGGTCATTTCGAGAGGCTTGCCACTGAATTCGGCGCTGGTGGCGAGTTTATTTAATATTCCATTACCTGACTTGTCAATTTCAGCTAAAGTGCCTTGGATGGGATCGGGGTCGTCGAAAACGTAGGAGACGATGGCGTCGGTCACGAGTGTGGCGTACGGCTTGGTTTCCAGGGTGATCTGCATGATGCTCTTATCGCCTCCGATTGCGATACATGGCTTGGTCAGCTTCGCGGCGGGCTTCTTTGGTGCGTTCGTCCTGGCGGCGGTCCCACGTCTTTTTGCCTTGAGCCAGGGCAATTTCGCATTTTGCTATGCCGTCACGGAAGTATATCCGGAGGGGGATGACAGTCAAACCCTTGGCCTCGACGCGACCCGCTAACTTGTTAATCTCGTTGTGATGCAGCAGGAGCTTGCGGGAGCCTAGCGGTTCGTGATTCCAGGGGCCGCCGGGACTGTATTGGGCGATGTGGGCGTTCACCAGCCAGGGGCCGCTGGGTTTGAAGTCCACAAAGGCGTCGCGGATGTTGGCTTTGCCTTGGCGCAGGGCTTTGACTTCGGTGCCGTGGAGGACTAATCCAGCTTCGTGTTTTTCAAGTAGGTGATAATTGTAGGATGCCGCGCGGTTCTGGGCTACTACGGTTTCCTTCTCGCTCTCTTTGGCCTTGGCGGACGGTTTGACGGGTTTCTTGGGGTTGGGCACTGGTTTAATCCTATGTGAATGCGTCGTTAAATGTTAGTGGTAGGGGGTAACATATGCAAGACAGCCAACCCTCTGCGGCTTGTATGGCCTCTAACCCGATGCTAAGCTTCGACGGATTCGTGCCCGAGCCATGGAGAGTACATGCGAGGATGGAGCAAGACAATTTTGTGTTTGGGTATCGGGCTGCTGGCTGCGGGCTGCCCGAAGGGCAAACCTGACTACCAGCAGGGGCGCAGGGCCGAGAATCTGCAGGATTATGATGCCGCATACGACTTCTACCAGAAGGCGCTGAAGACCGATCCCGAGAACGCCGAGTACCAGATCAAATTCAATCAGGCGCGGTTTGAGGCGGCAGCCTATCACGTCAAGAATGGCTTGAAGCTGCGCGAGCGCGGCGATCTGCAAAGCGCGGCGGGCGAATTCCAACGCGCTGCGGTTATCGATCCGTCCAGCCCGATCGCGGAGCAGGAGCTTCGCAAAACCGCGGAAATGATTGGGGAACGGGAACACGCGGCGGAGGCTGCGGCCGAACCGGTTACCGAAGTCGGAGGGATGCCGCTAGCTTCGCAACCGCCCGAGATTCGACCTCTTTCGCGCGCGCCGATTAGCCTGCACATGTCGAACGACGCGAAGATTGTGTTCGATACGATTGGAAAGTTGGCGGGATTAACGGTGGTTTACGACCCGGACTTCCCTGCCCGGCGGATCCCCGTGGACCTGAACAATGTGACGCTGGAACAGGCGCTGGACATTGTGTCGCTGGAGAGCAAGGCCTTCTGGAAGCCGGTGACGGAGAACATTATTTTCGTGGTGCCGGACCAGCCGCAGAAACGCCGGGACTACGAAGAGCAGGTGGTAAGGACATTTTATTTGTCCAATACGGTGCAAGCGCAGGATCTGACGGAAATTGTTACCGGGCTGCGGCAATTGCTGGACTTGAAGCGCATCCAGCAGCTTAATGCGCAGAACGCGATCATTATTCGGGATTCGCCGGACAAGCTGGCAATTGCGGAGAAAATGATCAAAGACATCGACAAGGCCAAGCCGGAAGTCGTAATCCAGGTACAGGTGCTGGAGGCACGGCTGGATCATATGCGGAACCTGGGTATCCTGCCCGGGCAAAGTGCTTCAATTAGCGTGGTGCCGCCGGGGACGACCACGACCACAAGTGGGACCTCGAGTACCTCGACGAGCACGACGACTAACATCTTGTCGCTACAGAACCTGGCGCACTTGAATGGGTCGGCCTACAGCGTCACGCTGCCGAACTTTACGGCGAATGCGCTGCTAAATGATTCGGCTACAAAGATTATTCAGAATCCCGAAGTGCGATCGGTGGATGGACAACCGGCGAAGCTGCGCATTGGTGACCGCGTGCCGGTGGCGACGGGCAGCTTCCAGGCAGGCGTAGGCGTGGGCTCAACGGCAGGTAGCGGATTCGTAAACCCGTTGGTGAACACGCAATTTCAGTACATCGACGTGGGCGTTAACGTAGACATCACCCCGCGCGTTCACCCGAACCACGAAGTAAGCATGAAGGTGAGTATCGAGGTTTCGTCGGTGACCGGGCAATCCAACATTGGCGGCATCCAGCAGCCGATTATCAGCCAGAGAAAGATCGATCACGAGATCCGGTTGAAAGAAGGCGAAGCAAGTATTTTGGGCGGCCTGGTCGAAAAGACGGATACCAAGAGCAATAACGGATGGCCCGGGCTGGGAAATGTTCCCTTGTTGCGATACCTGTTCGCGGAAGATAGCAAGAGTTATGAGGACGATGAGATTCTAATTATCTTGACGCCGCGCATCGTGAGGATGCCAGAGTGGACGCGAGCGAATTTGCGGCCGTTGTATTCGGGTTCAGAAACAAATGTGCAAGTGCGACGGGAAAGCGAGGTACGCGCGCCTCAACAAGACATTCCGCAGGCGCCTGCGACTCCCGGCAATCCACCGATGGCGGCTGCTCCTTCCGCGGGGAACGCGGCGCAGGGAGGCCAGTCAGCGCAAATGCGATTCGAGCCGCGGGGTATGTCCCTGAAGGTGGGACAGCAGTCGACCATTGGCGTGGTGGTGGATAACGTGACCGATCTGTTCTCGATTCCCTTTTTGCTGCAATACAATCCGGCGGTGATCAGCGTCGAGGAAGTGCAACACGGCGGGTTTTTGCAGGGCGGGAACCAGGAAATCGCGATCGTTACCAACATTAATAAGGAAAAGGGTCAGGCAATTATATCGGCGACGCGGCAACCCAACACCGTCGGCGTCAGCGGCACCGGAACGATCATGGGAATCGTGATCAAGGCCATCGGGCCGGGCTCCGCGAATCTGTCCATCGTGCAGGTGAATGCGAAAGACTCGCAGCAGCGGCCGATTCCGCTGGTCACCAGCGAGGCAACACTGCAGGTACAGCCGTAGTCAAATCCATAGGGACTCACATGCCGCAGGGGAAACAATTTCCGCGCCGGGCAATTGCAACGGAAGCAGGAATGACGCTTCTAGAGTTAATCCTGGCCTGCTCAATTCTGTTGATATTGACGTCGGCGGCTTTGCCGATTGCGCGCTACACGATCGTCCATAAGCGGGAAGCGGAGTTGCACTACGACTTGCGGCAAATGCGCGACGCCATCGATCGGTATAAGGATTTGGCGGACCGGAATTTAATCCGGATCGAAGTTGGCAGCGAAGGTTATCCTCCGGATTTGGAGACGCTGGTAAAGGGCGTGCAGCTTGGAGCGGGAAATGACCGGAAGATCCGATTTTTGCGGCGGATTCCGAAGGATCCGATGACCGGCCAGACGGAATGGGGCCTACGTGCCGTTCAGGACGATCCGGACTCGACAAGTTGGGGCGGCAAGAACATCTTCGACGTATACTCGAAATCACAGGGAACGGCCAGCGACGGTACGAAGTATTCGGACTGGTAGCCAATTATAAGGGTGCTGCATGAATGGAAATTTTAAGATGGGTGGCTCGCTGTCTGAGCCCAGACGGGGAATGCGATCTGGCACTGGCGGGTTCACCCTGATCGAATTGATGATCGTGATCACCATCATTTTTATCTTGATCGGAATTGCGGCGGCACGGTACGACCGTTCGGTGCAGCGAGCGAAGGAAGCGACGCTGAAAACAGATCTGACGGTGATGCGGCAGGCTATCGACAATTACACTCTGGATAAAGAGGCGGCGCCGCAGTCGCTCGAGGATCTGGTAAATCCGCAGGCTCCTTATCTGCGGGAAGTTCCGGTGGATCCGATGACACGAGCGAAAGATTGGCATCTGGATTATGGGGACTTGGTGCTGAGTCCGGATCAGACCAACAACGGGATTGTGGATGTGCATTCGAGTTCGCCGGCGACATCGTTGATTGACGGTACGCCTTACAATACCTGGTGAGCTGTGGGCGCGGCTTGACGGCCGCTTCGACCGCTACGCGATTTGACGGAAGGTTGCTAGTCCAATATCGGCGCGTCGCGGGGTGGAGCAGCCTGGTAGCTCGTCGGGCTCATAACGCGTCATAACCTACATGGCCTCGCGGGATTCAAAGCAGTTAGCCTCTTCTCTGCACTCCAAAACAGCCTAAATATCATCGAATTCCTGGCACTAATCTGGCACTTGCTTTAGCGTGTCGGAGGTGGCAACCCACGCAGTGCATCCACCACCCAATGCAATGCTTGTTAAGATCTCGCCTACCGCCGGCGCTGCTGCGGCTTTGACTCCCGCGAGCGTGACCTTCCCTCCACCGCAGGTAGGAACGGTAAGCGCCGCGCAAACGGTCACCATAATCGACATGGGCAGCGACGCCCTCTCGGTTTCGAACACTACGGTAGCCGGCGATTTCTCGATTCAGTCTGGCACCTGAAGCTGGTGGATTTGCAGAAGAGCGGCAAGTAGCGTAGTATCAATGACGCGGGGTGGAGCAGCCTGGTAGCTCGTCGGGCTCATAACCCGAAGGTCGTCAGTTCAAATCTGACCCCCGCAACCAATTTTTCAGTTTAGATACAACGGCTCAGGGGCCTCCACTCCTGAGCCGTTTTTCCTTTTCTACCCCGTTTCGGTACAACTCACGATACAAAATTTCGCCCAATCCTTCCGCAGTGCGCTTGTCGTCCTCACTTACTGCGTGCGTGTAAACGTCAAACGTGATTGGAATCGCTATGGGCGAGCCGTTGCTGGCGTGTCTTCACCGGCGCATTCAACTGGTCCATGAGCGTGGCATTCAAATGCCGGAAGCCATGAAACCCCGCGCCGCGCGGCACAGTGATGCCAAGTACCTATGTGTCGGGTCGCTCAGCTTTAAGCAGAAAGGCCCTCCGATTCTCCAGTCGGGAGGCCCTTTTTCTTGAATTGGAGTTAAGCTGACAGAAATTACTGCCTTGCTCTTTGGCTAAAAGTACGCATACGTAGAGCGAGGTTCGTTGACAGGCTAGGGGAATTCCTGAGTGTGTTGACACGCGTTCGCTGGCTCCCTAGACTTTCAGCTAGAACGGAATTAAGGAGGCGCGCATGGCACTGGATTGGACAAAATGTGCGGCAGTAGAGAGTGTGCCCGGAAAAGTCAGCGGCGCGTGGGTTTTCCGTGGAACCCGCCTGCCCGTAGCTACAATCTTTGAAAACCTAGAGGATGGCCTGAGCATCGAGGAAATCATGGAACAGTTCGACGTGAGGCGGGAACAGGTCACCGCGGTACTGGACTTTGCAGCACGGAGTCTGGAAGCTCCGATTCGCCGTTAATGTACATTCTCTTTGACCACGGAACGCCCCGAGGCATTTCCCGCGCGCTGCAAGGCCATATTGTTAAAGAGGCACGAGCACAAGGGTGGGACACATTGAGCAACGGTGACTTGCTGAAAGCGGCCGAGGAAGCTGGGTTTGAAGTGCTTCTCACAACCGACACAAATCTGCCTCACCAACAGAATCTGAAGGGCCGCAAATTGGCAATCGTGATTCTCAGCAAAAACAGATGGAGCCTGGTGCGTCCCATGATGCAACAGATTGCCAACGCGGTGAATGCCGCAAGACCCGGGACCTGCACTCTGGTTGACATCCCTGAACGCTAATATCTCTGGTCGAATCGCAAAACCGGGGGCGGGATGCGGAGCAGTGAGGAACGTCTTCACGTCGTTCGCCGAAAACGTTGGACCGGCGAGGGTGGAATGGGTTGAACACCGCTCATTGAAGTTCTCGGTGTGCACAAAGCAGCATCTCTGTCGGACGGGAACCGGACGGAATTCTTGCGTAATGCAAGGCCACCGTCAACGGTCATGCTCTTTTTCAGAAGTTCTTATAGGAATCACCACGGCACCAAAATTGATCCTCTGGGAAAAGCATCAGTTCCGCACGACCTCGGCAACCGTATAGCCGAGTGCAGCGTACCCTACAAGCCTCTTCTTGTACATGCGAGCCAGCATAGGCACCATCACATCCGCATAGTCGTAGACGTGGACTTCGCTTTTGTTGTCGTGGAGACGATGCAGGCGCCCCACGTACTGCTGCAACGTACCTTTCCACGAAATCGGCATTGCAAGAAGAAGCGTATCAAGACGTGGATCGTCAAATCCCTCGCCGAGGTAACTTCCGGTCGCCAAGATCACGCGTGGTTCATCGCAAGGAACGGCTGCTAAAGATTCAGCCAGTTTCTTCCTTTGTTTCGTGCCCATCCCACCCTTCAAAATAAAGATGTGCGGACAAACTCCACCCAAGCGCCCAGCCAAATAATCGAGATGTCCCGTCCGACTTGTCAGAACTAGTGGTGAGCGCCCGCTGGACAAAGCCTGCTGAAGGTCTCGGACGATCAAGTCGTTCCTCTCCTGGCTAACGATGAGAGCAGCATAAATATCTTGAATGGCCGTCTCATTTTCAGGCCGACTCCAGCCGAAATCAGTAATCCTTGGGAAAACCTTGTGTTCGAGGGGTGAAGACTCGGCAGCCTTCTTCGCGCTGAGATGAAATCGAATCGGGCCGCATTGCATGTAGATGATGGGTTGGTGTCCATCTTTTCGAGTCGGTGTCGCCGTCAATCCCAGGACGTATTTTGCTTTCACTTCGCGGAGGACCCGTTCAAACGTCACTGCTGAAAGATGGTGACATTCATCCACAATCACGTGGCCGTACTCCGCGACGAAATCTTCGACTGCCCCTTTACGCTGCAAACTTTGGATTACAGCAACATCAATCAAACCAGTTCTCTTAGCTTTCCCTCCTCCATACTGTCCAACGTGCCCAATCGGCCAAGCTAGAAATGCCGCTAAACGTTCGCGCCACTGGTCCATCAATTGACGCCGATGCACGAGGATTAGAGCGTTAACCCCTCGCTTGGCGATAAGATAAGCCCCCACCACTGTTTTTCCGAACGCCGTTGGCGCACAGAGTATGCCGTGGTCATAGGCAAGTACTTGCTCGATGGCGTCTCGCTGTTCAGACCGCAATTCGCCGTGGAAAGAAACATTGATTTCCCGCCCTGCGGTTCGTTCGTCATGAACTTCCACATTGATGTGATGTGACTTGAAAACACGGACTACCTCTTCCATGCACCCTCTTGGAAGACCAATGTGCTCGGGGAAGACTTCACCGCAGGATATGACCCGCGGCTTACCGTAGGTCGAGAGCCGCATCAATTGCGCTTTGTAAAATTCGGGATTTTGAAAAGCAGCGATGCGAACCAGGCGATCTAGCATCCCGGACGGCAAGCCCTCTTTCTCGATATAGATGAGATTGCTTGCCACTACTCGAACATTCGGCGGCAACAGACCAGTGATTTGTCTTTCCTTTCGTTGCCGAGATGGACGCCAGAGCCATGGGGCTTCGCCTTCGTCTTCATCGGGCAAATGGAGGTGCACTCCGACGGGATTCCCGTCGGGAGCTATCGCGCAAGTTATTCGGGCGAGCTGATCGATTGGCATTCTTTGAACGGACTCTAAAAACCTCCATTGCTCGGGATGGGGCTGAAACAGCTCATCCAAGAACACGCTGTTGCCTTGTTCTCTGGGACGCTTTTGCAATGGCAACGCGATCAAATTTCCGAAACCGCCTTTAGGCATAGTGTCCTGGTTGGGGAAAAGACGGTCGTATGAATCAAGGCCGATCTCATGCCTATTCTCCATAGTGCGTGTCAACAGGGAACATCCCAACCTTCGCGCATCAGCAGCGGATACCGGCCGATCAAAGAATATCCACACATGCGCGCCATTTCCGGACCGCGAGCGCTCAACAGCCGAGGGAACCTGAAAACGCTTGCATGTTGCAACAAACGCGGCTGCATCAGCTAGCCAGGACTTCTTGTCGAAATCCACTGCAAGAAACCAGCAAGTGTCGTCAGGCAGAAGTGGATAAATGCCGACCGTCTGCTTTCCAGTTAGATGATTTCGAATAGCGTCATCCGTTAGTGGCTGGAGAATCCTGGTTTTGCGGGCAACCTTCTTTCGCACTTCTGGTCTCGCGACATGGATGGCACGCCAGTCCGTGATCCCGGCAGGTGAATAGCCAGATTTGCCGCCCTTGCCTTCCCAGCGAATGGCGAAAACATCTTCGCGCCCGCGAAACAGATTTCGAAAGAGCGAGATCTTCTCCTCTGGTGTACAAACCCCACTTCTCGTAGTGGACGAGAGGTTTGGGACCGGGACGGCTTGTGGGACGGGTTCTATGGGGGGCGATTGATTAATCCCGAGCATCGCACGGAGATTCGCGTTCTCTTCACGAAGCCGTCGGCATTCCTCTTGCACTGTTTTCAGGCGCTCTTGAATATTGTCCTGATCAGGCATGCGGCTGTTCATTGCTATGAGCTCCGCGGAAGATCTTATCCGAGGAACGAAGCGATCAAACAGCCGATCTTGTGCCCCATGGATATACGCCACCCCACCAACTAGGGTCCATCTGGGGTCCAAAACTCGTCTATTTTGCGGGTCTTTCGGGTGTCTCATTGGTGTAAGGGCAACCGAATCAATGGGACTTAGAGT
>OBLW0100004375.1_pt1 | contig 10770 bp, 7 predicted proteins | sample 1520161 | NCBI WGS metagenome assembly OBLW01 (sample SAMEA3539309, study PRJEB22396) | soil metagenome | biome: tundra; feature: field; material: soil | place: USA | collected 2010-05 | depth 0.15 m
GCTCGGTGATCTGTGTGGTGGCATCCGCCCGGGCTTCTTCTGGGTCGTCGTAGAAGTTGGTCCAGTACCTCTGATCTTGGAACCGCCAGGCGTACCGGGTGCGGCCCTGACGGTTGGTTTCGGCCCACGGCTTCGGCCTGCGCGGTGTCATCGCGGCTGCTCTCCTTTGTTTGTGGGCTTGTCGCCAGGGCTACGTGCGCGCCATGTCTCCCGCGAAGGCGCGGTGACCCGCGCTGATGATCGTCGCGGTGCTGATGGTCTGGCCGATGGCCTGGCTCCGGACTCGTCGCGCTCTTGGGGCCGTCGTGCTTGGCCCTCGACGATCTCGCGAAGATCGCTCGCGGTGAATCTGATCCGCCGCCCGTTCAAGTGGAACGGCACCTGCCTGCGGTACGCGCGCGTGCGCAGCGCGCACTCGGTCATCTCGGTGAGGCCGAGGCTCCGGAGGATCTCGGCGGCCTGGGCAGGAGTGAATAACTGCGGAAGGTCAAGCGCGGCCAGGTCAACGGCTGTCAATGCAAGCACACCTCACGGTCAACGAAGCGGCGGCGATCGTGTCTGTTCGTGCGTCGTGCACGAGCGAGGACGGCGTGGTCCAGGAAAACGCCGGACTGCCGCAGATATTCTTAGACGTCTTATTTAAACTAGACTTGCTAGCAATGTCAACTGCTGATGTATGGACAGCAATCGCCCGAGACGCCAGCGCGGCGGCCTTCGATCAGAGGGGCCGCGCCTCTTGCGCCGCATTGGGCGGTAACAGCTTGGAGCCGGTCAGGGGCGCCTGGTGTTCTCATGCCAACCGTCGCCGGGTCGCCGACCACGGCGAGCCGATGGGCAGGCGGTGGTCGACGCTCAGTGTGAATGTGGCTTCTGGCCCGCCAAGACGTCAGCTATTTGTCGTAGACCTGCCCTAGCATGTGAAGATCAACGTTATCTCTCAGGAGCGAGCAGGATGCGACTCACGTCGGCGCGGGTGCAGAAGTACCGGTCGATCAGAGACACCGGTTGGTTCGACATCGAGCCACAAAAAACGATCATGGTCGGCCCCAATGAGGCGGGTAAGACCGTTGCTCTGCAGGCCCTCCAACAGATCAACCCTCCGGATGGCGTGACCGGCTTCGATGCCCTGCGTGACTACCCACGATCTGAGTACAACGACATCACCACCGGCGCGGTCGACCCGAAGAACGTCGAGGTGGTATCGGTCAAGTTCAGTCTGGATAAGGATGACATCGCCAACCTGCCGGCCGGTTACGAGAACGCTGTCTACACGCGGTCCAGGTATCTCAACAACCGATCGACCCATGGCATTGAAGGTGGTCCTGCCCGCGTCGTGATCAACTCGGTTGTAACCAAGGACCTCGCGCGGATGGCAGCACACGCCGACAAGCAGTACTCCGGCGAGGTGGACAGCGCACCATCCAAGACGCTGGCAGCACTTACCGGGGCGTGGCAAGACGGCTACTACATGACCACGGACCAGGGCACGGCGCTTCGAGTGTGGCTGGACGGCATCGTCGCCCTCGTCGACGAGTCCAACACCGCCGAGGATGAGCGGTACGACCGACTGGTGGCCTGGTCGGGTGGACCGGCTGACTACAACAAGGCACTGGGCGTGCTCGGCGACAGCGTGCCCGTGTTTGTTCTCTTCAACAACTACTTCCGCGTGCGGCCATTGATCCATCTCCAGCATCTGGCCGACCGCCTCGACAGCGATCTGCTCGACGACACGCTGTATGACTACGGCAATCAATGCCTGATGAAGCTCCTGGGGTTCAGCGCTCGTGGCTTGTCGGATCTCGGAAGGGCGGCCGAGCCGCCCGCCACGGATCCAAACGCTCTCAAGACTTATCGCGACCAGCTTGACCGCCGGTCTTACCAGCTCAACGCCGCTAGTGTGCGGCTGACTGAGGAGATCCGCGGTGTCTGGCATCCAGACCATGACCGGGCGGAGGCTGATCGGCTCCGAGTGCAGGCTGACGGGCAGTACCTCAAGGTCGTCGTGGAGGACGACCTGGGTGTCGAGATCGAGCTGGACCAACGGTCTGAGGGGTTCCAGTGGCTCGTCTCGTTCTTCGTGGTCTTCTTCGCTGAGGCCATGGCCAAGCACGAGAACGCGATCCTGCTGCTTGACGAGCCGGGACTCAGCCTGCACGGGCTTAAGCAGCGGGAGTTCCGGTCGACGATCAGCAAGCTCGCCGAGAAGAACCAGACGATCTACACGACCCACTCGCCGTTCCTGGTCGGCCCGGGCGAGCTTGACCTGGTCCGCGTCGTCGAGATGACGGACCGCAAGGTCGGAACCCAGGTCCATACCACCGTGACGGCCACCGACGCGGCCTCGCTTCTGCCTTTGCAGGAGGCTCTCGGTTACGACCTGGCTCAGAGCCTCTTCGCTCAGCAGCGAAATCTCGTGCTTGAAGGGCTGACCGACTACTGGTACGTCGATGGAACGGCCCAGCTACTTCGGGACGCCGGCCTTGCCGACCTGAACGACCGGATCGCGATGCTGCCGGCGGTCGGGAGCGGCAAGGTGGTGTATTACGCCACCATCCTGCATGCCAACAACCTCAAGGTGGCGGCACTACTTGACTCAGACGCCGCCGGTGACCACGCAGCTCAGCAAGAGACCCTGGTTCACACGCTCGGTAACAGGAACATCCTTCGGACAAAAGATGCGTACACCGGTCCGGTCGCCAAGGCCGAGATCGAGGACATGCTGCGAAACACGCTGGTGGCCGTCGCGAAGGCCGAACTGGGCTGGGATGTGCAGGCCGGTGCCGCTAACCAGCCAGGTCGGTCGATCGTGGACATCTTTACCCAAGAGGTCGCCGACTTCTCGAAGTACCGGCTGGCCAAGGCCTACCTGCGATGGACACGGACCCACACCGCCAGCGACCTGACCGCTGATGAGCAGTCTCAGTGGAAGACCCTGATCGCCGCGATAAATAAGGCTCTCAAGTAGCTGCTCAGCCGCAGGCGGAATGAGCGTGGTTGCTCCCTCAAGGACGTTGCGATGGTGGCCGAGTCGGTACGGCCTGGCAGACACTGGCCAGATGACAACTTCACCTGGATCCCGGGCCATTCCGCCAGACCTACCCGTCTATCAAGCGGTTGCCGCGCGAAGGATGCAGTGGGACGCATTACTCTGGCAGGTTCCGTCGCTTAGCTTGGCGGCCCAAGCGTTCCTGCTCACCATCGCACTCGGTTCCGATGCCAGCCGCACGGCTCGGTTGCTCGCGTCAGGCCTGGGGGTAGCAGCTGCCCTCTTGTCCTTGCACCTGCTCATACGGCACCGCCAAGCCGAAGTAACGGACGCCTACTGGCTTGCGGCGTACGAGCAGCAGCACTTTGGGACAACAGCCCACGGGCGCGAATGGCGTGACAGAAGAAACGCCACGGTTATTCGAGGTCCTCTCGGTGCGCTCGCCCGAATCCCGGCCTTCCCGGTGTGGCAGGCCGCGCTCTCACCCTTCGGCGTCGTGGCCCTTGTCGCATTCGTCCTTGCCATCTTCGACATTGGCAACCTCGGCTAGGCTTGATAGCTTCATTGCGAGTCCACCCATCTGCCACAGGGCGCGAGCACCATCCCGTCCTGAAGGAGATCTTTTCTCGTCAAGGCCCCCTCGGTGCGCCCATCTCGGTGCGCGCCCGCAGCGGCAGATGCGGACGTTCAGCAGGCTAGTCGCTGCTGCGCCCGTACCTTCGTGGCGTCCTGGCTCGTAGGGTGAGCGCATGGCGGGCGCGATTGAACATCCGGATGTCAGGTACGTGGTCTACCCGGTGCACCTCGACGGCACGCCGACAGGAGCCGTGCCGAGGCTGCGGCATGACCCGAATTGCAGCCACTTCGAATGGGGAGACGGCACCGTACTTGGCACCCCGCAGCTTGCTACCGAAGAACAGATGCAGAGCCTGAGCGCCTGCAAGACGTGTATTGAGACTCGTCGTGGGCCGCGTGGCGGTAGCCGCCACGACGGGAGGGACGGCAGGATCGGCGCGTTGTGTCCCGCATGCAACCAGACGATGTCCATGACCGGGATTTGCGACAACTGCACCTGACGAGCCAAGCAGCGCAATCAAGCTCGACACAGCCCGCAGGCAAACCGAACTGTTCGCGGCAGATGAGCGCACTCGGTTCGGGCTCTGAGCTTTGCGCTCGGCCCGGGTCCGACTTGCTAGCCGTTCGCGTGCTGCTGGGTACCGCAAGTAAGTCCAAACTTGCGTCCGGAATCGCGCACGGGAGCCTGCAGGTGCAGTATCCAGATCGGTTGGCCGCACTTGCCACTGGGGGACATCGGCAAGACTCGTATGGCGAGATGATGGCCGGACCCTGGGCGGTAGTCGATGATGTCTGCCACGCTGACCCCGAGGGGGCATGATGTGAATGATTCCATGTATGGCTTGAGGGGGTACAGAGGCCGTGGTAATCGAGGCCGGGGTAGTCGCCGGGTATGTGATCGCGTGGGCCGTGCGTAAGGTGAGGCGAGTCGGTGGGCGCCTGGATGCTGAAACAGATGCGGCGATCGATGCTGGCCTGGACCGGTTGCACGAGGTGGTGGCCGACAAGCTGGGGGGTCACCCGGTGCTGGCGGAACTGGTCGAAGAGGTGGCTGCCGACGGGGAGGTCAGTGATTTGACCCGCCAGCAAGTGGAACTAGCCCTCACCGCTGCGGCCCGCAAAGACGAGGCGTTCGGGCGCGCGGTGACCGAACTGGCGGCGCGGCTGCAGGAGGCGGAGCAAGCCCGCAGCGGATCAGTGGTAGCCGGCGCGGGATCGGCAGTGTTCACTGGGGCCGCCGACGTGCGGGCTGAGGGCGGGGGGATCGCGTTCGGCCAGGTCGCTGGCGACGTGCACCTGGAGCGGGACCCTGTGGGCCCTCAGCAGCCGGGGCGGCCCGGCCACTGACCGCACCCGGCGCTCTCCCTGCCGCTCGATCTGATGCTGGGGGCGAGTGGTCCAGCCCGGATGCCGACGTCCTCGTCGGCCTCCCGGCAGTTTCGCTGCACGGTCAAGGCCGGGACGGCGGAGTGGGTATCGCTTTCGCGCACCAGGTTACGGTGATCCAGGGGATGCCTAGGGTGGCAGCCAAGTCGGCGTACATGCAGCAGGTGCGGCGCATAGCACCGCCTGACCCTCCGGGCTTGATCGGCCGAGAGGCAGAGCTGGCGGAGCTGGCCCGGTTCTGCCTTGAGCCCGGCCGGGATCGGTACGTCTGGTGGCGGGCTGAGGCTTGGGCGGGTAAGTCGGCGCTGATGTCTACGTTTGTTTTGCGCCCGCCGCCCGGCGTGGGTGAGCGAGTGCGGATGGTGTCGTTTTTCATCACAGCGCGGCTGGCCGCTCAGGACACCCGGGAGGCGTTCACCGAGGTGCTCCTAGAGCAGTTGGCCGACCTGACCGGGCAGGAACTTCCCCCGGTCCTGCCCGAAGCGACCCGGGAGGCGTACCTGCTGGATCTGCTGGCCCGCGCGGCGCGAGCTTGCCAGGATGCGGGTGGACGGCTGATGCTTGTGGTGGATGGGCTGGATGAGGACCGTGGGGTGACCACCGGCCCTCACGCGCATAGCATCGCTGGGCTGCTGCCGGCCGACCCGCCGGCCGGGATGCGCGTGATTGTGGCCGGGCGCCCCAACCCGCCGATCCCCGATGACGTGCCCGATTGGCACCCGCTGCGCGATCCCCAGATCATCCGCCTGCTCCCGGCCTCTTCCTATGCCCGCGATGTCGCGCGATTGGGGCGTCAGGAGCTGCAGCGCCTGCTGCGCGGCAGTACAGCAGAACAGGATCTGCTCGGGCTTTTGACCGCAGCCCGTGGTGGCCTGTCCGGCCCCGATCTGGAAGAGTTGACAGGTGTCCCACTGTGGGAGATCGAGGAGATTCTGCACACCATGGCAGGGCGGACCTTCACCCGCCGCACGAGCCGCTGGGTCCCCGAGGATAGTCCTGAGGTGTACCTACTGGGCCATGAAGAGCTTCAGGCCGGCGCCACCCGCTACCTAGGCCATCGCCTTGAGGGCTACCACGACCGACTGCATCGCTGGGCCGACGCCTACCGTGCCCAGGGCTGGCCATCTGGAACCTCCGAATACCTGTTGAGCGGCTACTACCGGCTCCTGGTCACCCTAGGTGATCTGCCCAGGATGATCGCCTGTGCAGGTGATGCGGCCCGGCATGAGCGCATGCTCGACCTGACCGGTGGGGATGCGGCCTCCCTGGCCGAGGTCCGCACCGCCTTGGACCTCATCGCTGGCCAGGACGCCCCTGACCTGACCAGTGCGCTTCACCTGGCCTATCGCCGTGATCAACTCACCGGCCGCAATACCAACATCCCCATCGACCTGCCCGCTGTCTGGGCTGCCATCGGTCAAGTATCGCGGGCCGAAGCCCTCGCCACCTCGATCACCGAGCCCTCCCGGCAGGCGGATGCCTTGGTACGAGTTGCGGAGGCACTGGCTGGGACCGGGGCGTACAAAGACGCCGAGGCCGTGGCCCGCACGATCACGGAGCCGTACCGGCAGGCGAATGCCCTGGCGCAGGTCGCGAGAGCGCTGGCTGAAGCCGGGTCGCAGGAACAGGCTGCCGCTGTCGCCGGGCAGGCCCAGGAGGTGGCCAACTCCATCACGAGCGCAGGCTCGCGTTCGCAAGTTCTGGCGCAGGTCGCGAGAGCGCTGGCTGAAGCCGGGTCGCAGGAACAGGCTGCCGCTGTCGCCGGGCAGGCCCAGGAGGTGGCCAACTCCATCACGAGCGCAGGCTCGCGTTCGCAAGTTCTGGCGCAGGTCGCGAGAGCGCTGGCTGAAGCCGGGTCGCAGAAGCAGGCTGCCGCTGTCGCCGGGCAGGCCCAGGAGGTGGCCAACTCCATCACCGGCGCAGGCTCGCGTGCATGGGCTCTGGCGCAGGTCGCGAGAGCGCTGGCTGAAGCCGGGTCGCAGGAGCAGGCTGCCGCTGTCGCCGGGCAGGCCCAGGAGGTGGCCAACTCCATGACAGGTTCGCCTTCGCAGCCAGAGGCCCTGGCGCAGGTCGCCGGGGCGCTGGCCAGAGCCGAGCGGTATGAGCAGGCCCTGGTGGTGGCCCATTCCATCAGCAACCCGATCTGGCAGGCGCGGGGCCTGATGCAGATCGCGGGAGTGCTGGCTGAAGCCGGGTCGCAGGAACAGGCTGCCGCTGTCGCCGTTCAGGCCGAGACGGTAGCCCGCTCTATTACTACGCCGGGCTGGCAGAGGTGGGGCCTGACGCACGTCGCTGGGGTGCTGGTGCAGGCCGCGGCCGTGCTGGCCAGAGCCGGGCAGTATCAGCAGGCCGAGGCGTTGGCCCATTTCATCACCTACCCAAGCTGGCAGGCGCGAGCCCTGGTGAAGATCGCGGGAGCGCTGGCCAAAGGAGGGTCACGTGAGCGAGCTGTCGCCGTCGCCGAGCAGGCCGAAACGTTGGCTCGTTCCATCACCAAACCGGACTCGCAGGCCGATGCCCTTTTGCAGGTTGCGGGGACACTAGCCAGGGCAGGCCAGCATGAGCAGGCTGCCGCTCTGGCGGCGCAGGCCGAGAGGGTCGCCCGCTCCATCACCAGCTCGGTCTGGCAGGCACAGACCCTCATACAGGTCGCTTGGACACTCGCCTTGGCCGGGGCGTACGAACAGGCGGAGGCGGTAGCCTGCTCCATCACCAATCTAGATGGGCAGGCGGATGCCCTGACGCAGGTCGCGGAGGCACTAGCCAGGGCTGAGCACTATGAGCAGGCTGCCGCTCTGGCGGCGCAGGCCGAGAGGGTCGCCCGCTCCGTCACCAGGGAACGCCCGCAAGAAGAGGCCCTGATACAGGTCGCCAGGGCATTCGCCTTGGCCGAAGCGTACGAGCAGGCGGAGGTGGTAGCCAACTCTGTCACCAATCTCGATAGGCAAGCGGATGCCCTGACGCAGGTCGTGGAGGCACTAGCCGGGGCAGGGCTGCATGAGAAAGCCGAGACGGTAGCCCGCTCGATCACCAATCTCCGAAGGCAGGCGGATGCCCTGACGCAGGTCGCGGAGGCACTAGCCAGGGCAGGGCTGCATGAGAAAGCCGAGACGGTAGCCCGCTCGATCACCAATCCGCACTGGCAGGCAGACGCCCTGGTGCATGTCGCAGGAGTTCTTGCCGAAGCCGGGGCGTATGCGCAAGTTGCCACTGTCGCCAGGCAGGCCGAGGTGGTAGTCCGCTCCATTACCAGCGCGAATCTGCAGGCGCGGACCCTAGCGAAGATCGCGGAGATCCTGGCTAGTGCCCACCATCGTCAGCAAGCTATTGCCGTCGCCGGGCAGGCCGAAGAGGCAGCCCATTCCATTTCCAAACCGAGTTCGCAGGTGTACGCCCTTGTGAAGGTCGCGGGGGCGATGGCCGAAGGCGCGATGCATGAACGGGCTGCGGCCATTTCCGGGCAGGCCGAGATAGTTGCCCGCTCCATAAATAACCGGGGTTCACAGGCAGAGGCGCTGACCCAAGTCGCGAATGCATTCGCCCGGGCTGGGCAGGATCAGCAGGCCGAGGCGGTGGCCCGCTCCATCACCAGCTTGGACCGGCAGGCAGAGGCCCTGATCCAAGTAGCCGGGGTCCTGGCTGACGGCGGCCAGCATCAGCGGGCGGAGGACATCGCCCGCTCCATCACCAGCTTGGACCGGCAGGCAGAGGCCCTGGTCCAAGTAGTCGGGGTCCTGGCTGACGGCGGCCAGCATCAGCGGGCGGAGGACATCGCCCGCTCCATCATCAAAGCAGGCTCGCAGGCCGAGGCGCTGGCGTTGGTCGCCAGAGCGCTGGCCAAGGCCGGGAATATGCGGTCCGCATATCGGGTAGCGGCGACCATTTGCTCAGTTGGAGAGTGGGCCACTGCGGCTACAACTGTGCTGCTACTCGACCCATCTGCACTTACTGGACTGGCACTATAGGAGACAGTTAGGGGATACATGGCTAACGAGGTCCGCCGAACTCCCGAGTAAGGGTCCGCGTCCCGTAGAACGACGTTGTAAGGCGTGACATGAGCGGGCATCACATCCAAAGAACCACACACTACTTCGGCGTGAGTTAGAGCAAGGTGGATTGAGAATTCCGTTCATTCGGGGATCGCCCAGCCTCTGGTCACTGGCCTGCTTCAGGCTCATGGGTATGACGATCATTCCCGGGCGTGGGATGGCGCCGCTGCTCGATGTCACGGTATTGGGGGAGCGCCGACTCAGGTCGGTTGGGAGCCGAGTAGTGCCCGGCGGAGGCATCAGGGCCGAATCTGGGGGTTAGGGTAGGCCCGGACTGCCGCTCGCTGGCTGATGGCCATTGCGGACGGATGTTGGGTTCATTCCCTGCTCGTAGCCTCGGTGGGTCCGGTTCATGTGGGCTCGGAGAGGGAGATGCAGCCGGATCACGTTGCCGGAGATGATCGGCTGTTCCGCTCGGCGAAACCTGTCCGGCCCACTGGCCGGGGGCCGTTCCGTGGATGTCGTCGCGGGACGGCTGAGGACGATTGGCCACGAAATTGGTTGCCTGCCTCGTGGTCAGAGAACCGATTGGTTCAGACGTGATAGGCGGTTCGTGGAGCACGGGCACAGAACTATCACCTGGTGCTTCAGCGGCCTGCGGTTGCGGCGGCGCGGCGGCTGCTTCCAGTTGCTCGTCGATCTGGCGGGAGCGGTCGCGGGCGGCCGTGAGTTCGTTGGCTTGGGGAAACGGCTTTCCGAGGCTGGCGGTGGCGTGGTCGATCTCGCTGCGGGCGTGGTCGATCTCTGTGAGAGCCCTGGTCTTGTTCGCTTCGAGGTGGGTGAGCCGGTATTCCAGGCGGGTGATCAGACCTGGTGGGTCGGCTTCTGTGAGATCTCTCGCGGCGAGGGTGATTTCGGTGCCGGGGGCGCCTTCGAGGGCTGGGGTCACGTTGACCTGGCCCAGGACGCGCGAGATCGTGACTGTCAGCGGAAATCCGCCGAGTTTCCCGATGCGAAGTGTCCGCTGGTGGGAGCCCAGCTGGTTCGCTGCTTCCTGCCGGAGGACCTGGAGGAGGTGCAGGCCCGCGTCAACGCGCTTGCGGTAGGTGCGATCTTCGACGGTCATGGTGAACGCGTCGCCGCGGGTGTCTTGGCGTCGGGCGAGAGCAGCGTCGATGTCGTCGGCGATCTGGGTCTGTGTGGCGATGTGCTTTTCCAGCCGGGCGGCGGCACGGCGCAACGCGTCCTGGTTGCGGGTGTGGGCGCGTTCGGCGCGGACGAGGCGGGACAGTTCGGCGTCGGCTTCGGCCTTGTCCATCAGGAGGGGGTTATTCGTTGCGAGGGCTTTGGCTTCGCTGAAGGACAGTACGGTGTCGCCGATGTCTCCGATCTCCCGGGTGTCCAGGGTGGGGGACATGACGTCGTGGATGAATCTGGCTTTGCGCTCCAGGGTCTGCCACATGTACCCGTCGAAGCTCCGGGCCGCTAAGTACCGTATGACCTGGACTTCGTCGTTGAGGTTGCCCTGGCGGATGATGCGGCCTTCACGCTGGGCGACGTCGGCGGGGCGCCAGGGGGCGTCGAGGTGGTGCAGGGCCACGGCGCGGTCTTGCACGTTGGTGCCGACGCCCATCTTCTCGGTGGAGCCGACCAGGACGGCGACGTGCCCGGACCGGCACGCGGCGAACAGCCGGGCCAGGTCGGTCTCTGTCTTGGCTTCGTGCACGAACCGGACGGCTTCGCGGGGCAGCCCGCGTGCGGTGAGCTGGTCGCGGAGTTCGTCGTAGGCGTTCCACCCGGGTCCGGGGGTGCCCAGGTCGCAGAACACGAGCT
>OBLW0100004376.1_pt1 | contig 10769 bp, 9 predicted proteins | sample 1520161 | NCBI WGS metagenome assembly OBLW01 (sample SAMEA3539309, study PRJEB22396) | soil metagenome | biome: tundra; feature: field; material: soil | place: USA | collected 2010-05 | depth 0.15 m
ATACCCTAGAACCCGATCCGGATAATGCCGGCGTGGGAAGCTTTCGAAGCCGAACGGCCCTCTTCCTCGAATCAATCAGAGTTCCCCTTTTTCATGATGAGCAAAAGGGGAGAATCATGTTCCATTTCACAGCCGCTCGTATTTTATCGACCCGTTCCGCTAAGTCTCGCTGTTCTCTCGTCACGGTGATAACACTGGCCTGTTGCCTGGTGTTTTCTGTCCGTTCCATGGCGCAGAGCCAGCCACGGGCGCACACGAATTCAGCAGCGGCCGCGTCGAATTCCGCTCCAGCTCAGCAGAAGGTGCCGCCAGTCACGACTACGGTGGTGGTCCATGGCGAAGTGAAGGACGATTATCTTCCCGAGACTGTTACGGTGGGCACATTGGACGGCGCAACGCTGCAGCAGACGCCGCTTTCCGCAACCGTGGTCACGCGCGACTTGCTTACAGACCAGGTTTCGCGCCTGCTCTCCGATGTGGTGAAGAATGATGCCTCGATTGGCGAGGATTATGCGCCGGTGGGTTACTACGGCGACTTCGAGATTCGTGGATTTCCGATCGATTTGGCCACCGGCCTGGAGATCAACGGCATGACGATTTCCGGCGAACAGGACGTACCTCTGGAAAACAAGCAGAGCGTCGAATTTCTCAAGGGCATTGCGGGCGTGGAGAGCGGCGTGGCCTCGGCCGGCGGGCTGATCGACTATGTCACGAAGCGGCCGGCTGCTATTCAAGCGGTCGATCTAGCCACCGATCATCGCGGAACTGCTTACGGAGCCGTTGACCTTGGCCATCTGTTCGGCAGCCGCAAACAGACAGGTGCGCGCGTCAATCTCGCCGGCGAAAAGATTCAGAGCTATGTCAACGACGCCGACGGTTGGCGCGCCATGGGTGCGGGTGCGGCCGACTGGAAGTTGAGCCCCAAAGCTACGCTGAATGGCGACTTTGAATACCAGCACAAGGTGGAGCGGTCGGTGAGCGGCTTTCAGTTGCTTGGCGGAACGACAGTACCCGATCTGAGCCGGATTTTTCCATCGACGATGCTGGGCGAGCAGTCATGGGCCAAGCCCAACACCTTCGATACGTTCAACACAGGCGCGCGACTGGACTACGATTTGCCCCACGGTTGGCGGGCCTTTGCTGCTGCCAGCTTCAGTCATTCGCTCATCGACGACAATGTGGTTTACGCGTACGGCACCCCATTTGACGCGAGCGGAAACGTTGCCTGTCCCGGCGCTCCTGATGCGCCCGCCTACTTCTTTTGCCCTGCAGTTCCTGGTGTGACCGACGGCGGCGACTATGGAATTTACGACTACCGCAACCCCGGCGAACTCCGCATTGACGCCCAGGCCGAAGCCATCGTCACTGGCCACGTTACTACTGGCCCCATCACGCACGACCTCACTGGGGGCGGCGTCCTCTTCCTGCGCAGTTTCCAGCAGCCGGGAACTCCGCCCGCCAATGCTCCTGATTGGGTGGTGCCCGGAGCGGTTTACAGCTACATCGGCTCGGAGAATATCTATTTGCCTAACGTGCCCTTTACGGGAGCGACGGATAGCAATGGCGTCCGATTGCAAGCCGGTCCGCGCGCGCTCAGCGAAGACAATCACCAGTCAGCAGCGGTGATGCAGGACCGCATCCGCTTGCCCGGAAGAGTGCAGTTGCTGGCCGGCGGGCGCTACGATTCCGTGCGCGATCATAACTTCGGAGGAGGCAGCACGACGGACAAAAAAATCTGGCTGCCCCAGTATGCGGCCACCTTCAATCCGGTCGGGAGTCTCACTCTCTATGGCAACTACGGGGTGCTTCTCTCGCTAGGGCCACAGGCCCCGTGGTGGGCGGGCGGCTACTATCTCGATCCCTTCTATACTCGCCAGGCTGAGGTTGGTGCAAAGTATCAACCTGGCCAGCGGATTCTGCTTACAGCGGCGTTCTTTCGTATGCGGGCACCCTTCTTCTATCCAAAGGACGATGGCTCGGGGAATCTGAGCTTTGTGTCTGAGGGGCACGAGACTCACGACGGCATCGAGCTGAACGCGGAAGGCAAGGCTGCCAACTGGCTGCGGCTCACGGGTTCGGTGGCGGCTATTCGCGCGCTTGGCAGCGATACGGGAACGCCGACCTTCGACAACAAACAGGTACTCAACGTGCCGCATCTGCGCACCGCGTTGTTTGCCGATTGGCTTTTGCCGCACGCGCACCGCCTGCACCTGATGCCCGGCTGGAGCTACACCGGTCGCAAGGAAGCAACGCGCGATGACTCGGTGAGCGTGCCCGGCTACAACCTCTTCAGTCTGGGCGCGCGCTACACCCCCGGCGGCGAACAGGGTCGCGTAACTGTGCGGCTCTACGCCGACAACATCACTGACAAGCGCTACTGGAAAGACACAGGCGCCAACTACGGAGATACATTCATCCACCTGGGCGCGCCCACGACGGTGCGCCTCTCCGCGCATTACACTTTCTAGGACTGCAGATTCAGGCAAGGGATGATTCCGCAATGAGCGCAACCATAAAAGTGCACGGCATGGACGGCACGCTGGTGGAACCAGATTGGGCGCCGTTCACGCTCGCGGAAGTGCGCGGGTTGCTTGCCCAGTTTCAAGGCCTTGGCGAGCCGATCGAGGTTTTGTCGGTTAGCCCGCGACCGCTTTCCGCGGCTGGAGTGGTGAACACATCGAGTGGGCGAGCCTTCATCAAGCGCCATCACCGCACTGTGCGCGATGTCGAAGGTCTGCTCGAGGAGCATCGTTTTCTTGCACACCTGCGCGGGGCGGGAGCACAGGTGCCGCGCGTCTTTGCAGCTGCATCCGGCCAGACGGCGATCGAAATAGGTGAGTGGACCTACGAGGTGCACGAGACGCCCGATGGCATGGATCTATATCAAGACGCCATCTCCTGGACGCCCTTCCGCACCGTGGCGCACGCACACTCGGCGGGCCAGGCGCTGGCGCGACTTCATCTTGCCTCGCAGGGATTTGATGCGCCGCGCCGCAAACCGCAGCCACTCGTAGCCGGCTTCACGATTTTTGCGGCGCGAGATCCGGGCGTGGAGCTCGAACGCTATCTCGCGGTGAGGCCGGCATTGGCTTCGAGTTCTCCGGTGCGGGTTTGCTGTAAACATGCTCTGCAATTGCTCGCGCCGTTTCATGCGCAACTTATGCCGCTGTTGCCGGCGCTGCCGCCTCTGTGGACACACAATGATCTGCACGCTTCGAATCTGTTTTGGAGCAACACGGGCGACGACGCGCAGGCAACGGCGATCATTGACTTCGGCCTCGCTGACCGCACGAATGCAGTCCACGATCTGGCCAACGCCATCGAGCGCAACATCGTCGAATGGCTCGTCCTTGTTGCAGACCCCGCGCACCCGGACGACGTGCCTGTGCACCTTGACCACTTGCACGCGCTGCTCGACGGCTACGAGTCGGTGCGTGCGCTCTCTGATGAAGAGGCAGCGGCTCTTGCGCCCATGACTGCTCTTTGCCACGCCGAGTTTGCGCTGTCTGAGGCTGACTATTTTCTCGGCGTGCTGCACTCGAACGATAAAGCGCAGATGGCCTACGACGGCTGGCTTGTAGGACACGCGCGCTGGTTCCGTGGTCCCCGCGGCAGGAAGTTGTTGGATGCGATCGAACGATGGGCGGCAATCGGCCACCGGCGTCCGAAAGAAGTTGGAAAATAATGAGCTGGACTGCAATCACAAATTACCTGGCCGAGCACTGGCTTGAGATCGCGGGCACCGTCACTACGGTGGTTGGCATCTGGCTTACGACGCGACGCCTGCTTATCTGCTGGCCTGTAGTGCTGGCTGCAGATTTTCTGTACCTTGCAGTCTTTTTCCGCGCGCGTCTTTTCTCCGATGCGCTGCTGCAGGTCTTCTTTGTAGCCTTCACGCTTTACGGCTGGTGGCACTGGTGGCGCGGTGTGCGTGCCGATGGCGAGGTGCGTGTGGTGCCGCTGCACCTGCGCGGCTGGCTTACTGGCCTGGCCGCTGGCGCCGTGGGCTCCGTGTTGCTTGGGTGGTTAATGGTGCGAATTGGTGCGGCGTTACCTCACCTGGATGCGACTCTGACTAGTTATAGCCTGGTTGCCAGTTGGTGGGGCGCGCGCAAACACATTGCAAACTGGTGGCTCTGGATTGCGGTAGACCTCATCTACATTGGCGAGTATTTATACAAGGATTTGAGAATGACGGCCGCTCTCTATGCGGGCCTTGTAGTACTGGCCGTATTGGGTTTGCGCGATTGGCGACGCGCGCCGGTAGCCGCTTAGGTTGCTGCCTGCACCACGTTGTGCAGCGGCTCGCCGTTCATGTAGCGGCGTAGTTCGTTGGCCGCGGCGCGCAGGGCGCGGGGCGCAAATTGCACGCTCGATCCGCCGATGTGTGGCGTGATCAGCAGGTTTGGACAGCTCCACAGCGGATGACCATCGGGAAGCGGCTCGGGATCGGTTACGTCGATCGCGGCGCGAATTTTTCCCGATTGCAGAGCTTCAACCAATGCATCCGTTTGCACAATCGGTCCGCGGGCGGCGTTCACGAGGAGCGTCCCCTGCTGCATCAGTGCGAATTGCCGACCGCCGATGAGCCCTCGCGACTCATCAGTAGAGGGCAGAATCAAAACCACGATCTCGGCCCGCGACAGCAGGCTGTCCAGTTCGCCGACAGGATGGACCTCGGGTTCGGTGTGCGCGTTGCGGGCCACGCGCAAAAGCTCCACATGGAACGGCTCAAGCATTCGCTCGATCTCCTTGCCAATGGAACCGTAACCTACCAACAGCACTCTCTTGCCGGTCAACTCCTCAACCATCACGGGTGGATACCACGGGCGCTTGTCTCCTGTGATTGCCGCGTAGTGCGGAGGCGCCTCAAAGCGGCGCCTCCATCGGCCTTCCCGCTGAATGTCGTAATACATGGGAAAGTACTTGAGCATGGACAGAATAGCGGCCAGCGTCAACTCCGCTGTGGAGATGTTGTGCGCGCCGCGCGCATTGCAAATGGTTACGTGCGGCCCGACAAGGGGCGGTATCCACTCCGTGCCGGCCAACATTGAAAGCACCAGGCGCACGCCGTGCAGCCGGGGCCATGCGCGGGTTGCGCGGTTCGAATACGGGTCGGGAATCCATACATCGATCTCGATGTCGTGGTCCGGTGGGTCCGGTATTCGAATCAGCTCGACTCCCTCGGGGAAATCGCGAAAGAGTTCCGCTGGCAGTGTGCCTGGGTATCCGACTCGCAGCATGGGGATAGGGGAGGCCCATCAAGTGTGAAGGCCTTGCTTTCATGGTATCGCAACCGCCGCTTGGGCCGCACCTGTTTCCGCCATCGTCCGACTGTGAGAAAATTCAACGGCGGATACGATTTATGCGCCTCAGGTTTAACAAGACGCACTCGCAGCATCAGCTCGCGGTCAAGCTGCGCGTGGAACCGGCGGAGAACTCAGGACTCCTTTCCTGGGAGCACCGGCGCCTTCTCATTCACGCCGCGAAGACGGCGCTGGCCGCGGCCCTCTGCTGGTGGCTGGCATTGCGCTTCGGCCTGCACGATGGCTATTGGGGCTCCATCAGCGCCATCATCGTCCTGCAGTCCAATGTAGGATCGACGGTGAGCGCGTCGCGAGACCGCCTGTTCGGCACATTCATAGGCGCGCTTCTTGGCTTCTCGTTCTCCATGTTCGGCGTGCTTCCCTGGAATTACATTCTCGCCGTGCTGGTCGCGGTCATCGTTTGCGGCTTGCTTGGTCTCCGCAGCAGCTCGCGACTGGCCGGAGTCACCATCACGATCATTATGCTGGTGCATAAGGAGGGCCCGCGCTGGAGCCTTGCCATGGACCGTGTGAGCGAGGTCGTTCTCGGCATCGTGGTGGCTCTCGCTGTCACCACGCTGGTGTTTCCTGACCGCGCGCGGCTGCGGCTACGCGAGGGGCTGGCGCAGGAGTTTCTAGTACTGGGCAGTTTTTTCGAGGCCATCCTGGAAGGATTTCGTGGTGCGCCGGCTGAGAACCTGTCTGCGCTGCGCGACGATGCGCAGACACTGTTGCGCAGCAACAACAAACTGCTGGAGGCCGCGCGCAACGAGCCCTCGGGCGGGCCCGGATGGCGCGAGGGACTGACCATGCTCTCGCAATTCGGGCATTCCATTTTTGATGCTTTGCTTGCGTTGCAGTTCTCTGTAGAAGGCAGCCGCGAGGACGGATTTGCGCTGCAATTGGAGCCGGCGCTGGGAAGGCTGGCAGTGGACATTCGCACCGGCTTCCACCATGTGGCAGGACGAATTCACAAATGGCGCTTTGACATTCCGCCACAAGGGATGAACCTGGAGCAGGACATCGCCGACCTGGAAGCGCGCATGGACGCGGTGCGGCACACGGGCATCGGCTTTTCGCAGGCTGAGATATTGCGTGCTTACGCCGTGCAACTGCACCTGAAGCAGATTGCACGTCTGTTGCGAGCCTCGCGCGTTGAGACCAGCCGCGCGGTTGGCGAAATGCAGAAACAGGAATTGCGCGAAGATGCGATGCCGCACGTCGCGGCAAAGCCGGACAGCCAAACCTAGACGGCGAGCAGCTCGGTGTAAACAGCCATCCCCACAACTGCGTCTGCGCCCAACGCATCCAGCGCGTCGACCTCCCGCTGGCTGCGAATGCCGCCGGCCACAATGAGCTGCCGTTGAGTCAGCTTGCGGAGGCGCGCGGCAGTGTCGATGGGAAAGCCCTGCATCATTCCCTCTCCATCAACATGTGTGTAAAGGAATGCAGCGGCGTGGGGATCGAGTTGCGGAATGGCTTCGTCGGGTGTGAGCGCCACCTGCGCCTTCCAGCCCTTCACGGCGATGCGGCCGTTCTTGGTATCGATTCCGGCGACGATTCGGTCTGCGCCAACGCTTGCCGCTAATTCTGCGGCGAAGGCCGTGTTCACGGTCCCCTCCTCAGAGAATAGAGCCGAGCCGATGATGACGCGCTTCGCACCGGCATCCAGTACCTGCTGAGCTCGCTCGATGGAGTGAATGCCGCCGCCCGCTTGGACAGGAAGGCGCTTGGCAATTTGGGCAACGAGCACGGAATTATCGCCCTGTCGCATGGCTGCGTCGAGGTCGATCAACTGGACCAAGGGGAATTTGGAAAACTTCTCAATCCAGTATTCAAAGTCATCAAAGGCGAGGCGAAGTTTCTCGCCCTGTACAAGCTGAACGATGCGTCCGCCCAGCAAATCGATGGATGGAATCAGCATGGCAACCTCACAGACACGCCGGCTTTTGCCAGCTCTTCCTTGAGTGAGCGCGCGCTCGAAACGCCGAAGTGAAAGATGCTTGCTGCGAGGGCGGCATCGGCTTTTCCGCGAGCGAACACATCAACAAAATGACCTACTGTTCCCGCGCCACCCGAGGCAATCACGGGAATGCCGACCGACTCGCTCACCGCGGCTGTCAATTCACAATCAAAGCCTGCGCGTGTTCCGTCGGAGTCCATTGAGGTGAGAAGGATTTCGCCGGCGCCGCGTGCCTCGGCCTCGCGCGCCCACTCCACAACTCGACGGCCGGTTGGCTTGCGGCCGCCCTGCACAAATACCTGCGCATCGCGCACTGGGTCGGCTGCTTCAGGATCGCGCCTTGCGTCAATGGCCACGACGACGGCTTGTGCGCCAAAGCTGCGGCCGATGGCCTCGATCAATGTTGGGTCTGCCAACGCCGCGGAGTTCACGCTTACTTTGTCTGCGCCAGCTTCGAATACCTGCGCCGCGTCGTCCGCGGTGCGAATGCCGCCGCCCACGCAGAAGGGAACGAACAGCTCGCGCGCCGTGCGGCGTACCGTATCAAGCAAGGTGGCGCGGCCTTCGTGCGTTGCCGTTATGTCGAGCAGGACGATTTCGTCTGCGCCCTCGCGGGCATGACGCGCGGCCTGTGTGGCCGGATCGCCCGCGTCGACAAGGTCGACAAACTGCACGCCTTTCACTACACGTCCGCCGTGCACATCGAGGCACGCGATAATGCGCTTGGTAATCATTCCGCCCCCTCCGCATTCCACGAGAGAAAATTGCGGAGAATCTTCAATCCTGTCGCGCCTGATTTTTCCGGATGGAACTGTACGCCCATCACGTTGCCGCGCTCTACGGCTGCCGCGAATGGTTCGATGTATTGAGTAATCGCAGCTGTGTCGTTTGTGACCGGGCCTTTGAAGGAATGCGTAAAGTAGACGTATTCGCCGGGCTCCACGCCAGCAAGCAGCCGCGAGCCTTTGCGGACCTCAAGTGAATTCCAGCCCACATGCGGGACCTTTTCCGTGCTCTCGGCGAAGCGGGTGCATGACTCGGCAAAATGCCCAAGCCCCGGCTGCTCAGGCGCTTCACTCGAACCTGCATAAAGCCATTGCATTCCAACGCAAATCCCTAGAAAAGGCACGCCGCGCGCAATCGCCGCGCGGATGGCGGCTGTGAGGCCAGTTGCATCCAGCCGCTCTGTCGCAGCGAAGTGGCCCACACCGGGTAACACAATGCGCTCTGCAGATTCCACAGGCGCAAGGTCGGCGTCTGTTACCTCCGGCTCCGCGCCGAGATGCCGCAGCGCCTTGAGCACTGAGGTTAGATTTCCCGCTTTGTAGTCGATGACCGTTGCGCGCATCACAACAATCCTTTTGTTGAGGGAAGCATCTCGCCCAACTGCTTGTCGCGTGAACAAGCAACGCGAAGTGCGCGTGCAAATGCCTTGAAGATGGCTTCAATCTTGTGATGGTTCGAGCGGCCGTACATCGTCTTGACATGGACGTTGGCGCGCGCGCCGCGTGCGAAGCCCTCAAAGAAATCTGTCACCAGTTCGGTTTGTAGATCGCCGACCAGGCGCGTGCGCACTTGAGTGTCTACAGCGAAGGCCGCGCGCCCGCTCATGTCAACGGCGGCAACCGCGAGGGTCTCATCCATCGGCATCAAGAAATATCCAGCGCGCAGAATCCCGCGCTTGTCGCCGAGGGCACGGTCAAAGGCCTCGCCGAGCGCGATGCCAACGTCTTCAACGGTGTGATGCTGATCAACATCGAGATCGCCATCGCAGCGAAGCTGAAGATCGAATGCGCCGTGGCGCGTGAACAGCTCAAGCATGTGATCGAAGAAGCGAATGCCAGTCGCAATCTTGTATTGGCCTCTGCCTTCAATCGTCAGCTTGATGGCAATGCGTGTCTCAGTCGTGTTGCGCTCAAAGCCCGCTTTGCGAACGCGCTTGCCAGCTACTGTTTTTGCGATCTTCTTCGTTGTCATTTATCTTTTCCCTTTTCAGCATTCAAACCAGATTTCAATGCGGCCAGTGCATCATTGAGGGCTGGGACGGCTTGCCTCATCTGCTCGCGCGTTCCAATCGTGATGCGAACGCGTCCATCGCAGCCCGGATCGCTGGAGCGGTCGCGTACCAGGACGCCAGCAGCGCGCATGAGGCGAACAAACTCGGCGTGCTGGGGGCCTATATCGACCAGGATGAAGTTGGCTTGGCTCGGCCAGCGGCGCACGCCGGCCGCATCGAGAACGGCTTCAAACTCAGCGCGCGCACCGAGCACTTCGCCGACGTACCAATCGAGATAGGTTGTGTCTTCAAGCGCCGGCGGCAGGCAGGCCAGTGCCAGCGAGTTCACGCTGTACGGCGAAAGGACGCGGCGCACCCAGCGCATCAATTCGGCCGGGCCAGCCAGCAAGCCGAGTCGTAAGCCAGCCAATCCGTATGCCTTGGAGAAGGTGCGTGCCACAACCAGGTTCGGCAAAGTGCCGACGAGATCCATCACCGTCTCACCGTGAAAATGAAAGTACGCTTCATCGACCAGTAGAATTGCGTGCGGCGCGCGCTGCGCGATTTCGAGAAGCTGCGCACGTGTGGCTACGGAGCCGGAAGGGCTGTTGGGATTGGCGATGGCGATGATCTTGGTGCGAGGAGTAATTGCAGCAAGCAGCCGTTCGAAAGGAAACTTCAGGTCGTCCGCGGCCTGGACAGCAATCGCGCGTGCGTCGGTTGCTGAGACATACACCTCATACATCGTGTAGGTGGGAACAGGAAGCAGGAGCTCATCTTCTGCCTCGAGAAACGTCTCGAAGAGCACGTGAATGGCTTCGTCTACACCATTCGTGAGAGCCAGTTGTTCTGCCGCGACGCCAAGATGTGCAGCCACGACCGCCTCGACCGGTTCACGCTCGGGATAGAGCGTGAGAGACCCTGCAGAAATGCGGCCAAGCACCTCGCGCACTTTCGGCGAGCAGGCCAGCGTGTTCTCGTTGAAGTCCAGACGCAGCGCATCGCGGCAGCCGAGCGGAGGGTGATACTCCTTCATTGCCTGCACACGCGCGCGCGGTGCGGGATTGCATGTTGTTACGGCTTCAGGCACGCGACCTCCTTGTATTTGGACTTTTGCGCAGCCGGGTGCGAATGGCTTCTGCATGTCCGACCAGCCCCTCGGCCTCAGCCATCAACGCAGCCTGCGGACCGAGCGCACGCAGGCCTTCGGCAGAATATTCCTGCACGGTGATGAGCTTGACGAAGTCGTAGACGCTCAAGCCGCCACGCACGCGCGCCATACCGCCTGTGGGCAGTGTGTGATTGGGGCCGGAGATGTAATCGCCCAGAGGCTGCGCGGACCAGCGGCCCACAAACACCGAGCCCGCGTTTTCGACCCACTTAAGATCGCTGGCTGCGTCCACAGTCAAATGCTCGGGTGCGAGTAGATTGGTAATCGCTCGGGCTTCGTCAACGCTGGCTGCAACAATTACAAGGCCGTTGCGATCGAGGGACTCGCGCGCGA
>OBLW0100004379.1_pt1 | contig 10764 bp, 5 predicted proteins | sample 1520161 | NCBI WGS metagenome assembly OBLW01 (sample SAMEA3539309, study PRJEB22396) | soil metagenome | biome: tundra; feature: field; material: soil | place: USA | collected 2010-05 | depth 0.15 m
GCAGGTGCGTCTCAGGAAACCCTTCCAATAAATACAGGGAGAGGTGTGTTTTCCCTTGACAAGTCCTTATCATGGATGTCCCCTTTTCCTTTTCGGGGCGCTCAGTAGATCAGCTTTAGCGAAACCTGTATCTGCCGGGAGGAGCCGGCGGTCTTGCTGATTTCTCCGAAACCGGGGCCTAGCACGGTGTTGGATGGCAGGCCGAAGTTCACCACGTTGAATATGTTGAAGAACTCGGCGCGCATCTGGAGGGATGCCAGTTCGCCGCCGGGGCGCCTTCCGAGGGGCGTGTCCTTGATCAGCGCCAGGTCGAGGTCTCGAAGCGACGGGCCGCGGAAGGTGTTCCTGCCGAGAGACCCGAAGCGGCCGTGATTCGGACCCGTGCCGCCCGGCACGTTGATGGGTATGTGGAAGAAGGAGGCGTTGGCGGCGCCGAGTCCGAAATAGTCCTCACGCACCGTGCGGCTGGTGGAGAGGTCGGGCATGGCCACCTGGTCGGGCCGGTCGGCCCCGCCGGAGCCGGCGCCGGTCTGTTGGATGCCGGAATAGATGGTGAACGGCAAGCCTCCCTGCACGGTTCCGATGCCCAGCAGTTGCCAGCCGCGGGTCAGGGTCTTGCCCAGGGGCCGCAACAGCCAGAGGCGGTCGGCGTGGAGATCCTGAAACACGCTGAACGTAAGCGCCTGATGGATGTCGAAAGACGAGGGGCCTTTCTCGGCCCGCGTATCGAAGGGGTCCTGGGGTGCGGTCAGCAACTGCGCGCCGGAGGTACCCGCTCCGCCGAGCACGGCGCTGACATCGTCCATGGACTTCGCGAGCGTATAGCTGGCTTGAACCCCGAGGCCCCAGGAGGTGAGGTTGTTCTGCACGGAGACCTGCAAGGCGTGATAGCTGGAGTGGGAGCCGTTAGTGACGAGGGTGGTTGGCCCGTAGCCGCCGGTGACGCGGCCCGAGGAATCGTACTGGGTATAGGGCGAGAAGGCGGGGTCCGCGCCGGCGAAGCCGTTGGGATAATCCATGGTAGGAAGGTGGACGCCGGCGGTTCCCACGTAAGCGGCATCGAGCGCCACGCCCTTCAGTTTCCGCTCGATGCCGGCGGTCCAAGTGCCGATGTATCCATTCTGGAAATTCCCGGCAATGCCAGCCACGCTGAGCGCAGTGACCTGATGACCGGGCGAAAGCGCCGCGAGGTCGCGCTCATAGCGCGACAGGTCCATGACGGTGTTGGCGGGGACTTGCCTGGAATCGCCCGCGGCGAAGATGGGTTGTCCGGCCGTGTTGTATGCCACGGGCAACTGCTGGGGCGTAATAAACGTGCCGAAAGGAACCGGCTGCCCGGGCGCGGCGGTGAAGCGCGGAGAGACGACGAACGGCGCGTCGCCGGTGAGAGAGTCGTCCTGGTATAAGTTGGTCAGGAGCGTGGTGATGCCGGCGCCCACGCGCACTACGGTGTCCCCAAGGGGGCGCCATTCGAGGCCGGCGCGCGGACCCCACCCGTTCTTATCGAGCTTGTAGCCGGGTTGGGGGTTCACGATGAACTCCGACCCAGGCGGCCCGGACCCGCCCGAAAGCACCAGCGCCGAGGTGCGCTGGTCGGGCTCGCGGATGGGAGTATCGATCTCATAACGCAGACCGTAGTTCAGCAGCAGGCGGGGCGACAGCTTCCAACTGTCCTGGGCGTAGAAGTTGAAGGCGTCGCGGTGGACGCCGGAGTCGCCCATGTGGTCGCCCTGCGCAAACAGGAGCGGCGCCACCGCCTGTGTATAGGTGAAGGCGCTGGCCGTCAGCAGGCCCGAGAGGGCATCCGGCAGCGGGTCGCCCACTTGAATGTCGTGCAATCCGCTGGCTGAGTGGATCTCGACCGGGGAATACGCCGTGCCACCGCCGAACTCATATTGGCCGTTGGGATTGATGCCATAGACCGTGGTGTCGCGATTCCCACGAACCTCCCCGCCCGCTTTCCAGGTGTGCTTGCCGCGATTCCAGGTGAAGGTCTGGCGGATCTGAAACAGGTTGCCGTACACCGCGATCACGGACCCGGCGGCGTTGTTGAAGGGTTCGTACAATCCATCGCCGAAAGTCAGCCCCGGACCGGTTCCGCTCAGCGGGGGGAAGGAGGGAGTGGCGCGCGTGAAGCTTATGGAAGACTCCATGGTGAACGCCGGCGAGGGAGTCCCCGTGTAGGCGATGACGGCATTGGTCTGGCGATCCAGGAAACGCACGGCGAAGTTCGGGTCGATGGCGGTCTGGCTGGGGTTGGTGGTGGGGCCGGTGACGTTATCCACGGTCACGCGGCCGAACAACTGCGACTTGTCCGAAAGCCGGTGGTCGATGCGCAGCGAGAACTGGTCGGAGACGGTGGTCACTTTCGACGAGGTGGCGTAGGTGCGCGCGCCGTAAGGGCCTTCAGGGTCGTTGGGATACGGGTATCTTGCCAGCAACGGCGCGATGCGCGGGTCCACCGGCACGATCAGCGTGTCTCCGGGATAGGCGGTGGTATCGAGGCCGGCGCGCTCGGCGACGGTTGGGACGGGGATCACCTGCGTGGTGCCCAGCACCTGGCGGAAGCCCTGCAACTGGACGAAGTAGAAGGTACGGTTCCTGCCGTTGTACAGGCCGGGTATGACAACCGGGCCGCCGTTGGTCCCGCCGAACTCATTGCGGATGAAGGGGGGGATGCGGCCCGGATTGGCGATGGAGCGCCGGTCGAAAAAATTGCGCGCGTCGAGCGCCGCATTACGCAGGAACTCGAAAACGGAACCGTGCATGGAGTTGGAACCGGACCGGGTAATGATGTCGGTGAAGCCTGCCGAGCCGCGGCCGATCTCGGCGGGCATCCATCCCGAGCTGGAGCGGATCTCCTGCACGGCATCGACGTTGAAGTTGGTGAAGGCCGCGCCGCCCATCTCGGGGTCGGTGCTGTCGGCGCCGTCCATGGCGAACACGGCGGCGGTGCCGCGCTGGCCGTTGACGGCGAACTGCTGGGTGAAATTGGCGGCGCCGTTGACATCGGTCATGGAGCCTGCCGCCAGCAGCAGCAACTGGCTGAAGTCGCGCTTGTTCAACGGCAACTCGGAGACGGCTTTGCTGGACAAGCGCTCGCCGCCGGCGCCCTCCTTGGCGGTGGCGTCCTCAACCAACGAGAGCGCGCCGTTGGCCCATTCGATAGCCGCCGGAAGTTGGCCCGGCAGGCGGAGCGTGCGCGCGCAAGCGGCCGTGGCGCCCTGGTTCACGGCGGTGATGGAGTACTCGCCCGGCGGCAGAGCGGGGAAAGCGAACTGGCCGGCTTTTGCGGTGGTGACCGTGAATTGAGCGGCGCCCGACCGGACAGTCAGCGCGGCTCCGGAAATTGCCTCGCCCCGGCCATCGCGCAGCATGCCGGTCCAGGATGTATCGGGGCTTTGGGCGCGACTCGCAATGGCGCAGGCCACCAGGGAAATGAAGGCGATTATATGAATCCGTCTTGCCATCTTGGCCTCACCGGGCCTCTTTTCACTCGTAACATGATTATCGGCTAGTGGCCGTGGGTGGGGCGGAACCGTCTGGAGTATACTATGCCCGCCTCGTTTTCCAACGCCAACCCGGCGATCACGATAACCGAGCCGCCCCCTATGAAGTTAAACGGCACTTACGAAGTAGAAGTATCGGGATCCCCCGGTCCGCGGCCGCCGCCGCCGGCCTCCGGCCGAAGGCAGACCGAGGGTCTGCCCCACCTGGTGCAAAGTGATATTGTAAACGGCACAGAGATGAGCAAATTCGTTGCACTCTTGCTTCTGCCCGTCGCGGCCGTCGCCCAGATCCGGATCGTTTCTCCGGCCAAGCCCTCCGCCATCGAAAGACTCGCCGCCCGTGAGGTGCGCCGCTATTTCTACCTGCGCACGGGACGGCTGTTGACCATCGCGAATACCGATAAGCCAGTTTCCGGCGACGCCATCGCCGTACGTACAGACCCAACCCGCGGCCTCGGCCCGGACGAGTACGTCCTCGAAACGAAGGGACGCACGGCTTACCTGGTGGGAGGCGGCGATAGCGGGACGCTCTACGCCGCCTACCGCTTCGCGGAGCGCCTGGGAGTCCGCTTCTACCTGCACGGCGACGTGGTCCCGGATGGGAGAATCGCGCCCGCCGTTCCGCAGCTCGACGAGAAGGGCAAGCCTCTCTTCGACACCCGCGGCATCCAGCCGTTCCACGACTTCCCCGAAGGCCCCGACTGGTGGGACCGCGACGACTACCTCGCCTACATCGCCCAGCTTCCGAAGCTGCGCATGAACTTCATCGGCCTCCACAACTACCCGGAAGGCCCGGTCGGACCCGAGCCGGGCGTCTGGATCGGGCAGCCCGGCGACCTGGGCGAGCGCGGCGCCGCCGGGTTCTCCTACCCTTCCCAGTGGGCCAACACCGCGCGAAACGGCATGTGGGGATACGCCGCCATGAAGACCAGCGAGTTCTCCGGCGGCGCGAACCTGCTGTTTGAATCCGACGACTTCGGGCCGGCGGTGATGAAAGGCCTGATGCCTTCCCCGGCTACGCCCGAGGATTCCAACAAGCTGTTCAACCAGGCCGGCGAAATGCTGCGCGCGGCCTTCGCCGAGGCCAAAGCGCTGGGCGTCAAGACTTGCATCGGCACGGAGACGCCGCTCACCATTCCGAAACTGGTTCAGGAACGCTTGAAGGCGCAAGGCAAAGACCCCAAGGACCTCGCCACGGTGCGCGGACTCTATGAAGGGATGTTCCGCCGCATCGCCGCGCTCTATCCCGTCGATTACTACTGGCTCTGGACGCCCGAAAACTGGTTGGGCGGCAACAAGCCCGAGCAGTTCGACGCCACGGTGAAGGATTTGCAGGCGGCCCTGGACGCGCTCAAGAACATCGGCAAGCCCTTCACCCTGGCGACTTCGGGCTGGGTTCTGGGCCCGCAGAACGATCGCGCGGCGCTCGACCGCTTCCTTCCCAAAGACGTTCCCATGAGTTGCATCAACCGGCTGGTGGGCCACGCTCCCGATGAGCTCGGCTTCGCCAACATCAAGGGCCGGCCCAAGTGGGTGATTCCGTGGATGGAAAACGATCCCAATCTGGGGTCCCCGCAGCCCTGGGCCGGCCGTATGCGTTACGACGCCGTCGACGCCCGCCGCCTGGGCTGCACGGGACTGCTGGGAATCCACTGGCGTACGAAGATTCTGGCGGGAAACATCGCCGCGCTGGCCGACGCGGCCTGGGACCAGTCCTGGGTTCCGGCCGATTTCGATACCAGCCCCATCCCGCCGCAGCCTGCTGAAGCCGCGGCTCCCCTACCGGCGGCTAGCGGGGCCGGCCAGAACGCCAATCCGCTTCGCGGCCGGGCCATGCCGGTGGACGATTTCTATCTGGACTTCGCCCGCGCCAACTTCGGCGCCTCCATCGCGCAACCTGCCGGCCGCATCCTGGCCCGCATCGACGGGGTCAACCTTGGAGAAGCAACGGCCTGGCTGAGAGGGCCTGGCGGCATCGGCCCCAACCCTGCCCCTTGGACTGAGGTACAGAAGCGGTACGCGTTCGTGGACGAGCTTGCCGCGCTCCGTCCGAAGGTGGAAGGGCCGGGCAACCTGGAGCGCTACGACTACTGGCTGAATACCTACCGTTACATGGCTGCGCTTGCCGAAGCCGGCTGCCTGCGCGGAGAGCTCGACAAAGCCGTCGCCGCGAAGGACTTTACGCTGGCGCTATCCGTGCGCATCTCGCTGGCGCGAGCGTGGGAGCGGATGGTGGCCTTCCAGATGGCCGCGGCCGGCACTCCCGGGGAACTCGGCACGCTTGCCAATCTCGAACAACACAGCCGCGGAACCCTGAAATTCCTCGTAGCCCATGACGACGCCATCGCCAAGGCGCTCGGCAAGGCGCTGCCGGAAAGCGTGGAACCGGCGAAGGTTTATTCCGGCCCCGCGCGCATCATCGTGCCCGACGTTCGCACCTTGGCGGAAAAAGGCGAGGCACTGAACATCAAAGCGATCGCCATCGACAAACAGCCGGTCAAGACAGTATCCGCATACTGGCGTCCGCTGGGCGGGAAGAGCTTCCGCCAAGCCGGGGTCAAACACGTTGCCCGCGCGGTTTACACGCTGAGCCTGCCGCCGGTGGAGGGCGACATCGAATACTACATCCAGGTGGAAACCGCCGCGGGGAAAAAGGTCACCTGGCCCGCGACGGCCCCGGATCTGAACCAAACCGTGGTCGTCAGGGAATAGAAACGACATGCCGATCGATCCAGGCTCGAACTTCTCCAGGAGGCGTTTCCTTTACGCCTCGCTTCCCGTGCTGCTGCGGGCTCGAAGCACCGCGGCCGCCCGGCTGCCCAACATTGTTTATATGTACGCCGACGACCTCGGGTACGGCGACGTAAGCTGCTACGGCGCGAAACGCGTCACCACTCCCAACATCGACCGCCTGGCGGCCGGGGGCGTGCGCTTCACCAACGCGCATTCGGCATCGGCCACCTGCACGCCGTCGCGCTATGCCCTGATGACGGGCGAGTACGCGTGGCGCCACAAGGGCACCGGCGTTCTCCCGGGAGACGCGTCGCTGATTGTCCAACCGGGCCGCTACACCTTGCCGGCGATGTTCAAGCAGGCGGGGTACGCGACGGGCGCGGTGGGCAAATGGCACCTGGGCCTGGGCAACGGGAACCTGGATTGGAACGGCGATATTCGTCCCGGCCCGCTGGAGGTGGGGTTCGACTACTCGTTTATCTTTCCGGCCACGGGCGACCGCGTCCCCTGCGTTTACGTGGAGAATCACCGGGTGGTGGGGCTGGACCCGAAGGACCCCATTGTGGTCAGCTACCAGCGGAACATCGGCGGCGAACCCACGGGCAAGGACAACCCCGAACTGCTGCGCATGCACCCCAGCGAGAGCCACGACGGCAGCATCGTAAACGGCGTCAGCCGCCTCGGATTCATGGGCGGCGGCAAATCGGCGCGGTGGGTTGACGAGGATATGGCGGACGTCCTCACCGGCAAGGCCGTGGATTTCATCGAACAGCAGAAGGCGCGCCCCTTCTTCCTCTATTTCGCCACGCACGATATCCACGTGCCCCGCCTCCCCAACCAGCGGTTCGTGGGCAAAACAAAGATGGGCCCGCGCGGCGACGTGATTGTACAACTGGACTGGTGCGTGGGGCGCGTGATGGATACGCTCGAACGGCTCGGGCTGGCGAACGACACGCTATTCATCTTCAGCAGCGATAACGGCCCGGTGGTGGACGACGGCTACCACGACCAGGCGATTGAGAAACTGGGGAATCACAAGCCCGCCTGCCCATGGCGCGGCGGCAAGTATAGCGCCTACGACGGCGGCACGCACGTGCCGTTCATTGCGCGCTGGCCGGGCAGAGTGAAGCCGGGCGTTTCGGGCGCGCTGGTGGACCAGGTGGACCTGCTTTCGTCACTGGCCGCGCTGACGGGGCAGAAGCCGCCGGCCGACGCCGCTCCGGACAGCTTCAACGTGCTGCCGGCGCTGCTGGGCCAATCGAAACACGCGCGCGACCACGTGGTGGAGCACGCCGGCGCGCTTTCGCTGATTGTGGGCGATTGGAAGGTAATCCACCCTAACACCGGCCAGAAAATGGTCGCCGGCAATGAAACCGGCAACGATTCCCAGCCGCAGTTATTCCGCATTTCCGAAGACCCCGGCGAGAAGAACAACCTCGCGGCGCAGTACCCGGATAGGGTGAAGAAGATGCTGGCGCGGCTGGAGCAGATTCAGAAGGCGGGACGCAGCCGGCCGTGAGCCGTGCCCTGGGCAGCATAGCCGCAACCAAGAACGCCGGCAGGGACGCCGGCGTGGCAGGCCGGAGGCCCACTCCACGAATCGTCGGAGAGGCAGTGACCCTGTGTGTCCCATCCACAACGCCTATCGGGCCGATTGAAACTTCTTAATTGTCACGGTGGCACTTGGCGTGCAACAAATTGAATCTGGGATACCTGTCGCATACGTCGATATGTTAGGCGAGGTTACTCCATGAGGGACGGGAAATACATCGAGATTCCCGGAACCGGGACGCACGAACTTCCGCCGTTGCTCGTCCATACGGGTCCGGAGCGCGAGCCGGGTGAAGACGCTTGCCAGTTGGCTTCGGCGCTGGTGGAGGCCGAAGACATGCTGGCGGAGGCGTCCGGACAAGAGGCCGAGGCGCAGATCCTGGAAGAACGCAAATTCGAGTTAGCGTTGCAATTGAAGCAGCGCTATCGGCGACTAATCTCACACTGGCTATGGGGCGATTCCGTCCTGGAGTGGATCCGCCAATGTGAGATCACGTTCGAAAACGTGGACGCGTTGCGCCAGTTTCTGCACCCGGACGTTTGGCCGCACGCGAGCCGCGCCAGCTTCGTCACGCTGCTTGAAGACAAAGGTGTTCCGACGCACGGCGTGGCGCTGGAGCGGGCCGTGGGCTTGCGCCTCACCTTCCGCCAGCCGCCGCCCATCGACTGTTTTTCCAATCAATTCCTGTTTTACCTGGACAACGCCGTGGCCAACAGCGCCTATCGGACCTGGTCGCACCTGAGCCCGCGCGCATTGACGCTGTTTCCTCCGGAGCGGTTTCATTTCGAAGTGTTGGACGTGGACCCCGCGAAGATAGGATGAGCCGTGAGGTCCCCGGCTTCCAGCAGCAGGTAAGGCGGCGCGCCCGCATCCATGCCGCTCAACTGCGCCTTGAGGTAGACGGCCAGCGACGGGTCGAGATCCGAGGCGATACTGTGCCGGCCTTCCTCGATGGCTACGCGCGTGGCGATGCCGCTGCCGGCGAAGAAATCGAGCACCGTGGAGCCGGGGTAGGATAGCGCCCGCACCAGCCGTTGGATGACGCCGTGGGGCTTTTGGGTGGGGTGCCCCACGCGCTCGCGCGCGTTGCCGTTCAGGCGGCCGATGCGCCAGACGTTGGTCGGGTTCCTGCCTTTGTCGACGCTTTCGGGCCGCAGGCGCTTGTCCTTCTTATAGGCGGCTTTGGTTTCGTCGTCGTAAGGTTCGCGCACCGCGTCTAAATCGAAATAATACTTGGCGGTCTTGCCGAACCAGGCAATCTCCTCGTGCCGGTTGGCGAAAAAGCGGTGGGCGCTCATGCCGTTGGCATAATTCCATACGATCAGGTTCACCAGCCGCAGGGGGCTCGATTCCCGCATGTATCCGAGGATGGTGAGCAAGTCGCCGCCGCCCGCTTCCGCCTGGTATTGAAGACCTCCGAAAATGGCCAGATTACCCGAGGGCGCCAGCACCCGCCCGGCTTCCTTCAGCCATACGGCGGCCCACTCTCGGTAATTCTGAAACCGGTCCCAAGGCGCAGCCTGAATGTTGTAGGGAGGGTCGCAGACGATGAGCTGGACGGATTCCGCGGGCAGCGCCTTCAATAACTCGCAACAGTCCCTGGTGAGGACCGCGTGCACGGTTCGCTCCGCGGCATCCCCGCGCACCTGCATGGAGGAGTGCGCCTTGCCGGTCTTCTTCAGGGCGTTCATGGCCCGGTGGCCGGCGTTGAAATGCGAGCGATTCGCCATTCGTCTGAGAGTATCCCATTGCGGCGGAGCGCGCGGAGTTAAGATGTTCGGTCCCTATACTGGTTTTCCTGGAGGTTTCAATGAGCGGCACGCGTTTTTCCAGACGCCACTTCTTTTATGGATCCCTTTTGGCCGGGGCTGTTCCGGCGGGAGGCTTCGGCAGCACGCCCTCGCTGACGGCCGCGGGTTTCAAGTCGTTCAACGAGAAGCTCAACGTCGCCTCCATCGGCGACGGTATCAGGGCCGAGGCGATTCTCCCGGGCGCCGCGGTCACCGAGAACCTGGTGGCCCTCTGCGACGTGGACGAGGTCCGGTCCGCGCGGGTCTTCGGGATGTACCCCAAGGCGACCAAGTACAAGGACTACCGGAAGATGCTGGAGAAGGAGGGCAAGAACATCGACGCGGTGATGATTGCCACTCCGGACCACCTGCATGCGCCCACGGCCCTGCTGTCGATGCAGCACGGGAAGCACGTCTACTGCGAAAAGCCGCTCACCCGCACCGTCTGGGAAGCGCAACTGCTGGCCGAGGCGGCGCTGAAGTACAAGGTCGCCACGCAGATGGGCAACCAGGGCTTCAACCATGAAGGAACCAAGACGGCCTGTGAGATCCTTTGGTCCGGGGACATTGGCGAGGTCCGGGAGGTGCATTCCTTTACCGGCGCTATCTACGGCGGCCAGCCCAATCTTCCGCCCACGGGTCCGGAGGCGCAGCCAGTCCCGTCGACGCTCGACTGGGACCTGTGGCTGGGCCCGGCGGCGCCGCGCGACTTCAACGCGTTGATGACGAACCAATGGCGCGCATTCCAGGATTTCTCGACCGGGGGATCGATGGGCGATTGGCTGGTTCACTGTCTGGGTCCGGCGCATCTGGCGCTGCAGCTAGACAAGGCTCCGTTGATCAGCGTCGAAGCCGTTACCGTGGAGGGCAAGAACCAGTGGCTCTGGCCGCTCCGCGATCATGTCGTGTTCGAGTTCCCGGCGCGCATGAACATGCCCCCGGTGACCATCCACGCGTACCAGAATATGCGCGGCGACTTCAAGAATCCGGAAGGAATGGCGGAGAACGAGCGGCTCTTCCCGCCCATGGACAACCTGGTGGCCGACAAGAATCGGCCCTTCCTCGAAACCGGCGACGGCATGATCATGGTCGGCGACGACTTGGGAGTGGACGGCCGTCCCGCCGCGCATGGCGCCGCGCCGCCGGCCGGCCGCGGCCCTGGCGCTCCGGGCGGCCGTGG
>OBLW0100004380.1_pt1 | contig 10763 bp, 9 predicted proteins | sample 1520161 | NCBI WGS metagenome assembly OBLW01 (sample SAMEA3539309, study PRJEB22396) | soil metagenome | biome: tundra; feature: field; material: soil | place: USA | collected 2010-05 | depth 0.15 m
CCCAGGTCTCAAATTCGAGACCTGGGGCACCCATTCTTCTGGTGGGACATTCAGGTGCTGGCCATCCGCCCCGCTTGAATTGTGCTAGAACGCCGGCGGGGTTCCGGAGACGGGAATGGAGACGGAGCCCTGATTGGCCAGCGCAGTTTGCAGAGAATAGCCGGGGCCTGTGCTGGGCGTGAGGAATGGAGTGAGAGCGACAACCGCTGAACTTGCGCCGTTGTAAACAGCGGTAATGCCGTCGTTGGTCTCGTAGTTGCGATTGTTGGCTGGGTTGCTGTTGGAGATGACACGGCCGAGGACGCGGTGTTCGCACTCGATGCCCATGATAGCCGCGGAGACCTTGGCGAGATAGTCGAGTGTTTCGGGCGAGTAGCCCTTGTCGGCCCGCTCACGCCTGCCGCGCCTGGTGCGTGCATCGGAAGCCATTCGTGCGAACTCCTGAATTGCATTGAGATAGGCGCCGATGAAGGCGTTCTCAAGCGCGTCAAGCAAGCCGGCGAATGGGCCGAGGGTATCGAAGGTGCCTGCTGGGAAATAGAAAGTCTGCACGGGATCGGCGTCGGAGTTGGGAATCTTGAGCAAGCTGCGCAGGAGATTGGCGTGGGAGATCTCCTCAGTAAGGGCGGCCTGAATGTAGTTCACGTTGCCGGGATTGCCGGCAGAGGTGACGTTGTCGGCAGATCCTCCGGGGCCGGCGAGATTGGGATCTTGAATGACGCCGCCAACCAGGCCGTTGTAATAGAAGGTGGTGGCCAGGTCTTCCGCGATGAGAGCGGCGGTTGCGATCTGGGCAACGGTGTCCATGGACTGGGCTGATTCCTGAGCCGCCTCGGCTGGGGAATCAGCCTCGTCAGCGCGGGCCGAGGCTGGGGTCATAACGCCAGCAAGAAATGGAGCTGCTACGGCTGCTGCTCCGACAATGCCGGTTCGTTGCAGGAAGTTGCGGCGGTTTACCAACTGTTCGCTCGCGCGGCGAAAATCATTGGGCAGATTTGTGAAACCCATTGAGACCTCCGTTTTCGTTTTCGATGGATCGGGCCTTGGGGACGGTCCGTGTATGGAGAACGGTGGAGAGCAGAAAACGGATTGCGGAATATTGAAAATGATTCGGAAGCAGTTGGGCACGAGGCTTGAGTGGCGGCGGAATGCAAAGTTTGAGAAAGGAAGACCAGCAGCCTTCAGCCTGATGTACGATGAGTGGCGCACCCAATGGCTTGTTGACCTGGTGACGGCTCGAATCCTACCGGTCTATTACAACTTGTTTCTGGCGTCAAAAGGAGAAAGCCAAAATGGAAGGAAATAACCGGCGGTTGATGTTTCATGGCATGTGCCTGTTCCTGCTTGGGCTGCTGACCGGATTTGCCGAGCAGCATTTCGCCAATGTGCGCATGGGACTTGCCGCACACCTTGAAGGGGTGATGAATGGCACCTTCCTGGTTGCGCTGGGAGCCATTTGGCCGCACGTGCGCCTATCAGCAGCAAAATCGACCATCGCATTCTGGACCGCGCTTTATGGCACATATGTGAACTGGGTCATGACTATGCTTGCTGCGATCTTTGGTACTGCGGCGCTTTCTCCAATCACTGGAGCCGGACAGAGCGGAGCGCCCTGGCAGGAGAGCCTGGTCACTTCCGGCTTCATGTCGGTTGGCGTTGCAATTGTGTTCGCGACTGTCCTGGTTATTTGGGGTCTTCGCAAAGAGAATCGCGACGATCTTGCCGGCTCGCGGCGATGAAAGTCCCTATTCCCGCCATCGTTGTTCCTCTGGTTGCTCTGCTGCTCTATCTCTTTGTGCCGGGAGTACGGGAGGAGCCCTGGACAATCCTGAGAATCGCCGGGGCAATCGTGGCAGTCTGCGGATATGTTCTGTTCGTTACTGCTCGCCTGCAGCTGGGCAAGTCTTTTTCCGTCTCGCCGCAGGCAAAGGCACTTGTGACCCACGGACTGTATTCACGCATTCGCAATCCCATCTATGTCTGCGTAGGCGTGATGTGGCTGGGCGTGATCGTGGCTCTCTGCTTGTATTGGTTGATTGTGCCACTCGTCGCGTTGCTCGTGATGCAGGTGTTTCGGAGCGGCCGGGAATCGAGGGTTCTGGAAGAAAAGTTTGGACAGGCCTACCTCGACTATCGAAAGCAGACCTGGTTCTAGTTGATGGGCGCAGACTGGGGCCCAGTGCCCTGATTCAAAGCCAACCTTAATCTGCGTTGGATTGGACTTTTCGGCAGCCGTCCGAGCTTTGTGCTGACACGAAGTCTTTGGCCAGGAACGAACTCGGGAATGGTATGTATATCATGGGAATGCCGTAGAATCCCCCTAGAGTTATTCCGATGACCGTCAAGGCCCTTTATCCCGGCACCTTTGATCCGCCTACCAACGGACACGTGGATCTCATCACCCGCGGGTCGAAGCTCTTTGACCAACTCACGGTCGCTGTTCTCGTGAATCCAGTCAAGAACCCGCTTTTTAGCGTAGAGGAGCGGGTGGAGATGCTTAAAGAGGTGACCGGTTCGATTGAGAACGTCTCGATTGCCACGTTCAACGGGCTGATGGTGGAGTTTGCCCGGCAGCAGGGGGTTTCGGCGGTGTTGCGCGGGATTCGGGCCATCTCCGATTACGAGTACGAGTTCCAAATGGCGCTGATGAACCGGCGGCTCGCGCCGGAGGTGGAGACTGTGTTTCTGCAGCCGGCGGGGCGGTATTCGTTTATCAGCTCGCGGATGCTGAAGGAGGTCTTCAGCCTGGGCGGGGATGTGACGGGGCTGGTGCCGCCGAACGTGCTAAAACGGCTGCGGGCACGGATCAATAACGGTTGAGAACGGGCCCGCCAATTGGGCCGTCCAGATCCCGATTTTGAGGATGCCAGAAAATCTGTAAAGATAGAGGAGCTATGACAGTTTCAGCCCCTTCAAAAGTCTTTGCCGACCGGATTGGTCGGATCGAGGTTTCAGCGACCATGGCCGTGGCCGCCGAGGCAGCCAAACTGCGCGCCCAGGGCGCCAACCTGGTGGATTTTGGCGCCGGGGAACCGCACTTCCCTACCCCGCGCCACATCAAGGACGCGGCGATCGCCGCAATTGACGCTAATTTCACCCGCTACACCGTGGTGCCGGGCATTCCCGACGTGCGCAAGGCGATCGTCGAGCGCCATGCAAAAGATTTTGGGTCGGACTACGGCGTGGACGAGGCCATTTTCACCACCGGCGGCAAGCTGGCGCTGTTCAATACCATCCAGGTGCTTGTCGATCACGGCGACGAGGTCATTTTGCCGGTGCCCTATTGGGTGAGCTTCAAAGACATCATCCAGTACGCCGGGGGCAAAGTGGTGTTTCTGGAGACCAGCGAGGCGGAGAGCTTCCGCATTACGGCAGACGCGATTGAAAAGGCGATTACGCCGCGGACCAAGGCCATTATCCTGAATTCTCCTTCGAATCCAGCGGGCTCGGTGGTTACGCCTGAGGACCTGGAGCGGATTGTGCACCTGGCTCACGACCGCGGCATCTACCTGCTGCTGGACGAGTGCTATGTGTACCTGAACTATGCCGGCAAGTGCGTCTCCGGCGGCTCGTTTACGTGGGCCAAGGAGCACATTGTGGTACTCGGGTCGCTATCGAAGACCTACGCCATGACAGGGTGGCGGGCCGGATTTGCACTGGCTGCGAAGCCCGTGGTGGCCAACCTGAGCAAGCTGCAGTCGCAGTCGACGTCGAATGCGACGAGCTTTGTGCAGAAGGCCGCGATTGCTGCGCTGGCTGGTTCGCAGGAGTGCGTGAGCGAGTTTCGCGCCGAGTTTGTGGAGTTGCGGGACTACATGCTGGCGAAAGTTACCGCAATTCCCGGCGTTACTTGCACCAAACCCGAGGGCGCCTTCTACGTTTACCCCAATGTTTCTGCGTATATCGGAAAGGGCGGAATCCGGACGGCGACAGAGCTTGCGACGCGGATGCTGCACGAGGCTCACGTGGTTACGGTGCCGGGCGAGGCCTTCGGGACTGCCGAGCATATCCGCATCTCATACCCGGTAACCAAGGTGAATATCGACGAGGGAACCCGCCGCATGGGCGAATTCCTGACCGGATTGAAATAGCCGGGCATTACGCTTCGACGACCCGGCCGCGCAAATTGCGGGCTGCAAGCCTATCTGCGCCCCGTCGCCAATGGCCGATGGGGCTTTCCAACTGCAGAATGTAGCGGAATGTGTCGGGCAGCACTGTGCAAACCTAGTGTCTGTCGGGTAGGATGTCCTTTCGATGTCGAAACCGATTGATTTTCGCCCTGTGATTCTTGCCGGAGGAAGCGGTACCCGCTTCTGGCCCCGTTCCCGCCGTGCGCGCGCCAAGCAAGTGCTGGCTCTTGACGGCGAGCGCTCCATGATTCAACAGACCCTGGAGCGGCTTAAGCCCCTTGCCGGACTGGACAAGACCTGGATCATCACCAACGAGTACCTGGCCCAGGAGATCGCCGACCAACTGCCGGGCCTGCCCGCGAAACAAATTGTGCAGGAGCCCGTGGCCCGCAATACCGCGCCGGCTTGCGGACTGGCCGCTTTCCTGATTGAGAGAGAGAATCCCGATGCGGTGCTGGGCGTATTTCCGTCTGACCATGTAATTGCGGACGAACCGCGATTTCTGAAGGCGCTGCAAAAAAGCATTGCGGTGGCGGCGGCCGGCGAAAATATTGTGGTGATGGGAATTGAGCCGGTGCGCGCTGAGACCGGCTACGGCTACATTGAGACCGGCGAATACACCAAGGACGATTCCGCTCTCCACGTTCGCCGGTTTATCGAGAAGCCCAACCAGAACAAGGCCGATGAATTTGTGACCGCCGGCAACTACTACTGGAATTCGGGAATGTTTCTTTGGTCCGCGCGAACGCTGGCCAACGCCGTGCGCGAGCATCTACCGGAGACCGCACCGCTGCTGGAGAGCATCGCTGCCGCCTATGGAACGCCCGAGTTCGAGGAAGTATTTCGCTCGCTCTACGCCAAGTGCGAAAACATCTCGGTGGACTACGCCGTGCTCGAGCCGCGCTCAGCAAAGGGCGAGCATCTGTCCAACCTTTATTGCCTGCCCGCGGAGTTCAGTTGGAACGATCTTGGCTCGTGGGCGTCGCTCTACGAGTACCAGCATGATACCCGGCTGCGCGGTGACGCGGAAGGCAATGTTGCCGATACCGGTGGACACCTGGCCATTGATGCGTCTGACAATTACATCTTCAGCCCGAAAAAGTTTGTTGCGATGGTCGGGGTGGAGAACCTGGTGGTTGTCGACACCGAGGATGCGCTGCTGATTGTGCGGCGCGATCACTCGCAGGATGTGGGGAAGATCGTGAAGGAACTCAGCTCGTCCGGGCGCACCGATCTGATCTGAAGCTGCGGCGGATTCAAGATTCGGGGTACGCGTTCGCGGCGCAGAACCGTTCCCTCGGGAGCTGAAGCACGCTACGATTTTATTGGCGTTATGCGGGGTTTGAAGCCCCGCCTCCCTCTGGAACGAGTTTTTCCGAAGCCTGCAAAGTCCACTCTCATTTTTGCCACGTTCAGCACGATTGAGGTCGTGCCCCGATACAAGGCGTCTCAAAGGCTGCTTGTGCGATTGGGCTGCGGGTGGCGGGTTTGGCATGCAAAGTCGGGTCAGGAAGACTAGAGTGGATGAGGCGGAATTTGTCAGTTTTGGGCCGCAGGAGCCGCAAGAAACCGCCTGTCTGCAGTTGTTTTGAGAATTCCTGCGTGGCTCAGCCTGACGCAACCCGTTAAGTGGGGTGGAAAAATTGCCCGAGACAATTAATTGGCCGCTACATACGCTGCCACCGCGGCCGCGCCGCCGCGGATTCATTTTTCTTATCGCATTCGTTGCCATCATCGTGCTGGCGAGCCGCACCGCGATCTCCTACTGGGTTGACCTTCTGTGGTTCCACTCGCTGGGCTACGGCCAAGTGTTTTGGAAGACGCGCGGCTTTGAGTGGGGGGTGTTCGCGGCGTTTGGCGTGGTGACGTTCCTGTTTCTGCTGGGAGCATTTACGGCGCTCAAGCGCGCTCATTCCGCTGACCTGCCGTCGACCCATACGGTTCTCTTCGGAGGGCAGTCGGTCGATCTGCCGGTTGCGAAAGTATTGCGAGCCGTTTCAATTGCCGCGTCGATTCTGGTTGCGCTCGTCACTGCCGCCGCAATGGAGGCGGAATGGCCGACGCTGGCGCTCTACTGGTATGCGCCGCCCTCTACTGGGGGCGTCGCCGATCCCATCTTCGGCAGACCGCTGAATTTCTACCTCTTCACCCTGCCGGCATGGCAGCTTTTTGCGGGCTGGCTGCTTTCGCTGGCTGTGATTTCCTGCATCGTCGCGGCTTTGTTCCTGCTGGTCACGGGCGGGGCACGCGCGATTGGCGGACGGCTCAGCTCCTCGATCCCGTTGCCCTGGCGCGGGCTTTGCTTCTCCGGTGGATTCCTGCTACTGATTCTTGCGCTGCAGGTATATATCAGCCGCTTCGAGCTCCTGTTTGAACATCACACGATTTTCGACGGCGTCTCTTACACCGATGCGCATGTCACCATCACCGGCTTGCTGTTCGTGTGTGTTGCGCTGGTGCTGGGAGCAGTCGTTGCCTTTGCTGCCGGTGTGCTGAACCCGCGCGGACTCTGGCTTGCGACTGCCGTCGCTCCAGCCGCGGTTTGCTATATCGTTGTCGCGCTGGCCGGCTGGTACGTGACTACATTTCTCGTAAAGCCCAACCAGCTTGACCGCGAGCGGATGTACATCGCCGATAACATCCAGATGACGCGCCAAGCCTATGGGCTTGACCGTTTTGCGCAGCACGAGTTTCCCGCCGAAATAACACCGGGGGCGGCCGATCCGGCGAACAACCAGGCCACGCTGCAGAATATCCGGCTGTGGGATGTGCAGGCGCTGAAGGATACGCTGCGCCAAGTGCAGGAGATTCGCACTTACTACGACTTTCCCGATATCGACATCGACCGCTACCAGATCGGCGGCTCGCTGCGGCAGGTGATGTTGGCGGTGCGCGAACTGAATGTAGAAAAGCTGCCTGAAAGCAGCCGCAACTGGATCAACGACAAGCTCATTTATACGCACGGCTACGGGATCACGATGAACCCCGTAAACGGGTTCACCGCGGAGGGCCTGCCCACGCTGATGCTCTCGAACATGCCCGTGCAGAGCACCGTGCCCGGCATCAACGTGACCCGGCCGGAGATTTACTTCGGCGAGATGACCGACACCGACGTCTATGTGAAGACCGGCCAGCAGGAGTTCAATTATCCCGAGGGACAGGCAAATAACCTGACCTCGTACAAGGGGACTGGCGGCATTGTTATGGGCGGAATTCTGCGGCGAATCGTGCTGGCGTTCGACCGTGGCGACCTGGCAAAAGTTCCGTTCAGCGACGACGTGAATTCCGAAAGTCGGCTACTGATGCGGCGGAATGTGCGCGATCGCGTTGCGGCGCTGGCGCCTTTTCTCACATTCGATCAAGATCCTTACATCGTGGTCGGCGACGATGGCCGCCTCTCATGGGTCATCGATGCCTTCACATCGTCAGACAGTTATCCTTACTCCGCACATAACAGTGTCGGCGGCGCACAAGTGAACTACATGCGCAACAGCGTGAAGGCTGTGATTGATGCTTACGACGGAACCACTACGTTCTATGTGTTCGACAACGAAGACCCAATCATCGCCGCGTGGCGCGGGATCTTTCCGGGCCTTTTCAAGAACGCGTCCGACATGCCGAACTGGATGCGCAAGCATGTCCGCTATCCCGAACTGATGTTAAGCCTGCAGGCTGAAGTTTACGGCCTGTATCACATGACCAACCCAGAGGTCTTCTATAACCGGGAGGATTTGTGGACGGTGGCCACACAAACCGGGACGGGTGAGGGCGGTGAGCAGTCCACACAGGCAATGGAGCCGAACTTTGTGCTCATGAAGTTGCCCGGAGAACCAGACCTCGAATTCGTCGAGATTCTTCCTTTCACGCCTTCGAATCGCAACAACATGATCGGCTGGGTTGCCGCACGAAGCGACGGAGAACACTACGGCTCCGCGGTTGTTTACAACTTTCCCAAGACCCGGCTGGTGGATGGCCCGCAGCAGATTGAGGCACGCATCGATCAGAACGCGCAACTTTCAGGGCAACTGACGCTGTGGAATCAGCAGGGCTCGCACGTGCGCCGCGGCAGCTTGCTGGTGATTCCCTGCGGGAAGGCTTTACTTTACGCGGAACCGATCTACCTGCAGGCCCAACGCAGTCCCATGCCGGAGTTGCGGCTTGTTGTGCTGGCGCTGCAGGATCGGTTGGCCTACGCACCAACCTTCGAGGGCGCGCTGTCGTCGCTGTTCGGCGCCGGGTCATCAAGTCTGAGTTCGGCAGATACTCCGCAAGCTACGGCCGTGGCCGCGCCTGAGGCCGGTGGAAAGACCCAGCCTGCGGAGAATCTCAACTCGCTCATCGGGCAAGCGGGGAGGGACTTCTCCGACTATCAGCGGCTCACCGCGGCGGGCAAACTGGCTGAAGCCGGGCAAAAGCTGGACGATTTGAAGCAGGCGCTCGACAAGCTGACCGCGATTCAAAAGTGACCGCCGTTTGCACCTCCGCAGCTAAACGGGGGCGGGTTTACGCCGCCCCCGCCTCCGGAACAACTTTCACGCGCTGCCTGTAAAGCCGCGCCCCCTCAAAACTCGCCTTGCAAGCCACAATCCTGCAACCAGTATGACAAGATGATAAGATACTCTTATGTAATGCGAGGCTCTCTTTCTTGAAGATACTTATCACTGGTGGCTCGGGATTTATTGGGACGCGCCTGGCACGCGAGGTGCTGAAGCGCGGCAAACTTGCAGGCCGCGAAATCAGCGAGTTGGTTCTTGCCGATCTCCGCCCGCCGACAGCCGACTTGCTAGCCGACGGCCGAGTGCGCGCTTCCGCCGGAGCTTTGATCGATCAATGCCCACGTTTGTGCAGCGAAGCCTTCGATGCGGTATTTCATCTGGCCGCGGCCGTGTCTGCCGAATGCGAGGCCAACTTCGAACTCGGCTTGGGCACCAACCTTGACTCCACCCGTGCACTTCTCGACGGCATGCGCGCGGCCGGCAATGCGCCACGCTTTGTGTTTGTCAGTTCCGTCGCGGTCTTCGGTTCCGACCCCGGCTTGCCCATGCCCGCCGTCATCCGCGACGACACGCTGCCCACGCCGCAATCGTCTTATGGAATTCAGAAATTCATCTGCGAGCAGCTGGTGGCCGACTATACGCGTAAAGGCTTTATCGATGGGCGCAATGTGAGGCTGATGACGGTCGTCGTTCGCCCCGGCCAGCCCAATGGCGCGGCCTCCGGATTTCTTTCGTCGATTGTGCGGGAGCCGTTGAACGGTGAGCTTGCGATCTGTCCCGTATCGCCGGGGACCAGGGTGGCCCTGGCGTCACCAGCAAATACCATTGACGGAATCATTGCGATAGCTGAGGCCTCAAGAGAGGCCCTGGGTGGCCGCAACGCTGTCAACCTTCCAGCTCTCACGGTCAGCGTGAACGAGATGCTGCACGCCCTTGAAGTGGTAGCCGGACCTTCAGCGCGCGCGCTCGTCCGCTTCGAGCCGGACGCAACGATTGCCCGCATCGTCGGCGGCTGGCCGGCGGTTTTTGACGACTCCCGCGCCAGGCGGCTCGACCTCAACCCGAATCCCGATTTCATTTCCATTATCCGCGAATACATCGACGAACGCGCACTGCGTGTGTCGCAGTTGGAAACGGGAGCGAGTCGTTCGACAACCTGCGCCAACCTTTCCGGCGCATTATCATAACCATAGCAACCCAATAAGGGAGTAATCATCATGCCTAATTTTGCAGCCAATCTCACCATGATGTATGGGGAACACAGCTTTCTCGATCGCTTTGCTGCCGCAGCTCGCGACGGCTTTACCGCAGTCGAGTATTTGTTTCCCTACGAATATCCCGCGGACACGCTGGCCGCTCTTCTCAAGGAACATGGCTTGAACCAGGTCCTGTTCAATGCACCTCCGGGCGATTGGAAGGCGGGTGAGCGGGGCTTGACTGCCCTGCCCGGGCGCGAGGCCGATTTCCGCAAAGGCTTTATGAGCGCACTCGAGTACGCGCGCACTCTGAAATGTCCGCGTATTCATACCATGGCCGGCATTGTCGCGGCCGGGGCAGATCGCGCACGGATGCGCGAGACATATGTGGCCAACCTCGCCTGGGCCGCCGGAAAGGCGCAGGCGGAAGGCGTCGATGTGCTGATTGAACCCATCGCCCAGCGCAACATGCCCGGCTTCTTTCTGAACTATCAGGATGAGGGTCACGCGATCGCTGCCGAAACCGGCTGCTCTAACCTGAAAATTCTGATGGACCTCTTCCATTGCCAAGTTGCCGAGGGCGATCTCGCGATTAAGATCCGTAAGTATATTCAGGACCCGAAGCAGACCAGGGTGGGCCATTTCCAGATCGCGGGCGTCCCGGAGCGTCACGAACCTGACACGGGTGAAGTGAACTATGGCTACCTCTTTGACCTGATCGACGAAGTCGGCTATGAAGGCTGGATTGGCTGCGAATATTCTCCGAAAGCTGGAACATCCGAAGGTCTGGTCTGGTTCAAGAAGTTCGCAACCGTAGCTGCTTGAAATATCTGCGTGGACATTGGCTTAATCGGCTCGGTACGCGTAACTCTACTCGATTTATTGTCTTGCATGGTGGGCGCTTGAGGTCAGGATCCTCGGGCGCCCACCGTTCGATTAGA
>OBLW0100004381.1_pt1 | contig 10762 bp, 7 predicted proteins | sample 1520161 | NCBI WGS metagenome assembly OBLW01 (sample SAMEA3539309, study PRJEB22396) | soil metagenome | biome: tundra; feature: field; material: soil | place: USA | collected 2010-05 | depth 0.15 m
TCCTCGACGCGGCGTCCGGCGCTCTCGCCCTCGCCGCGAGCCTCACGGACTCGCGACGCAACGTGAAACTCGCGACGGAAGCGTTCGCGCTGGGGCTGTGAGCGCGGACGAGAGGCCCGTTTCCCGAGGCGCGAAGGCCCTCGCGATCGCGCTCGCGCTGCTCGCACCCGCGCGAATGGCCTGGATCGTCTTCACGTATGGAGAGAACAACCTCTCGAACGACTACGTCGCGCGCGTGCCCATCGTCGTCGCGATCCTCGAGGGGCGGTATCCGTTCGCGCACCTCTTTCGTGACACGTGGATCTGGGGTGGCCACTCATGGCTCGCGCTCCTGCCGTTCTACTGGGCCGAAGCGCGCTACTTCGCGTGGGACCTCCGCGTCGAGCTCGGGATCGGCCTTCTTCTGACGGTGCTCAAGACGCTCCTCGTCTGGCTCGCCGTGAGCGGGCCGCTGACGAAACGCGCCCGCCTTTGGCTCCTCCCTGTGCTGTCCTTCCTCGCGTTCTCGGTCTCTCAGATCACGGTGTTCACGTTCGGCGAGCCAGTCCTCCAGATGCAGCTCGCGCAAGTCGCCCTCACGGCGGGGGCCATCGCCCTGATACGCCTCGCCGACCGGCCCGGCCTGCGCGCTGCGAGCCTCGCCGCCTGCGGCCTCCTCGCTTCGTGGTCGTGGGGCGGCGGCGTCATGGTGTGGCCGGTTTTCGCGGTAGCGCTCTTCACGTTGGGCGAACGGAGCCTCCGGCGCTGGGCTCTCCTGGCGCTTGGAGCAGCCCTCGGCCTCTCGCAGTATGTGTGGTTTCTCGTCGTCTCACCGCTCCCACGCCTCGTGCAGAGTCCAGGGCCGCGTGGGCTCAGACGCGTCCTCGACCTCCTCGGGCGGCCCTTCGCGAACGGCACGGGCACGAACGGCGGGCCTCTCCCCACGGCGATTTTTTTCGGCACCATAGGTCTCGCACTCGCGGCCGCGGCCATTTGGACCGCACGTCGCGTGCTTCGCGAGAGGCTCCCCGCTCTCGTGATCCTCGCCTGGAGCCTCCTTCTCGCATGCCAGATCTCCGTCCTGCGGCCAGACATCGCCGCCTGGTACATCGTGCCGATGACGGTCTTCTGGATAAGCCTCGCCGCTCTCCTCGCAGCCGCGCCGCGCCTCCTCGCCGCCGCAGGGTTTGCGACGATCGCTGCCGGCCTCTTGTATTCGAACCGCACCTGGGAGGACAAGTCCTTTTATCTTCCGTCGCGCGCGCCCGCATCGGCCGCGTGCCTTCGCGAGTGGCGAACGGCGCCGCCGCTCTGCCACGACCTCGTATTTCAGTGGGGCAAGAGCTACCCCGGGGATTTCGAGATCCTTGCGGGTTCGCTGGAGAGGGCTGGCCTGTCCGTCTTCGGCCCCCGCCGCACGTACCTCTTGCAGGGGGACGTCGCTGTGGGCCGCGTGGTCCTCGAGATCTCAAACGAGCGCACGTTCTTCTCGCGCGACGATCGGACGCCCGCCGACCCAAATGACTTTCACCGACTCGACCTCGTCCTTGCTCCCGGCACGACCGTGAGCTGGCGCATTGACCTTCCTCCCGGCACGCGCCGCGCCACGTTTTCGACGGTCGTCCGGGCGGCCCCGGGCGACACGCAGCTTGGACGCGGCGCGCGCATCTCGGTCACGGCGGAAGGCTCATCGGTCGTCCTCGAAGAACGCGCGTTCCTTCCTCGCGAAACGGCGCGGCCACTATCGGTCGATCTCTCGTCGCTGGCGGGAAAACGCGTCACGTTGCGCCTCGCGGCCGAAGAGACGCACGAGGGCGCGACGCCTCTCGTCTTCGAGGCGCCGAAGATCGAGTTGCGCGTCGGCGGATGAAAGCCTAGCCGAAGAACCCCGGCACGATCGTTTCGATCGCATCTGTCCAGCGCATCGCTTGCGTCCTCAGCATGCGATGTCCGTGGACGTCGTGCGCCGCGGCCTCCGCGAGCCGCGCCCGAAGCGCCCCGTCGCTCACGATCTCCTCGAGCGCCTCCGCCCACGCCGCGGGCTCGTTCGCGACGAGGAGTCCCGTCTCGCGGTGCCGCACCGTGTCCCGATAGGCGCGCACGTCGCTGAAGACGCCCGGAATCCCGAGCGCTCCGTAGTCGAGATACTTGAGGTCCGACTTGCCGCGCGTGAACGCGTCGTCCTCGAGCGGCGCGATCGCGACGTCCCAGCGAAGATGCTCCCGCATCCACGGGACGAACCTCGGATACGGGTCCTCGGTTCCCGGATCCCGCATACGGAACGGCAGGCCCTCGAAAAGTGACGCCGTCCTCTGCCCCGCGACTCCGCCCACGAGCTCCAGCCGCACCCTTCCGGCGTGGCGCGCGAGGAGCGTCCGGAGCGGCGCGAGCACCATGCGGAGGTCCGCCTCGTGCGTCAGCGTGCCCATGTAGCCGATCGTCACTGCCGACGAACGCGATGCGAAAGGTTCCGGTGCGGAGCCGAAGAGCCGTTCATCCAGCGCGTTCGGAACGACGAGGACCCCTCTGCGGAAATGGGCCACGCGCTCCGCGAGCGCCGGCGTCGCGACGATCATTCCGTCGGCCTGCCGCGCCAGAAAAGCGACGACCGCGCGGAGTGCGTCTCCCGGGTACGTCTCCCACGGCTCACCGCGGTGGAGATCGAGCAGATTGTCGTCGAGCTCGTAGACGACGGGAATCCCCGCCTGCCGGCACCGGGAAAGCACGCGGACGAATCCGTCCAGCTGCCTTTCATACGGCCAGAGGACGTGCCGCTCGACGACGAGGAGGTCGCAGTCGGGTACGGCTTCCGCCGTTCCGTGCGTCAGCTCGATTTTCTCCGCGAGGGCCGGATGGGAGAGCGGACAAAGGAGGCGGATGTACGTGCAGCTGTACGGGATCTCCGCCCCATAGAACCCGTGGAGGACGTGGACCCTACGCCTCGCCAAACAGGACCTCGAGGATGCCCGCGGCCGCGCGATCGGGCGTATGGAGGCCGGCGTCGACAATCGCCTGCGCGGCGAGGCGCCGGAGAAGCGGCCCGTCCGTGGCGAGCCGTTCGAGACACGCGAGACAGGCGTCCCGGGACGACGTGTCCACGGCCAGCGCGTTGATCTCGTGACGGGCGAACGTTCCCGCTCCGCCCGCCCTCGGGACGACGACGGCGGCTCCCGATGCCATGGCCTCGAGCGAGGCGACGCCGAGCGCCTGATACGTCGAGAGATCCGCGAAGACGTGCACCTGTGACAGGAGCGCCGAGAGCTGCCGGTCGTCGAGGACGCCGGCGAAGCGGTGCGGAAAGTCGAGGCGAAACGGGCGCAGCGCGGGATCCGACCGCTCGGATCCGAACAGGACGACCTCGACTCCGTCGCCGAGCTTCTGCGCGAGGGCCCGCATCACGTCGACGGTGAGGCCCGGCTGCCTCCGCGGCGTCGAGGGACGCACCATCGCCGCGATCCGCACGGGGCTCGCGGCGGATTCCGGCAGCCGGGGGCGGAAGACCTCCGCGTCGAAGCTCGCGCTCACGAGCGCGCAGTCGAGGCCCGTCCGGGCGACGACCTCGTCGGCGTTCCACTTCGACTTCGAGAACCGCCTCATGCCCGGCACGAGCCCGTACGAGGCGAGCGCGCGCTTGCGGTCTTCCGAACCCTCGGCGTAGAAGAGCGGCTCGTAGTCCTGGATGCAGTAGCCGAGCACCGGAGGCCGTGACAGCTTCGCGAGCGGCGCCATCCACGGCACCGAGTAGTGAGCCGTCGCGATCACGGCGTCGAACCCCTCCGCGGCCTCGACGAGATCGGACTCGCGCCCGTAGACGATCGGAAGGCCCGGCGCGGGGTAGCTCTTCTCGAAGACGGATCGGTGCCACGCGAGGTTGAAGACGCGCGCTTCGACGCCCATCCGCGTCATCGCCCGCGCCTCCGACAACACGACGTTCGACCCGCCCCCGCGCTCGAGAACCGGCAATACGTAGAGGACGCGCTTCCCTTCCCATCGCCGTCGCGCGCGTTCCCGAAGGCTGACCCGCTCCGGCAGAATCGCGAAACGAGCCGCGATGCCGGCAACCACGCGGTCCGGCGCTCCCGGGGCCGCGGCGGATTCCCTCGAAGCGCCCGCGGCCCACGTGTCGTCCGCGAGAAGCACGCGCTTCCCGCCCGCCCGGAGCACGCCAAGGAGCTCATGAGGCGACCGCTCCGCACCCTCGGGCAGCGCGGTGCGCCTCACGAGAACGGCGCAGCCCCCGCCCTCCTCGAGCGGCGGAAAGAGGCGAGCCGACTCGGCGGCGAAGAGAGTCGCGGGCTCTGCCTCTGAACCCGCGTCGGCCAGCGCGCGCACGGCGCGCTCGAAGGCCGGCCCCGCACCCGGAACGTCCGCGGCGAGGGGAACGACGCCCGCGGTGTCTCCGCCTGCGGCGAGGCAGGCGATCAGCCGGTCGAGGACGTCCGCCGCGACGCGCGCGCGCCCGTCGAGGAGGAGAACATGGCGCGACGCGCCCGCGTCCCGCGCCCTCCAGAATGCGTCGGTCCCCTGCACGAGGGCGGCTCCTTGCTCGCGCCCGAAAGCCTCCAGCCAGTTCCGCACCGCGGGCGACACGCCCGGATCAGCGAGAAAGAGCTTGTACGGCGGACGCGCGTGCCGGAGCAGCGCCCCGAGGCACCCCTCGAGAGCGGGCAGGTCGTCGTGCGCGAGAACGACGACGTCCACGGAGTCCGTCGAGCGATCGAATGAGCGGTCGTGGAAGCGAACGGGCGCGAAGCCGGGAACGTGCACGAGCCCGGGATCCGCCGCGCGACGGGCGGCCTGCTCGCCGGAGGGCGCGCCGGCGGCGAACCCGCCCTTCAAGGTCCACCACGCGTTGCGCAGCTTCCAGAAGAAGCTCATCTCCATCGCTGCAATGCGCTCGCGCGCCTTCTGCAACTCGACGCGGGTTTTCTCGAGCTCTTCCTGGAGCTCCTCGAACGAATCCTGGCTCAAACCGCGCACATTCTAAGGTCACCCTACTCGAGCGAATCCAAGTCTCGCCGGCTCAAACATCACTCTAAGGTCTTACGACGAGGAGCGGCCGATCGCCGGTGACCCGCGCTCCATCTCTTCCTTCCGAATCAGACAACGTACGACCCCCGCCACCGGGTGAACGACGTCCGCAAGAGTGGCAGCGTGCTGACCGTGTGCCAGCCATCGACTCACTCGACCTGTGCTGATCTGCTTCAGTCCTGTCCCTACGATGGTCCGGCACTTATTCTTCGTGGATTCTTCAAGTGGAGAGAACTGGGTTACCGCCAGGCGGAGAATCCCGTTTCGCACAGACCGAGGCAGCCATTCGACAGACGGAAGACCCGTATGGAGCTCTCGCCAGTGAAACCGGGTTGGAAACTCGAGAAACAGCCAGCCACGCGGGCGAAGGACACGGAGAAGCTCCGTCAGATAGCTGCGCGGGTCCTTCGTGTGCTCGATGATATGTCCCGACAGGACGAGATCGAAGGACGCCGCCTCGAAGGGAAGATTTTCTCCATCGTACAGCCGCGGGAAGAGACCTTCCAATCCTTCGAAGCGCCGACGACAAAGCTCGAAACTCAGTGGGTCCACCTCGACGCCGTAGACGGCTCCCGCTCCCCGCTCCCGAGCGACAAGCATCTCGCCGCCGACACCCATCCCGAAGATGAGCACGGCGGAGCGCTCCGAAAAGATCTCCTGCGGGACTTTCGACGTGACGTAAGCGAGACGATCCCTCACCCCGTCCAGAGACATGGCGGCGGCGACGGCCTGAGGCGCGTCCCAGTGCCCGAGTTCCTCGTAGTGTCGGGTTAGCGCGCGTCGCACCTCGGCCTCCACCGCTTCAGAAGGCATCTCGTTCGGCACGACGAGGATTCTAAGGCGCGCTTCGGCGCAGGCGAGCCGCCGTGAGATTCTCACGCCATGCAGTGGTCAATGAGACATCGCTTCGGTGCAGCGGCCGTGCTCACGGCTGCGCTCGCGATTCGGGCCCCGCTCGTACTTCCGTCCCTGCCCTATCTCGGTTACGTCGACGAGGGGCATGTTCTCCATCCCGTCCTTACACTTCTGCGAACCGGCGGCTGGGACCCTCAGTGGTACCTGCATCCCTCGCTGACGATCTATCTGATCACGCTTCTCGTTCATGTCATGCGCCCCGTCTATTTCCTGATGCACGGACATTCGCTGCTCCAAGACCTGCCGATCGGCGCCGATTTCTACGACCTCATCTCCCCTCCCGAGGTGATCCTCGCCGGCCGTTGCGTTGTGCTCGCGGCGAGCCTCGGCATCGTCGCCCTGGGAATGGTCCTCGCGCGCCGCATGGCGGGCCAGCGGGCGGCACTCGCAGTAGGAATCCTCCTGGCGCTGTGCCCGGCACTGGTCCAGCGCGGTGCCATCGTAATCGTCGATACAGTCGCCGCTCTCTGTGTGCTCGCAACGCTGCTTTCAGCCGTTCGTCTTCGCAGCGCGATCGCCGATGGCGGCGCGAGCGCGACAAGTGCACGCCGCGAGGCATTCGTCGCTGGGCTCCTCGCAGGGGCGTCGGTTGCCGCAAAGTACCCGGCGGGGTTGGTCTTTCTCGTCGTCTTCTTCGCTCTACTCGGCCCGAGGCACGAGTGGAGATCCCGCGGCCGACTTCTTCTGTTTGCCACAACGGGTCTCTTCGTGAGTGCGTTCATCGGAATGCCCGCCTTCGTGCTCCGGACGCGAGCGGTCATAGCTGCCCTCCTCGAGCAGTCACGCCTCTATGCGACACCAGCGCTCTTTTCCGCCGGGGGTGGGGGCGCTGGACTCTTCAGACAGGCCCTGAGCCCCGAGGAGCTCGGCGCTGTCGTGTGTGCGCTCGGTGTGGCGAGCTATCTGGCTCTGCTCTGGAAAAGAACCACGCGGCCGGTCGCGCTCGCATGGCTGGCATTCGGGGCCGCACTCATTCTTCCGCTACTCGTCCATTCATACCAGCCGTTTCGTTATGCCCTTCCGCTCGTCCCTCCACTCCTGATCGCGGTTGCGGCCTTCCTTTTTCCGGCGCCACCCGGCCCGAGTTCCGCTCGCGTCGCTGTCGGCGGCCTCGTCCTTCTTTTCGTCCTCGTGAGTTTCGTTCCCGGCCTAAAGTGGACTTACCGCGAGCGAGGCGTTCGGGACTCGCGAGCCGTCTTCATCGACTGGCTCGTCACGAAGGCCCAGCCGAGCCATAAAGTGCTCTTCGTCCGCGAGCTCGCCTTTCTGCCTAAGGAGCTCGACCGCGTACCCGCGACCGTCGTCGTCGCTCCGTGGGTGGAAACAAGGACACTTACGGAAGGAGGAACCTTCGACGCACTGGTTTACGGCAAGTTCGATCTCGCGGGCGCCTTGACGCCTCGGGACAGCCGGGTATCGGACCTGGCGCGATTCGAAAGCTGGCTCGAGACGTTGACGATCGAAGCTCGATTCGGATCCAACCCAACTCCCATCTACACAAATTTCTGGAGATCAAACGGAGAGCTCATTCTGGTGGCCATCCGTTCGAATTCAGGCGAGCTTCTCCGGCACGCACTGCCAGTCTCCGCGACGCAATGAACGCGCTGTCCGATCACGTCACCTCTGGTCACCCGCGAAAGAGGAATGCCTGGCTCGCGCGAAACACGAAGGGCCCGGCGAACCGGGCCCTTCGAAGGAACCGAAGCAGTTAAGGACGGAGCCTATTTCTCGAGCACCACGACGACATCCACCGGGGCGCCGATGCGCACGGTGATGTCCACGGTCTTCGACTTGTAGCCGGGGCGCGCAACGGTGATCGAGTGCGTGCCGGGATCCGTGACGACGCCGCGCGGATTGGCGGCGAGGTCGCCGCCCGCGCCGAGGTACTTGTCGTCGACGTAGACGGCGGCGTCCTCGGGCGTGACCTTGAACCTCATGCGCGCGCGGTTGCCCGCTGGGCGCGGAAGGGGCTCGTCGCGAACGTCGACGCGATCTTCGGGGGCACGCTCGCGCGGCGCCGGGGCCATGCCGCGATCGCTCCATCCGTCGTCACGCGGCGTGGGCGCGCGCTGCTGGAGGCGACGCGGCGGCGGCGGGGCCTCGTCGTCCCCCCCGGGGCCGCCCGCCTCCGGACCGTGCTTCGTGAAGACGCGACCCAGGGGAGTGCCCTTCGACTCGGGAGGGAACTGGTCGAGCGCGCTCTTGCCGGGCTGGAGCTTCAGCTTCTGGTCGACACGCACGCGCTGGCCGCGAGAGACGTCGAGATCCGTCGCGAACGTCTGATACCCCGGAAGGCGGAATTCGAGGTGGTACTTCCCGGCCCCGAGGTAGAGGTAGTCGGGCGTGCCGTCGAAGTCGTCGGCGGTCCCGATGTACTTGCCGTCGAGGAAGACCAGCGCCTCTTCGGGCGAGACGTCGGTCTTGACGATCGCGTAACGGTCGGTGCGCGCGGACACGCCCACGCTTCCATCGGCGCTTCCCTCTCCCTCGCCGTCATCGCCCGTCACGACGTAGACGCTCGGGCCGCCCCACCACCACGAGGAGTAGAAGGGGTCCCAGCCCCATCCCCAACCGTACGGGTAGTAACCCCAGCCGCCGCGGCGGAAGCCTCCGCCATGCCACCCCCCGCCGTGGCTGCCACCGCGGAACGCGACGCTTCTTTGGCTTGCCGTGTGAGAGCTGCTCGCGCGACTCCCACCACCTCCGGCGCGACTCCCACCGCCTCCGCCGTGACTTCCACCGCCTCCGGCGTGACTTCCACCACCTCCGCCTCCATGCCCGCCGCCCTGTCCGGCGGAGCTGGCGGCGCGAGGGATCAAGAGGAGAGCCGCGGAGAGCGCGGCGCAGACGACGAAGGCCGGACGGATTCGAGTTGAAGAGTGAATGACCATTTTGGGGCTCCCGGACGGGATTTCGGTCCCCATCCCCTGGACAGCATTGCAAGGACCCTGCCCAAAACCTCGGGCCCGACCGTCCCCTGTCCCGGACGCCATTATCCCCCCGTTATGCCCGGGGCGAGCGGAAGAAGGCCTCGGACGACCCCTCCCGGGTCACTCCGCAGCCGGAATCCGCCAACCACCGAGTACGCCTCGACGGCAAGGACGTCCCTCGAAAGCGTCATCCTGCGATACGCGCTGAGACCCATCGCGAACCCCGCGTAGTCGCGGGCGTCCGCCTGGGACACGAATGCGTCCATCGCGCGCTCTTTTCGGGCCCGGAGCCGCGTGATGTCGACGAGAAAATTCGGCCGGAACGGCTGGGAGAGCTCAAAAAACGCCACCGTCGTTGCGTCCAGCGCTCGCACGGCCGGGTCCGAGGCAGGACGCGCCGCGACCCGGAAGAGCGCCACGGCGACGGCGCGATGGTCGGGATGGGTCTCGACCGGCGAGGGAGCGAAAACGAGGCCCGGCGCGGCCTCGACCAGCCATCGGGCGAGCAGCGCCTCGACCTCCTCGAGCCGGTCCCTGAGGCCGCGATCGAGAAGGCCACCCGCATGCACCGTCCCGCCGCCGAGCGCGTCGAGAGCCCGGCGTGATTCTTCCATCCGCGTGGCCGCGATGCGCCCGCGCTCTTCGGCGTCGCGCGCCCCCGCCGCGCCGTCCGTCACGAGGACGACGTCGAGGCGGGCCCCGCGGTCGAGGAGGTCCGCGAGCGCCCCGCCGCAGCCGAGAACCTCGTCGTCCGGATGCGGAGCGAACACGACGACACGGTTCGCGACGAACGTCGAAGCCTCGTAGGGCACGAGATCGCGCTCGTTCGGAAAATCGGAGGACGGCATCCCGGAAGCTTACCGCCTACAATGAGATCGGTGGTCGATCAGGCAGGCGCGCCGCGCGTCTCCGTGCTGCTCCGGACGAAGGACCGGCCGGGCCTCCTCGCCGAGGCCCTCGACAGCCTGCGCGCACAGACGTTCTCCGACTTCGAGACCGTGCTCGTGAACGACGGCGGCCCGATCCCCGCGGCGCTGCTCGAGCCCGCGCCCGGACGCGCAATCAGGGTGCTCGCCCCGCCGGCGCCCGGCGGGAGAACGCGCGCCCTGAATTCGGGCCTCTCGGCCGCCCGCGGGACGTACGTGGCTTATCTCGACGACGACGACCTCTATCTGCCGGCTCACCTCGAGACGCTCACGCGTTTTCTCGACGGCAGCGACGAGTACGGCGCCGCCTATACGTCCGTCCGCCAGATCGAGCAGGTGCTCGGCGACGACGGGCGTTACCGGGACGGGCGCGAGATCACGGTCTACGGCAGGCCGTTCGATGCCGCGCGTCTCCTCTACAAGAACGACATTCCCCTCGTCGGCTTCGCGCATCGCCGCGCGCTCGCAGAAGAGGCCGGCGGCTTCGACGAGACCTTCGATCAGTTCGAGGACTGGGATTTCCTCATCCGCCTCTCTGCGCGGACCCGGTTCCATCACCTGCCCTCCATCACCGCCGTCTACCGGCTGCGGAACGACGCGTCGAACATCACCGCCGCCCAGCCCTGGCACTCCGCAGACGCGCAAACGGGCCGCCGCCGCCTCTTCGAGAAACACGCGGCCCGCCGGTCGGCTTCGACCGAACTGGCCCTCGTCGACAGCCTCGAGAGCGACACGTACGCCCTCCGCGACGCGGCCGCGGCGTCCCGCGCGGAGGGCGAGACGCTCCGGGCGGGCCTCGCCGCAGCCACCGCCCGCGAGGCCGAGCTTCGTGCGTCAAGGGACCACGCCGCGCGCCAGACCGAGGAGTCCGCCACCCGCGAGCAGGCTCTCGCCGCCGAGAACGTCCGCCTCCAGGCCGAGGTCACCCGTCTTTTCGCGACCGTCGACGCCATGAACCGCTCCCTCGCGTGGCGCCTCTTC
>OBLW0100004382.1_pt1 | contig 10762 bp, 7 predicted proteins | sample 1520161 | NCBI WGS metagenome assembly OBLW01 (sample SAMEA3539309, study PRJEB22396) | soil metagenome | biome: tundra; feature: field; material: soil | place: USA | collected 2010-05 | depth 0.15 m
AGAACAACATGCGGTCATTGAACGCGTACTGGCTGCCCAGGTTATGTCCCAGAACTATATGCGCCAGTTCGTGCGAGAGCACCATGGCCAGGCTGCCCTCGTCGGGAAGCACGTCGATCAGCCCGCGGCTCACCACAATCGTGTTTCCGACGCTGAAAGTCTCCAGCGGAGAGGTCGTCAACACGCGTGTCCTAACCGGACGCGGCAGTTCGATATTGTTGGTGATCTCCAGGTTGTCGACCACGGTCTGCAGAATCTTGTCCACGTCGCCAGCCGGTGCCAGCAGTCCGGCGCGTTCCAGCCGTTCGACGACGTTGTCTTCCGCCTGCTGCTGCCATTCGCGCTCGGCGGCCAGCGGCGTTGCATCCTGCGAGGCCGCCGTAGTGTCTTTTACGCTATCCACTCGGATGTTCGTAAGTTCGTCGTTGGGAGTTCCCATTTTAAGGTTATATCCCCACATACGAGTCTGCGCCTTGAACGCGATCTTGTTCCTGGCCCCAGCGGTGAAGTCACCTTCTTCGCTGTAGATGTAAGCCGGAACCCAATAACCCGGAACCAGATTCAAGCGCCAGGCGTCCATGTGGAAGTAGTAGCTGTTACGCGAAGGGCGGGCATAAGTGCCGTTGAGCCGCACGATGTTGTAGTTTTCGTCCTCAACCCAGATGCGGCCCAGAAAGCGTCCGCGCCCCGCATCTTTTTTCGGGGTCAGGTCAAACACCAGGCAGCGCACGTCGCCGAGAAACTCGCGGCGCGCGTAACGGAAATTGTAGTGTTGACGGTCAAAGTCGTTGCGGTCGGCGAAGATCATCCAGGAGAAACCGAGCGGCTGATATTGGAACTTGAACTTTTTGGTGAACTCGCCCAGCAGGTGCTTCTCCATGCCTTCGTCTTTCTTGTTGCCCTTGCCGTCAAGATAGTCGCTCCGGTCGATCGATTCGCTCAGGTCCATGCGTCCCAAGAAATAATGATCGTCCTGCGGAATCGGCCCCAGTTGCGGATCCTGGGTCAGGTTCTGGAGATAGGTCTCCACCACCGGAGTGCGTGGCGACAAAAACTTCACCAGTTCCCGCTCGCGCAGAATCACGCGGTCAACGACTTGGTCCATGGTGGTCGGCGGCGCCAGATTTGTCTGGGCCTCCGTCGACTGGGCCTGCCCCGACGAAGTCTGGCTGGGCTGAGTCGCCGTTTGGACGGGCTGTGTTATCGCAACCGTCTCTGGGTTCTGCGGCGTGGACGCCGGTTGCTGTCCCGCTGCCGTCATGGTCAACGCCAGCAGAGCCAAAACGATGTAATTCATATTGCGCATATTCATGTTGCCCATTACCTTCCGCATAACGCTCATCTCCAAGTTTCAATACGCCATTTGAAATATCACGTGCACGACTGCTGTCGAATCCATTGCCTGCCCGTTGCGCATGGCCGGCTTGAACCGCATCTTGTTAGCAGCGGCTATGGCCGCCTCATCCAACCCATGGCCCAGACCGCGGACCACACGATTCACATGTAACTGCCCGTTCGCCCCGAAATCCACTTCGAGCAGGACTTCGCCTTCCAACTTCAGGTTTCTTGCTTCATCCGTATAAGTCGGATTCGGTTTGTAGGTGATCTCGACCGAGGTGGCCGCCGGTCCGCTGTCCGCGCGCTGAATATGCGGCGCCGCGTTCTGCGCGATCTGCACGCCGAAGCCTGAGTTCTGCACTCCCCCATTGCCGCGTCCACTACGGCGCCCGTTCCCTTGTCCAGGAGTGGCCACGCCATTACCAAAATCGGCGCTCGCCACCGTTCCTTTAATCCCTTTTGCGCCGCCCGACCCGTTGCCTTGTCCCGGACCGATCGGCAGGTCGAAGGAGCCCGAGGAGGCAGCGATCAACCGGGCATTGGGCCTGCTGTTATCACTCGGCTTCAGTCCATTCGGATCGCCAAAACCGCCGGTCTGCACTTTCGTAATCGGGGCATTCACCGTTGGCGGCGCCGAGCTGCCCTGGAACTCGCCCGTGTGAATCAGCACCGGACGCGCTCCGCTGGACACCCTCAAGATCGCCGGCGCGAAGTTGTTCAGGGTTACCTTGGGCGGCTCGACTTCCTGCGGCTGTTGCTTGGCCGCGCGAACCTCCCTGGGGACGATCAGTTTCGGGGCCTTGAACACGGGCTCCGCCCGCAGCAACTTGGCGTGCTGCGGTCTCGGTTTGGGCGCACGTTCCGGCCTCAATGCCGGCCTTGGTACCAGTTCAACCACACGGTAATCTTCCGGGATCAGCGTATCGGTCATCAGAATTCCGCACGTAATCATGAGCAGAATCAGCCCCGAGAGAAATCCGTAACTCGCTGCAAAGCTCCGCCAGTTCAGTTTCTTTTCAGGCAGCAAGCCGAGTTGAAAACCGCGATTGTACGTAGGCATCAATGACTCCAAAAGGGGGCCCGAAGCTGGGGAGAGCGCTCGGGTGTTGGAGTCTTCACCTTATGGGAGATTGGGCAGTGGGTAAACGTGTCGCTTGCGCGTGTCCTTTGGTAACCACTTTCGGGGGACGATTTGGCGGTTCTACCGTGGGGCGGAACCCCGGCGTCGCGCAAAAAAGTAAAATACCGGAACGCCTGCCAGGATTGCCAGGCATCCGGCTGCGGAACTTTTTAGATTGTCCGTGAATGTGTAATACAGAAGAGCCGCCGAAACCATCACAAACACTGCCGGAACGACCGGATATCCCCAGACGCGATAGGGTCGGTCGGCATCCGGCTCGCGACGGCGGAAAACGAACACCGTGCTGCCCGCGATCATGTAGAACATCCACTCCGCGAAAATCGCCAGCGAAAAGAATTGCCGGAAACTTCCGCCCAACAGCAGAAGAACGATCGCCAGCCCACATTGCAAGCCAATCGCGACCGACGGTGTGTGGAAGCGGGGATGGACCTCGGCAATTGTTTGGAAGAAATATCCGTCCCGCGCCATGGCAAACGGTACACGCGCCCCGCTCATGATGGAGCCGTTTAAAGTCACGAGCATCGAAATCGCCATGCCGGCCGACACCAGGCCAGCGCCGGCTCGGCCGAGCACCAGCGCCACCGCGTCCGAGGCGGGACGCTCCGAGCCTGCGACCGCGGCCGCGGGCAGCACGTATTGGACGGCTGCGTTCACCAGAATGTAGAGCACGCCCACCGTGGCCACGCCCCAAATCAGCGACAGCGGTACGTTGCGCTGCGGATTCCGTATCTCGCCCGCCACCATGTTGAGATCATTCCAGCCGTCATAAGCCCACAGCGCCGCAACCAGTGCGGCAAAAAATCCGGTCACGCCGCCCTTTGCTCCAGTAAATTCGGTGGCGAAATTCGCCCAGGTTCCTCCCCGATAAGAAAAGCCCACGGCCACGATTCCGAGGATGATCGCAACTTTCAGCAGCGTGAACAGAAACTGAAATTCTCCGGCCCGCCGCACCCCGATATAGTTGAGTCCCGAGATCAACACGGTGGCGCCGACCGCCACCAGTTGCCCATAAGTCAACGTAAAGGGACGTGAGATATAGGCATGCGAAAAAAAAGAAAAGACCGGAAAGGTTTCGAGGATCCGTACCAACCCGGTGGTGATGGTTGCAATTGAAGCCGGCTTGGCGATCAGAAACGTTGTCCACGAGTAGAGAAAGCCTGTCAGCGGCCCGTAAGCGTCGCGAACATACACATATTCGCCGCCGGCCTGCGGTTTCATCGCTCCCAGTTCAGCATAAGTAAGGGCGCCGAAAAAAGAGAGCAGCCCCCCGACCATCCATGCGAGATACACAAGCCGAGCCGTTCCCACCGCCTGCATCATCTCGGAGGGAACTAGAAAAATCCCGCTTCCGATGATCGTCCCCACCACGACTGCGCCAGCATGCGACAGCCCGAGATCGCGCGCCAGTTCCGGTTTGGCTGCTTCTATCCTGTTCATTCTGGAATCGCTAGATGCGAGATTCTAACCGTAAAGCTCGCGGTGTCCGCCAGGAAAAGCTCGAGCATTTCCCGTGTTTCCCCTGTGTTCCTCCGTGTCCCAGTGGTTCAAGTGTTTGGTTCAGGTCTTGGTATGGGTGAAAATTCCAAGCTGAATACGTAACCAATTCCGAACGTAACGCAAGTCCCAATTGCGACCCACCAGGTAAAAGCCACCTGCGACCATCTCCACAAATACAACTCAATCGCCAATCCGCAAAGCATCCCAACGATTGCCCCGCGCTGATTAGCACGACGGGTCAGCACTCCCAGCAGAAACACTCCCAGCAGCGCCCCATACGCAACCGAGGCGATTTGCAGTCCGACTTCCACCACCCGCCCTCCTCGATGCAGCGCCAGCACCGCCAGTCCGAACAGCAATAGCGCCCATCCGACGGTCGCCAATCGCGCCAGCCGCAGCCGCGTTCCTTCATTCGCAGTGGGGCGGTAACGAAGATAGAAATCCATCATCGAGCTCGATGACAGGGAATTTAGCGCCGCGCTCAAGTTCGACATGGCTGCGGCAAGAATAGCCGCGATCAAGAGTCCCGCAATCCCATGTGGCATGCGGCTCACGATGAACATTGGATAGATCCTGTCCGTCCGTCCGAACGCTGACGAAGGCACCCGGTAGTAGGCAAACAGCATCACGCCCACAAAAAGAAACAATGCAAACTGAAAGAAGACTGCCACTCCACTCGACAGCAATGCCAGCGCCGACTGCCGCTGATTCCGCGCCGCCAGCAATCTCTGCACGATGAGTTGGTCGGTGCCATGGCTGGCCGTGGTAAAGAACGCGCCGCCGATAAGGCCGGCCCACAGCGTATAAGGCTTCGCAAAATTCAAGTAAGGCCAGTGCGCCAGGACGGAAGCATCGAACACCTGGAACTTGTGCAAACCATTGGCAATCGACTGCACCGCGCCCCATCCGCCCGGCACCAGATGCAGGATCGTGAACAGCCCCACCAGAGTCCCGCCTACATAAATAAAGGTCTGCACTACATCGGTCCAGATCACCGCCGCCAGTCCGCCCTCAAAGGTATAAATCAATGTCAACAGGGTGATGATGGCAATCGAAGTGACTTCACCCGTGCCCAGAGCAATCGATACGACAATCGACACGGCATACACGCGGACGCCCTCTGCCGCTGCCCGCGTCAACAGAAACAGCCCCGCCGTCACCGTGCGCAGCTGCGGACCAAACCGCCGCTCAATCAGCTGATACGCCGTATACAACTCGCCGCGAAAATACTGCGGAAGCAGCACAAAACTGATAATGACGCGTCCGATCACGTAACCCATCACCCATTGCAGAAATGTGAGATTCGAATCGTAGGCGAGGCCGGGAATACTGATAATGGTCAGCGTGCTGGTCTCCGCCGCCACAATCGACAGCGAAATCGCCCACCATGGAATATTGCGGTCGGCAAGAAAGTAATCGCGCATCGTCCGCTGCCGCTTGCGAAAGCGCAGCCCGAACAGAGTGATGCCTGCCAGATAAACCGCGATAATCAGCAGATCGATGCGATTCAATCCCAAGCGATTCCTTCCATCTCTCGCCCTATCCCAACTGTAGAGACGCGGCTCGCCGCGTCTCGTGGAGAAACAACGGCTCGCAGCATTGTACAAGTATGTTTCGAACTCCAACCCTCCGCCGAACCGTGCTAGGCTTATCAGCTTAAACGACAGCCGACGACATCCGGACTTCAGAGGACTATTGTGGACATTCACCCACCGCATGGATCAATTCATTCATTCAAGGACTTTTGCCTTCATTTGCTCACGGTCATTTTGGGTATCCTGATCGCCCTTTCACTCGAGGGTTTGATCGAGTGGCGCCATCACCGCTCGCTGGCCGAAGAGGCTCGATCCAATCTCACGGCGGAAATTCGTGAAAACCGGCAGCTCCTCACAGGAGGCCTGGCCGCCGCGCCCGCCGCCGAGCAGCGGCTCAAAGCAACAATCGAAGTCATCGAGGCCTATAGGAAAAATCACCGGGATGACCGCACGTCCAAACTCAACTGGTCTTTCGGATTGTTCCCGTTGAGCGGAACCGCTTGGAGTACCGCCGCCAGCACCGGGGCGCTGGGCTATATGGATTACTCCAATGTGCAGGGCTATACCCGAGCCTATGTTCTTCCGGAGGAGTTTTTGACGCAGCAGCAGAGCACCTTAGGGAAGTGGCTCGACCTGCAGAAATGGCTGGCCAGACGGGACTCGAAAGGTAGCCTTTCGAATCTGAACAATGAAGAGCTGTCGCAGATCGAAACTGAGGCAAGCGCGGCGCTGCTGCATACGGAGACAGAGGAGCAGTTCGCCAAAGATCTCGTGCAGCAGTATGCGAAGGTATTAGGGGAGAAATAGTTCTGTACTATCTCGGAATCGACGGCGGCGGCACCAAAACCCGCTGCGTTCTCGCCGACGAGACGACGGCGCTCGCTACGGCGATGACCGGCGGGAGCAACTTGGTTCGCGTCGGCGAACCTCAGGCCAGGGAAGCTCTGCAAGCTGCCGTCCGCCAGGTCTGCGCCAGCGCGAAAATTTCCCCCGACAGGATCCGAGCGATCTGTGTAGGCGCTGCGGGCGCGGCTCGGCCCGAAGTCGCCGCCAAGATTCGCAACATCGTCGCCGAACTGGTTCCGGAAATCGATGCGACAAAAATCGAAGTTGTCGGCGATACCGTAATCGCCCTGGAAGCCGCGTTCGGCGCTGGCCCGGGTGTGATCGCGATTGCCGGTACTGGTTCCATCGTTTACGGCCGCGATGCTGGCGGCCAGACCGCGCGCGCCGGAGGCTGGGGGTTCGCCATCTCCGACGAGGGTTCCGGACACTGGATTGGCCGCCACGCCATCTCCTCGATCGTGAACGCGAGCGATCAGGGGCTCGATACCGCGCTGACCGCGATGCTTCTGCAATCGTGGAAGCTCACCACCATCGACGAACTTGTACAACAGGCCAATTCGACACCGCCGCCTGATTTCCCGCGCCTGTTTCCTGTCGTTCTCCGCGCCGCCGATCAGGGCGATGCCATCGCCCGCGACCTCCTCTCCGATGCCGCCGCCAAACTGGCTGGGCTCACCGCCATCGTCCTGCGTCGCCTCGCGCCTCGTGCTCCCACGGACATGCTTGCCGTAGCGATGACGGGCAGCGTTTTTCGTCAGTCTCCTTATGTACGCCAGGTTTTCTACGACGCCTTGCAGCAAAGTTTTCCAGGCATTCATGTGCGTCAGGACCTGGCCGATCCTGTCGATGGCGCGCTAGCCCGAGCAAGACGAAAGTAGAGCGATCTCGCTCCCGTCCTGTGCGTCCCTGGGTTAATATGGAAGCAACTATGGATCGGAGCATTGGCGGATCGCCGGATCCAGTTTCGAGGGCTTCCTCCAACGGGGAGCGGCGCCGTAGCGTTCGTCAGAAACTTCATACTCCCGTCTACGTAAGTTTCAATGGCCCGCAGACCGGCATGGTTCTGGATCTGAGCGAATTGATGGACCTGCACGAAGACGGCTTCGCCGTCCAAACCAGTGAACGGCTGGAAGCGAACCGGGCCGTCACACTTTGTCTCGACCTGCCTGAAACCAAAAGTTACATTCACGGCAGCGGCCAAGTGATCTGGAGCGATGAAACGGGCCGCGGAGGTATCAGATTTTCACCGCTTCCCGAGAATTCCCGCCACGTTCTAAAAGAATGGCTCTTTGCCAATCTGCTGATCGCCTGTTCCAATCACGCATCTCGAACCCAGCAGCTCGCGCGGCGCGAGGAAGAGAAATTACCCGCGCCAGCGCTGGTCGACCCGTCAAGCCCTGTCCTGACCGTCTCCGATCAAGATGAAAGACTCTCGCCGACGGAAGCTCTTCGCCGCGAGGTTCTCCAAATCGATGGCGATTTCGATGCAGTTTTGCAACTCATCACTGAGCGCGCATTAAGTCTCACAAGAGCCAGTGGCGCGGCCCTCGCATTTATCACCGAGGGCCAGATGATTTGCCGCGCGCAAGCCGGCGACCCCGCGCCGCCTCTGGGAACCCCCGTGGACATAAAACAAGGTCTATCGGGAGAATGCGTTCGCAGCGGCTTGGTAGTTCGAAGTGATGACACGCAAAACGATCCGCGGATCGATCCTGAAATCGGTCGCGCACTGGGAATACGTTCGCTGATGGCCGTTCCTATCGTGTCGGATTCCAGGGTGGTCGGTTTGCTCGAGGTTTTCTCTCCGCGGGCACGAGCCTTTACTCAGATCCACGCGACGGTTTTGGAACAGCTCGTCGAAATGATTCCCAAACATCATGACCAGTCGCGGCCGGGAAGCGCGCCGCCTGAAAACGTGGGCCCTGAAACCTTGAATCAGCCCGAGGCGCTGTCGCAACCTCCCACTTCCGAGTCCGGTCCGACGGAGTTTGATTCGATCCATGCGATTCGCGAGGCGTTGCAGGATCGCCAGCCTGAAACTGAGCCTGAAGTTCCCCTCCAGGCGGCGGAGGTCCCCGGAAGAATCGTCTCCGAGCAAGCTCCGGAGCCGGTTCCTGTGGAGGCTCCAGAAGCCGCGTCTGCGGCTCCCTCTCGCCTGCTTTATCGCGCTCTGCTCGGATTAGCCATCGCGGTGGTGGCCATGGTCGTCGGTTATTTGTTGGGACCGGTCATCGAAAAGCGTTGGGCCGACTCACCACAAGCGGCGGGGCGGTCCGCGGCTCAGAGGACCGAAGCGGTTTCAGCGCAGCGTCCAATCCCGGTCAGCTTGAACGATCAACGAGCGCAACCGAAGTCTCTGCCCGACTTGCAAAAGCTCGCCGAGCGGGGAGACGCGGACGCACAATGGCTGATGGGGGTTCGTTATCATGACGGAACGGGAGTTCCTCAGGATGACTCGATGGCCATGCAGTGGTTCCTGCGCGCCGCCGAACAGGGCCAGGTGGACGCGCAAGCACACCTCGGCGCCTATTATTGGGCCGGCCGGGGAGTTTCCCAGGATTTGATCAAAGCCTACATGTGGTCTGCCATAGCGCTCGCGCGAGGTGACCAGAACAGCAAATCCCGGCTCGAAGGCCTGGCGTCCCAAATGACACGCCAGCAGGTTTCCGAAGCCCGCCAGCAGGCCGAGATCTGGATCCATAACCATAGCCAACCTGCAAAATCAGACGCGAATTAAAGTGGCAACTCATTTTTAGCCGTGTGGTGACGGGGCTCTGCCCCGTCCAAGTCGGGTCGGAGACCACCACCACACGATCTGTAGAGACGCGGCTTGCCGCGTCTCCCGCTGTGCCCAAAGCAGACGGGGCAAGCCCCGTCTCTACAGGGGAGCCAGCTTTCAGACGCCAGACAGACATAATCCCCCAGCCGTAGAATGTAGTTGTGGCGACACTGCACGACATTTTGACGTCTGATAATCGCGTCCGCGAAGGCGACCCAGCGCTCTGGGAAAAGCTGGATCGCAATCGAGTGCGCTGTTATGCCTGCGGCCACTGCTGTCCGATTCCCGACGGCCAACCCGGAGTCTGCAAGGTCCGCTTCAACCAGGGTGGCACCCTCTATGTTCCCTGGGGCTATGTTGCCGGGGTGCAGTGCGATCCGATCGAGAAGAAGCCGTTTTTTCACGCCCACCCCGGGGCCCTCGCCTACAGTTTCGGAATGTTGGGCTGCGATCTGCACTGCGCCTATTGCCAGAATTGGGTCACGTCGCAGGCGTTGCGCGATCCTGACGCCGTCTCACCGCCCCTGCTGGCCGATCCGGAACTGCTAGTCAAAGACGCGCTGGCCCAAGGCGCAAAAGTTGTGGTCAGCACCTACAACGAGCCGCTCATCACCAGCGAGTGGGCGGTCGCAGTTTTTCGTCAGGCCCGGCAGTCGGGATTGCTCACCGCGTTTGTTTCGAATGGCAACGGGACTCCCCAGGTGCTCGAATTTCTTCATCCCTGGATCGACCTCTACAAGGTCGACCTCAAGAGCTTCGACGATCATCACTATCGCCAACTTGGCGGACGCCTGCAACCGATCCTCGACACCATCCGCAGCTTGCACCGCATGGGCATATGGCTGGAGATCGTCACTTTACTTATTCCTGGCTTCAACGACAGTGACGATGAACTGCGGAACCTGACCGCATTTCTGGCGAGCGTCTCGCCCGACATCCCCTGGCACGTCACCGCCTTTCACCAGGACTACAAGATGATCTCGCCCGCCGATACGCGTCCCGAAGATCTGTTGCGCGCCGCCGCAATCGGCCGCGAAGCTGGATTGCGTTACATCTATGCTGGCAACCTTCCCGGGCACGTCGACGGGCTGGAAGATACTCGTTGCAACAATTGTGGCGAGTTGCTGATCCAGCGCTCTGGATATTCGATCGAGAGGTACAAGTTGACTCCAGACGGCGATTGCCCACGCTGCCACACGCCGCTGCCCGGCCGCTGGTCGAAAAAATTTGACGGCCAGATTGCGGCTTCTCCGTTTCGGCCCCGCAGTCGCCCGCCATTAGTTAAAATTCTCTCGGAACCCTAGCACCCGTCGGCAAGTGCGATTCGTACCCGGACACGCCTTGGCATTGGAATGGAGCCTCCAGACATGCGAATGGCGCCTCTATTCTTGCGAATCGCGCTCCTTCAGGCGTGCCGAGAACGGTTTAGAATGAATGCGCCTTCAGGCGCTGCATTTCGCCACGGGCTCATCATCAACATGCGAACGGCAAAAACATCGCTGCTGGCAGTTTTGTTGTGTCTGATCTCATCGGGCCTGGGCTGTTCTCCGCGCGATTTTCTGTCACGCCGTCTCGCCGCCGATTTGATCTCGGCCTCCGAAGCATTCAAAGCGCCGCAATTGTTCT
>OBLW0100004383.1_pt1 | contig 10756 bp, 11 predicted proteins | sample 1520161 | NCBI WGS metagenome assembly OBLW01 (sample SAMEA3539309, study PRJEB22396) | soil metagenome | biome: tundra; feature: field; material: soil | place: USA | collected 2010-05 | depth 0.15 m
TCGGCGACTTCGAGGGCTTCGTGCTCGAGGCGTATGACGGGTGCAAGCATCGCTTTTTCAGTCGCGAGGTTCGGGTCGAGGAACGAGTGAGGATTGCGTGCGACGAGCGTGCCGTCACGAAAGTTGTCGCCGGACATGAGCGGTCGGTGGTCGCGATTGTGATTGGCGTCTACGAGTAAGGTCGCTGAAGGCGATCGGCTCTGCCGATACCCACTCACCGCGGAATCAAAGGCGCGATGAATGGGGCAACGACCAAGCTTGGTTTTGTCGTGTATTTAAAAAGGACCCGTACCCGACAATTGTTCTGACCCGATGTCTGTCTGATCCAGCCTAAGGCCAATCGCCTCCAAGAATTGCCTTGATGTTTCTTCCGGACGGAGTGATGAATGTGACGACCGCAACCCGGTCAGGAGAAACGAAATGAATACGACGACTGAATCTGAAAAGAACGCATCGGCGCCTGAGATTCCGCAGCCGAAGACGAAGCGCGCGCCCGCCAATAGAGCCAAATCGGCGAAGAAGGCAGGCCGGGCCAAGACGCTGGCCAGCAAGCCGAAAGCGGCCCGCGCCAACAAGAAGGCCGAAGTGATCGCCCTAATGAAACGCGCCAAAGGCGCGACACTGGCCGAGATCATGGCCGCCACGGAGTGGCAGGCGCACACTGTGCGCGACTTCGTCAGCATCCTGGGCAGCAAGGGCGGGGAGAAGATCGAATCGTCCAAGAACGCCGCTGGCGAACGGACGTACAAGATCGGGAAGTAGCTCAAGCAACTCGTCGTCCAAACGCCGCCTCGGCCACGCGCCAGGGGCGGCGTTCCTGCGTCTGCTCCCCGAGTAAGTGACGTCACGGACCCTTCAGATCACAGCCCATTTATACCAAGTGGACTCGAACTGTTATGAGCCATTGTCGGAAGTTATTGTTTTAGCGATGCGGGCCTGGCGTCACTATTCGTCGCTTGCTTCATGGCCAGCGTTAGCTTGATCCCGTCGTTCGGGGGATGGACTAAATCTTGCTTGGTGCCGAGGTATCGTTCTGTGGTCTGCACCGATGCATGACCGAGAAGTAACTGGATCTGTTCCAATTGACCGCCAGCAGCCCTGCACAACTTGGCGAATGTGCGTCGAGCGTCATGAGGCGCGATGCTAGGAATACCGATGGCGCGCGCATATTGTCGAAGCATTAGCCAAATGGCTTTCTCACCCAACCGTTCGCGACTTATAAGGTCGGCACGGTTCACGGGTCGGAACACATGGCCACTTACGATGCTAGCCGCAAGCGTCCAGGCATCGATCGCCAGCATCACCCATTGCGGCACAGGAACTGTCCGGACCCGGCCGTGCTTGCCCAACAGATCGACGATGCACCAGCGGCCGTCTAGCTGCCGGAGATGCGCGAAAGTGAGTGCCGCCGCCTCCGACCGTCGGAGACCGCAACCCAAAGGGACGGCGAGGATGGCACGATCACGCAGTCCCTTTAAAGTGGTGACATCTGGGGCGCTTAGAAGGACCTGCGCTTGTCGTAATGAGAGCCAGTTGCCGACGCGGACGCCTTTCGATTTCACACCTTTCACCCGAAGGATGCCAGCTACCAATTCCGGCGCAAGCAATTCGTTGTCGCTCGCCTCGACGGCCAACTTCCGAATAGCCGAGAGGCGAATGTTGATTGATGACGAGCCAAGGCCACGGACCTCAAGCGATGTTCGCCAAGCGGCCACCGTAGCCTTGTTAAAGCCGGATTGAGACTCGATTCGGTACCACTGTATGAACTCGTCGAGAGCAAGGTTGTAAACGCGACGGGTGTGCGGGGATGAGACACTATCGAGGACCAGTCCCTTTAACCTACGCCATTCATCTTGGACAGGAGAGACTACGATTGACGTGATCGGGTTGAAGGTACCGATTGCATCACGTATCAGCATCACCAAGCCTCGATAGTGGCATTCAGGTCAACAGTCTCGCCCACCATGTCCCGCCCCAACGCCATGATCAACGCCACGGCGCCGTCAATCTTGTTCTCGTTCCTGACTTTGCGCGGGTAAACATTGTCCTTCGCATCCCTCTTCCCATATACGTTCCCGATCATCCAATCGAGCATGGGGTCACCATTGTGATAAATTCCGCCGGAAAGGATCAGCGCGTCGAGGGACTTCATGGACTCAGAAAAGTTTCGCACCGTCGCCCCGACCTCGATCATTGGCATACCCTCTTTCATCATTCGAGTCGCGAGTTCAGTTGCCTGATAGGGATCATACGGGACTTCCGTCACCTGGAACTTGGAGCGGTCTTCGACCAAATCCTTTTCGATGAATTCGAAATCGATGATGTTCCCTGGTGTCAAGACTAAATCCACGGCTGGATTCCTTGACCAGCCCCGGTAGATGTCATAATTCGGGTTGCCGCGCTCAGTGGCGGACTCCGGAAGGTAGTATTTACCGAAGACGTACCGTTTGTCATCCTCATGGAACAACATGACCTTGACCGCGACATCCACCTTGCTCGCAAGGTCGAGTGCGATGATGCAGCGCTTCCCGTAGAAGTCTTCCAACCTGAGACCAGGTACTTTGCATCGGTTCTGCCACGCCAACATATTGAAATACGCCGTGCCCGTTGAGACCCAGACGTTGAGACGCTTGGTGAGAAACGTATTCTGTGATTCGGCAGAGGCTTGCGCCTGTTTGCAGATCATATCTATGTCGTCGGCCAAGACGCTAACCCCATAGTTTGGATTGGCTTTGCGGGCAGCGGCTTCCGTGGTCCAATCGTCTTCTGGGTCGATCGTGTAAATGACTCCGAAGTAGCGTTCGTCGTGGTGCCTGCCCTGGAGTATTTGGGTAACATAATCGTGCTGCTCAAAGCAGACACCGGTTCGGTTGTCGCCCGCCGTCGTGATTTGCAAAATAAGCGGTTGCCGCCGGCTGCCAGTGGCCTGGTTGATGACGTCGAAAACTTCACGGGTCTTATGCGCGTGGAGTTCGTCAATGATCGCGGCGTGGGGGTTAAGGCCTTCAAGCGAATCGGCGTCTCGGGACAGGGGCTTGAACGCTGCCGCGGCTCCGGGTATTGCAATACTGTGGGCCAGAGCCGCGACGCCATAGTAATGTTGCATCTCTGGTTCGCGCTTCACCATTTGCCTGAGCCACCTCCCAGCAGATGCGGGCTTGATCGCGAGTGACAGCGCAAGAATAAACCTCGGCGCCGGGGTTCATCATCTGCGCAAAGCAAATAGAGAGCACATGCCGCGGCAATCGTGCTTTTGGAATTCTTCCTAGGGATCTCGATGTATGCCTTACGATAGCGGCGGAATCCGCTTGCATCGACCCATCCGAAAATCGTGGTGAGGGCGAAGCATTGCCAGGGCTCAAGCTCGATATTTCGGGTTTTCCATCGACCTTTGATGTGCGGCAGGCATTCGATGAATCTGCAGACTTTGTTCCCGCGGTCCAAATCGAATGTCCATTCCCAGCCTTCCCGTTCGAGGTCCTCGAGTTGCCGCTGACAGCAGAGCCGCACCCATCGGCACACCGCAATCTCTCCTGCGACGACCTGCTGTGCGTACTGGGTGCCAAGGGCGCAGTAATCCTTTGCATTCATTTAACCGACTTCGGACCACTTGTTCACGGACTTGGCTTCTGGCACAGAATGAAGCCGCACTCGAGAGGACGGTGTCAGCCCGAACTCGGAAGAAATCTTGCTCAATACGTGTACGCATTTCATCGCGATGCCGAACAGCGGACTCGCCTGGACGAAGCCACCCGTGGTCTTGTAGAGCGTTCCAGTCTCCTTCAACTTCTCCTGTGCGTCGATCAAAGTGGAATAAGTCTGGCAAAAGATGCCTAACATCACCTGATCGGCCTCGGTGAGCACGCGCATCTGCATCAGGATCCGTACTACGCGTTTCCACTCACGTTGGGCGACCTCATCGAGATGCTCTGGGCAGCGCGGCTTGGCAACCTTTAGACGAGGCTCATCCTTGTTCAGTGGACGCTTGCCAGGATTGCCATTCAAGATCTTCAAAGCGGTTGGAGTTGGCGGGCGACCCATCATGACGTGGAGCCCTCCTGGATTTCTTCCCTAACTTGGTCCTGCGCGAGATCTAGCGGAAACCGCTCGGCCTTGATCGCGGCGAACGTGCGTCCGTCACCTTCGAGAGTTGCCTCTTTGCCTGTGAAATCCTGCCAGCGTTGAATAGCCACATCCGCGTACTTAGGATCCAGTTCCATCAGGCGTGCTGCCCGTGCGGCCTTTTCGCAAGCGATCATTACACTTCCCGAGCCACCGAACAAATCCACGACGAGGTCGCCCCGCTTGCTGCTATTGAACAGAGCACGTTCAATCAACTCCACCGGTTTCATTGTCGGGTGCAGCCGGTTCGCCGCGGGCTTATTTTCCTGCCAAACCGTCGACTGGGTCTTGTCTCCGTACCAGGGATCGCTCTGGCCGGCGACATAAGCATAGAAGATCGGCTCGTGCTGGAATTTATACCGGCCGAAGCCCCAGGCGAACGTGTTCTTGGCCCAGATGATCTGGCATCGCACCTCAAAGCCGGCGGCTTCCAGGGCGTTCTGGAATTCCCGTTGAACGGAAGAAGCGTGGCAAACGTACAGTGAGCCACCGGCCTTAACGGCGCTTCGACATGAACGAAATGCAGATTCAAGGAATTGCTTGAAGTCGGCATGCGACATCCGATCGCCGCGAATCTTCAGACGCTCTTCCGTGTACCCTTCGTAGTCCACGTTGTAAGGCGGATCAGTGAACACCAGATCGGCCTTATTTCCATCCATGAGCCGTGCCACATCCTCTGGCTTGGTGGCATCTCCGCACAAGAGCCGGTGCTCGCCCAGGTGCCACAGGTCACCCGACCTCGATGCCGGATGTTCTGGCAACGGTGGCGCTTCATCATCATCAGTATTCCCGGTTTTCAGCAGTTGCTCGCCGGTCGCCGCCACCAAGGCCCTGAAGGCATCGTCCATCCCGTCGACCAGCGCTTTAAATATCTCTTCGTCCTTGCCGGCCATCGCCGAGATAGGATCGAACGTTGCAAGCACCAGCTTTTCCTCGTTTTCGGTCAATTCCACGTAGGTTATTGGCACTTTTGACTGCCCATCGCTGATTGCCATCGCCGTCCGAAGATGCCCGTCCATCATGTGCCCGGTGGTCCGATTGACCAGGACATTTTGGACTATTCCAACCTCCCGCAAAACGCCGCTTAAAGCCTTCTCCTGCAATGCGGTATGAACTCGGAAGTTGAACGGATTGGCCAGGAGTTGCTCGGGAGATTCCTCGCCGTAGCCCACGATGCGGGAGCGCCACGGGCCGGAGGGCGGCTGCGATGATTTTTGCGCGGGTTTCAGCCGTTCGCGCGACGGTTTGGATCGTTTATTCGTTTGATTCATAACACCTTGCAGGAACGACGCTGTCGTGAATCAACCTTACCCCTCGTCGACTTTCGCGGCCGTGCAAATTTTCCGGCGCGGCGGTCGTGGCCGAAGTCGTTTTCGCTCAACTGACCGCCTACCCCCCTCGCAAAAAAAGATCTGTGGGCTCAACGCTGTTCGCTCAGAGTTTTCGCTGAGTGACAACGTTTGCACGCCGACTGCAAGTTGCTCCACTCGAGTCGCAGGTCCGGTCGGACGCGAATCGGAACGATGTGGTCGACCTCGCTCGCGACCAAGCCTTTGCAGTGTGTTCTGATCTGGCAAACTGGATCCGTCGCTAACTTCGCGTTGCGCAGACGTTGCCAATCTCCGTTGTACCCGCGCTCGGTGGTGGTGCCCCGTGCGATCTCGGCTCGTCTCGCGTGTTCGCGGCATCGACCACGATACTCGGCGAGGTTCGGGCACGGTTGACAGATGCAGGCCTTGGGCGCGGCCGTTGGCATTCATGGTTGCCTCGTATTCCTTAGGGCATCGATAGGGAAAGTGGGTTTGGTCACGCAGTCTGCGTAACCTTCTGTGCCGTCGGGAACCAGTTGCAGTCGTAGCATTGTGCCCGGCCCTGCAACCCCGGCGTAAGAGATTAGCTCTTCGAGCACCCGAGGCTCGACGCATTTCGCCAAAGCGTGTGAGATCATGCCTCACCTCGTCAGAACAATTGAATGATCTTGAGGGAGCTTTCGGAGGGTGCGCGTGCCGCGCTGGCCTGTCGAACCGGGCCCTTTCTTTATTTATACGATATGCCGGGCGTATTGTACAGCAGGTTGGCCAACTGAACTGGAGTCCGGCTTCAGAGAATGTAGATGTACACCGCGTTTGGAGTTCAAGCTTTCAAAGACATCATTGTAGCCAACGTAAACATAATTTGCGCCCGATCCAGCCAGCCACTGCCGTAGCACGACATTTACCTGGACTCCACACACAGCCACCATCTCACAACCTATCCTGGAACTGAACTTGCTCTTGCGCGCGCGGTCGTACCGCCTTGTTGAATGTTGTGTTGCGAATGTTGAGACAACATGATGGTGTGTTCTATGCAAGGATGACTACCAGGAGCCCCGGTGCCAAATGTGAAGTCTATCTGGCGGCTGCCGGCTGGGTTCCCACTTTTCGCAAAAGACCATCCAGAGCCTGTCGATCGAAATAGTGGCCCTGAATGAAAACTCCGCTGATTCTTTGTGTGTTACGGATATCTTCCAGCGGATTGGCATCGAGCAGCACCAGATCAGCGAGCTTGCCGGTCTCTACGGTCCCGAGTGAATTCTGCAGGCCAAGGAATTGTGCTGTATCCGACGTGGCAGCTCGCAACGCGTCCGCCGGAGTTAGCCCGGCTTTGACTAGCAGAAACAGTTCGTCGTGCAGACTGAAACCCGGGACAACGAGCCAGGGCGCGTCGGTTCCCGCCAGAATTCTTACTCCGGCCCGATGCATGCGACCAACCACGTCCAACATCATCGGGACGATCTTCACCAAGTCTTGCCGGTCTTCGGCACTGAGAGGCGTCAAGAGGTTCGGCAGGTCCCACGGCTTCTGCATCGAAGGCGGAACGAGATTCATGCCACGTTGATCCATCAAGCGGTTGGAGACGACCAACGCGAAAGACTGTTCTTCGACCAGAGTCGGCACTTGCGCAGTCCCGTTTCGCGCAAAGCGTTTGAAAAGCTGTGAGGCTTTTGCATCGCTGAAGGTGTCAAGCGTCCCGCGGGGAGGGAGTCCGAAACTCATGCGAGCAAATATGTATAGGGGGGTGGTCTTGGTATCCTTCAGCGCATCGGTCATCGATTTTCGTAATTCCGGCTCGGCGGTGGAGCAGCTCTGCCAGATTCCCATGGAATGCTCCATGCTGCGCTGGCCGGCGTCGGATGCCTCGACTGCGCTGATCAGCTCCGGAACGTGGCCGACAAATGAGAGACCCTGCCGCTTGGCCTCATCAGCAATCGCAAAGTACGCGTCGCGGGGAACCAAGGATTGGACTTTGATGAAGTCGACGCCAGCTTGCTTCAAATAGATCACTGAGCGCCGTGCTGCTTCCGCGTTATTCGAAGCCAGGAACTGAACGGAATCCTTGCTTGTGCCCGTCAATTGAGGACCGGCGGCGTTGATACGGGGGCCGGGAATGGTCCCCGCAGCGATTTCTTTCCGGAGCGCCTTAATAAGTTCGAAGTCGCCGCCCATGTCGCGAACACCGGTGATGCCGTTAGCGACCAGGAGCGGTAGACTCACATCCCTGGCCCAATTAGCGGAGAATTCGTGCGCGAGGTGATAATGTGCGTCCCACAAGCCTGGGATCAGAAACTTGCCACTCACATCCACTACCAGTGCATTGTCAGGAGTCGGAACCCTGCTGGAAGGGCCCACTGCCTCGATGCGGTCGCCGGCGATGATTACAGTCATCTCGGGCTTGACACGTCCGGCGGCGACATCGATGACCGTGACGCGAGATAGAACCAGCGCTTTCGACGGAAGGCCCGGCTGCTCTTGGCCGACAGCCAACACTAAAGTGCCGACAACGCAACCTAGCGCTCCGAGAACGAAAGCAATGGTCTTGAGCATAGAAGCCACTATAGCTGGGTGAAGTGCGGAATTAAAGGGTGCGGAATCACGTATCCGAATGGAGCGCCCACCGAAAATGCAGTAGTATCGACCGAACGATCAACTCCGGTTGGTCGCCAGCCCGGAAGCTATACGCGAGAGTCGCTTCACCGTGTTGGATCACGCGAACCAGCGGATTGGTTCATGCTTCGTCGTGACGATCCAACACGTTTTCGGGCAACATCAAATCTATTCGGCGTAGATGCTGTGAACGAAGCCCGTCACGTTCATGGTCGGCCAGTCGGGGTACTTCGCTTTGAACTCAGTCGCGAGCTGTTTGGCGGCATCATCCGCCGGGACGCCCTTCTTCTTTAGCTCCAGAGCGCCGTTCCGCAGATCACTGATGAACCTCTTCTCGGCCGCCACCATCGAGCCATCGCCTGGAGCGCTATGGTCCGGCAGCACATACTGGGTGTTCAGCGCCGTGACCTTGTCGAGGACTGTCAGCCAGCTCGAAGGCGTACCGCCGTCGCCGAAGATGTTCGGCACAACTTTGTTCTGCACCACATCACCAGATATCAGCGTCCGGTCCGGTTCGACAAACGTCAGCTCATCCCCTTTGGTATGCGCGCCGCCGAACCAGAGCAGGCGCGCCGTCACACCGCCCAAGTCGATCTTCACCTCAGTATCGAACGTAATATCAGGTGTGCGGAGCGTGGCATTTGCCAGTAGTTCCTTCCATTGCGCCGAGCGGTTGGCGAACATGTCCACCATTTCTTTGCCGTGCAGTTCCATTTCCTGCTGCTGGACAGAATTGCGGATCAGGATCGTACCCCGTGGAAAGCCTGCTTCTCCGGCGGCGTGCTCTGGATGGAAATGAGTCGTCGTAAGGAAGAGCTTTTGGTTTCCGGGCGCAATCTTGGCGACAACTCGCGCGATAGTGGCGCCGTTGGCCGGTCCAAGACCGGTATCGACAACCAAGGTCGCGCGGTTCCCCACGACGATCCCTATGTTGGGGAAACCCATGATGGCCCAGACATTATCGGAGACCTTGACGGCCTCTTCCCCCAGGACTGCTTGAGTTTGAGCAGAAAGGATGGCGACGGCAAACGCGGCCAGGAGCAGAAGCTTGGTCTTCATAATACTTTCTCTTGTATCACGTCCCTGTGCCATTTGAATTGGGTATCATCTCCTTCATGCGTCTAACAATGTCGGCTCTTGTTGTGGCATCTTCGCTGGCGGCCGCGCCACAATTCCTGATTCGTCTGAACTCCGAACTGCGCACCACACCGGCGGATGGCCGGCTGATCGTAGTGGTATCCAAGAGTCTAGAAGGCGAGCCGCGCTTTCAAGTGGCATGGGGCCTTGAGACGCAACAGATCTTCGGTATGGACGTGGACGGCTGGAAGCCGGGGGATGCCTTGGAAATGCGCAGCAACACGCCGGGCTCGCCTCTGCGTAGCATCGCCGATCTTCCACCAGGGACGTACAACGTTCAAGCCGTGTTGAACGTTTACGAAACCTTCCATCGCGCTGATGGCCACGTCCTGAAACTCCATCCGGACCACGGAGAAGGCCAGCAATGGAACCGCTCGCCCGGCAATCTATACAGCAAACCGCTCAAGGTGGAAGTTCAGACGTCGTCAGTCATCAATTTGGACCTCACGCAGATGATTCCGGCGATCGAATCGCCCAAAGACACAAAGTACGTTCGCCACGTGCGCTTGCAGAGCAAACTCCTGACGGAGTTCTGGGGCCAGCCGGTATTCCTCAACGCGTCCGTACTGGTGCCTCGGGATTTCGATGAAGGCAACCAACACTATCCCGTGGCGTTTTACCAGAACCATTTCAGTGGCGATTTCCGAGGGTTTAGCGAAACGGCGCCCACCGGCAACACGGAGCCACGAGGAGGAGCGGCCGCCTACCAGTTTTATCAAGACTGGACTTCCGGTCGGTTGCCGCGGATGCTGCTGGTAGTAACCGATCACGCCACTCCTTACTACGACGATTCGTATGGCGTGAACACCGCGAACGCCGGCCCCTACGGCGACGCGCTGACGAAGGAACTTTACCCTGCAATCGAGAAGCAGTTCCGGGCCATCGGCGAGTCATGGGCGCGCGTTGTGTTCGGAGGGTCTACGGGTGGCTGGATGACGCTCGCGCAGCAGATCTTCTATCCCGAGTACTTCGGCGGTGCATGGGGATTCTGTCCGGATCCCGTGGATTTCCACGCGTTCCAGTCGATCGACGTGTACAAGGACCACAATGCCTACTATGACGAAGGGCCATTCGAGCGCTTCCCGAAGCTGCTCGGCCGCCGGCCGAATGATCACATTCTTGCAACGATGGAGTCCTTCAGCCGTCAGGAAGCGGTGTTGGGAACGCGCGGGCGCTCGGGCGGCCAAATGGACGCTTTCCACGCTACCTTCGGCCCAACCGGCGCGGACGGCTATCCGGCCAAGTTATGGGACGCGGAGACCGGCGCGATCGATCCGGACGTTGCCAAATATTGGCGCGAGCATTACGATTTGACCGCACTGCTGCAGCGCGACTGGGAGCGGCTGGGCCCGAAGCTTCAAGGGAAGCTTCATGTGACAATGGGCACGAAAGACACCTTCTACTTGGATGCGGCCGCGCACCGTTTGGAGCAGTTCCTAGAAAGCACGAAGCTGCGCGGGAAAGGGCCGTATTACGGCGGAAGCTTCGAATTCGGCAACAACGAGCCGCACTGCTATGTGGGCAATATTCCCGAAGGCGTGCCGCGTATGACCTACTTTGTACGGACCTTTGCG
>OBLW0100004386.1_pt1 | contig 10751 bp, 9 predicted proteins | sample 1520161 | NCBI WGS metagenome assembly OBLW01 (sample SAMEA3539309, study PRJEB22396) | soil metagenome | biome: tundra; feature: field; material: soil | place: USA | collected 2010-05 | depth 0.15 m
CATGGCTTAATTATAACTTAGACGGTTGGAATGGACGGCCAGGGTGTGGATACCGAGTGACGCCAGCCCGTTTTTTCTGTTTTCGGTTGTTTTCGGTTGCGTCCGGTTGCACCGTGTTGCATTTTGTCGCGTTCCGTCGGCTGGTGCCCCGTGGGACGGTACCCCCATTTTTGGGGTTTGGTCCAATACTGTTCACTTTGGTGGGGCAGACCATCGCACTTTGTGGTCTGCCGCCTTCGGGGACCGTTGGCAGGCGACATAAAACGATCGTCTGCCCCACCGAAACATCACTAAGTGAACAGCATTGGGGTTTGGTCCGTAATTCGTCGTTGCAGCTAGCCTTGGTTGGGCGGGTTGCAAGCGTTGGGCTCCGGCTGACCAAGGGCAAAATCGTTTGCCAGGCGCCGGCTTAAAGCCGGCTGCGGGCAGGATTGCCCGCCCTCCTCCTACCATATGATCGGCGCGAGCGCCGCAACTACAGCGGCTACATTCGCGCCGATGTCCATGCCATCGGTCCCAGCGTTTTGGTACGGGCTGCCGGAGGCCAGCGTCAGCCCTAGCACATTTGTTCCGGCGCTTCCACCAGTGAAGTCCACGAACCCGACTAGCCCCCAGTCCAGCGGCCAGCAGGTCGCTATGACCTTGCCGCTGGTTTGGCACCCAGATGCTGGACTACTTAACGAAGTCATGCCAGCGGGGTAGGCTGGTGAGGAACTCACGTACTGGAACGTGTCGCCGACGTTGACCACGCCCCCGATGGTTACTGGCACGTTGTTGTTCGGCCAATCAGCCATGGTCATCCCAGCGTTGTCGCTGTCAGCGAATGGCTGGCCGTATTGGAAGGAGTTCGTCCACGTAAAACCGACATTGCTATGCGGAGGCGCATCGGCGAACATCATGGAGAACGGATTCAAGGTTATGGTATTGAGAAAGGTATTGTGGTCGAATGTTTGGTTCTTCGTGTTTTGGGCTGAACCAACATACCCATTCGCCCCCCAGATTGGGCCGGAGATGTCGATGGCTACATTGTTCCGGATGAGTCCACGCGAGGTGTTCGCGTTCTGAGGCCCGAAGCCACCCCAGCCGAATGGAGATCCCACGGACGGTCCATGTTCGAATAGATTACTCGTGACGGTTATGTCATTGCAGACCTGTGACGGGGTAGGGTTGATGCCGCAATTCCAGATAAAGAACCCGGCCTGCCCCTCTGAAAAAGTCGTATCAAAGAAGTTGGAATCGAGCAGCACCCGCTGCCCCTGCTTGATCTCAAACCCGTTCTTCACATCCCAGCACCCCCACGTTATGGATGGGATGCAGCCCTCGTAGTACGGGACGGACGCTTGCACCCCGGCGCTTGTTTGGAGCGTCAGGCTGGTGGCGGTGTTGGGAGTGGCGGCTACTATGTATGGGACCGAGTTAATGACAACGTAAATACCGCCATTTCCCCAAGTCGTATTGAATGGACTCCCGGAAACCAATGTAACGGCAGTGCCGTTTGTTGAGACTACGCCAGAATATGCAACAGGGTTATTCCGCCAGATCGCCTGCTTCTTGATGTGGTTGAGCCTGACAGTCACGTCCGCGGGGGCGGGGCAGGTGGGTTGACCCCAAGGCCATAGATACCCGTAGAACAGGATTGAGTAAGGGACTGCGGTGGATTGTGTACCCGCGCTGGCGGTAAGCGTCAGGCTGGTGGAAGAAGTCACTTCCTGGATGGTGTACTCCACGGAGTTGATCGTGATTAGCGCACCGGGCCAAGCGTTCGTCGTACTGGCACTGAACGTGCTCCCCGAATCCCATGTCACCGTAGTGCCGGAAGTCGTTACGGTACCGCTCGCGCTGACGGGGTTCCCGCACTGCTGGGCGAAAAATACATTCTCGCCACTGGCTTCAAGATAGTTGGCCGCGATCAGGAGCGGGCCGGTATTGTTGTTCGTCGAGACCGCGTTGGTGTCCTGCCCTGTGTTAATGATTCCCCAGATGTTGGAGTACTCCAGGGTCGAATAAGTCGCGTTGAGATCGAGGCCCGCCTGGACGAAGGCACACCCTCCTAGAGTAGCTGAACACGGAGCGGGATGGATCAGAACGCGGTCGAAGGTGACGTAGGACGGAACTGCATAGGATACCGGCGTGTACCCACCCATGCCAACGATGGGGTAGACGTTGGCGGCGTTACTCCCCAGGGTGAACTCGATCCCGGCGAAATAGATACCCGACACTCCATCTGAAATGCTCAAGGTGGTGCATCCGTTCGTGTTGCACTCGAGCGTCGGTACGTTCGCGGGCGTAGCGGACTGCGGGATCCCCTGATACGGCGGCAAATTGGCGATGTTGGAGCTTACGACCAGCACCGGATTCGCAGGGCAGTATTGCGGCAGCACCCCCTGGTCTGCCCAAGTAATCCCCCCGTCTGGGGTGGAACCGCCGGAGTCATCCCATACCGGCACAACAGATCCAGACGTGCCGGCAATCGTGACTAACTGGAGATGGTACGCCGGGTCTACAAACTGTTGCCCAGCTCTGAAGGCAGTGTTGGCTTGCCACCCAAACGGGAGTGGGTTCGTCGGCCCGTAGACGAAACTCCCTACGTATGTAGCATTGGCCGGCACAACGATTGTTTCTCCACAAACCGCCGCGGACAGCTTGGCTTGCAGGTCGGACCCACTGTTGGCCGCCACGGTCACAGTGCTCGTGGTCGTAGGGTATGGGGGCTGGTAGCACGTCTGCGGCAATAGTGGCAGCGAGGTTCCCGGAACGCCAGCGAGGGGGGGCAGGCCCGTGGGCGCCGCGGCACATAGGTTCGGCGCCGGATTCGCAGCAGGCGGCACGGCCACTGAAAACGGGCTGGCCAGGTTTTTCACGGTGCTCACGACAGAGTTCTGCGCAGTGGCGATTATGGACAATGAATTCGAATACATGTGGACTACGTAGACCTCCGTGCCATCCTGAGAGATCGCGACGGAGGTTGGATACGCGGTCACGTTGACCGTCGCTACGGCCGCAAACGACGTTGTGCTAATCACCGAGACAGACGATCCGTCTAAGTTCGATACGTAAAGGGTACTCCCACTCGGAGCGAGCACAATGGAGCTCGGGAAGCTAAGCCCACCGATGGTATGCAGCAGATTCCCGGTTGTGGCGTCGTACACTGCTATATCGTTGGTTACACGGCTGGCGATATAGAGCGTGGCGCCATCGGTACTAAGCGCAAGGCTACTAGCGCCGAGTTGCGCCGTCCAGGTGGCGATGACCGTGTTGGACGCCGTACCAATGACCGAGATCTTGCCCGAGGTGGGGCTCACGACGAACGCGCGGCTGCTGTCCGGTGTAACTACTATAGCTGTCGGGTACCCGACAATCGGCACTGTGGCCAGCACGGCATTCGTAGCTGTGCCGATGGCCGATACGCTGCTGGATCCCACATTCGCGACGTATGCGGTTTGTCCGTTTGGGGCGACGGCAACCCCAATCGGCGTGGTACCGACGGGAATCGTGGCGACCACGGTGTTCGACCCAGTGTCGATGACGGCTACGCTGTTGGCGCTAGACTGCGCGGCGTAGAGTAGCTGCCCCCCGGGGGATAGCGCCATGCCGGTCGGGCTGCCAGTAAGCGGTATGGTAGCCGAGATAGATCCGGTCCCCACGTTTACAAGCGACACGCCGCCTGCCTTGTTCGCGACGTAGACGTATGGGGATGCCGGCGCTTGGGCGAAAAGAGCAGAAGCGCCTCCGAGGATCATAAAGGCCAGCCTGAGCCGGGACACACGTGCGGGGCGTCTTGAGTTCACTAGAGTTATCCTCTCGTCGTCTGCGTGCAGGTCCGGACGGACGTCAGAGTCGCCTGCGGGACCTCCGCCGGAAGTCGCAGATGCTCAGATGATCGGCAAAGGCGGCTGGAGACTTGAGCCGCCCTTCCCAGTTCGGACCGGGTCGCTGCGAGTTTCTCGCTTATGCTCGATCATCGTCCTTGACCATTACAGTAATCCGCTTCGGTTACATTTCATAGGAAAATAAGAGACCCATATCTTTTGTTAGTCTCGTCCGGGGGAAGGTGAGGGCAGGGGACTGAGTAAGGCGAAGAGCCCGCTCCCTTACGGGCGCGGCTCAGTAACATGCTCGAGGGTCGGTAGCATGGTCGCGATTAGGTAACGACGGAGCGTAGAATAACCCTTATGCGGATTGCTGTGATTTCGGACATCCACGACAACCTTTGGAATCTGGCGGCTGTGATCGAGCACGTGAGCGCGGCGGCGGATGCGTTGATCTGCTGCGGCGATTTGTGCTCGCCGTTTGTGATGGATCTGCTGGCGCGGTTTCCGGGACGGGTGGACATAGTATTCGGGAACAACGATGCGGATCTGTTCCGGATTACCCGCAAGGCGTCGGAGCGGGTGCGCGTGCATGGCGAGTTCCTCGAGGCAGAACTGGATGGGAAGAAGTTCGCGGTGAATCATTTCGACTACCTGGCGCGGCCGTTGGCCGCCTCGGGGCTCTACGATATCGTCTGCTACGGGCACAATCACGACTTCAGCGTGGCGCGAGTGGGCGGGACGCTGGCCATCAATCCGGGGCCGATCATGGGGGCGCGGTTTCCGGGCGGCAGGTGGGAGGATGTGCTGCCGACGTTTGTCATCGTGGAGACGGACTGCGGGACGGTGGAGGCTTTTGGTCTGCATGGAGGCGGCGGGAATGCTCGGACGGTCGCGCCGTACGCTTTCGAGGTTCGAGAGGGCTGGCCGGGGTAGTCTGTTTCTATGGGAGTGGCTGGCGGCTGGGGAGGACGCGGAGGAACTCGCCCATGGCCGATATCATTTTGTCGATGCGGGCGTCGGTTTCGCGGAAGCGCCTGTCGGTCTCGCGGTCGCGCGCGGCGGACTCCAGGATGAAGCTGTCCAGATGCGTTGCGATGGCATCGACGCGGCCTGTCAATTGGTCCAGTTGCCTTTGGGTGTCGCGCCATAGTCCGCGGAGTTCTTCGCGGTCTTGGCGGCGTTCTTCGGCTAGTCCTGCCGTGACGTGTTCGATGCGTGCGAAGCGTTCGTCGATGGTCATGGTTTTTTCCAGTATAGCTGAGGGGGCGTCGCGGGCAGCCGCCGGACAACTTCCTATAACGAATATTATGTAAACTTTTGTGGGCCAGTTTGCCGCCCCCTACACTCGCGGCTCGGGTACCGGTGTCACTTGGCAAATTATCTGGCGTATTTCTTTGCACGCTATTTGGCGTAAGCCCACGCCAACAGCCGCGAGACGGTGGCAGTGCGGACTTTGAATAGGCGGGCAGCATCGGCCGCCGTCTTGCGGCCTTTTGAAACCATCTTTCGGATCTCGGACTGCTGTTGAGGCGTCAGCTTTGGGCGGCGTCCGCCGATGCGTCCCGCCCGGCGAGCAGAATCCAGACCCGCCTTCGTCCGCTCCCGCAGCATGGCCCTTTCGAATTCGGCAAATGCCCCGACCATCTGCATCATCATTCTTCCCGCCGGAGTGGTCGTATCGATTCGACCTCAGCTGCCGGTTCGTCCGGATGGCCCTATCTGTCGTTTGATGTCGTAGCTGATATCAACGTCACTGAAGCGAACCACCATCAAGTCCGGTTCTATGACCGTGTGGTGAGTGACCCCTAGATGCCTAGCGGATGTCCAACGGATTTGCAGATTCTGATCTGCATTTTCGTCACTAAGAACGTACGTCCTCGGGATCGTTCCGCCACCGGGATAACTGAGGATGTCAAACGGCGCTCCGCGATTCACCGTGCCATCCATCTTTCTTATGGACACAACCGTCTCAACCCAAGCTGAACCAAATCCACCCCACTGATCTGTTCGCGCTGTCGCAATCCACGCTCCATCCGGAGAACGAACGTCCATCTTCCACACGGTAGGGTTGTTGCGGCATCCCGAAAGCAGCGAAATCAAAACGACCGCGAAGCATATATAAAAGCGACGTTTGTTAGGATGATGTCCACTCATCGCGCCTACCATCCTCTCATGATGTGCATGCTATCGGGGATATAGGCCTCGCCGAATGAGTGAGCAGACGGTTCAGCAGCCGGAAGTTGCCGCTCGTGATTCGGATGATCGCCGCCACTGTTCCTGCGTCCAACGGCTGCTGTGGAAGACAGACGCTGGGTGGCGCCCAACACCAGTCCAATAATTCGCGAACCTCCTTGTTGGCCAAAGGCCGAAACTCATGGACGAAGCCGATGCGGGAGTAGAACTGCGGGCTTGGTAGGGACCAATCGCTGGGCAAAAAAAAGGGGCCCGCACCCCCGAATGCAGGTGCGGGCCCGAGGGAAGAAACTCATCTTTTACCGGTGTGCGCCGCCACCGCCACGGGAGCCACCACCGCTCGAATGCGCGGCTCCAGCAGAAGCATGGCCGCTAGGCTGGCTGCGTGAAGTCCCACTGCTCTGCGAGGATTTCTCCCGCACCACGGGAGGCGCAACCCGGATGGACTGCTGCCCACCGCCGCTCGCACCTACCGGTGTCGCGTACGGACGGTATCCCGCGCCGCCGGGCTGCGCATAAGCGGGCCGCGGCGCATAGGAACCGCTCGGACGCGGCTCGCCAAAGCGCTGCCATCCACTGCTTCGATCCGCCGAATTACCCGCTGCCTGGGACGGCGGATTTACCGGCCGCCAGGCGCCCTGGCTGGGAGCAGCGCTACGGGTCTGCCCTGCCCCGGGCGAAGCTGGGCTGGTAGTGCTGCGCCAAGCGCCGCTCGCTGCGGATCCAACGGCGGGAGTGCGCGCCATGGTCGAAGCCGCCGGCTGCCGGCTGAACTGTTGCATGGCCCGCTGTTGCTCGGCGAACGGAACGCGTTGTACAGGAGCCGACGCGGTACGGCCGAAGAAATGCACGTTCTCCGAACTCCGCGGGATGCCAGCCACGGCGCGGTTCGAGTACCGCAGATTCGCGGCGCTCGGGGCTACCGGCAACTGGCCGCGGACCAAGCCCGCCTCGTGAATCTGGGAGCCCGTGGTCCGCGAGATGGCGCTGAATCTTCCCTGGTGGAAGTCCGTCGCGGTCACCGCGGAAATGCCGTTCGCCACGCGCGCGTTACGATATATGTTACTGACATTTACGTTGGTAACATTCACGCCACGGTTGAAGGATCCCGGATTGCGGAATCCGGCGTAGACCCCGCGGCCCCACCACGGATACATCTGCTCGAACGGGGCCAGCGGGACCCAGCCGATATTCCCGAACCCAAAGCCTACGCCTATGCCCGGCCCGAATCCAAAGAAAGCCACCATGGCGGGCGACCAATAATGACGTCCGAAACCGCCCGGATACCAGCACCAGCCATGCATGCCCGAGAAGAGCCAGCGGCCATAGTGAAACGGCGCCCAACCCCAGGGGTCGTAACTGACCCAGGTCCACCCATAATAGTCTTCCCAAGCCCAGCGGCCGTTCTGATATGGCGCCCAATCCGGATCGACCGACGGGCTCCAAACCTGGCCATAGGAAGGCTCATCCACCCACTGGCCATGGTTGTCCAGATCTTCGGCACCGGCCATATCGTGCGGCACGTTGCTATAGCTTAGGGAGTTGAGCATCTCACGGTCGCGCTGTTCATTCCAGCGGTCCCACTCGTCGAGCGCGATAGCGGGTACGATGCGGAATTCAGGATCGGCGGGGTCGCCGCGCGCCAGCATGGTTTGTCCGGCCTGCAGTTGCTCGACGCCGCGGGGTGTCGAGACATCCGCAGCCCCCAGCCGTACGGTGATTTCCGTCTGACCATCACCTTGAACATAGATGCGGTAAACACCTATGTGGGAAGGTTTTACGGAAACAGTGGGAGTGTCGACCTCAACTTGCGCTTGAGATTCCCTTAAGACCCGGAAGGTCACCGTTCCATGAGCTACCTGCAGGTGGTAGTGGTTGATTCCCAACTCCGCCAGGCGGATTTCGGCGTGGGCACCGATGCGGACCAGGTTCGCGGAATCGAACTGCACTTCAGCGCGGGAGCCGGTGCCCGTCGAAACCCGATCTTCCACCATGAGGGGCGCGTTGACCACCGCCGCCACCCAGTCGCCGGAATCTCCCCGGCGGACCGATACTTCGCCGCCGGTAATGCTGATGCGAGCCACTCCCCGCTCCGGAGTTCCGACATCCTCGACCGGAGCGGCATCCTGGGCGTGCAGAACGGAGGCAGCCACCATCAACAGGGCAGCCGATGCGAGGAATCCGGAAGAGCGGGCGTGTCGTGGCATATTCTTCTTCGACTGCCGTGTGCAAGGCAATTGAGGGTCCACAACTCAATTCCCGGCGATTCATAGACTTACGTTATATGGCGCCCTGGGGCTGGATGGCTGAAAACCACCAGTGTGATTGGAAAGCAGCAACTCTGGTAGTACGTCGGCTGGAGAGGTTATAATGTGTGCGCCACATGGATTCACCTGTCTTGCACGATAAGCCGCCGCTTGGGCAGATTCTGGTGGCGGACGACAGCCCCTTGTTTCGGGACATGTTAAAGAAGATGCTCCTGGAATGGGGCTACGACGTGATCGCCGTTTCCGATGGCCGGCAAGCCTGGGATCTCCTGCGGCAGGAGAATGGGCCGCGCCTGGCGCTGTTGGATTGGATGATGCCGGGCATGGAAGGGGCGGAGGTTTGCAGGCGGGTGCGGGCCGGCGTCCGCGACCGTTATGTGTACATGATCCTGCTGAGCGTCCGCGCTGGATCGGACGACGTGGTGAGCGGCATTGAATCGGGCGCGGACGACTATATCGTGAAGCCTTTCGAGGTGGACGAGCTGCACGCCCGCTTGCGCGCCGGACGGCGGGTGCTGTCCTTGCAGGAAGATCTGGTGGAGGCTCGCGAAGCGCTGCGGGAACAGGCAACGCGCGACGGACTCACGGGATGTTGGAACCGCACCGCAATTTTCGACATTCTCCAAAACGAACTGGCCCGGTCCGGCCGGAGCGGCGAACCGCTGATCGTGCTGATGGCCGATCTGGACGGGTTTAAGCCCGTCAACGACCGTTTTGGCCACATGGCTGGCGATGCGGTGTTGCGCCAGGTGGCGGCACGCATGAGGGCGGCGGTACGGCGCTACGATGCGGTAGGCCGTTACGGCGGCGAGGAGTTTCTGATGGTGCTGCCGAGGTGCGAGCCTGCGGGGGGGCTGGCGTTGGCGGAACGTATACGCCACGCTATCGGCGCCGAATGCTTCCGGGCCGGAGACGTCGAGATCCGGTTGACCTGCAGCTTGGGAGCGGCTTGCGCCAAGCCACCGGCGATGCCGAAGGCCGACGACCTGGTGCGTGCAGCCGACGCCGCCCTTTACCGCGCCAAGCACCAGGGGCGGGACCGGGTGGAAGGGGCGGTCGGGGGGTAGAGGCGGGAAAGGCCGAAGGAAAGGCCGATTGACAATCGAGGTGCAGGTTGGCAACTGTTGGCAACCTGCCCCACACGCTTCGCTCGCCGGCGGGTCTGGAGATCCGCTGTAGGCGTGGACGCCCGCCCCGCGGTGACAGATCCACAAGAATCGTCGCGGCGCCAAGAGACTGAAATCGACATAAATTTGCTTGCATGGGGATACATCCGGGGTATAATCGTCATCGCCCCCCGAGTTTAGGATTACATGTACACACTTGCTACCGAGGTCTCCGCCGATCCGTTGCAACAAATGCTCTGGCCGATTATGAGCGGTATCGTTCACGATCTGCGACAACCGCTGAGCGTGATCGAGGCCTGCGCCGACTATCTGGATCTGGTATTACCGGCCAGCGATCGTCGTTCGCGGGGACAACTGGAATTGCTACAGCAGCAAGTGGGCGAGGCCAACCGCGTCATGCACGAAGCCCTGCTGAAGCTGCATTACAACGACGCGCCGGCGGCCAGCAGCCGTCCGTTGACAAAGGCGGCCAGCGCCGCAGTCACGTATTGAGGCGGCCGGACGGGAAAGCGCGGTTTGGCATCCCAAGACTCCAGCGCCACATCGGTCCAGAGCGGTTCTTGGATACCGCGCTCAATCACGATGCAGGCGTCGGCGCGGTTGAGGAAGCGCCGGCTGGACGCTTTGAAATCCGCTTGGGCGACGTCCAGCACCACCAGGTACAAGTCCGGCGTCAGGAATTCGACGATGCTGTTGGATTCGACGATCAGGTTCGGGCTGGCGGCGCACACCTCGCGCACTGCCGGCACGGCGTTCGCAAGCTGGCCGGTGGCCGTGCGCACCCAGTAGGAGCGGCGTGCGCCGGCCGCCAGGAATCGGCCCGTATCGGAAGGGCCGGGATGGCGTTCCTCGGCGATCGCGTAGGGATGTTCGGGCGCCAGGCAACAGTCGCAGTTTGTGCCGGAGGCGGAGCAAATGCCGTGGCCAAACTGGGTGATCTTCATGGCGGCGAAGTCGAAGTGGGGCAGCGCGTGGATGAGGCCCGCGACTACCGACGTTTTTCCGATGTTGCGGGTGTGCCCGCCGACGACGATTAGCATGAAACCACCCTAAGAGGCGGCCTGAGAGGCCGCCGCAGGCTGAGAGCCTGCCCCACAAAGACTACTTTACCTTCTCTTCCAGGTTGGTCAGGCGGCGCTTGAAATCGGCAAACTGGCGGCGCATTTCCGGGAGCCGCGCCAGGTTGGCGAGCTGCTCCAGATGCTCTTTCAAGGGGCGCGCCGGCGTTCCCCAAACGGTTTGCCCGGAGCGCACAATTTTAGAAGTCAGGACACCGCATCCGGAGCCGAGCACCGCGCGCGATTCGATGCGGGCCTTGTCGCCAATACCGACCTGTCCGCCGATGACCGCGT
>OBLW0100004387.1_pt1 | contig 10749 bp, 10 predicted proteins | sample 1520161 | NCBI WGS metagenome assembly OBLW01 (sample SAMEA3539309, study PRJEB22396) | soil metagenome | biome: tundra; feature: field; material: soil | place: USA | collected 2010-05 | depth 0.15 m
TCCCTACACGACGCTCTTCCGATCTGTGGCACGATAAATGCATACGCTGGCCACCGACGAAATTGGCAAATCTTATCGTCGCCGACGCGTAGTGAATGGTGTAAGCCTTCAGGTTCTGCAGGGAGAAGTGGTTGGGCTGCTCGGTCCGAATGGGGCCGGAAAAACCACCACCTTCTACGCCATCGTAGGTCTCGTACCCCCCGACACCGGCAGGATATTGTTCGACGACGAGGATATTACCAGCGTTCCCATGTATTTACGGGCACGCCAGTTTGGCATTAGCTATCTCCCGCAGGAAGCTTCGGTGTTTCGGAAGCTGACCGTGGAGGAGAACATTCTGGCCGTGCTGGAAGTGCAGCCGATTTCGTGGCACGAACGGCGGGAACGGGCGGAGAAATTGATTGACCAGCTTGGATTGGAGCACATCCGGCAAAACAAGGGGTATGCGCTTTCGGGCGGCGAGCGCCGGCGGGTGGAAATCGCGCGTTCCCTGTGCATCAGTCCGACGTTTATTTTGCTCGATGAACCGTTTTCTGGGATCGACCCCATCGCCGTTCTGGATTTGCAGAAGATCATTTCCGATTTAAGGGCGAGCGGCATAGGAATCCTGATCACCGACCATAACGTCCGCGAGACTTTGTCGGTGACCGATCGCGCATACATCATTAATGAGGGCAGGATTTTTCGCTCGGGCACGCCCGAGGAATTGGGAAGTGATCCCGAGGTACGGAGGGTCTATTTGGGAGAGAGTTTCTCTTTGGTATGAGAGCAACAAGCATCGGGTGATCGGGCCATCGGGCCATCGGGTGATCGAGAATCAAAGGCTGTTGAACTTCGATGGCCCGATCACTCGATGACCCGATGCTTTCAAGTTACCAAGGCGTGGTCCCATTGACCTTTGGTGCCCACACAATCGACCTCGGTGCATGAGAAGCTAATTTTTCACCCGAGAGTCGCGGAACGGGTAAGGTGTTGGGGTTAACTGACAGCTGACAGCTGAGAGCTGACAGCTGTTTTAGGAGAAATGGTGCTACTTCAGCACAAATTGAACGTCAAGTTGTCCCAGCGGCAGATTCTGACGCCGGGCCTCGTGCAGATGGTGTCGGTGCTCGCGCTCAACAAGCTCGAGCTCAAAGACATGATCAATGCCGAGATGGTCGAGAATCCGGTGCTGGAAGAACTCGAAGATTCGATTCCCTTGCTCGACGATGTCGGGCGACAGGAAGAAGAACGCGATCGTATCGCCGCCAAGGCGACATCCGAAGAAACTGCGCCTGTAGCCGATGAGAAGAAGGATCCTTTCGAAGAGATCGATTTCGGGTCGTTTTTCCAGGAATACCTCGATCCCGGCTATCGCAGTTCGGGTGAGATGGAAGAAATTGAAAAGCCTTCGTTCGAGAACTTCCTGTCGAAGCCTGGTAACTTGAGCGACCATCTGCTCTGGCAACTGGGCGCAATTTCTGTGCGACCGCCTGTGCATCAAGCCGCTCAGCTCATCATTGGGAACTTGAACGAAGAAGGCTACCTGATTGCCAGTGACGAAGAACTGCTGGGAATCGCACCGGTCGCCGCTCCCGAAGCCGATGTGGAAGTGGCCGCCAAGATCGTGGGCGAAGCCGAGGCGCTTGGACTGGCCGTCTCCGAGACCCCATCTGAAACGCTGGAGCCAACTTCAGACCTCGATGCATCCGAGCTTGAAGCTTCGGTTCTCGCGCCCGAGCATATTGCCGCACTTCATGGTGCAAGGTTGTATGGTGACGGGGCTCTGCCCCGTTCAGACGGGCCAGAGGCCCTTCACCACATATCTGAGGTGGAGGACAGGGTGCAGGAGATGGGAGCGGAGATTCACGCCGAGACCGAAGCCGAGCTTCCGCCCACTGAGACTTTACCGCAGCATGTTCCTCAGCCCCGTTCGGCAGTCCACGGCAACTCCACCGGAGCGGCCACCGCGCCGGCGCGCATATCGGATATTAGTTTCACACTTGGCGATCTGCACGAGGCCCTCGAAGTCGTACGCCAGTTCGACCCGCAAGGCATCGCCTGTCGCGACCTGCGCGAATGCCTGCTCTATCAGCTCCGCTACCATCTGGAGCAGTTGCATTCCCACCCCAACGGAAGCGCCCTGACCGAGCCCGTCGTAAAAGACGCGATCGCCGTCGTCGATCAGCATTTGCGTGCGGTCACGCTGAAGCAGTTCAAGGAAATTGCGCGCGCCATGGGGCGTCCGGTCGAGGCGGTGCAAGCGGCGCTTGACTATGTCCGCACCCTCGATCCTCGGCCCGGGTTGCGCTACAACAAAGTTCCGGCGCGTCTCATTGAGCCGGACGTCGCTTTCGTGAAGCACGGCGACGAGTGGCTGGTCATCATGAATGACGAGGACATGCCGCAACTGCGGTTGAATCCCGCCTACAAACGCCTGATGACCCGGGACGGCAACGACCGTGATACACGCAACTACGTCAAGGATCGCTACAAGTCCGCCATCCAACTGATCAAGAACATCGAACAGCGCAAGCAGACCATCGCCAAAGTCTGCTACTCGATCGTGGCCCGCCAGGGTGATTTTCTGGAACGCGGCATCGATCATTTGAAGCCGATGATGATCAAGGAAGTGGCCGAGGAGATCGGCGTGCATCCTTCCACCGTCAGCCGCGCGGTTGCCAATAAATATGTTCACACACCCCAGGGCGTTTTCGAATTGCGTTATTTCTTTTCTGAAAGTGTGCAAGGCCCGGAGGGCGGCGGCACCTCGCTCCTGATATTGAAACGCCGGGTCAAGAAGCTGATCGAAGAGGAAGATCCAAGCCGTCCGCTGACCGACGAACAAATCACTCGCATTCTGCAGTCGCAAGGTATCCAGGTCACTCGCCGAACCGTTGCCAAGTACCGCGAAGACATGAAAATTCCCAGCACGCACCAGCGCAGAGTTAAGAAATAATTGCAGAGGTCAGAGGTCAGATTGCAGAGGTAAAAACCTGTTGCGCCAGCAGGGTTCACCTCTGCAATCTGACCTCTAACCTCTGACCTTGATTTCTGGAGGTTTTTGATGAACGTGGAATATACCGCGAGAAAATACAGAATTACTCCTACCATCCGCAGGGAAGTTGAAACCGGCCTGAACAAGATCCGCAAAATTCTAGGCGACCGATTCGAAACCAAAGTGACGCTGGCGGTCGAGAAGCGCCAGCATAAAGCCGAAATTACGATCGACCCACCCAACGGCCCGATTATCGGACTAGCCGAGACCGACGATATGGTCTCAGCCGTAAATCAAGCTCTCGACCATTTGCAGAAGCAGGCACTGAAACACAAGACGAAATGGCTGAGCAAGAAGCGCAAGGCGGTCAAGAAGTTCGACGGCCAGTCGCTTGAAGATAACCTCGAAGAGGCATTAGGACTAGCCGAGAATGCCACCGTCTCGGTACTGGTGCATAAGTTCCCCTCGGTGGCGCGCACCACCGAAGTGCATCTCGTACACTCCCGCGATTCGGTTGCCCTTCGTCCCATGACTTTGGAGGAAGCGATCAAAGAGGCGCATTTCCGCGACAAAGACGTGTTCGTTTTCCGCGATCCCAACGGTGTATTGATGGTGCTCCACCGCACCCGGGACGGGAAGATGGAGTTGATAGAAGCGCCGTAAAACAATTGCAGAAGTAAGAGGTCAGATTGCAGAGGTAAGAACCTTGGGTTTAACCTCTGCAATCTGACCTCATTACTTCTGCAATCCCTTACTTCTGACCTGCTTTTCTCACGCTCCCCCCGTCGCTTCCTGCGCCCACTGCAGAGACTGGAACCAGGTAAGGGCCACGATTTCATCGGGCAACTTTAGTTGTTTCGAGAGTTCGCTCGATTGCTCCCACTCCCCAGATTCCTGCGCCAGCATCAGCTGATACAAGGGGCGAAGCGTGCTCTTCTGCCCAAGTAGAGCCGTTTTGGTGGCTTGATCTACCGGGAGTTGCTGCAGGAGCATGTCCATCGTCACCTCGAGGATGCTGTCCATGATCGAGAGCAGCCCCATCAGGAACAGATCGGAGTCGGTTTGCATACGGTAAGAGAGCAGTTCGCAAAAGCGGGCTCGCGCCAATCCCATCAAGATCAGTTCGCTGCACTTCTGCTCCGCCGCGCCGACAGCAACCACCAACCGGACCCAACGGCGCATTTCGCGTTCTCCGAGCACCGCCATGGCATGGCGAATCGATTTGATTTCAAGCGCAAATCCAAAGAGCGGGGAATTGAGATACCGGAGAAGGCGGTATGAAATCGAGGCTTCCTGTTTCAGCATTTTTTCCAACTCCCGCATATCCAGTTCCCGGCGGGAGACCAGTTCCAGCAGGCGTATATAGTGCAACCGGTTCGCTGGAACTTCGCGTCCGACGACCAACTCGGGGCGGCAGAAAAAATAACCCTGGAAGTAGGTGAACCCCATATCCCGCGCCTGATGAAACTCGGGAGGCGTTTCCAGTTTTTCCGCAAGCATTTTGCACTTTGCGGTGCCGAACCGGCGGACCAAACCCACTCGTTCCGCCGCATTTGTGGCCCGCACGTCGATTTTGATTATGTCGGCAAACTCACAGAGCGGGATGCGCGGATCGTTCGGAGCGAAGTCGTCAAGGGCGATGCGATAGCCCGCCGACTTGAGCCGCTTGCAGGCAGCCACCACGCGATCTTCCGGCTCAACCGTCTCCAGAATCTCGGCCACGACCTGGTCGGGGGGCAGCAATGTGATCAAATCTTTGAAGAGCACCTCGCGCGTGCAATTCACAAAAGCGAAGCGATTCGCGCAGAGCGTGTTGAGACCGAGAAGCAGGGAAGTATCCAGGGTAGAGCGCGCGGCGGCTTCCGGATCAGCGTTAAAGTAGTCTTCGACCCCGTTGCGAAAAAGAAGCTCATATCCGAACACATTCTGGGAGCGGTCAAAGATTGGCTGCCGGGCCACGAATCGTTGCCCGGGCAATGACAATGCTTTCGAGTCGGAGACAGCACTTTTGGCGGGCGCGGCTTTCACCTTCTTTATATCGGCGGCATGCGGCGAAACTTCATGTGATGCCCGCGGTCGGCTGCCGAAAAACTCCAGTTCGAACGGTTTCGGGAAGGGCACGAGTGCCACTCGTGCCGCTAATTCGTTAAGAACGTGTCCGCGCTTTAGCGCCTGCGGGACTCTGTTTTCTCCAGCCAGAGTTTTTCAGCAGGCTGCTGCGCCATGTTCACACTTTGGTACCGTGACGGATGTGGAAAACTACCGGAGTTCCCCCCTTGCGTTGGCGGGGGTTTCATGAGTAACATCAAGATGTTCCCAATGGCCGTGCTTCCAGGCTGGCCGTTTGCGCCACACAAACTCCAGGCGCCTAGTTGATTTGAAATACCGACAGTTGAAACGTCGAGAGTTTAAACACAGCTTCAACAAAGTTTAAGCGACGTTTTCGAATAGCATCCAGCCGACGTGGGGTTAGGTCTGCCGGTAACGACCGAGGTGTAACGGGCCGCGCATTGCACAGCGCTATGCTCTACACCTTGCGCGTGCCGACCGCAAGGGAAGATAAGACAATCAGGCCTGCGATCCAGGCCAGGGACTAACAAAAATATGAATGCAGGACCCGGACACTCCTCCGCAGGAGGAGGGAAACATAAACGGCGCCGTGGACGGCGTCCGCCCAGACGTGGCGCGGGTGGTCCCATGGGCCGTCCCCGCCAGGAAGCGCAGGGAATCTTTACCGCGCCGATGGATCACAGTTATCGCGCCAACCTCAACGGCGGCAACGGCCGCGGACCGAGACGACCCGGTTTTTCCGCCGCGTATCCGGTGCAGGAACCGGAGCCGCTGCCGGCTCCCCACGCGAACGCCGCTTCCCGCGTTTTCGCGTTTGTCGAAGATCTCTTCTTCCTCAGCAAAATTCAGGCCACGGGTCAAAAGATGAACGTCAAGGTCGAGTTCGTGAAGAACGAGAAGGAACTCACCGAGCGCATGAAGAGCAACGGCGAAGAAAAGCCTTCCCTGATCATCTTCGACCTGAACAACGCCAATGCCAAGCCTCTGACGCTCATCCCAAAACTAAAAAGCAAGCTGAAAAAGGGGACGTCGATCATCGGATTCCTCTCCCACGTCCAGGGAGATCTAAAGCAGAAAGCCCATGAAGTGGGCTGCGACATGGTGTTGCCGCGCTCCGCATTTTCTCAAAATTTACCTCAGTTGTTACGGCGTCACGGTGCCGTCCAGCCGGATTCCGGTGCAGCCGACTAACGCTTGTAGCGGTGAGTTCGCACTCGGATTCGTACCAGGATCGTTCGATTCGTATCAGGGGTATCGCTTTAGCGATACCTCAACCCGCAAATGAGATGCCCCTTTAGGGGCCGAGTGCGATCCATTCGACCCTGTTACAATTTCGCCGTGTTCCCCAACAAAATTCTGATCACGATGCTGCTTGCGGTCGCGGCCGCATCCGCCCAGCAGCAGCCTCAGGTGAAAGTCAACGTTCTCAATGTCTGCGCACCCTCCGCCGACGAACAGAAGCGTTTGTCCTCGGCCCTGGCCACCGTACCAGCCAAACCTGCATTCGCCAAGGACTACGAAGTCTCGCGCGGCCATTCTACCCTCGATCCGAACACCCCGATTCCCGGCATGGAATCCTTGCCGCCGGGCGCGGTTGCTACCGCTGATTGGGTGCGGGTTCGGCGCGAGTTCCCCGCCGCCGCCCTCTTCAGCAACGTCCAGTATTCCTTCAGTGTCGACTCCAAGAATATGGTGGAGACGCTCGTGCTCCGCGTGCGCGATCCCAAAGACCTGATGCAGGTTTCAATCGAGGACAGCGCTTCAACCGTCACTTCGGCGACCGCGATGTTATCCACCAGCACTCCGGTCTCGCGTGTGAAACTCGAGCGCTTTGGGAAATCGTCGGTGGCCCTGGCTCGATGTTCCGGAGAAGATGGAAATCCCGTGACCGATCAGACCGCGTACGAACCAATCTTCCGCGTGGCTTCGTCGATCATGGAACATTATCGCGACGCGTTAGGCGTGCGAAAAATGGTTCCGCAAGAACTGGCCCATATGGGCGTTGGAAATGCAACCAAGCCGGGTGTGGCCAGCAAGAAGCAGCCGTAATACCGGGCGTGAAGCGAATTTTGTTTTGAGGAAATTATGGACATTCGCAATGTCGTGATCATGGGCTCGGGATGCGCCGGACACACGGCCGCCCTCTACAGCGCCCGCGCCAACCTCAAACCGCTCGTCATTGAAGGGCACGAGCCGGGCGGCCAACTCGGCATGACCACCTTGGTCGAAAATTTTCCCGGATTTCCCGATGGCATCCAAGGCCCGGAATTAGTTGAGAACATGCGCAAGCAGGCCATGCGTTTCGGCGCCGAATATCGGATGGGCCATCTGGCCAAAGCCGACCTCAGTCAACGCCCGATCGAATTGACCGTCGGCAAAAACACGATTCACACGCGCACCCTAATCATTGCCAGTGGAGCCTCAGCGCGCTGGCTCGGCCTGCCCAGCGAGCACGCCCTCATCGGCCACGGAGTTTCGTCCTGTGCTACCTGCGACGGCTTCTTTTTCTCCGGCAAGGAAATCGCAGTAATCGGCGGCGGCGACTCCGCCATGGAAGAAGCGACCTTTCTGACGCGCTTCGCCAGCAAAGTAACTCTCATCCATCGCCGCGAGCAGTTTCGTGCCTCGAAGATCATGCTCGATCGCGCGCGCGCGAATCCAAAGATCGCGTTCCTCACCGATACCGTGGTCGACGACGTTCTCGATGTCAGCAAGAAAGAAGTCAGCGCCCTGCGCCTGCGCAATATCAAGAGTGGAGAAAGCTGGGATCTTCCGGTCAACGCCATGTTCCTCGGCATCGGCCATATCCCGAACGCCAAAATCTTCGAAGGCCAACTCGAAACGGATGCGGACGGCTATCTGGTCACGCAAAAAGGCGTATTCACGCGCGTGCCCGGAGTGTTCGCTTGCGGCGACGTGCAGGACCGCCGCTATCGCCAAGCCATCACCGCAGCCGGCTCCGGCTGCATGGCCGCGTTGGAAGTGGAGAAATTTCTGGAAGAAGAAGGCCACTGATCGGCTTTTCTGGACCGCGAAAAAAATCTTTACCACAGGGGACGCAGAGGTAAACAGGGGTCACCGGTGAACCCTGTGGCAGTTCTCTGTGCCCCTCTGTGGTGAAGGTTTTGTTCGTTAGCAACCGCCTATTTCGCCGGAACGGAGCCGCCGGTCCGCAAGGTCTTGTCGTAAATCCAGAGCAGCGCTGCCGTGCCCACGCCTACGCCGGTGACCGCCCACCAGATCCGTTCCGGCTGATGCGTCACTTCGCCGAAGTGGTGGATGAGCATGCCTCCAAACTTGCCGGCGATCAGCGAGCCAATGCCGATGGGCAGGAACGCGAAACCCATGTATGTGCCCTGTTGGCCCGGGGGAGCCAGACGCGAAACATACTCGTAGTAGCGCGGAGATTGGATGATCTCACCCAAGGCAAGGATCATCAGCGCCACCACCGCGGTCCAAACATGCGGGTGCCATGCCAGGATGAGCCATGACAAAGCTGTAATCAGAGTTCCGAGCGTGATCGCCGGAAGCGGCGAAATTCGTCGCGTCATAGCATTCACTGCCACCGTGAGCGTGATCACGATCAAAGGGTCCGCGATCAGTATGAGTTCGGTGTTGGCCGAGGCGTCCACGTAATCGTGGATGTAGAGAGGAAGAATCAGATACTGCTGCCAGAACACAACCCAATAGCCTGAAAAGATCAGCAGAAACAGAACGAACCGCCAATTGCCAAGGACGGTCAGAAAGTTGCGACCCACCTGCGCAAGCGAAGCGGAGGACTGCTCTTCTGATCGTCGGGGTTCGCGGAAAAAGATCAGAACCGCGATGAACATCAGGAACACACTCAACGCGGCGAGACGAAAGACGTTCTCCACCCGCATGCGTGAATGGACCCAGCCCGCGAGAAAGGGACCCATGAAACTGCCAATATTGACCAACGTATAGTAAATGGAATATCCGATGGACCGAACATTTTCCTTCGAGGCCCGCGCCGTCGTGCCCACCACGCTCGGCTTGACCATTGCTACACCCAGGGCAGGCAGGAACAGAATGACACCAACCAGCCAGCCCAGGGGAACGACTGATCGCACCGGCGCCAGCCACGGGGCGGCGATGGAGCCGACGAGGAAGTAAGAGCAGCTCAAGATAAAGTAAGCCAGCGAGAGTGCGCGGCGGAATCCGATGCGGTCGGCGATGGCGCCTCCAAATATCGCCATGATCCAAACGCCAGCCCCGAACAATCCGCCCAGACTGGTGGCCTGATCGGCGGGGAACTGGAGCGCCTCATGCAGGTAACGCACGAGGACGGCAAAAACGGCGTAGTAAGAAAGGCGTTCGAAAATCTCCGTGATATTCGCGACCCAGAAGGGCCGTTCAAACCCGGTGCGGATTTCCTGCAAACGCTCAGAGAAAGACAATGATCGCTCCTGACGAATCGATTGTGTGGCGCGGCGCCCCCGTACCGCCTCAATAGCCGAGCCGTTCTCGCACTTGTTCGGCTGTCATCCCTGAAACCCGAATCACTTTATTTCGGCTGGTGAATCCGGCTGCAATAGTAACGGAGGAACGCGGAACCTTCAAAAGCTTTGCAAAAAAATCGATGCAGGCTTCATTGGCCTTGCCATCCACAGGAGGAGCGGTTAAGGCTAGCTTCAGGGCGTCGCCGACTTCGCCGGTAATGGCGTTCTTCTTTGCTCGCGGGTGGACCTTGACCGCGAAGCTAACGGCTTCATTTGCTTGTTTTAAGAGGATCAATGTTTGAGGTTCCAATCGGCGATAGCGATGACAACAAGAACCAGCGCGATTCCTATTGCGATGTAGATCATATAGTCGCGGATTCGGTGCGTAGGCAACAAAGACTTGCGGTATTCGGGGAAAGCGCGATAGATCAATACCAGTATGTAGTGGTCCTCATTCTTCAGAGCATTAACCGCATCGTTCCAGTCTAGGTCGCGACTTGAGTCCGAACGTCTATCCCGGTCGCGCGCGCTCTTTAGCAGTCGCACGATCTTGGATTCGTATTCGTCGCTGTCGTAGTCGCGTTCGAACTCAGAGTTGACTTCGTAGATGTCGGGGAGCGAGGGATGCGCTTCCGTAAAATAAAGCATTTTCTTCTCGATCTCGGAGAGCTTTATGTGCTCAAATTCAGCTTCCGTAATGACTTTCGAGATAAAAAACTGCTTCGCAGCGATGGCGTCCATCTGTCCCTCTAGTTATGTTTTTTCTCTTTCCCCAAAAATAGCCGTACCCACGCGCACGCAGGTCGCCCCTTCTTCAATCGCAACCTCGAAATCGTGCGACATGCCCATGGAAAGAACCGCCAAGTCGATCCCCGGCAGTCCACGTGTGTCAATGCGGTCGCGAATCTCCCGCAGTTGCCGGAAATAAGGCCGCGAGCCTTCCGGATCTTCCGCAAAAGGTGGGACGGTCATCAGCCCGCGAATCTTGAGGCTCCCCCATCGCGGCGCGCCGAGCAGAAGATGCTCCAGTTCGTCAGAGTCTCGCGCCACCCCGCTTTTTGCCTGCTCGCCTCCCACATTGATCTCAATCAAGACAGATAACGTTTTGCCCAAGCCTTCCGCGGACGCATTGAGTTTCTCCGCCGTACGAACCGAGTCGACGGAATCGACCGCGTCAAAAAGTTCGACGGCCTTCGCGGCCTTATTGGTCTGCAGATGTCCAATCAGGTGCCACTCGGCGTC
>OBLW0100004391.1_pt1 | contig 10741 bp, 8 predicted proteins | sample 1520161 | NCBI WGS metagenome assembly OBLW01 (sample SAMEA3539309, study PRJEB22396) | soil metagenome | biome: tundra; feature: field; material: soil | place: USA | collected 2010-05 | depth 0.15 m
ACAAGCCCAGTACGCTCATGCGTGCTCGCAGCTCTTCCGCCTGCGCGTAGGGTGCTTCACCTTGAGCTTCGCGGCCATGAACAACCAATCCGCCGGCCTCGGCCTCAAGATCGAGCAGATGCCAATGGAAGGAGGTAATCTCAACGCGACCGCCGGTTGACTGTTCAATATAAGTTACCAGTCGCTTGCGCACCAGCCCTTCAAACTCCGCCGAGCTGGCCCAGAAGTAGAGGCATACGGCGGCAACAGCCAGCAGAACCGCCCCGCACGCCATGCTGAGAGGTAGATGGCGAAGAAAGAAGCGCCGCAAACGGCTTCGCTTTTTCGCCGTCGCCGGCTCGGCGGGAGTAGGAAACTTGGATGCGCGCGCGCTCATCGGCTTCCCCCTCCCTGGCCGGCATCTGCATCGCTCTTCTGCCCCGGCAACGCTGCGGGCGCTGAACTCCCCTTCGGAGCCACTCCATCGCCCTGACCCTCCGTCTGCGTTTCAGACGTTTCCAGCGCCGGGTCAAGAACTTCTACCTCGCCCTGCTTGCGCAGGTTCGTAAGCCAGCCGTCGAAGAGAACATTCACCCGCTGTTGCAACAGGATTTCCTCAATGCGCGGCGAGACTTGGTCCAGCGCCGGAATCGCTTCGCCTTTGGTGTACTGGGGCGCCAGCGTCTCGCGATAATATGTCTCAATCTCCTGCGAAGAGATGCGAATCCCCTGGCGGAAGCGCTGCTCGATGAAGCGCAGAATCTCCACGCGGTAGCGCATATAACTCTGGACGCGCTCCGCGGTCAGGCCATGCGCGGCCAGGAATGCCTTCCATCCTGCCTCCGAGGCGCAGTTCTCGCGAACGCAAGCGGGCAGTTCCTTGCGTATCTGCGCCAGCCGGCCATCAACCTCGGCCTGCGAGGGATCGGCGGCCTGCGCGTCTTCCTGGCGAATCTGCTCCTGGATAAGCGCGCGGCCAATCAGTTGCTCAAGAGCTGTCTTGCGGGTAAGAACAGCAAGCCCGCCTCGTCCTGGATCGAGAACAGAAAGACGAATCTCATCGTCCAGGTCGCTGTCCAGGATGGCATGGTTGTTCACCACCGCGACCACGCGGTCAAGAACCACGGCGCTCGCTGGTTGCGCCGTCTGTGCCTTGGCTGCTGTCGAGCCGGCGACGGCGTGGAACACGATCAGCCCGGCCAGGCCGGTCGCCATCCGCAAGCGCATTGAGGGCCGGTAGCTCATCAGAAGGTCTGCCCCAGGCTGAAGAAGAAGTTGAAGTGGATGGCCTCGCCCACGTGAGGATTAGACCCCGGATGCGTTAGTGAGGAGTCATAAATCACAGGAAAGATCGGCGTATTCAGGTTATAGCTGAAGTCGAGTCGGATGGGTCCGGCCGGGGTGTGGTAGCGCAACCCAACTCCAAGCGCGTGCGAGAAATAGTTGAAGCTGCACTGGCCTTGCCAGCCGGTCGAGGTAACAGGGCCGAGCGGAGGATTATCCGGGTGACTGGGATCGACAATGTTCAGGTTCTTGCACGAATCGCGATTCGGCTGCCGAACTCGAAGGGCGCTGGCCCAGGCATCGGATGCTTTGTCAAAAACATTCCCCATGTCGTGGAAGAGTACGAAACTGAGCGTGTTGCCGAGCCAGGGGAGCGTTGGGGGCGGCAAACGCAGCTCAGTGCTGTTCATCAATGCGCCGGCCCCGCCGATGGGGAAGCCGGTCTCTGGATCGCGGGGTCCGGCCGCATTGATCGAGAAGCCGCGCAGCGAGGTGGCTCCCCCGGCATAGAGCCGCTCGGGAAGAGGGATCAGCTCTTCCTGCGGAGTGCCAAAGGCCCGTTCCTGGCCATAGCGGGTGTTGCGGGCCAGCACGTACCGGCCCTTGTCAAAGCTGTAATAGCTTGAATTGGAAACATCCAGCCGGTTGAACTCGGCCTGGGCGCCGAAAGCCTTGCCCGAGAGAAACTCTTGAAAGCTCGTATAGGTACCGCGATGCGCATCCAGCGGTGAGTCGCGGGTGTCGCGAATCCAGGTCAGCGCCGGACCCGCCACGCGTGTCGCCGTGGACAACTGCGTTAGCTCCCCCGGCGCCACCTGCAGGCTGGGTTTCTCCACCTTCACGCGCCGGAAGTCCAGTTCATAGATCAGAGTGTTGGCTTTTGAGAGGAAAGAACCAGGCGTATTGAAGTGCTCGGTCCAGCGCACCCCGCCTTCCAGCTTTGAAGCCACATAGGTCGTCACATCCAGGCTCTTGGCGTAGCCGCCGGAGAGAGCCAGGCTGAAGTTTTGATTGCCTTCAAAGTGGGGAATCTGGAACAGCAGGTCCGCTTTCTGTTCCAGCAGTCCATAAGTAGCCTGCAGAGACGCCGACTGCTCGCGGCCAAACAGATTATTGCGGGTAATGTCGAAGAGCACCCGGGGGCTGACTCCGGTCGTGCCCTGCGAAGGGCATGGTGCGCCACTCAGGATGACCAGGCCGCAGTTGAAGTGCGGCGTGCCCGTCTGCGCCTCAAAGCCGCCGCCATACGTCAGAGCCCAGCGCTTTGCCTCCACCGCTTGCAGCAGAACCGTCTTGTACGCCGCTCCGCCGGTCGGATTCTCGACCGCTGTATCCACCTCGTTGAAGAGCGCGAACTCGTACAAATTGCGTTGCGTCTCCATCAGCGCTGTCTCGTTCAGCGGGTCGCCGGCATGCAGCGTGATCGCCCGCGCCACCGTTTCCGGGCGCGTGAAATGCAGCCCGGTAAGCAGCACATCGCGGACAAACGTCTGCTGTCCTTCCGTGATATGAAAGACCACATCCACCTTGCTCGGATCGGCGGATTCAGCCTCCTGCGCCACATCCACCTGCACTTTGCGGAAGCCGCGGCTCATGTAGCTGGTCAGCAGAGTATCGCGGTCACCGGCCAAATTCTGCGGGGACAGCAACTGTCCCCCTGCGGTGTTCAGCAGCGGCGTTAGCTCTTTTGCGTCGATCTGTTCGTTCCCTTCGAGCTTCACCGTGCCGACCCGCAGTTGTTCGCCCTCCTCGATGCGGTAGATCACGGCCAATGGCGCGGTCCGCGCCGCGGTGCTCGTTTCCGGCACATGGCTTGCTGTCACGCCCATATCCGCCGCGCTGGTCTCCGGGGTGCTTGTCTCGGCGGTCACCTTCACCTTTGAGAAGCCGTTATTCTGATACACCCCCTGTAACGCGCCAATATCGGTCGAGACCAGAGCCTGGCTATAGGCGCCATGGCGGTCCAGAGCATTGGCGGAACGGACGTTCAGCAGATCGAGCAGCGTAGCGGAATCGAAATAGTGATTCCCCACCACCGAAACCCGCTCGATACGCCTCCGCGGCCCCAACCGAACCTTGTAGAGAATCTCCACCTTCTCGGCGCTCGTCGATTCAATCGCGTGATCCACCTTCACGTCGAAGAAACCCAGGCGCTGATAGTAGTTCCGCAGCCGCCGATTGCCTTCGTTCAGCAGATCGTCGTCCACCGTGCCTTCCTCAAAGATTGGAATTACATGCTTGATGCGCTCCGGGCTCATGCTGACGCCTTCAACCTTCACTTTCACCTTGGGGCCCATGCTGGCGGAAAAGTGAAAGTCGGTTCTCTTGGTATCCGTCTGGTACTGCTCAGACTCCAGCTTGATCTCGGCCTCCAGCCGCTCCTGCCCCTGGTAGTGTTTCAAAACCCCCGTCAGGGCGCGGTTGGCTGTGTCGTGGTCCACATGCGCGCCCAGCCTCAAATGAGCGTGCCTGCGGAATTCCTCGCTTGTCATCCCTGAGTCGCCCGTCACCGTGACTGTGCCAACGCGCGTTTGCGGGCCAGAGGTCACTTGAAATGCGATATCCATCAGTTGCTCATCAGGGTGCGGCGTCAGGGTTTGTGCAATCGCCGGCTCGTTGAAGCCGTTGACGGCCAGTGCGTTCCGCATCTGCTCAAGCGCCCGGTCCAGTTTGGCCTGTGTAAAGCGGGTGCCCGGCTCAAGCTGGCTTGCCCGCTCAACCTGAGTATTCATGCTGTCGCCTTTGGCCCCGTTCACGCTCACCGTTCCGATGAATGCGCGCGGCTGCCCTTTGAACATGAGAACCACGCCATCCTGCTCGCGCGTCCCCTCCACCTGGATCGTTTCAAACAGCCCGGTCGCAAACAGTTGGCGCAGGCTCGTCTTCAGGGCTTCAGGGCTCAGCGGCGCTCCCTCCGCCTGCGCCAGATGGCCCGGCAGCGGTGCAAGCCGGTCTGTAGCCACCCCCTCGAAAAGAATCTGGCGCACGGGCAAGCCTGCCCACTGAACGAGGGCATCCGGATTCAGGCCTGTAGACGCCTGCGCCGCTTGCAGGGCTGAGGCGCCGGAATAGGGCGGGTTGCTCAAGGCAATTGCGGATATGGGATCGAAAGCGCTTGCGGACCCGCCTGGAAAAGCCGCCTGACTCCAGCCTGCAATTCCCCTGCACATACCAAAGACAAGAACGCATGCGAGCGGAATCCCAAACCGAATCGCTGCCAGTCTTGCCCTGAAAATCATCTCACTCCAAAAAACGGGGAATCTATTTCAGTTGTGCGCAGTCACTTCTCAGTGTTAGATGCGCACTGTTCACTGACCGCGATTCCCTAATCCCTTCCCTTATACTAACGAGGAAAGCAGGCGAGTGCAGCGCACACGATTGATGGAGCCCACATAAGGACGCCCATGCCCCATTCGAGGTTCCCGGAGCAGTTGCCCGATACGGCTCCACAAGCGCCGGAAGCGGATACTCGCTCAAAGACGGGTGAATTCCCAGTCCGGCCTGATGAACCCCGGCCGGCGTCCGTTGCTCAAAGCCCATTTCCAAATACAATCGAGTCCGATGCGCTGGCCCGTGCCCAGGCTGGCGACCATCTGGCTTTTGCCCAACTCTACTCTTTGCATAAAAGACGCATCTATTCATTATGCCTGCGCATGGTCGGCAACACCGCGGAAGCTGAAGACCTGACCCAGGAGGCTTTTCTCCAGTTGTACCGCAAGATTGCCACCTTCCGAGGCGACTCGGCCTTTTCCACCTGGCTGCACCGGCTGGCAATCAATGTGGTGCTGATGCAGTTGCGCAAAAAAGGCTTGGCGGTGACTTCCTTGGATGAAGCGATGGAGCCCGCACAGGAAGAACGCGCCGGTCGCAGCTTTGGCGCTCCCGATCTTACATTGGCTGGCGCAATCGACCGCATGGCCCTGGAGCGCGCCATCGACAATCTGCCGGCTGGCTATCGGCTGATCTTTGTACTCCACGACATCGAGGGTTACGAGCATAACGAAATTGCTTCACTGCTCGACTGCTCCATCGGCAACAGCAAGTCCCAGTTACACAAAGCGCGGCTCAAACTGCGCGATGCCTTGCGCATCTATCCCCACCAGGAGGGGCAGCGATGACTGAAGACGACAATATTTTGAGTTGCGCTCAATTCCAGGCTCAGTTGCCGGACCTGATTGGCTCGGGCGAGAACATCGCAATCCACCCCCATATCCTGAGTTGCCAGCGATGCTCTACCCTGCTCGCCGATCTTGAGAGCATCGCCGAAGCAGCCCGGCAGTTGTTCCCCATCGTGGAACCGCCGGACGAGTTGTGGAATCACATCGAGTCGGCAATCAAGCTCGAGCAAGACGCCTTCAACCGCGGATAAAGCTTCCTCGACGCCCGGCTTTCTCACCTTCAAGCGGCTTTGGCCGATACACCTTTCGAGCAACTCCGCATCCAACTGGCTGGGAGCCGCCCCTCGCAGCGTCCCCAGTCTGTGGTGCATGCGGATGTCGCGCCAGATGGTTGTCCATGGGCAGTTGGAACCTCGTTTTGCCTCGCAGCGTATTTCCGGATGCGCGCTGGAAAGACATCCGAGCAATAAACAGGAAAGGCGAAGATTGCCGCGAGCAGATTTCTGAAACTTTTCAAACTATGCGCCGTCCAATGAAGGAAAGTTGATACGAGGACACTCAATGCCAAACCAGCCTTCGATTCCGACCACCGCCAGCAACGCCTCGCTAAAAAATAAACCCGGTGTGCGCCGGATTCCCGTTCTACCCGTGCGGGATACAGTCTTGTTCCCCCACGCTGTCCTCCCTCTCACAGTTGGCCGGGAGAGTTCCATCCAGTTGATCGAGTCCCTGGGCGAGGAACGCTCTATTATCGTAGCCGCCCAAATCGACCCCCGGCTGGATTCTCCCAAGCCCGCCGATCTCCATGCGGTTGGAACCCTCGCCACCGTCCATAAAGTGGTGCGCATGCCCAACCAGAGCCGCTTTGTCTTTACCGAAGGAGTCGAGCGGGTGCGGCTGCTGCGCTACTCGCAGACCGGACCCTTCATGGTGGCCGAGGTCGAAACGCTGGAGGACGAAGCGCCGGAATCCACGGCGGGCGTTGAAGCGCTCGTGCGTAATGTGATCGGGCAGTTTCAGCAGATTGTCTCCGAGTCCCAGACGCTCTCCGACGAGCTGAGGACGATTGCCGCCAACATCGAGGAGCCAAGCCGGCTCGTGGACTTTGTAGCCTCTTCGCTGCCCTTTTTGACCACCGACGACAAGCAGCAACTGCTGGAGACAGCCAGCATCGCGGCTCGCCTCGAGCTGGTCAACAAGCACCTGGCTAAGGAGATCGAGGTGCAGCAGTTGCGCGCCAAGATCCAGACCGAGGTCCAGGACCAGGTGCAGCAGTCGCAGCGCGACTACTACCTCCGCGAGCAGCTCAAGGCCATCCAGAAGGAACTGGGCGATGTGGACGAGGGCCAGCGCGAGACCGATGAGCTGCGCAAGAAGATCGACGACGCCGGAATGCCGGAAGATGTCAAAAAGGAAGCAGTCAAAGAGCTTACGCGCCTCTCGCGCATGTCCCCCATGGCCGCCGACTACTCGCTGACCCGCAACTACATCGAGTGGCTGGCGATTTTGCCCTGGGCCAAAAGCTCCGGCTCCAAGATCGACATCGGCAAGGCCAAAGAGATTCTGGACGAGGACCACTATGAGTTGAAAAAGGTCAAAGACCGCGTACTCGACTATCTCAGCGTGCTTGAGCTCAAGCCGGACATGAAGGGGCCGATCCTTTGCTTTGTCGGCCCTCCAGGGGTGGGCAAAACCAGCCTCGGCCGGTCGATCGCTCGTTCCCTGGGCCGCAAATTCCAGCGCGTATCCCTGGGCGGAATGCACGACGAAGCGGAGATTCGCGGCCATCGCCGCACCTATATCGGCGCGCTTCCCGGCCAGATTATCCAGAGCATCCGCCGGGCCGACTGCAACGACCCGGTCATCATGTTGGACGAAATCGACAAGCTGGGCCGCGACTTCCGCGGCGATCCGGCCTCGGCATTGCTTGAAACCCTTGACCCGGAGCAGAACAATACCTTCCGCGACAACTATCTGGACGTGCCGTTCGATCTGTCCAAGGTGCTCTTCATCTGCACCGCCAACATGCTGGATACGGTGCCGCCGCCGCTGCTCGACAGGATGGAGCTGATCTTCCTGCAAGGCTACAGCGAAGAAGAGAAGCTGCATATTGCCAACCGCTACCTGATTCCACGCCAGATCAAGGAGAACGGAATCACGCCGGAGCAGATCGAGTTTCCCGAGGATGCGGTGCGCTGGGTGGTGCGCCACTACACGCGCGAGGCCGGAGTGCGCAAGCTGGAACAGGTGCTCGGCACGGTCTGCCGCAAACAGGCGCGGCGCGTAGTCGAGGGCAGCACGCAAAAGCTGATCGTCACCCGCGAGATTCTCAAAGAGTTCCTGGGCGGTATACAAGTGCGCGTTGAGACCGAAGTGGCGGAGCGGGTGAAGCGCCCCGGCGTGGCCGTGGGCCTGGCCTGGACACCGGCCGGCGGCGACATCCTCTTCATCGAAGCTAACAAGATGAAGGGCAAGGGCGGCTTTACCATGACCGGCCAGATTGGCGAGGTGATGCAGGAATCTATGCAGGCCGCGCTCACCTGGGTCAGGTCAAACGCGGCGAGTCTGGGCCTTGCCGAGGACTTTACCAAGGAGATCGACCTGCACATTCACGTGCCGGCCGGAGCCATCCCCAAGGACGGTCCTTCGGCGGGCGTCACCATGGCCGCGGTGTTGGCTTCCCTGCTCACGGATACGCCCGTGCGTCCGCTCACGGCCATGACCGGCGAAATCACTCTCAGCGGCAACGTGCTGCCGGTGGGTGGCATTAAGGAGAAGTTCCTGGCTGCGCGCCGGGCCGGGGTGCAAACCATCATCCTGCCCGCCGACAACCGCCAGGACGTCGAGCAGGACCTCACCCCGGAACTGATCGAGGGCGTCGCGATCCATTACGCCAGCCGCATCGAGGACGTGTTGGCCGTAGCCTTGCCGCTTTTAAAAGCTCGGCCGGACACGCTTCAAGACAAGCCGCCGGTTGTGGAAGGCGAACTCGCGGTGGGTAGCGTCGCGTAAATCGCATTCACCCTGAATTCTTGACGCCCATGCTTATCTCGAAAAGGATGGGCGCCAAGAAATCCAATCCAGAGCCGATCCCTTATTTCTCCGGCAGCCTAGTCTCAGCTTTGGACGCGGGTTGTGCTGCCTCTTATACCGCAAGCCGCTGAACGAGGCGACCGGCTATACTCCCCATTGTCGAAGTTTCATTTTCGTGGAGTACTCCCATGCCTTCATCCGCCGTCGCCTTTGCACGCCAAAACCAGCCCCGCTTTCTCGATGAATTGAAGGCCCTGCTGCGCATCCCTTCCATCTCTACGCTGCCCGAACACAAGGGCGATTGCCGTCATGCCGCTGAGTCCGTCGCCGCCGAACTCAAGCGCATCGGCATGGAGAATCTCCGGCTCATCGAGACCGAAGGCCACCCGCTTGTATACGCCGACTGGCTCTACGCCGCTGGAAAACCGACGGTACTGATCTACGGCCACTACGACGTACAACCGCCCGATCCCCTCGATGAGTGGCTGTCTCCGCCCTTCGAGCCAACCGAGCGCGACGGCAACCTCTATGCCCGAGGCGCGGTGGACGACAAGGGCCAGGTGTGGGCCCAGGTGAAGGCGCTGGAGTCGCTGCTGGCCGGCGGCTCGCTGCCATTGAATGTACGCGTTCTCTTCGAGGGCGAAGAAGAGGTTGGAGGAGAAGGCATTGCGCGCTTCGTCGCCTCGAAACCGCCCGAGCTCAAGGCGGACTTTGCTCTGGTCTCAGACACTGAGATGTTTGCGCCCGGCCTGCCTACCCTGTGCGTGGGCCTGCGCGGCATGATCTATACCGAGCTTGAGGTGCGCGGCGCACGCTCCGACCTGCACTCCGGCATGTATGGCGGCGCCGCGCCCAATCCCTTCATCGCCCTGGCGCAGATATTGGCCCGCCTCAAGGACGAGGACGGCCACATCCTGATCCCCGGCTTCTATGACGGCATCATCCCGCCCAGCCCCGAAGAGCTGGCAGCCTGGCGCAGCCTTCCCTTCGACGAAGAGCAGTACCGCATCTCCGAGGTTGGGTCGCGGCAACTCGTGGGCGAGGCCGGCTACAGCGTGCTGGAGCGCACCTGGGCGCGGCCCACGGTTGACGTGCATGGCATTCCCGGCGGCTTTACCGGAGCGGGCGCCAAGACGGTAATCCCCGCCAAGGCGGTTGCCAAGGTCTCCATGCGCCTGGTCCCAGGCATGACGCCGGCCAAGGCCTATCAACTGTACAAGAGCTACGTGGAGCGGATCGCGCCTCCCGGCGTGGATGTCGAGGTGCGCCTGATTCACTCTGGAGATCCCTGCCTGATTCCCGTCGACAATCCGTACATCCAGGCAGCTACGCGCGCGCTCAAAGAAGTATGGGGCAAAGAAACAGTCTTCATCCGCTCCGGCGGCTCCATCCCCATCGTCGGCGATTTTGCCCGCCATCTCGGCCTGCCCAGCGTCATGATGGGTTTCGGCCTGCCCGACGACGGCCTGCACGCACCCAACGAAAAGTTCTGCTTGAAGAATTTCGAGCTAGGCATCGAGTCGCTCATTCGCTTTCTGGAGGAAGTGGGGCGGTAGAAACGGCCGCCCCAGGTCTCCGAATCGAGGTCTGGGGCAGCCGGGGATACGCGTTGGCACTTCTCTCAAACAAGTTTCTAGAGTACAATCCGTACATACGCAAAGGGCGGTATGAGTTGCGAATGGGATCCCCGCAAGGCTGAGGCGAATTTCAAAAAGCATGGGGTTCGCTTTACTGAGGCGGAGCCGGTTTTCGAGGACGATCTTTCGGTTACGTTCACGGACGATGAATCGGACCCACATGGTTGCGCTTTGTCTCGATTGGAACAGGCGTGAAGGGGAGAGTTTTGGTGGTGGTTTACTGCTATCGCGGCAGAAAGATTCGCATTATCTCCGCACGCCCGGCAGAGGCGCATGAGCGCAAGCAATACGAGGAGAACAGATGAAGCAGAGTTACGATTTCAGTAAAGGCAAGCGGGGCCGGATTGTCCCGCCGGAGCCGGAGCCGCGCGGCAAGACGCGCATCACGATTCGGCTGGATGAAGATCTGGTGGATCACTTCCTGAAAGAGTCCGATGCCTACGGCGGAGCAGTGGGTTACCAGACGCTCATCAACCAGGCTCTTCGTCAGCACGTGGAAGGCAAAGCGCCGAAGCTGGAAGAGACTCTGCGCCGCGTATTGCGCGAAGAGATGCGGGTGGCAAGCTGAAGCGCTGTGGAATCCCAGGTCTCAGAATCGAGACCTGGGGCACCCGGCAACTCCATAAATCAAGCAGGTGATGCTTTCGCGACATCGGCCACAGTGTCAAGATTGCGTAATTCGTATGGATA
>OBLW0100004392.1_pt1 | contig 10739 bp, 19 predicted proteins | sample 1520161 | NCBI WGS metagenome assembly OBLW01 (sample SAMEA3539309, study PRJEB22396) | soil metagenome | biome: tundra; feature: field; material: soil | place: USA | collected 2010-05 | depth 0.15 m
CAGACCATGCTCCGCTTGCGGCGAAGGCTTGCGGCGGGCAGGACAAACCGACATACGGCAGTGGGAGTATTGTTGCTTTGATCCCCAGTCATCGACTTCAAGAGTTTCCAGTTGTGCGACGAACAACCACTTGGGGAGTTCCTGATATACAAATATCGCTCCCTCACGGGCACGCAGGTTTGTTCCATGAATTCGATCTTCAGAACCTACCATCGGTGAGTCTCCTACAAACTCGTCACCGCGACTCCGCATTAATCTCGAAGGTCCCAAACGGTGCGAGCCTCGCGTTCGAAAGGTACTTCTTCATCGCCGCCGCCCCTGCTTCGTGCTTGGAGTGAATGATCACGATGCCTTGAAAGCCGTTCTTTGCTAGAAACCGAGCAACTTCCTTTCCGGTTCCTTTGAAGATGGAATTGTCAGCGTGCATCCAATGGAGGTCGTGATCGAGGAATACCACCTTGAAATCCTGCTGCTCCAAAGCCCGGAGTGCCGCCTCCGCGTTCTTTGCAAAGACCGCCCTTGGCATCCGCTTCCGAAACCACGAAATGCGGTCTTCTGTGTCCTCTACAACGAGAACGGGCCAGTCAGGCGGGATATGAAATTGCTCGCTCATGGCATAGCCTCTGGCCGTCAGCGGTTCACCGAATCGATCCATCTTTTTATTCTTTCGCCTGCTCACGCCAGAAGCCAGTTACGTCTGTCATGATGCGCCGAATACCGAAGTGCCGTTGTTTCTTCTTTGACGAGAGACAACAATAGAGCAGGCGGGTGGAGTCGAAACCATACCATTCTGGGGGTACAGACACTTCAAAGCTAATGACGCACTCATCCTCGCTATTGCCGCCGCCCGATTCGCCATTGACCTGATGTTTCTCGGCCAATATGTGAGAGTTTGTTGATGCAGGAAACAATCACGTATCTCAAACTGCCCTACGACACGCTGGCGCACGAAATGTCGATTCCCGAGTTGGTATTGCGCGATGCCGTCGAGGGAAAGATGGGACTGACTCGCGGACAGTGGGTCAGGCTCGGAAAAATTCTGGGCCTACCAACAACGTATGAGCTACGCCCCGGCGAGCGTGATGGGCGACCTTGCTGGGAAATCTGATTCCCGCCCATTTCCTTTGTGGCGCACAAAGCGGTAGATAGCGATCCCACGCTGGTCGGCACCCATTAGCTCGACAGGATTCGAGGCATCACAGCGACAAAACGAAAGCGCCCCGGACTCAGTGAGTCACGGGACGCTCCTTCGTTCGATCAGCCCTCCCCCGAAAGCTGCTCACAACGACCTTACGTTGTGCTCTGCGTTTGCGCAACGACCCGTCGTAATCCGATTTGTTACCCAAAGTCACTTATCTAGCGGCAAATCACGCTCACTCCGAGTAGCCTTCGTCCCCATCGTCATCTTCCCCGACGCCGTCGTGTTCCTCTTCGTCCTCTTCTTCTTCGTCTTCGGGTTCTTCCCTCAGGAGAATATCGGCGGGCAATGAGGAATCAACGTCAAGGCATTCTGGATTCATTCTGTGCATGCTTAATGGTACGACGTATCCTTGACCACCAAGGACAAAGGCCTCCCAGAGGCATTGACGCTAGACCCAGCGGTACAAATCCGAGACGTGGAATTGAGTCCCCACAAACGAAAGCGCCCCAGACTCATTTGAGTCACGGGGCGCTTCGGTGATCAGCCCTCCCCCGAAAGCTGCTCATCACTCGGCTACGTTCTGATCCCTGCTGTCGGAATGGCTCCAACGTGCTGAGATCAGCTTTAGTGAGCCGTCCATCGCGATGTCCGGGGCACGGGAACGTCTCGCTCCTTCATGCTCAGGCCAGTCTCCGTCGTATCGGTTGCGGTTTGTGCTCGTCTTTCGCCAAAAGTACACGATGGAACCCAGACTTTCCCGTGCCGAATCTAGTTTCTGACGTGTCGATGCAACGAGTTGCGTGTCAACCCACAAAGGGGCCACCTAACTGCACCCGTTAAAACAGCGGGAGCATCGTTCTCCTCTTTCAGGTTCCCTGAACTAAGTCAGCCCATCTGAAAGTTCTCTCCTCTTAGCGATAGCAATCCTTTTAGGAGGATTATGTTTGCATGCAATGTCTCGATTCATCTGAAATCCAATACGCTTTCCGATTGCACGCGAACTTTTGAGAATGACGTTCTTCCTTTGCTTCGTAAACAGAATGGCTTTAAGGCCGAAATCACATTCGCTGGTCCCGGCGGAGTTGACGTGACAGCAATCAGTCTGTGGGCGAACAAGGCCGATGCCGACGCTTACAACACCAACACCTATCCGCAAGTGTTGAAGACGATGTCGCGATTTGTCGAGGGCACACCCAAGGTTCAGACCTTTGACGTTGTCAACTCAACCTTCCACAAGATCGCCGCTCACGCAGCAGCGTAGAACTGCGCACCTTTTTCGCCACGAGAAAGGCGGCTAACCCCGCCTTCTTGGACGATTAAAGCCGCGATGTTCGCCAAGAATGCGGGAGCATCAGCGATTCAATCGCAAATCATCCAGCATTGCTTGATTTGCGTTTACTATTTACCCCAACCCAACCGAAGCGAAGCGATCATATTAAGAGGAGTAAGCCGAATGAAACAGACAAGTCCAGCATCTAATTCAAGTCGAACACCGACAAAAGTGACGAACCCGACACCCGAGCTTCAAGAGCAAGTCCGTCGTCGTGCCCACGAAAAGTACGAGCAACGCGGAAGAGAAGAGGGGCACGGACTAGACGATTGGCTGCAAGCGGAGGCGGAAGTGACTCAGCAACAGACGAAGATCGTAGCCGCTTAGACTTCCGTGCTGAAGGAACGAAAGCGTCCCCAACTCAGTTGAGCCGTGGGGCGCTTCTTTGAACGGCCCTCCCGGATACCTGCTCGCCGTCCGCAATTATTGGATTGTGGACCGATGATTCATGACATGGACGTGGGAGATGAGGTGGTACGAGCTTTTGTCGATGCTGCGACCCATGTTTATGCAATCGAGGCTGGAAGCTTTCCAGATAAGGGATGGTGAGGGTATGGATTATATAGGCGCCTTTAGAGACAAGATTGGGCGGCTCCGCGTGGAGATCGCTGACATTCACGAGTCGAATCAGCAACTTCGGCGTGATGGCGGGCATGGAGCAGTTGTTCAAGTCGCTCACGGACAGAGAAGTGAACGACTACAAGCAATCCAGCACGAGCTTAAGCAACTTGCGGACCTTGGCCGCAGGTTCGTTTCGACAGAGCAAATGAAGGAACACCACCGCTCTCGGCTGCACTCCGCCAAACAGAAGCAAGCGGCCTAGCGTTCCCGCAATGGCTTGAAGCGCCCACGGATAACTATCTATCCGGGCCTCGCAACTCTGCGCCGAATAGGAACACCCACCCAGTTCAGGCAGGAATGGCACAAAACGAAAGCGCCCCGGACTAATCAGGTCACGGGGCGCATCGCTTGCACAGCCCTGCCGCAGGACTGCTTACAGCCCCTATCCTCAGCTTCTACATGGCGGCGGCTGTCACGGACTTCACTGAAATGGTATCTCCGCTGGCTGTGCCCGTGACTTTCACTTGTTCCCAAGCCAGCTTGTTGAGTTCGTCCAGCGCGGCTTGATCCGACGTGCTGAGAGTGTACACCTTGTCACCGACTACCAGAGCATACTTCGCACCTTTCTGCACGCAGGCGCGAACGCAAGCTGCGGGGGCAAGACTCCCCTCCGTGTGCTTCGCACCACACATGGCATCGCTAACTTTTCCGGTGAAGGTCTGGGTACTACCCGCAGCCATGCCCGGCACGACAGCCAATCCGGTGCTCAGCACCGCCGTCGCCACCCAAACCTGCAATATTCGCAAACGAGACATAAATCCTCCTCATTGTTCCACGCTCTCGGGCCGCCGCTCGGCAGCAGCGGCCCCAATTGTTGCAGCTTACTCTGAGTCTTTGCGAAACTTTTTTCGGGCACGCTTTCGCGCCAAAGCTTGCTTCACTCGGCGCTTCTCGCCCGGCTTCAGGTAGAAGGAGTGACGCTTCACTTCTCCGATGATGTTTTCCGCCTGAACCTTGCGCTTGAAACGCCGGAGGGCGTTCTCCACCGACTCGCCTTCTTGCAGTCGAATTTCTGCCACACTCATTACCCCCCGACTCGTGCTAAATCACCACCGCACTAGGCGCTGCGTCTTGAGTCTTCGCCGGTGATCGAAGCCACGGCACATCAGGCTGAATGGCGCTCCTTGAATTCGTCGATCTTCTCACTGGCTTTATCCTTGGCGTTTTTCACTGACTGACTGATCTTGTTCCGCCTCTCGTGTGCCTTGTCGGTTGCGACGTTCTGGCGCGACTGTTGCACTTCTTTTGCAGGTTCCTTAGCGTTGCCCCACGTCTCCTTTGCCGCACCTTTGCCTTGCTCCACAACTCCCTGATTGGCAAGCTTTTCGTTGCCGACAGTTTCTCCAACGCTTTGCTTTACCTTTCCCACCGCCTGCTCAACCTTGCCAGAAACCTGATCCTTATTCACTGTTCTTCTCCTTAGTCGCCGTAAATGCGGCCTTCTTCTATGCGTGTTTCTCTGAAAGTATTCGGCTCCAAATCCATGGAGACGTTGCGAGTGAACATTGTCTCCTCTCTTTTCTGAGAGCACACTTATAGATTCGCTCACTTCCCTCAGTCATACTGTGCAGTATCGCTCATGTCGTGAGGCGTTTGACCAAGGTAGGAAATTGGGATTCATTGATTATCACGCTGGCGATGCATTGCAGGTTCACAGTTCACTTCTCAACATCGTTCTCCACGACTAGAACTTCGCTCCGAAAAACGGAACTCTAGTTTCTCGCAGACTTAACCACTCTCGGCTTCGCCATTTCCTTGATGACTTCGGCGAGTGTCGCTTTGGCCGATTGCTTTTTTGCTTTTCTCTTACCCATATCCCATGATTTCACGGGTCCGGGGGCGCCTACAGGTCAATTTGGATCATGTATTCTGAGTCGAAGCGGGCATATCGTCATTCGGTCGCGCTGACGCACCTCAATGGAGTGTGGACACCTACATTCCGAAACCTGAGCAATTTTGAGCAGTCACCAAGTAGGCCACCGTTGTAGTCTCTTGGCAGATGTGAAGGAACGATGCGGCCCATGGTCGTTTTGTTCCTCTGGTGGCGCAGGCGTATATTCGCATACAGGAAAAGTAGCTCATCCACCCGCTGCGCCACATCTACTTTTTGAACGGTTGTTCACACAGCAAGTCAAGTAACTCGACTGCTAGAACCCTTTGTGCCCGCGTCTGCAAACCATTTTTCGACAGCACCAAATCAAACGATGAGCGGATTCTCACGGAGGTCAGAATGGAAGTCACCATTTCTACAGAAGACCTAAAAGCCAAGCTAGACCGAAGAGACCCTGTCAAGGTCGTCGAGACGCTTGCGCCTGAACGCTACCGCGAAGCGCACCTTCCCGGAGCGTTGAACATTCCGCCAGAACAAATCAAAGAACTCGCACCGCAGTTGTTGCCCAACAAGGATGCTGAGATCATCACCTACTGCACGAGCCTGCATTGACACGCCAGCGAATACGCCGCCCGTGAATTGGCGGCCATGGGTTACACCAACGTAGCGCATTATCCCGAGGGCAAGCAGGGGTGGATTGAAGCTGGATTTCCGGTGGAGAAAGCTGCTTAGAAATCGCGGCACGACCTAAGCCGCTTTCTTCTTTCGACAGCCTAAGTCGCCCTTTTCGCATCTACTATTCAACTCCATTGAGGAGGTTCTCTATGGCTGACGCTCCGCGAATCACAGTCGAAGAATTGAAAAAGCGAATGGACGCCGGAGAAGATTTAACGGTGATCGACATTCGTAATCCTCAGGCTTGGGCGGAATCGGACACCATGCTGCCAGAAGCGATCCGAGTGCCGCTGGACAAGCTCGAAGAAAACCTTCCCAGAATCCCCAAGAGCAGACCTGTAGTGGCGTACTGCACTTGACCAGACGAAGGCTCTAGCGCCAGTTTGGCGCGGAAACTTCGGGAAAGGGGTTACAAGAACGTGTGGGCTCTTCGAGGCGGATTCCAAGCATGGCAGAACGCTGGATTGCCTGTCGCACCAAAACAGCAGGCAGCTTAGTGGGCCCCAACTTTAATTGGAATCAGTGCGTGTACCAATCCGAGTGTGGCGACCAGTGGCTACAAGAGAGGCACTGAGTCGAAGCCCACTGATGGAGGCAGGCGGGACACACTCCTCCCGTATCGAACGTGTTCCATTCGTGTCCGCAGGTGCAAAACCATTTGTCCTCTTTGCGGGGCGACCAGCCGCACAAAGGGCAACGGATGCGCGGGTCGGAAGGACCCGTGCTCTTCTCTTCGTCGAGTTCGCGATCCAAAACAACTGACGATTTGGAAGCGTCGTTCAACAGCGTAGAAGTCCTGTTTTGGCGAATAGCTGATCCTGATTCCTGCGAGTCCCACAGCTCGCGAGCATTCCTCGTCGTCGTTCGCCACGTGGTTGATCCGGGCGCTGATGGGGTAGCACCGCATCTGCCGATCTGAACGGCTTGTGCCGCATATTCGGGCACCGTAAAATTCTACGCATGGAATTTTTCCAGCTTCACCATCCGCTAAACGCGACCGTGTTGCGTGACCGCAAAGGCTGCGAGCAAGTGGCCGACTATTTGGAAGTGGACGATCAGGGTCACGAATATCGGCTCTGTGCTTCGCACACCGACAGCAAGACGCATTCTTCGCGGTTGCCAAAGCAGAAACCAAGTCCTGATCTTCCTTTTCGAAGCCGACCTGCTGCTTGGACCGTGGGCGGCACCCCTGCGCCCAGCGAGTTGTAGACTGCGCTAGGAAGAACACAAAAACGACACCATGACTTCGAGTGCGTGCAGCGGATTGATCGGACTCCATCCAGACGACAACCAACCGTAAGCTGGCACTGATTATTGGGAAGGTTCACAGCCGAAGCGCTGTCAAGTCATCCAAACTTCGCGGTGCAGCCCGGAACTACTGCCTGAACAGGATCGCGCCTGAAAACAGTTGACACGCTCAAAACGAAAAATGCCCGAGATCCTTTCGAATCTCGGGCATTTTGTTATCGCTTAGAGAGCGTCGTACCCTTAGACCGCCTGAACGTTCTCAGCTTGCCAGCCCTTCGGGCCTTTGGTCACGTCGAACTGCACCGCTTGCCCTTCTTGCAGGCTCTTGAAGCCGCCTGCCTGAATAGCGGAGAAATGCACGAAAACATCCTCGCCAGTTTGACGGCTGATAAAGCCATAGCCTTTTGCGTCGTTGAACCACTTCACTGTTCCTTGTTCTGCCATTTGATATTCCTATTTCTTTTTTTGAATTGTGCCGAGAAGAATCGCTGCGGGTGAGAAGGGGTGACGCTGGTTGGCGGTACCGACTTTCAACTGCTTGAGTCAAACTTAGCTGATGTAATTATATACCCTGAACGGAGAAAGCGGCTCCAAAGGCCGGGTCCGTGCCAACCGGCGATCACGAGAGCAAGACGAGAGGTAAATTAGCGTATTTATGCGCAAACGTTTAATCACGCCGATTCCCGAGGATGCTCCGCATCTCGACGAAGGATGGCTGGACCTCGACCGTGCAGCCGTGGTCGAGGTCACATCGGAAGACAAGGAATATCCGGTCGAGTCCGCGCTGGTCTCGGGAGAAACGCGGGGCTGGCGTGCCGCCGATTCTGGCACTCAGACTGTCCGGCTAATCTTCGACAAGCCGCAACGACTCACACGGATTGCGCTCGTGTTCGAAGAATCTGAGACAGAGCGTACCCAAGAGTTCGTCTTGCGATGGTCTCCGGATGGCGGACGCTCGTTTCAAGAAATTGTGCGCCAGCAGTGGAATTTCAGTCCCCCTAAGACCATACGCGAGATCGAGGAATATCAAGTTGCACTCTCAGTTGTCACCGTTCTTGAATTGGTCGTTGTGCCTGACATCAGTCGAGGATCGGCTCGCGCCTCGCTCAAGAGTCTGCGCCTGTCTTGACTCGCCGCGACCCTGCTATCTAAGAGCGAAGCTAAAACGAACCGGACTCACTCGATGGTCACTCCGAGTAGCCGTCGTCCCCATCGTCATCTTCCTTGTCGTCGTGTTCCTCTTCGTCCTCTTCTTCTTCTGGCTCTTCCCTAAAAGGAGAACATCAGCGGGTACCGAGTTATAAGACGGGTCATCGTCAAAGTATTCTAGATTCATTTGGTGCATGCCCAATGGTACGCCTCGCCACCCTTTGGCAACGACAGAGTGCATGGACTGCTATAATAACTATCGGGGCGGTTACGTTTTTCTCCTCTTTCAGGTCTTCTGACCTAAGCCAGTCCATCTGAAGTTCTTCCACCTTAGGCTTTTCTGCGAGTGCGTGGTCTGCTCGTCCGGTTTGGTGCAGGACTCGCCAAGAAGGGTCGCTTTGATGAGCATAGCCAGTATTTCCCTCGGTCTGCTTATCGTGCTGTTCACGATCCTGCTGCTCCTCTGGATCCGCAAGCTGAAACCACAGGTCGCGGGGTATGGATCACAGAGGATGTGTCCGTCTTGCGGATTGATCACGTCTCGATTAAAGGCAAATTGCTTGGAGTGTGGCAAGCCCTTTACGGCGGTAGTGTACCCGACTTCAAAAAAATGAATCGCCGCCTCATCCGTTCCTGAGAATTTTTCCATTTAAGGAGATTAAGGTATGCAAAACATCAAATTTGTTGTGAAAGTGAACCGAGGCGGTACCCGCGCCCCTCAATACGTGCAGCGAGTTGATCCGACACCAATCCACATGACAACCAACCGTGAGCTGGCACTGGTTATGGGAAAATTTACGGCCGAAGACGCTATCAAATCTCTGAAAAACTCCCATTGCATCCCCGAGTTGGAGTCAGTCAGGTGAGTGGTTTCAGTGAGATACTTCACCACTGTGGCGCTAACCGATACAAACCCCCAGAAGTCAGGACGCAACATGACCACATTCCATCAGTTTCGCGATCTATCAGACCCGACCGCCGCCTTTGGAGAATTGTTCCGTGCCGCTCTGGAATCCTTATTGCCTGATCTTGCGGATGCCCCATGGTACGTCCGAGAGCGCGACGTTGTGAACCTGTTTGTGTTCCGGCATCTGGTTCCAACTTTTCAGGCCGCAAACTTGGACATCGGCCAAATTGCTATCGAAGTGCCCGTTCAAGTCCTACCCCAAAGCCCCGAAGAAAAGCACGGGGTCTACGCGGACATTGTGGTGTGGCCTCACAATAAAGCGACCGTTTGGCGGAAATGCAAGCCACTTGCTCGAATCGAATGGAAGAATATTAGCTGTCGAGTGAAGAACGCCCGCCACCTAGAGGGTCAACATCAGAAGGATATTGAACACCTGAATGACAACTGCCAACTCACGTCGATGGGCTATGCGCTACTCACCGTAAGGCAAGGTGGGTCTGTCGAGATTCGTTGCAAACGGATCGCGGATGGAAAGGTGAGCGAATTCCTTACGCTTAAACGTGAGGCAACGAACAAAGATGAAGAAAACGCAATTAGTCGGCTTCCATACGAAGCAGCAATGTCGAGGAAGCAGGAGTGTCCGATTTGCGTTTTCTCCCATGAGATGTGAGTTCTTTAGCGTGTGGTTCCTAGTGCTGCACGGATGCGAAAGTTTTGTTTAGGACCGCAGCAAGGCGCAAGCCCGCAAGGGCGAGCCTTCGGTCAACGACCTTGATTTCCTTCCGGTAATAGTCGTTATCGATCTGAGTGCCATCTGACAACCAAGCTGATTGTGCCTCCCCGTGCGACTCGTTCGCCCAATCTTCCGGACTGCCGCTGGCGGTCAGGTGCTCGTCGGAGATCAGTTTCTCCAGATGGCCGACGAATTCATCTCGGCCCATGCCTGTGTGCTCAATGAGTCCGGTGTCCCAAGCACCGTGCAAATTGCATGGATGCCTCCCGCACTGGGTTGAACCGAACTCCGTGACGGCAATTCCGTTCCCGCCCGCCGCCTCCCCGATTGCGTGCATCGGCTGATGCACATCGCCGACAAAGTGGACGAGGAACTTCAAGGCTTCGATGCGGTCGTCCCGTGACGCATTGGTGTCGGAGAGAACCTTTTTGAATAGCTCGATCCGATCCACCACGCAGTTATGATGGTCGGTTGCCGCGCCCTTGTGCCTGCTGGTGGGCAGAAAACAGTCTCGCTCGTCGGAAAACCCGGAGGCATCCTTGGGAATATCGACAAAATGCCAGTCGTACGTCTCGTCGCGATCAGGCCGAACCTCGTCTGCCCAGTTTGCGATGGATGCGAGGCTCGCATCGCCAATCAGGGAGCGAATCCCGGTTCTTGCGTTCTCGGTCAGGCGGCTCTGGGCCAACGACGCCACGATTTCGTGCCCTTCACGTCCCCAGCCGACAAGGGTCGAAGGTGTGAGCAATGTCAGGACAATCGCCGCTGCCGAGAAAGTGAGAGCACGTCTCATAGGGATTGCCCCCAAGTTTAAGGCAGTCCCGAGTCGATGCTCAAGCCGAGACAATCGCCATATACTTATGACGGGATTGTGGAACGATCTAGAGGCATAGCAGGGATGAATCTGCAATCGAAGTTTAGAGGCGCTATGCTCGGCCTCGCAGTCGGGGATGCCGTTGGGACCACTCTCGAATTCAAATCTCCGGGATCATTCAAGAAAATTGATGACATGGTGGGTGGGGTGACCTGACCGATCTTTTGTACCAAGTGGAGTGTTAGTGTAACGCCTCGTTGGACAATTGTCCGTAGTCGTCGTCGGGGGTG
>OBLW0100004393.1_pt1 | contig 10739 bp, 9 predicted proteins | sample 1520161 | NCBI WGS metagenome assembly OBLW01 (sample SAMEA3539309, study PRJEB22396) | soil metagenome | biome: tundra; feature: field; material: soil | place: USA | collected 2010-05 | depth 0.15 m
GGCATCCGAGACCGGCATGGGTCTTAAGATCATGCAATTTCGCGCAAAACTCATTGGCGCGAGTCTGACAATTTCGCCCGGCGAGCACGGCGGCACGCAGGTAACGGTCGAGTGCCCACAACCGCTGTAGAGCCAAAGACGCGATTCGCGCGTTGGCGCGTGTTAAGCCCATACGGCGGCCCACTTGAGGGATTTGGATCATTCGATTGGTTAGCAAATCGTAGGCAAATCACCCAAACATACGCTCTGCACTCAATGGATCCGGTCGTGCTTTAAATTGCTTTTAGTGTCGTTTTCTCTTGATCGATCAATTGTGCGCGTGCTTAGTGCGGCGCCGATGCGAGTGCCGTCCTCACCTATCGTCTTCGAGTGGAAATTGCGAGTCCAGGATCGTGCGCGCCCGCTTTCGTTTCGACGCGCAAGTGACCGATAAAGCTCGGGCACAAACTGTGAAGTGCCCCTCAGTTCCTTGCCTCCGAACACGCTAATCGAACAGGTTTGCCGTTGGTCGCCGATACCGTCGGATAAGGAGTCGCAGGTACTGTCGCAATCATTGGACTGTGAAGCATGATTGTGGTGTACCGGCGTCGTCGGTCGAGCGCCTATTCCGCAATTTTAGGGACCTTGACTTGCTGCAGCGCGTAACTCAAGGAAGCGAGATATCACGGGATCCCGAGGATTCAGCAGCATTTGTTGATGCTGCGGCGCGGATGCCCAGCGGCATCGCCGACGGCGCGGATTTGCGGCTGCTTAGAGAGGAACTCGCGGTTGCAAAGTTTATCCTCGACCAGAACGGCATCGTGCTGTACCGAGCGCGCATGGAACAGGGGTTGCCAATCGAGTACGTGTCCGGCAACGTGGCCCACTTCGGCTACTCGGCTGAACAATTCAAATCGGGCGCCGTCAGTTTTGCGGACGTCGTCCACCCGGATGATCGCGATCGCGTGCTCGCCGAATTGCACAATCACGTTGCGCACGGGCGACGCGAGTTTATCCAGCAATATCGAATTATCGCGGCGCAGGGCGCGCTGCTGTGGATCGAGGATCGGACCTATGTACGCGATATTGCCGACGGTGCCGGAATCTATCTGGAAGGGATCCTCACAGATGTCACCGAGCGTCATCGTGCGCAGGAGCGCCTCAAGCAATCGCTGACGCAAACGATCGGCGCAGTCGCGGCAACCATCGACAAGCGCGATCCCTATACGGCTGGCCACCAACGCCGGGTTGCGGCTTTGTCGCGCGCGATCGCAGATCAGCTAGGGCTGGGCGCGGACCAGACGGAAGGTGTGTATTTGGGCGCCTTAGTGCACGATGTCGGCAAAATGGCGATCCCGGTCGACATTCTCACACGGCCCGGCCGCCTCAGCTTCGAAGAGTTCGCTTTGGTGAAAACCCATGTCAGGGCGGGCGTCGATGTTCTACAGGACGTCGTATTCCCATGGCCGATCATCGATATGGTGGCCCAACATCATGAACGACTGAATGGATCCGGGTATCCGGCCGGGCTCTCGGGCGGCTCGATCCGCCTTGAAGCGCGGATCATCGCCGTTGCCGACGTATTCGAATCCATGTCGACGCACCGACCTTACCGCCCGGCACTTGCCGTGGACGTCGCGCTCGACGAACTGTCGCGCGGTCGTTCGACGTTGTTCGATGCGGATGCGGTCGATGCGTGTTTGGCGATTGCACGGGCACACGCTGGCAATCACGCCGCGCTCTGGGCGGCTTTGGAGCGAGGCCGAGATCCGCCGACCTGCACAGGCGACGTGCCATTGACCAAGCTCGATACAGCCAGGGACTAATACGCCAATGAGCCAAACGCAACCCGCTCGCACCAGCGTCATCGATTTGGCCGCGCACGCCGAGCAGCTGCCGCTGCTGCCGACGGTTGTCATGCGTGTACTCGCATTGGACACCCGCAGCGATCAGTATTTCGAGGCGCTATTGGCGGTCGCCGAGGAGGACCCAACCTTTGCGGTGCGCTTAATACGCCTCGCGAACGCCCCAAGGAGCGCTCCGGCGAAGCCGATCATCACGATCAGACAAGCAGTTGTGCGGCTCGGCGCTCGCGGTATCTCGGGTATTTGTGCCGACCACCGCCGGACAACGGAATCTGTGGCGGCATGCCTTACAAGTGGCCGTTGCGGCTCGCACGATCACGAGCTTGATGACGACCCCCAGCGTGCTGCCGGCCCAAGCCTACCTCGCGGGTCTGTTGCACGATATTGGACGCTTCGTAATGTTCGAAGCGGCGACGGAAGATCTTGGCCGCGTCGATGAAGCGCCCTGGCATTCTCCGCAGCAATTGATGGAAGTCGAGCATGCGCTGCTCGGCTACGATCACGTACAGCTCGGGGTCCTTGTTTGCAGACGCTGGTCATTGCCGCAGGTGATTACCGAAGTCATCAAGCTGCATCATGACTATGCGGCGTCCGTCGCCCAAGCCAGTGGGCCGCTGGGATCCCTAATTGCGATCGTGCAGCTCGCAGACTTGTTGAGTATGTGCCTGATGGACTCGCCAGGTTTAGCCGATCAGGACCCGGTCGACATCGCGGCGGTACTTGCAGCGAAATGCATGCGGCCCGAATGGCCGCATCCGCCTGTCTCAGCGAGTGTACTCGCGCAGCGAGTGGGCACGATCCGCGATGAGGCAGCGGAGATTGCCGAGCGCCTCCTTGATGCGCGGACGGCCTCACCGAAGTAATTGCGTGGATGGGCGATCGGCGGCGAGAGTAACAGCAGCAGTCCGACAAGATCAATCGCGAGGACCTCAGGGCCCATCGGGAGGATTCGCGCGTAAACCTGCCCCAGCAGTTTCCCTATCTTTCAGAACGGGAACGAAAGTGAGGGTCTCATACTCCTTCGCACGAATATCTCTGGTCACGTCCCATCAATCAATTCAATCCTCTGCGCCCACTGACCGGCACAACGGCAGGATTACGCGCGAATCTTGCCAACGATCTTACTTTATGATGTTGGTCGCAGCGGCAAAAGCGAGGTGGAACGAAGGTTTGAAAGACCTGAAGTCAGTTTGTTGGGCAATGAGAAATGGCAAACGCAGTTGCACCTCGAACGCCTTCGATCTGGCCAGGACGCGAGGAAATCCTATTAGGTCCGAAAGCGATAGAGCGCTTCGCGTTGACGACGAGCAATAGCTGATCCTTTGAACCACCCGCGAGCGGACAGTTGTCAACTTCCGCAGTGGGCACATAGCGGTCGATCAGATCCCACCGAAACAGATGCTCAGAGCCGGTGACACCTCAAGAATGAAACATAAAGGACGGCAATGGCCTCAACGTCGAACTGCGGGCAATCCCCGTTAACGGCAAACTCGTCATTCGCCGCCATGAGGCGAAATCGCGAACGAGTGAGGATTGACCACCCACTCGGCACGCGACAATCGAGGCGTCATCATGTTGAGCCGGGATCGCGGACATTCCGTGCGCCGATGACCGCAGCGCACCTCGCGGAATTCGAATCGATCTTCTGCGCGAATCCAGGTTGCGTACTCCACGTGCGTCCAGGAGACGTGAACGTGCGTGGTTCTGGCAACTGGGCACAACTCGCTGACGGCATCATCCTTGGTCGGCGGCGAGTCGATACCATTATGCTTTGTGATCGATGTGCCGCCAGCGTACCGAGGGGCGATGTGATCCTCGCGCGCCGCTCCGGTGTATCCGCGGCATAAAATTGGTGGTCGTCCCGCGATTGTCGAATATCTCGATGATTCGGTGGCAAATCCCAATGGCACCGACGCGCGATCCCTAACAAGCTGTCATGAATGGCAAAAAAACGCGAACCGATTGACATCTTAAATTGACGCTCTCGTGTGGATGCGATCATGCGAAAGGAAGAAGTCTCAGCTCGCGCGACGCGCCTCAGCGGGGTCGAAGACTGGCGGCGGGACAAAGGTGCCGAAGGGTGAGCGGGGCCTAGCTCCCTCATCGACAGCCAATAAGATGAGGGGTCCGAAGAGGACCCCAGTTATTTAGCGCGATCGATTTGTTGTTTGACCGATTGTTGTTATGGCCGAACGAGGCTAAGGCTACCATTATTTTGAGATCGTTGACTATCAGATGTTGTCGGCCGATCCGGCAAGTTTTGGTCTGGACGTGCATTGGACGTCAAAGTGCCGAATTGATATTGCAGAGGCGCGTACAGTATTGATTTAGTTGGTGTCGCATCGTCGGCGAAATCCCTCCTCTCTTCAGTGATCAATCTCTGCTAAATCAATGGGCCAAATTTAAAAACGGCACAATTGACATCGACTGCACGCTCAAGCTATCCAGTGTGCAATGATGTTGACGAATTGTTCACCGACATGGCCTCGCGCAGGCCTTACGAGTGGTAAATCCAAGCGAGGATTCCCGCAATGGCATGCACTAGAGCGCTCGTCCTGCTCGGACTTTTCACACTATGCCAGGCTTGCAGCCTCAGCGATCATCCGGTCGTTCAATCCAAGTTGGGGAAACCCTCGAGCCTCGAGGCGCTGGAAAAGGTCATCGACGTACCCGGTCCGATCGAGGTCGAGACGGTCAATAGTGCCGATTGGAAGGTTCCGCTCTCGGGCCTGTTGGATCTGAAGAGCGCCGCTGTGCAAGCTGCGCATCTGACCGACCGCCCGGAGCCGATTCATGTCTTCGTCCACATCGTGCGACACCCCCAATTCGGAACTTACCTGGTCGATACCGGCGTGTCCGAGCAATTGTTGGCGGATCCCGGCAGTCACGGAATTTCCTGGCTGGTTCGTCAAGTCATGCCGCTCGGCCAGATGCATATAAGAGAAGGTACCGCCCACGTCGTTGCTCGAATTCCGGCGGGCATCCAGGGCGTGTTCTTCACGCATCTGCACGTCGACCATATTTCCGGGATGCCGGATATTCCCGCAAGCGTTCCACTGTATGTTGGCCGCAGCGAATCGACTGCAACTTCATTTCAGAATTTATTCGTTCGCGGCACGACGAACAAATTGTTCGAGGGCAAGGCGGAACTGCAGGAATGGCCGTTTCGCTGGAATGATGATCACAAAGGCATTGTCATCGGCGATGTCGTGGACATTTTCGGCGACGGCACGGCCTTTGCGATCGGTTCTCCGGGCCACACGCCGGGCAGCACCGCGTATTTACTTCGGACGCCCCAGGGGCCGGTCTTGCTGACCGGCGATACGTCGCATACCCGTTGGGGTTGGGAGCACGGCGTGGAACCGGGCAGCTACACCGCCGATCAACCAACGAATCTCAAGAGCCTGCTGATGCTTGAAGGTCTCGTCGCGCGGCATCCCGCCACGAATGTCCGGCTCGGGCACGAGTAGAGGTCGCGCCGGCAGATGACATGGCCGCCAATATGGCTCCATGACGTTCCGCATTGTGGTCGACGCGCACTGACCATGCGCTTATGCTGGTGCAATGTCTTGGCAACACCTTCGCATCGCGCGATTCGGCGGCCCCGAGGTCCTTCAAATGGTGGAGGAGCCGACTACACCTGAGCCCGGAGCTGAGGAGGTTCGCGTCAAGGTGCTCGCCGCCGGCACGGGTTTTACCGATACGATGATTCGGCGCGGGCGTTATCCAGACTTCAAAGGTCCGCTGCCATTCACTCCCGGCTATGAGATCGTTGGTGTTGTCGAAAAGTGTGGTCCCGGTGTGGCTGCATCGCTCGAGGGCAGGACGGTCGCCGACTTGTGTGTCGTTGGCGGCTATTCTCAGTATGCGATCCGGCCGGCGCGTTTCCTCGTCGAGGTTCCTGATGGCGTCGATCCGGCAGAAGCGGTCTGCATCCCTCTGGCCTACCTCACCGCCTTTCAGATGCTGACTCGCTATCGCAAATTGCCGCCGGCCGCCACAATTCTCGTCATAGGGGCTTCCGGCACGGTCGGCACGGCGCTGCTCGATCTGGCGCACCATCTCGGACTCAAGGCAATCGGCACTTGTTCGGCTCCGAACCTGCCGGTGCTCGACCGCTTCGGTGCGGTGGCAATCGACTATCACATCGGTGATTTCGTGACTTCCGTGCGGCGACAGACCGCTGGTGCGGGCGTCGATATGGTCTTCGATGCGATCGGCGGTGCGCACTTCGGGCGCTCGTTCGCCTGTCTTTCGCCAGGAGGGCTGCTCGTGGGGTACGGCTCGCAAACCATGGCGGTCGGGGGCGAAAGCCTCATTGCCGCAGGTCTCGGATTGCTCCGCCTAAAGTTGTGGAGCGCATTGAGCTTCCTGTTTGGTGGCCGGCGCGCCGTCTTTTACAGCATCATGGCCCGCCGATTAACTCACCCGGAGGAATATAAGTCCGATATGGCCGCGTTATTCCAACTGCTGAAAGCGAGTGTCATTCATCCGGTCGTGATCGACCGACTGCCGCTCGCGGCCGCGAGCACGGTCCATGCTCGAATCGATGGCGGCGGACTTGGCGGCAAGATCGTGCTGCTCCCCTGGTCCGGCTAATACACCGCTGGTTCGGCCCACCAATTATCCTTTCTAGCAATGTCATTATTCGGACGCGACGCCAAGACGAACACGCTGATTCGGAATCTGTAGCTGGTGCGAATCTTCCCGATAGGCCGAGTAGCACCCAAGCTGCGGTCGTTCATCGATGGCCTCCGCGTCGCAAATGCGGTCAAGCTACAATAATTTGCAGGGTGGTGATTATGAGTGCGGAATTTCAGATCATTTTGCGAGTGGTTGTAATAGGTGTTGGCGCGACTATCGCGCTCGATCTATGGTCCGCATGTCTGAAACGCTTCTTCCGTATTCCGTCTGCGAATTGGGCGATGGTCGGTCGATGGTTCGGTCATTTGCCACGTGGACGTTTCGTGCACAGCAAGATTGCGGATGCGTCGCCCGTTCGTGGTGAGCTTCTCCTCGGTTGGAGCGTTCACTACGCGATTGGTGTCGGCGTTGGTTGTCGGGGTCTTCACGGTCGTTTTTCCATTTTTCTTGATGCAGCCGGGAATGGGCATCGGGATCGCGGCTTCCAAGACCCCAAACCCGAATGTAGCTCGCCTGCGGAGCCTTACGAGTCACGCGATTTTCGGCGTTGGATTGTATGCCGCCGCCTTAGCATCCGCGCTGCTGTTCCGGCAATAGTTCTTCGCGCCCTTCGAACAAACACCCCTTGCAACGCGCTGTCGAGCGCGAAGCGGGGCGCACGGCGCCGCGATATTCGATTGATGCGCTCAAACACATCGGGCCGGTCGGTCACCGGCACATCAATTTCCGCGGCACTTACCGATTTCCGATCGACCGTTATGCCGAGAAACTCATGAAATCAGCTGCTTAAACAATCTCATTGTGCGGCGCAGCGCTCAGGGCGCCAGTTTTGACATGGAAAGTACGCGATCCTCTATGTCCCGAACCCAACGTGCATGCGCACGTCGATAAATGGTGCATTCGCCCCATCCTGCGCGCTCGAATCGCTCATGCAGCCATTCACCTCGATATCGGAATGCGCCTGCAGGGACCCGCTCGCGAGCCCAGCAAGCACGGATGCAAGCACATTTCCGATAGGGCAATGCGTCCAGGCTTGTGAGATCAGCGTTGCGCTGAACGTGTTACTTTGAACTGTTGCCGAATCCATACCAGATACCGTAATACCCTCGCCAAAATGAGTCAGCACGCCTCCTGTGCTGTTGCTCGTCGCCGATGCACCATACCCAATATTTCCGGTACTGCGGACGCCATTGATAACGGCGTATGTGCCAAACCAGGGTCGCGAGCCTACGGCCAAACCGATGATGAAATGAGTATTAGGGCTACTCCAGACAGAGTTGCCTGTGATCGATGACCCGGTAAAGTTTGGGTTTGCAGGATAGGCGGGGGTGTAAAGGGGGTCGAACGCGAGCGCACCAAAGGCAGAATTGCCGGCGCTCAAAACAGTGTTGCCGGCAACCGTAGATTTTTGTATTGCGGGGGCAGCGGTGAATACAACAATCCCGACATCCGTTGCATCCACGATCTGATTGCCTTGGACCAAAGAGTTTTCACAGCCGATGCTCAGCCCATCCGTGTAGTCGCCTCCGGAATGCAGGCTCGGATACGCAGTGATCAGGTTGTTTGTGATGATGTTGCTGGCACAAGATCTTCCATCGGCGGAGCCGTAACTGTGGACATTGGACCAACCCAAAGAATTGTCTATGAAATTTTCCTCAACCGCAGCTCCGTTGCCTCCATGCACTTCAATGTTGATAGCCCCATACACATAGGTGCTCGACTTGCCCCGTTGACCGTCGATCCAAATATTCTTCAAGACTCCGGAAGGGCTGGGATTATCGTAGAGATTGATTTCCACCAGGGGCCGGCCAAAACCAGATGCGCGAACCAGCCGCGCCATTTTCGCGTGTTGGTGAGGAGTCGGAAGTCCGTAGGTGGCGAGCGTTACTCCCGCGGGGATCACCAATGGTTCGGTCAGATAAACCACTGATTGCTGCGTGAGAAATACCGCCGTCCCTTCCGCCGAGGAGTTGAGCAGGGCCTGGAGCTGCGCTTCGGTTAAGTTGTCGTAGCCACCAGTCCCGGATGTTGGGAGCCGGATTGCCACGCCGCTACCCAGGGTGGCGAAGGAGTAGGAGTCGCCGCTACAGATGTAGGGAAGGAGCGCCGAAAACTCGGTTGAGTTGAAGAACATCGAAACTATCGTTTCCAAAGACGTCCCGCCGTCGAGCAATCCAAGAAAATGAGAATAGCCGCTCGCATCAGGTTCGCGATTCAATATCGCGCGGTAAAGGAGTAATGCGGTAGCAACGTTGTCGTATTCCAACCCTTGGAACTCCGCTGAAGAAAAGAATGGCGCCCCCCACTTGGTAAGCGTCGTCCGGTTACATCCGTTGGGTTCGAAATAACTCAAGGCTCTGTTCCAAGAGGCGGGATCCGGCGCTCGGCCGAGCGTCTCCGTATACATTTTCGCGATGTACTGGGCGGGAACTGCGGCCTGGGTTGCGGAGAGATGAAGTAGCGAAGCACCTATGAATGCGAGCGTGATGCCCTTAATCTTGATGTGGCTTTTTACATACGTGTTTGGACTGTTGGCCCGCGCTGCCTCAACGTTTGTGTGCATAAGCCGATACCCCTTTGTGTGATCCCGCGCACAATCTTTGAGTGATTTTCGTGCGCTGATCGATGGATCACAAATCGACTTTGTGAAAGATAGTCGTCTATCACGGCTTGAAACGCGTTATGTCACGAGCAGATTTTCCAACTCGCAACACGGGCCTGACGGGGGTTACCTGGCGAGCATCGTAGAAGGCTGGCAGGAGAGATGCGGGCGATTAGCGACTTCCGAAAGGCGGCAAGTGCCGCGGCAGCGGGAAACTCGCCGCCACTGCCCCCTCTACCGAAGGAGCTCGCGCAGGGCGCAGTGTGGATCGTTTATGTGACCGGTACTTCGCCCGATCGGTTCTCGGGCGTCAGACTGAGCGCGGCGGCGACGCTTCGCTGCAACGATCCCGCTCGCCTGCCGAGACTCGCGGCAGCCTACCGCGAACCAGCCGCGCGAGATCGGCAAACCGCAGCAGTGCGCTGCCGCGTGCCCGCAAGGTTCGCAACTCCCGACGTGTCGGCCAGCTCTGATAACTGCCGGCGCCGCTCTGCGGCGTGCCGGTCGCGCCGCGTGCGATGGATTCGATCGCGGCCGCAAGAAGCTCGGCGCCTTCGCGAAATAACAGTGCCGTCGTCGAGAATACACTCGTTGTCGCATGCCCCTCGAATGAGCGCTGCGCCACGATCCGACCAGCGTCGAGCTCCGGACTCATGAAGTGCACCGTGACCCCGAGCGGCGGGTCGCCGTGCAAAAGCGATTGGAACACAGGATCGACACCCTTGGCCTCGGGCAGCAGCGAGGGATGGATGTTCAGACAGCCGCGCCTCGGCAGTGCAAGAATGGGCGTGTACAAGCGTTGGTTGAAAAAGGCGCTGACCAGCAAATCAGGAGCGCACGCCGCGACAAAGCGCATTCCTTCGGCATCGTTGATATCGCGCGTCGCCAAGACGCATGGTCCCGGCGTGGCGCTGCGCGTGGGGACGGCTCCCACGCCGCCAAGGACGCACAGCCAGTCAGCGAGGGTGGTAGTGCACCACAAATAGAGTGCGTAGGCGATGCCGCTGCGACGGACCTGGGCCACAGCACCGCGCAAAAAACCGAATCGAGGATCGAGTACCCGCGTCGAGCGGACCACCGCGCAGATCTCCAGCCGATCGCAGGCGCGCAAGCGGCGCAGCACCAAGGCGCCATAGAGACCGCCGCAGGTGCACAACACCGTGCGCATCCGCGCCGGCGCGGCCGATGGCGGCCCCGCCGGACTCTGGGTGAATTCGCTCATAGCCGCCGCAACTCTTCCGCGAGCGCCTCTACGGCCATGTGGATCTGCGCTTCGGTGTGCTCGCTGCTGATGAAGAAACGGAGTCGGGCAGAGCGCTCCTGCACGGCGGGGTAGACGATGGGTTGCACATTGATCTTGCGCCGGAACAGCGCTTCGGACAGACGAGCCGCCTTGAGCGAGCCATGGGTGATGGCTGGAATCACCGATAGACCGATACTAAGACCGGTGTCGATGCCGCGTGCGCGCGCCGCTTCGAGGAATTGCCGGCCGCGCGCCCGCAAAGTCTGCGAGCGCTGCGGTTCGGCCTGCAGCAGCCGTAGCGCCGTCAACGCGGCAGCGGCGGCCGGCGGCGGCATACCGACGCTGTAGACGAAGCCCGGCGCTGCGCATTTGAGATGCTCGACGAGTGCACGTTCTCCCGCAATAT
>OBLW0100004394.1_pt1 | contig 10737 bp, 3 predicted proteins | sample 1520161 | NCBI WGS metagenome assembly OBLW01 (sample SAMEA3539309, study PRJEB22396) | soil metagenome | biome: tundra; feature: field; material: soil | place: USA | collected 2010-05 | depth 0.15 m
GAAAAACAGCTCGATTTTCCAGCGCTCTTTGTAGATCGCAGCGATGGTGGTGGATCCGAACTCCAGCAGATTGGTCAGCAAGACGATCTCGCGCTCGTTTTCGGCATCCCAAGCGACGATGCGGCGCAGCAGGTCAGGATAGTCGGCTTGGGCTTGGACACCGGTGAGGCGGATGAATTGGTCGGCGCGGATGTTGCGGTTCTGCGGGATCTCGCATTCCTCGACCACCTCAAAGGCGGCGTTCTCCTTCAGGCGGGTGACAAAGAACACCCCGGCCATGCTCCAGCGGCCGAACAGGGCGTAGTCGATATAGCCGCGATCCATGGCCACAATCGAGCCGGGGTTCAGCCTGAAGGAATCGGCCAGTTTGACGTCGCTCCGTTTGGCTTCGGTGAGCAGCACGTAGGCCGGCAGGTAGTCGTCATGGTCCAACAGGACGTGGGCCTTGACGCCGCCTTTGGCACGGCGGAACTTGGCCCACGGAAACATCGTTAAGCACAGCGAGATGGTGGTCGAGTCCAGGCTGAGGAGCTTGTTCTTGAAGCGGAACTTGTGCTGGCGTGTGCCCAGCCCTTGTTGTCCGCGGAACCGGGCCAACGCGGTAAAGAACAAGTCCTCGAACAGAGCTGCCGGACGGTGTTCGTTGGCATAGGACAGGGTTGAACGGCAAGGCGCTCTGAGAATCCCCACATGCACCAATCGCCCAAGGCAGCAGCCCAGGCCGTTACAGATCTCGCGCAGCGAATCGGCGCGTCCCAGTTGACAGAACAGCATGGAGACGAACTGCGTCCAGCAGGTAAAGCCTTTGGCGGCACGCTCAGCGGCGTGCTTCTTTACGAGTGCGGCGAACTCGGTGCGGGGAAAGTGCTGGAGCAGTTGATTGAATAGGCTCGCGAATTGTACGATTGGGTTGCCCTCCTGTGGGCAGCGTTTGGCGAGTTCCCAGCAAGGAATGGCTCGCCAACGTCAATTATAGGAGGGCACTCTTCCTATTTCAGACTGCAGGAACCTGTCTTGGACAAGAGTGGATAAATATAGAAACTCTTGGTGGCTTCCGTTGGGGTTCGGTGAGGCATAAGCTACAGATAAGCTACAGTCGCTCCGGCTTCCCCTTCGAGCTACTGCTGCTGGTTCGACAATCCAGTGCCCGCAAATCAATCAGGCAGGAGTGTGGCCCCTGCCGATCCGCTGTGTGATCGTTAACGACATGGGGTTCGCAACCGCTCTTTGAGCGCCACGCAAGCGAGCAAAGGCTGGCGTCCTTGATGACCGCGATCCGCTGAGCCTCCAACAGGACTGCGGCCAAGGTGTGCTCCCGCAACGGCCAAGCGACTGCTTACAGCCCTTCCAGGTGCCAGGGCGCGCGATAGTCGCGCAGCAGGAGATCGTTGGCTCCCGGCCAGTTCGTGATCCGCTCGGCCTTGGCATCCCACGCCAGCTTCTGGCCCGTTCGCAGCGAGATGTTGGCCAAGTGACATGTCGAGGTCACCCGGTGCCCGTCCTCGATATCGACGGCCGGCTTGCGGCGCGTCTTCACCGAGTCCAGGAAATTGCGCACGTGCGGAAAGTGAGTGAAGGAACGGGTGCCGCGTTCGGCACCTCGCTGGCTGGCGAAGACCGCGCTCACCGCCAGGCCGTCATCGGTGCGGTCGGAAGGCGATTGGCCCCATTCGCCCCTGGCATCCGGGCCCGCGTTCGGATCGGGTCCGCCCACCCACTGCGGAACCACTTCGTATCCGGCCCGGTCGATGAACAGCGTGCCCAGCGAGCCGTGGAACAGGGTTCCATAGGCGCCGAACTTGTCGGATCCCAGCTTCCCGTGGGGTCCGAAGCTGTTATTGGCCAACTTGGAGAACTGCAGGAGAAAACCGGGAAACTCGTACAGGACCGCCTGGGTATCGGCGGTATCGCCGCCCGAGGCATCGTTGCGGTTCTCGGCTAGGTAACGGGCGCCCACGCTGGTGACGCTCAACGGAGCCGCGGCCTTCATCGCCCACAGGGCGATATCGATCACGTGCACGCCCCAGTCGGTCATGATGCCCCCGCCGTAATCGTAGAATGAGCGCCAGTTGCGGTGCCGAGCCAGGCTGTACGGAGATTCGGGGGCGGGCCCCAGCCAGAAATCCCAGTCCAATCCCGCGGGCCGCGAAGACTGCGGCCAAACGAAGGGCCGCGACGCGCTGCGATAGAAGCACTCCACAAAGTGGATGTCGCCGAGCTGCCCGTCCTGGATCAGCTTCACGGCCCGCTGGAAATGGCTGCCCGAGCGCTGTTGCAGTCCCACCTGGACAATCCGGTTGGCCCTCCGCGCGGCATCCACCATCAGCCGTCCTTCGCGAATGGAGTTGGCGATGGGCTTCTCCAGGTAGATGTCTTTGCCGGCGCTGCACGCGTCCACGAAGATCTTCGCGTGCCAGTGATCCGGCGTGGCGATGATGACCGCTTCCACAGCCCGGTCCTCCAGCAGGCGGCGGTAATCGACATACACCCGCGCCGCGCCCCCCGAGCGCTCGCGGGCCCGCGCAGCGTTCTCCTGGTTGACGTCGCAGACCGCCACTATCTCCACGTCGCGGTTCCTCTGGAAATCCTGTTGGTCCACACTGCCCATGCCGCCGCAGCCAATTACCCCGACTCCCAGGCGGTCGCTTGCCGGAGCCGCGCGAGGCGCCTCGACAGCCAGCGCTAGCGCGCTCGATTTGAGTAGATCGCGTCGCTTCATGATGTCTCCTCCATCCCGGCCCCGCGCCCCTACGCCGCGCCCAGTATCTCGCGCAGCTTGCGGATGCTGATCTCGAGGTCCGCGCACTGCTGCTCCCCTTCGCTCCTGCCGGGTGGGGGCGGGGCATAGATCGACGGCCGCCCCCTCTCGGCGATGGCTAACAGGCGGCTGAACCCCCAGGCTGGCATCTTGGGATAGACGTCCCAGAACCGCGCATCGAAGATGCGATGGATCTGCGGTTTCGGCGAGACGATATTCTCCACCGAGACGGCCAGGTCCGGGCGCATCTGGACGAACTTGCGGATCCAGCCCGCGATGTCTACGTTCCCGTCGCCGATATTAACCCAGCGCACCGCAATGCCCTCCGGGACCCGCCACACCGCGGTGTCGCGGATGTGGGTAGTGGCCGCGTAAGGCCCCAGCATCTCCAGGGTCAGGTGCGGGTCTTCCAGGATGTACGGCGGGTTGCCGGAATCCAGGCACACAAACAGCACACCCTTGCCGGCCTCCTCCACCAGGGTCTTGACCTCGCGGGCCTGCAGATCCCCGCCGTGGTTTTCCAGCGCCAGCTTGAGCCCTGAATCCAGGATGCGCACGCGTGAGTTCCTGAGAACCCGCAGCAGGTTCTCCATGTGGACCTCGATGCCTGTGCCCCGGGAGCGCTCCGCTGCACTGCCCAGAAACGTCCGCACCACGCGGGCGCCCACGATGTGCGCGGCGTTGAGCACCCGCGCGAGCTGCTCCCCGGGCTCTCCCAGCTTGGGGTCGAACTGCTGCGCGCTGGGGCAGATGGTTCCCATGGCGAGTTCCGGTTCGATCCCCAGTTTCTCGGCGTGCGCCCTCACCTGCTTGAGGGCCGCCTCGTCGGAAAGCAGGGCGCTCATCTCGCGCGTGGTCGAAAGATGCGCCACCTGGACGTTGATCTTCGCCAAGTAGTCGAGGTACTGAATGGCCGTCCAGCCGTTCAGCCGGATGCCGTAGAGGTCCACCCCGATCCTCGCCGCCGGCCGTTGCGGCGCGGCTGAGGCCTGCCAGGCGGCCACTCCCGCCGCCGACAGAAAAGTCCTGCGGTTGCTTCTCATGCTCGCGCCTCTCCGCGCCCTAAAACATCACCTTCAGCGCCATCTGCATGACCCGTGCCGGATTGGTGGAGCTAATGACGCCCGCGCTCGAAGACCCGATAGTGGCGCTCGGATTGTTGAAATTGGTGTGGTTGAACGTATTGAACATCTCCGCCCGGTAGGTGAGTTTGATCCGCTCCTTGATCGGGAAAGTGCGGTGAATGCCCAGGTCGAAATTGAAGTAGCCCGGTCCCACCAGGATGCCCGGTCCCGCCGTTCCCCACGCATACTGCGCCGGAATGGAAAACGCCGCCGTGTTGAACCAGTGGGTGATGGTGCGCTGGTCCGAAGGCAGGTTGGGCGTGCCGTTCAGATTCGGCCGCTCCGTGGGAGAGACGTTGACGCTGGCGCCGGTCAGCACATTCGAAACCGAGGTGGCTTCCGACGGCCCGAAGTGCATGCCAGTGTACATCGTCCAGATGCCGGAGACGTCCCAGTCTCCGATGAGGTACGACGCAATCCCCTTGTTCACATACTGGCGGCCAGTGCCAAACGGCAGTTCATAAACGTGGTTGATCACCACCATGTGGCGCCGGTCCTCGGGCAGAGTGCCCCACTCGCAGACGTAGCACAGGCTGTTCTGCGGCCTGGTGGAACTCCCCGGACCGTTGGTCTGACCCATGTTGTGCGACCATGTCCAGGCTAGGGCCCCCGTCAATCCCCGGCTGTAGCGCTTGGTGACTTTCACCTGCATGGCATTGTATTTCGCCATTCCCCAGTTGGTCCGGTAATCGATGTCTCCCAGCACCGGGTTGACGGAATAGAGAGGGCGCCGGGTCCCCAGTGCTCCCGGGCCCGGCAGCGCCTGGTTCCCTACCACCGAATTGGTCATGTGCTCCGTCAGCGTGCGCACATAGCCCACGTCCAGCAGCAGGTTGGATGCCAGCTCCCGCTGCACGCCGACGTTAAACTGCAACGACTCGTTCAGCTTCATGTGGGCGTTGTAGTTGTAGTAGAGGCCGATCAACTGCGTCGGGTCGTTGAGCTCGGGCACGACGGGAAGCGGTATGCCCTGCGAGAGCAGGAGCGTGGGAGCCGCGTTCTGGTCCGTGGTGAACTGCTGGATCACGTTCATGGGCGGATTCGCGTTGAGCATCTTGCCGCCGTTGAAGCCTTCGAAATACGACATGCCGAAGCCGGCGCGCAGCACCGTCTTTCCATCCTTGGTGAGCTGTTGCGCGATGCCCAGCCGCGGCGCGAAGTCGTGCCGGTCCAGACACACCAGTGAGCGGCCGCAATTCCCGTTCAGGTTCTGGGTGGATGTTCCGGCGACCGCGAACTTGCCCGTGACCACGTTGATGTTGGCCCACCGGTTGTGAACCTCGTAAGGAGGCGCCTGCAGCTCCCAGCGAAGTCCGTAGGTGACGGTCAGCCGGCTGGTCGCGCGCCAGGCGTCTTCGGCGAAGGTCGAGCCTTCCCAAACGCGCAAACCGAAGGCCCCGAACTGTTCGCTGCGCACGATCACCGTGCTGGCTCCCAGCGCGAAGTCCGCCAGGGCTGTGGCTGCGGAGCTGGTCCCGATCTGCCGCGTGAACTGCCCTCCAAAATTGTACTGGCCTCGCGGGGCCGTCGATGTGTGACCGTTGAACCGATGACGCGTGTAGCCGCCTCCGAACTTGATGGTATGGCTGCCCTTGACCACGGTGAGAACGTCTTCGAACGGGATCGAGACCGAGTGCGTGAACTCGGGATACGAGTTGCTGTCTCCTATGGCCGTGAACCCGCTGATCGGCAGGTACGGCAATCCAAGGTTGTAGTTGCTGATGTTGAGATTCGGAATCCCCAGGCTGGAGGCGGTGCTGTGGGTGCTGTCGCTGTTGAGTATTTCCAGCCAGTCGCGCAGGATTCCGAAGTGGAACTCGTTCACCGTGTTCGGACCGATCACTTTGGTGAAGCTCGCCGTTACAGACCAGTTCGCCGTGCTGCTGGGTCCGCCGTTGCCGCCTGTCTGAAGGTATTGCCCCACGTCGGCGCCGCCGTGGTTCGGACCCACCGGAAGCACTCCGGCAGCGTAGCCCAATGCATTGTCGTAGCTGTATTTGAAGAAGAGCCGGTCGGCTTTGCCGATGTTCTGGTCGACGCGAATGTCGTACTGGTCGTCGCGTTGCGAACCGGCCGGGTTGAATACGAAGTTGTTGGTGGCGCCCGAAGAGGTCGGCGCGGGCAGCAACTGAATGATCTTTCCGGCGCCCGGGTCAAGGAACTGTGGGGGGATGATGTTGCCCGGAAACGGTACGCGCACCGTGGCTCCGTTCGCCCCTACGGCCGTTTGGTAGGGATTATAAACCGTGGACGGGAACTGGCTGAAATCGCCCGTCTGCACCATCTGCTGCTGCGCCAGCGTGGGGATGGTGTCCACCTGGGTAACCGGCTGCACGATGCGGATGCCCTGGTAGTCGGCGAAGAGAAAGGTCCTGTCCTTCCGGATGGGCCCGCCGACGGTGCCGCCGAATTCGTTACGGCGGAACGGCGCCTTGGGTTTGCCCGCCTGGTTACTGAAAAACGTGTTGGCGTCCATGACGCTGTTGCGCAGGTACTCGAAAGCGCTTCCGTGGAAAACGTTGGTGCCGCTCTTGGTGAGCACGATCGTCACTCCGCCCGCCGAGTTGCCGTACTGCGCCGAGTAATCGCTGGCCAGGATACGCGTCTCCTGGATGCCCTCCACCGGCGGGTTCATCACCAGCGTGCTGATCCACAATTGGCGGTTGTACAGCCCGTCGATCAGGTACGAGTTGTTATTCGCCGTGGCCCCATTGAGGCTGATCCCGTTATTGGCGCGCATGGTGTACCCGGTAAGGGAGGCCGCCATGCCTGGAGTCGAGGGTGAGGCGCCCGGCATAAGTTGGAGCAGGTTGGTGAACGAGCGCTCGTTCAGCGGCATTTCCATGGTCTGCGTGCTGTTGATGAGCGTCGAGACGGTGGCGGTTTGCGACTGCACCAGGGACGCCTCCGCCTGCACCTCCACGCTCTGCTGCACGTTCCCCACGGACAACTGGAGATCCACCGTGATGGTGTCGGCGGCTGTCAGTTCCAGGCCGGAGCGGAGCAGTTTCTGAAAGCCGCGATGCTCTGCCGTCACCGCGATCCGCCCCGTGGGGAACGAATTGGCGACGAATTGCCCGCTGTCGTTGGTGGTGGTCGTGCGGGAGAATTGCGTTCCCTCGTTAGTGATGGTAACCGTCGCGCCCGGCACCGAGGCCCCGACTTGATCCGTGATCTTCCCGACGATGTTGCCCAGCGCTTGCGCCGACACGTTGGATGCCGTCAGCCCTAATATAACGGCACAGAAAAAGACGCTTCGTTTCGACATGGAAACCTCCTTCTAGGTTCTAAGGGACCCTCATTTTGCCATCGGGCAGCCTCGATTATAATCCCCACCCGGTGACGCCGCGTTCTGCATTGAAGTATTTATTCTGCGATTCAGACACTGGGGGAGCCTTGAGCGCCCAGATAGGCGCTGGGGGGATGGTCGCTGCGGGAAAAACCGGGAACGCTCGGACATGCTTGGGCGTTGGCGGGGGGCTAAGGCCGGGAGGGTGTTGCTGACGGTGGGCGGAGCCAGAAAGGCGCCTTCAAGGAAAATAGAATCTGGTGCCACCGAGGGAATCGGCGGCGAGCGGGGAAGCGCTGGATGAATGGTGACGTGCGTCTGGGGCTAGGCTAGGGAGAGCGCGCGGTTTCTAACAGAGAATACCGCCGACGTTTCGTCCACCATCACGGTCGCCAAGCCGACTTCCCGGTACCTATTTCCGTGGACGGCGTTTCCCGGGAGGAATCAACCCGGACGCCTTGCCAGATCGCGCGACTACCGCTTGCGAACGCCTCCCTTTCGAGAGAGACCGAGGCCGGCCATGAAAAGGTCGGGAACATCGATTCGGGAATCGGGACGCACTCTAAATACCCCGATTTCGATTAACTGGGTGACTAGCCCGGATGCATCATCGGCAGGTGGGCGGGCGTCCGGAGTCTTAACGTTCCAGGGTCCTCCCATTGTCGGCCTAGCAGCTTTTCAACTTCGCGTCGAGGCATCGGGACGCCAGCAGAATCTAGGCGCTGTTTCACTCCTGGCAACCAGGGCAACTCGTGGGTGTTCACTTGCAGCACGTGGTCTTTAGATACGTCGTCCAAGGCCCGCCTGAGACTGCGAGGGTCCAACAGCCGGTTGTACGTCGCCTGCGGTCGATCACGTTCCTGGATCGCCGCCTGCTCGATCAACCAGACCAGAGCCCTCGGCATGGCATGACCATTCCCATCACGGATGTGACTGAGCAGCCAAGCGAAGGTCCGGCCCTTTTTTAGATCGGCGCCCATGTACTGCCCAGCCAACCGCTCAATGAGGGGGCGCGCGTCCGTAGATTTCTTGATTACCGGATCAGCCCGAGATCAGTGTCAGGCTCGAACTTGATCCGGCTCTCCTGGCAGTATTCTCGGCGCCACGACTACCTATGACGAGCGCGACATCGGGATCAAACGCTCGACTATGTTCAGCGACCGGGTAGAAGGTCAGCCGGAAGGTACCCGCTTTCATTCTCCGCGCTACCTCGAGCACCGATGTTTGCAAGATCACGCAGCAAGACACCCAGATAAACGCCTAAATACCGGCCAATCTGTTTGATTCTAGATCGCTTACGCTGAAAAATAAGGTGGAACAGATTGGCCGGTATTTAAAAGTTGATCTGTTAGAGTCGGCCAGAAACGGAGCCACTTTCGGCCGAACCAGGCGGAGCCAAGGGAGCCAGTTTTGAGCTCCCTTTGGCGAGGACGTGGTAAGGGGGCTCTACATCAATTTCCCTATACCTTCCCTTGGCTCTGGTGTGCTGTTCACGTTATATTCCCAGTCTGCGCGAACTGCGCACGCTCTTAATGACGGAGAAGCCTGCTGTAGCGGTATTGATGTTCGGACCTCGCGGTGGCGACACGAATAACGCCGGCCAAGGCTCCTGCCTGGCGTTGGCCGGGGCCACATTCAATACAAAGACACAATCGGTTCTTCAGTTCTAGGGCTGGTGGTCGCGGCAAGCAGATCAACGATTATCCAACACGGCGCCCGCACGCTTGACCCTTTCGAGAATGCCGGCTTTTGGCTGTCCGGACAAAGAGCTTGTCGTTGTATTTGTCGATACTAAGCAAAAGTGTTTGTACGTACTGCCTGGTTCGAGAGTACTAAACGGGCCGGTTGTTTACCCATAGATACACCGAACTTTCTCACTACCCACGACCTCATTCCCGGCGTATAATCTAACTGGTGTTCAGAAGACGAAGTCGGATCCAAATGAAATTCGCAGAGGCGCTGCACACGATCAAGAAGGCTGTTGTTGTTTTGACGCTCATTGCGGCATCTAGCCCGGCATCGGCACATTGACTATAACCGCTATACCGGAGCCGACCACAATACTTCTTGTGTTGAGCGAGCTTGCATATGTGGTCTCCCTAGATTACGAACCAATCGCTGTGTTAGTTGAAGGAAGGTACGCGGTACGTAACGGCTTCGAACTTCTTTAAGAACAGTTTCTCGGCCGGGTCCGATCATTTTGGGCATTTGGACATAGGTTCTAAAGAAGCAGTCTATGATGAAGGACCGAGTGGCCCCTTTTGGTGAGGGCGGGCTTGCGGGGAACGGCGCCGCCACTGCCAACCCGCCGTAGATCGCCCGTGGCAAGGATCAAACAAATGGCACAAAAGAAGAAAGCACGCCAGCCATCTTCCAAGACGCTGCCGAAAGCATCCACCGGCATCCAGGGTTTGGACGAAATCACGGGGGGAGGGCTGCCACGCGGCCGTCCCACTCTTGTCAGTGGAGGCGCTGGTTCCGGAAAGACACTGTTCGGACTGGAGTTCCTGGTTCGGGGCGCTACACAATTCGGTGAACCCGGCGTGTTCATGTCGTTTGAGGAATCGATCCCCGACCTGACCAAGAATGTCGCTTCGCTGGGGTTCGACCTGGACGGGCTGGTGGCGAACAAGAAGCTGTTCGTGGACCACGTGTCCATCACGCGCGACGAGTTTGGGGAAACCGGCGAGTATGACCTCGAGGGCCTCTTCATTCGAATTGCCGACGCAGTCCAGAGGGTGGGGGCGCGGCGAGTCGTCTTGGACACACTGGAAGCGCTCTTCGGCGAATTGCCAAACGCAGGCATCGTGCGCTCTGAAATCCGCCGCCTGTTCAACTGGCTCAAGCAAAAAGAATTGACCACCGTCATTACCGCGGAGCGGGACCAGCCCGACCGCCTCACCCGGCACGGCATAGAGGAGTTCGTCTCAGATTGCGTCATCCTGCTGGACCATCGTATCCGGGAGGAAATCTCCACCCGCCGCCTGCGCATCGTCAAGTACCGCGGATCCACCCACGGCACCAACGAGTATCCGTTCCTCATCGACGACCAGGGCATTTCAGTCCTGCCGATCTCCTCCCTGGGTCTGAACCACGATGCGCCTGCCGAACGAGTCTCGAGCGGCATTGCCCGCTTGGATGGCATGCTGGGCGGCAAGGGCTTTTATCGGGGAAGCAGCATTCTGGCATCCGGCACGGCGGGAACCGGTAAAACCACCATTGCGGCATGTTTCGTGGATGCGGCCTGCCGCCGCGGCGACCGCTCCTTGTTTTTCGCTTTCGAGGAATCGCCCCAGCAGATCGTCCGCAATATGCGTTCCATCGGCATCGATCTCGAGCCATGGGTCCGCAAAGGGCTCCTGCAATTTCATGCGGCGCGTCCCACTTACGGGGGAATCGAGCAGGTCCTGTTACTGACCCACAAACGCATCACCAGCTTCCAGCCCAGCGTGGTTGTGGTGGACCCGGTTACCAATCTGCTGATGGTCAGCACCCAGAACGAAGTGCGGAGCATGCTGACGCGGCTGGTCGATTTTCTGAAGACCCAGGGGATCACCACAATTTTC
>OBLW0100004395.1_pt1 | contig 10735 bp, 9 predicted proteins | sample 1520161 | NCBI WGS metagenome assembly OBLW01 (sample SAMEA3539309, study PRJEB22396) | soil metagenome | biome: tundra; feature: field; material: soil | place: USA | collected 2010-05 | depth 0.15 m
TCTTCCAGCAGTCGCTCGACGCGCAAAAGCACGCCTCCGAATTGTTGGAGAAGAAGTTCCAGGAAGCGGTGAAGAAGGCGAAAGAGACGCCGGATACGGGGCGGCCGATTCGGGATTTCGATCTGGATTGAGGATTTTTTACCGCCGAGACGCAGAGTTCGCCGAGAAAACCTTTTATCTTTCAAATCTTCCGGAACTAACGATGCGGCCTCTTCTTCTTGGACATCGCGGGGCGCGGGCTAGCCGGCAATTTCCTGAAAATACGCTGGCATCGTTCGAGTTGTGTTTGCAGCAGGGTTGCGACGGCTTCGAGTTCGATGTCCGGCTCTCTGCCGACGGCCAGGCGGTGATCTGCCATGACCCACAGTTTAACGGGTTCGAAATTATCAAAACCAGGGCGGAAACTCTCGCGCTACCCTCGCTGGACGACGTTCTCCGGCAATTTGCAGGGCGCGCATTTCTCGATATCGAATTGAAAGTGTTGGGGCTGGAAAAGCTGACCTGCGAATTGCTACGAAAACATCCGCCGCAAAAGGGATTTGTAATCTCTTCCTTTCTTCCCGAAGTGTTGACTGCGGTCGGAGAGATTGATGCAGCGATGCCGCTGGGATTTCTGTGCGAGACGCAGAATCAACTTTGGGGCTGGCGCCAAACGCCCGCGGACTGGGTGATTCCGCGGTTCGATTTGGTCAATCGAGTATTGGTCGAAGATGTTCATGCGGCGGCTAGGAGAATGATGGTCTGGACAGTAAATCGTGCCGCGCAAATGTCAGAGTTGGCGGTGTGGGGAGTAGATTCGATCATTTCAGATGAGACGGAATTGCTGGTCCGGTCGCTTCGAAACCCATAACCACTAAGGCCACGAAGTATCACGAAGGTTTTGGTTCGTGGTTTCCTTTGTGTACCTTCGTGGCCTTGGTGGTCAGGGTTCGTTCGGTCCTCTCGAAAGCCCCGTCATTTTCCGCATTGCTCGCGCAATTCACCTCGTTTACATTCAATTAGTGTCCACTACCGGCGAACGATTCGAACGAGCGGTTCAAATCATGGCGCGATTGCGCGGTCCCGGCGGATGCCCCTGGGATCGCGAACAGACCTTCGACACCATCAAGCCTTACACCCTGGAAGAGACCTACGAAGTTCTCGAAGCGATCGACAATCGCGACTGGCCGGAACTGACCGGCGAACTGGGCGACCTGCTCTTGCAGGTTCTCTTCTATTCGCAGATGGCGAACGAGGAGGGACACTTCTCGGTCGATGACGTGCTCGACCGCCTCGCCAATAAACTGGTCGACCGCCATCCGCACGTGTTTGGCGACGTTAAGGCTGACACTTCTGCCGAAGTGCTGCGTAACTGGGAGGCGCTGAAGGCGCTCGAAAAAGAGAAGAAGAAAAAGCTCGCCGCGGATCCCGACAAGAACGTCGATCTCATTGGCAGCGCCGAAACCCGCCCCTTGCAAAAAACGCAAGGAGCGGGGCACCCCACGGAGTCCGTTCTCGCGGGCGTGTCCTCAAAGATGCCGGCTTTGATGGAGGCTTACAAACTCAGCTCCCGCGCGGCCCATACCGGGTTCGACTGGAAAAATATCGAGGGCTTATTTGAGAAGCTGGCGGAAGAAACCGGAGAGTTGCGGGAAGAACTGAAGGCCGATCCAGGCAGTGTTCCAGCTCCGGCACAAGCTGGTATCGCAGGGTCGGGAAGGCCGCAGGTTTCTCCACCGTTGCGCGAGCGACTTGAGGATGAAGTGGGAGATTTATTTTTTGTGCTGGTCAACATCGCCCGATTCCTGTCGCTCGATCCCGAATCGGCTTTACGGAAGACCAATCGCAAATTCAAGCGCCGCTTTCAATGGATTGAGGAGCGCTTGCAGTCGACCGGCCGAACGCCACAACAGGCATCAATGGACGAATTAGAATCGCTATGGCAACAGGCCAAGCAGCAGGAAAAACCGGCATGACAGCGGAGCAGCTTGGCGATTCCAACCCGGCGATCGCCGCATCCGTGACCCTCCGAAAGTGCGAGACGCTGGCGGAAATGCAAGCCTGCTTTGAGTTACAAAAAGAAGTGTGGGAGTTTTCGGACGCAGAGCTGATTCCGGTTCGGCTCTTTGTTGTAGCCAGCAAGATCGGCGGCCAGGTCATGGGCGCGTTCGTTGAAGAAGAGCGTGGCGATAATCATGGCGATAATCAGAGCGACGGACTGATCGGATTCGCGCTCGCGATTCCGGGAGTGCGCAATGGACACTCCTATCTGCACTCGCAAATGTTGGCCGTGCGCGAGCCGTATCGCAATGGCGGCCTCGGCCGCCGGCTGAAGCTCTGCCAGCGTGACGATGCCCTGGCCCGCGGATTTGAACTGATGGAATGGACCTTCGATCCGCTGGAAATCAAGAACGCCTATCTGAATATCGAAAAGCTGGGAGCGATTGCGCGCCGATACAACGTGAACCAGTATGGGATCACGTCTTCGCCCTTGCAGGGCGGATTGCCTTCCGACCGCCTGGTGGCCGAGTGGTGGCTGAAGTCAAAGCGGGTCGAGTCTGCCCTGGCGGGCGCTTCCCTGCCCGAGTTCGAATGTCACGGGCGCATTGAAGTTCCAGCGGAAATCTACGAATGGAAGGCCCGCCCCAGCACGCGTTCGCAAGCGCTAGTGGTTGAAAAAGAAAATCGTCGACTCTTTGAGGAGGCCTTCGTCGAGCAACTCACCGTTCTAGGCTATGAGCGCGATGAACACCGCAACGGCGCGTTCCTTCTCGGCCAATGGGACGAAAGCTGGCGTTATTAGAAGCGTGCCGGCATCGGTGAGAGTCATTCGTCCCTTTGGGACTCAACTTAATCTCTTCCCTTTTCCCGGCGCTGAAGCGCCGGGCTATTAGCGAGACGCCCCCTCCGAAACAAACCGCGATTAACCTTTTCGCATTACTCCCCGTGAATCTCCATTCGGAACGCCACCATGCACTAACGCGTAGGAAATGAACTTCTGATTTGTAGCTTTGCTCCCTTCGCTCGATATCTTCAGCGTGGAACTAAATCTGGTCCGCAATCTAGATAGATCGAGGCTCGCAATGATTTTCACTTCCCCCATTGAACTGGCCACTTGGTGCGCATCCTGGCTTCGGCGCTTTCCATTATTTCTGGCGCTCACACTCCCGATTACGCCGTATTGCTTCGCCGGCCAATACGATGGCCCCGCCGAACTGCCACGAGTAACGGTGGACAGCGCGGTGGCCGATACGCCCGCGCCCGGCTCCATCATCAATGTCAATGCGGGCGACGATCTGCAATCGGCGCTCGGCAATGCCCAATGCGGCGATATCGTCGAACTGCAGGCAGGAGCGACTTTCAGCGGACAGTTCATCGTGCCCGCCAAGCATTGCGATAGCAATCATTGGATCTGGGTCCGCACCAGCTCGCCGGACAGCGCTCTGCCGGCGGAGGGTCAACGCGCCACACCCTGTTACGCGGGAGTCGCGTCGCTGGAAGGGCGGCCGCAATATGCCTGCAACAATCCAACCAACGTGATGGCGAAGGTGCAGATCGCGGTTAGAGGCGACGGTCCGTTTCTGTTACAGGTAGGCGCCAATTTTTATCGCTTCATCGGGCTGGAGATTACCCGTGCGGCCGGGACGACTGGGATTGCACGCCTTCTCTCTGGTATGGGCACTGCGGATCACATTATCGTGGATCGCTCCTGGCTGCACGGCAACGCGCAGGATGAAACGGTCGACGGCATGACGCTGAGTGGGATGACCTACGCCGCCATTGTCGATTCCTATTTGACCGATTTCCATTGCATTTCGTCCTCCGGGTATTGCACCGACGCGCACGCGATCTCGGGCGGAGTGGGTGACAACCAGGATGGCCCTTTCAAGATTCAAGACAATTTCATCGAAGCGGCGGGCGAAGGCATTCTGTTTGGCGGCGGCTCGGCGAAGTCGGCCCCGGCCGACATCGAAATCCTGGGCAATCACTTTTGGAAGCCCTGGCAGTGGATGCCGGGCAACACGCCCTTCGTCGGCGGGCCGAACGGCGACCCCTTTATCGTGAAGAATCACTTTGAGCTCAAAAATGCGGTTCGCGTTCTGATCGATGGGAATCTGATGGAGAACACCTGGGGCGGTTTCACGCAGACTGGGTATGCCATTCTTCTCGGCCCCAAGAATCAACGGGCGCCCCACGGCCGCCATATATGTCCGCGCTGTGAAGTCACCGACGTCACCGTCCGCTACGTACAAATTAGTCATGCCGGAGGCGGTATCATGATGGCCACCTCCATCAGCGGCAATCGCTCGAAGGGCAAAGGCCAAGCCCTGGCGGGAACGCGTTGGAGCATCCATGACGTGGTCTTAGACGACATCAGCGCCCGCTATGTCGGCGAAGGCGATGCCTTCCAACTGTCCAATAGTTGGCAGAAGAATCCACTCAATACAGTCACGATTAGCCACGTGACCGGCTTTCCCGATGCGACAAAAACCATGATGTTCGTCGGAGATCGCATCAACCATGCGCGTATGTACGGATTAGTATTCACAAACAATCTGCTGCTTGCCGCCCGTTATCCGGTATGGAATACGGGCGGCAAAGGCAGTTGCGCCATCAGCGGGGTGCCGGTGACCACGATCAAAAGATGCTTTACCACCTTTACCTTCGCCAACAACGGGTTTATCGCCTCGCCGCCCGCCTTCCCGCCATCAAAGTGGCCGGCGAACAACATGTTTCCGGCAACCGTGGACGATGTCCAGTTCACCAACTACAACAACGGCAATGGCGGGAACTACCAATTGCTGCCTGGCAGTCCCTATAAGAATAAGGGCTCTGATGGGAAGGATCTGGGGGCAGACATTGTCACCCTGGAGGCTGAACTGGCCAATGTCGAGTAGCAACGTTGGTCGAGGGGTCGCCGCGTTGCGAAATTATGCCCGATGCACTACACTGTAGTGCATGAGGACCGAAGTCTACAGTTGGCGTCTCTCCGGCGAACTTAAGTCTGACCTGGAACGGGAAGCGCGTATTCGGAGAGTGCCGGTTTCGGCAGTCCTGGAGAGCGCCGTCCGCGATTGGCTAAAGAATAGCGAGTCGGCCGCTCCTGAAGACGAGGCGCAGCGTAAACTTCACGCCGCGGCCGACGGCTGTTTTGGAGTCTTGAGCGGTGGTGACCCTCGCCGCGCGGAAACCGCTCGCGACACTCTCCGCAAGCGCCTGAATCGACGCAATGGCCGCTAATGCGCCGATTGCCCATGGACTGATCGACACCGGCGCGATCCTTGCCTTACTCGACCGCAGCGACCGCTGGTACAAAGCCTGTCGGGAAGCATTCCGCCAAATGCGTCTGCCGCTACTGACCTCCGAAGCGGTGTTAACTGAGCTATTCCACCTGGTGGGCGACTCGCGGACCGAGATGGAAGCCGCATGGAAGTTTGTCCGTTCGGGAGCTTTGGTTCTCGGCACAATCGAAGAAGCCGAACTGACGCACCTTAACGCTTTAATGTCTAGGTATTGGGACCGGCCCATGGATTTCGCCGACGCCACGCTCGTCTATCTGGCAAAGCGCGAATCTCTTTCCCTAATTCTCACCGTCGATCAAGCAGATTTTGCAAGCTACCGGATCGAAGGGAAGCGGCAGTTTCGTGTGGCTCCGCGCAAGTGACCCGCTAGCCCGTTTTCCGAGCAACTAACCTTTATAATAGAAAGATTCACTACCAACTTTTGATCCGTCTGTAGTGCCAGGGGAAGATGTCGAACGATAGCATTGTGGTTCGCGGGGCCCGGGTTCACAACCTCAAGAACATTGATTTTGAAATCGAACACAACACTCTGACCGTGGTCACCGGTGTCTCCGGTTCGGGGAAGTCGTCGCTCGCCTTCGATACGATCTATGCCGAGGGGCAGCGCCGCTATGTCGAATCGCTCTCGGCCTACGCGCGCCAATTTCTCGAGCGTATCGAAAAGCCGGACGTGGATGTGATCGACGGCATCGCTCCCGCCGTCGCGATCAAGCAGAAGAACTCCACCCGCAATCCTCGCTCCACCGTGGCCACTGCTACCGAGATTTTCGATTATCTGCGGCTGCTTTTTGCCCGCGTGGGACGGACGTACTGCCTGCTCTGCGGGCAGGAAGTTAAGAAAGATACGGTCGATGAAGTCATTGAACGCCTGCTGACTCTCGGCGAGGGCACTCGGCTCAACGTTTTTTTCCCGATCCAGACGCACTTGGCGGCCGAGGACGAAAAGACCACCAAGAAGCCTCGGGGCAAAAACAAATCAGCCGAAGCTGCTCGCCTCGACGATGCCATGAAAGCGCGTCTGTTTGAGCTGCGCAAGCGCGGCTTTAACCGGCTGTTTCAAAATGGCCAGATCTTTGAGTTCTCTTCTCCCGAGTCACTGCTCGACGTTGACTTCGCCGAACCGGTGTTCGGGCTGGTGGACCGCCTGGTCGTCTCCGCTGACCAGCGTTCGCGCATGGTCGATGCCATCGAAATTGGATACCGCGAGGCGGGCGAAGTAATTTTTGAAACGGCTCCGCGCGATGGAACTGACGCCGCAGTGCAGCGCCTGCGCTTCTCCCACCGCTTCGAATGCAAAAACGACGGCAGCCGCTACGAAGAGCCCGAACCGCGCCTGTTTTCGTTCAACAACCCCTATGGTGCGTGTCCGCGCTGCCAGGGCTTCGGCAATACCATTGATTTCGACTTAGACCTGGTTATTCCCGACAAAAGCAAGACGCTGAACGAAGGCGCGATCGAGCCCTGGACCAAGCCGAAGTACCGAACGCTCTTCACCGAACTCAAGCGCTTCGCCCGCCAGGTCGAGATTCCGCTCGACATCCCCTGGTACGATCTCGACCCCGAGCAGCAGCGGCTGATTGTCGAAGGCGGCCGCGGGTATGCCGGTGTGCGTGGTTTTTTCCTGCATCTCGAGCGCAAGAAATACAAGCTCCACGTCCGCGTATTTCTCTCCCGTTATCGCGGATACTCGCTCTGCTCCGCTTGTGGAGGCACTCGCCTACGCGCTGAAGCCCGCCAGGTAAGAATCGACGGAAAAAATATCTGCGAAGTCTGCAGCATGACGGTCGAAGAGGCTGCCCGCTTCTTCGCTCAACTCAAGCTTTCGACCGAACAAGCCGCAATTGCCGAAAAATTACTTATCGAACTGCAAGAGCGCCTGCGTTTCCTCAACGACGTCGGCCTTGAATACCTCACGCTCGATCGTCTCTCTTCGACTCTATCCGGCGGCGAAGCCCAGCGCATTCAGCTCGCCACGTCACTCGGCTCGCGCCTGGTCGGCACTCTCTACGTGCTCGACGAGCCCTCCATCGGACTGCACAGCCGCGATACCCACCGGCTGATTAAAATCCTCCATGACCTGCGCGACCTCGGCAATACGATCCTCGTGGTCGAGCACGATCCCGACATCATGCGCGCCGCCGACCGCATTCTCGATCTCGGCCCGGGCGCGGGAGAAAATGGCGGAAAAGTAGTCGCCGCCGGCACCTACAACGAAATTTTGAAGATGCCTCACTCTCTCACCGGACGTTACCTCGCCGATGAACTTCATATCCAGCTTCCGGCGAAGCGCCGCCAGCCGAATTCTCACAAACTCGTCATCACCGGCGCCCGCGCCCACAATCTTAAACACATCGATCTCGAAATTCCTCTCAACCTGCTGGTCGCGATCACGGGCGTCTCCGGCTCGGGGAAATCTTCGCTGCTCCATGACGTTCTTTATCAGGCGTTGGCGGGGGCCAAACGCCAGATCACCGGCGGCCTGGCGCCGAAGCTCTGGGATGAGATCGAAGGCGACGAGTATTTGGACGAAGTGATCCTCGTCGATCAATCGCCGATCGGACGGACTCCGCGGTCGAATCCGGTCACATACATTAAGGCTTTCGATATCATCCGCGAACTTTTCGCCTCGCTGCCGGAGGCGCAAAAGCGCGGCTTCCCTGCCGGACATTTTTCTTTCAACGTGCCCGGCGGACGCTGCGAAACCTGCCAGGGCGATGGCACGGTTACGGTCGAAATGCAGTTTCTCGCCGATGTGGAGTTAGTCTGCGACGAGTGCAAGGGCACGCGCTACAAACCGCAGGTGCTGGAAATTCGCTACAAAAGCAAAAACATCCACGACGTGCTGAACCTGACCATTCGCGAAGCGCTGAAATTCTTTGCCGAGGTTCCCCGCCTGACGGAAAAACTGCGCGTGCTCGACGAAGTCGGCCTGGGCTACCTGCGCCTTGGCCAATCCGCCACGACCCTTTCCGGAGGCGAAGCGCAGCGCATGAAGCTGGCCGCGCATCTTCAGCCCGGGACCCGCCCAGTTGTTCACCACTCGGAGGGAGGCGATGGGCCCCGGCGCAAACGCCGCGTGCTGTACATCTTCGATGAGCCGACGACCGGCCTTCATTTCGACGATGTCAGCAAGCTCCTTTCCGCTTTCCGGCGTCTAATCGATGCAGGGGGATCCATCATCGTCATCGAACACAATCTTGAGGTAATCAAGACGGCGGATTGGGTGATTGATCTCGGTCCTGAGGGCGGCGATCGCGGCGGCCACCTGGTCGGCTCCGGCCCGCCTGAAGTCATCGCCGAGTTGCCGAATTCTTACACCGGCCAATACCTGAAACATGTTCTAAACGGAAATGGCATGCGCCATGTTGAACCCTGACATCGGCCGAACCGTAGCGCCGCCGTCTCGGCGGCTGTCCCGAGGCGTCTCGCCCTCGGCGCGGCGGGCGGGGACGCCCGCCGGACAGCCGGCAAAGCCTGCCCTGAGCTTGTCGAAGGGATGCCGGCGCTACAAAAACCGCGCGCTCGTCAATGCGATTCTGCTCATCGTTCTGTCGACTTGGGCTTTTGCGCAATCGCGTCCTACCATCCGCCATCACCGGGAAATTGTCGACGACACCCCGCCGGAAATCGCGCAGGCCGAAGATGCCATTCAGAAGAACAATTTCACGGGCGCCGAACCGCTCCTGAAAAAGGCCCTCGACAAAGAGCCCAACAATTACCAGGCCTGGTTCGATCTTGGATTCGTACTCAACCGGCTTGACCGCCCCGACGAATCCATCGCCGCTTACCGCAAGTCGGTCGCAGCCAAGCCCGAGGTGTTTGAATCCAATCTCAATCTCGGCTTGATGCTGGCGCGCGCCAACAATCCCGAGGCCGAGGCCTTTCTGCGTGCGGCCACAACTTTGAAACCTACCGACCATGGGGAAGAAGGACAGGCCCGCGCCTGGCTCTCTCTCGCTCACTTGATCGAAACAAAGACGCCCGACGACGCGCTACAGGCCTACCGCAAAGCTTCGGAACTTATGCCCAAAGATCCGGAGCCTCATCTCTCCGCCGGTCTTTTCTATGAAAGACAAAAGAAGTTCTCCGACGCAGAAGCCGAATACAAACAAGCACTGACCCTCGATCCGCACTCAACCGAGGCCGCAATCGGCTTGACCAACATTTATATGAAGTCGAACCGCCTGGCTGAAGCGGAGCCTGTGCTGCGAGGGCTGGCCGCCGAGCGCTCCGGTGACGCCGCAATCCATCTGCAGCTCGGCCGCGTACTCGAAGCGGAAGGCAAAAAGGACGACGCGATCGCCGAACTTGAAACCGCCGTACAACTCGCACCGTCCGGCTCTGCCGCACAACGTGAGATTGCGGATCTTTACGCGGCCGCCGGAAAAAACGATCTCGCCGAGAAGGCCTATCGCGCGCTGTCCGCCGCCCAGCCCAAAGATCCCGAACTCCATCGCGGGCTGGGCCAAGCGCTTTTGCGGCAAAAGAAATTCCCGGAGGCGCAGCAGGAGTTTCTGACCGCGCTCCGCCTGAAGCGCGACTGGCCGGATATCTACATCGATCTGGCCTTCGCCGCCAACGAGAATAAGAATTACGAACTCACGGTTCGAGCGCTCAACGGACGAACCGCGCTGAACGCGGAGTTGCCTCCCATGTGTTTTTTTCTTCGCGCCTCCGCTTACGACCACTTGCGCGACTACAAACAGGCAGCCGTCGATTATCATCATTTTCTGGAGGTTGCCGGAGGGAAATTTCCCGACCAGGAGTGGCAGGCCACCCACCGCCTGATCGCGATTGAACCGAAGAAGCGTTAGACTCCCATGCGCCGCTTGACCTTATTTCTGCTTCTGATCGTCATCGCCTTGGCGCCCACTTACTCCCGGGCGAAAGACGAATCATTGGACGAAATGAAGATGCGTTTCCAAAACGGTCGCGTGGACGACCGCCCGCAACTCGGCATTCGCATCGCTTTTGCTCAACTGCACAATGCCGACATTTTCTACCGCGACGGCAAAGTCGAGGAAGCTACTGCGGCCATCGGCGACATCGTGAGCTATTCCGAGAAGGCGACCGACGCCGCCACCCAAACCAAGAAGCGCCTCAAGAATGTTGAGATCGATGTCCGAAAAATTGCGGACAAACTTCGCGACATCAAGCGCACGCTGGCCTTCGAAGATCAGCCACCGGTCGAACAAGCTGTACGCCGGCTGGAAGAACTCCGCACTGCCTTACTCAAAGAAATGTTTGGCGACGACAAGAAGAAAGTGAAGAAATGAAGTCAGGAATCCGCAGCCACTGGCGCCTGAGTTTCGCGCTTCTGCTGTGTATCGAGCTTTGCCTTACGCCGGCCTCGCCCGTTTTGGCCCAGCGCCGCCACGACCCACTGAATCCGGTGGAGATCGACCAGCTCCGCGACGCCATGGTCGAGCCCGAGCAGCGCTTAAAGCTTTACG
>OBLW0100004396.1_pt1 | contig 10735 bp, 10 predicted proteins | sample 1520161 | NCBI WGS metagenome assembly OBLW01 (sample SAMEA3539309, study PRJEB22396) | soil metagenome | biome: tundra; feature: field; material: soil | place: USA | collected 2010-05 | depth 0.15 m
GCCAGAACAACCAACCCCGAAAACCGTGAAACCCCTGGTCAACAGGGGTTTCACGTGTCACACAGCACGTAACTTCGGGCTAGATCCGTGAGCACAGCAACTGGCTCTGACTGAGCCCGATAACGGGGCTTACGCCCCGGCTGCGGTGACGATGGCGTCGGTGAGGAAGCCCGCGAAGAGCCCCAGGAGTAGCCCGTAGGCAAGCAGGTCTGAGCGTCGCGTCTTCTGTGCGACGGCGACGAGCCTGACCACGACATACAGGATCGATCCGGCGGCCAGGGTCAGGAACACCACACTGACCGCTTCACTGGTGAACTGATGGCCCACCAGGGTTCCGAGGAAGGTGGGACCACCCCCGATGGCGCCCATGGCCAGCAGAAAGCCCCAGCTCGGCAGACGCCGGTTGCCCTCAGTGTCGACATCGCTGGTGAGAGGGGCAACGATGCCGAAGCCCTCGGTGGCGTTGTGCAGACCGAATCCAATGACCAGCGGCAGGGCTAGGGCGAGCTCTCCGCTGGCGGCCGACTGGCCGATAGCCAGGCCCTCGGCGAAGTTGTGCAGGCCGATACCCACGGCAATGAGCAGGGATAGCCTGCGAGCAGCAGACCAGGTGACCAGTCTGCTCTGGCGCCGAGCCTTGACCTCGGTGACGCCCATTGCCCCGGGGCCGCCATCACCCGGGCCGGCCACGGGTTTCTGGATCCGGATGAGCTGTCGGGCCATCCAGCTCTGGTAGTACACCAGCGACAACAAGCCGACTGCCAGGCCTGCAGCGAAGAGCACGCCGTAGCCCGCAGCCGATCCAAGCCCACCCCTGCCTTGATGGGCAGAGCTCAGAGCCGTCGCGATGGGGACCCACGCTGCGGAGAGCACGTCCCAGAAGAGAAACAGCAGCACGCCGACAGCAGTCGCGTTCAGCAGGGCGCTCAGCGTCGGTGTGGAGGTGCGCAACCGACCGATCGGCAACCCCAACAAGATGGTCACTCCCGCAATGAAGCCGAGCAACATGGTGGACATCAAGTTCACAGGTCCACCTTACTTCGCAGGCCCGGTACCCCAAGATGCTCAGACCTGCGTAGTCACCGTGCTGCTCGGATTCAGGGGCGCACGTGTCAGTGGACGTTGAGCTCTTCCCTCTCCGTGTCCTTGCCGCCCACCAGAAGGACTGCGCCGTCAGCGCTGTCCTTCATGTGCCGGGGAGCCATCGCATGCGCCATGTGATACCCGCCAACGGCCACGATCGTGGCCGTTGGCGATGCCGCTGAGGCTGAAGGTCTTGCTGAAAACCAGGCTCGTGTGTCCTATGCCGATGACGATGCAGCAGCACCGGGACAAGGTTGATCGGGTTGGCGAAGTCGACGTCGTTCTCTTTCCAGATCTTCGCGCCGAGTATGGCGATCATGGCGTAGAGGATCACTGTGATTGCGCCCAGGACGCCACCTGGGGTCGCTGCCACGACCGCCCCGAACTTGGGTGAGAGCCCGAAGACGCTGGCGACGGCGGCGGCGAAGCACGCCGCGGTGGAGTAGACGCGAGCCGCGGCCATCACCGCGATGTTCTGCGCGTAGGCCGTGGTCGGCGAGCCGCCCACGGCGCTGGCCAGAACGCTCGCGTCTTCTGACGTGGCTGCCCCGTGCGGGCGACATGGTGGAGTCTCGTTGCCTGCTGGTGAGATGGAGCCTTTGCGTGGGCAGTGCCGGGGAATGAGTTGACGGACTCGGGCGTTGCAGGGATGGTTGAAAGAGCAACGAGATAGGGAGTTTGACGTGCCTGCCATCACCGTTCCTGACCTGACCGTCCTGCCCCGCCTGCCCGCGCTGTCACCCGATGTCACAGCACGCCCGGTGCGGTCGGTCACCAGCGCACCGTCGGCCTTGGAAGGCCTGGGGTTCCCCGTCAAGCGAGCGTTCGCGGGCATCGACCTGGCACTGCTCGACCCTTTCATCCACCTGGACGAGATGGGCGAGGTCGAGTATGCGCCCGGCGAGCCCAAGGGAACGTCCTGGCACCCGCACCGCGGGTTCGAGACGGTCACCTACATCATCGACGGCATCTTTGACCACCAGGACTCTTTCGGCGGTGGCGGCACGATCACCAACGGTGACACCCAGTGGATGACGGCGGGTTCGGGGATTCTCCACATCGAGGAGCCTCCGGAGAAGCTGGTCGTCGCAGGTGGCACGTTCCATGGTTTCCAGCTCTGGGTCAACCTGCCCAAGAGCGACAAGTTGATCGTTCCGCGCTACCAGGACCTCCGCTCCGGTGAGGTGGCCCTGGTCAGCTCGCGGGACGGCGGTTCGCTGGTGCGCGTGATTGCCGGCGATGTGGCCGGCCACCCGGGCCCCGGCGCGACGCACACCCCGATGGCCATGGTCCACGCGACCGTTGCGCCCGGCGCCCAGCTCGAGCTGCGGTGGCGCCCTGACTTCAATGCGCTGGTCTATGTCATGAGCGGCGACGGTTTCGTCGGCCCGGCCCAGTCGCCGATCGGCACCGGCCAGCTGGCGGTGCTGGGTGCCGGCGATTCCCTAACACTGTCGGCTGCCACGGCGCAGCAGGCGCGCTACAGCACGGGGGTGGAGGCGCTCATCCTGGGCGGAGCACCGATCCGTGAGCCCATTGCGTGGGCAGGGCCGTTCGTGATGAACACCCGTGCAGAGCTGATGGTGGCCTTCGAGGACTACAACGCGGGGCGCCTTGGCCACCCGGTTCCCCACGGTGAAGTCGGCGGAAGCCTCTGAGGGGTCCTACGCCTTGACCTGTTCGGATGCCGGCTGCTGAGCTCCTGGATGCCGAGCTACCGGGTGCCACTCGTGCAGGTGTGACTCCCACCGTTGTTCTATGCGACCGAAACGCCAGATGGCCAACGCAACTGCCCAGGTGGTCACAAACAGGCCGACGATCCAGTAGCCCACGCCGTTGAGGTCGACCGAGCCGATCGAGGCCAGGACCCCGGTCGTGATGTCGAGCTTCTGGGTGAGGATCGAGATGAGCTCGACGCCGCCAATCAGCAATGCGACTGCCACCGACAGCGCCGTGATGGTGATGTTGTAGTAGATCTTGCGGATTGGCTTGGAGAATGCCCAGCCATAGGCGAAGTTCATGAAAGAGCCATCGATGGTGTCCAGCAGAGACATGCCTGCCGCAAACAGGATCGGTAGCGTCAGGATTGCCCACCACGGCAGGTTCGCGGCAGCCGCACCGCCGGCGACCACCAGCAGCCCGACCTCGGTGACGGTGTCAAAGCCGAGGCCGAACAGCAGACCCACGGGGTACATGTGCCACGGCTTGGTGACCGTCTTGGTGACCCGGCTCAGGATCCGGTTGAGTAATCCGCGTTTGTCCAGCTGCTGCTCGAACGCGGACTCGTCGAAGTGGCCGGTGCGCATCCCCCCGAACACCTTGAGGATGCCGATCAGTGCGGCCAGGTTGACCAGGCCTATGAGGATCAGGAAGATACCGGAGACGGCGGTACCCCACACGCTCGTCGCGCGTTGGAGGGCCGACTGATTGTCGCCCAGCTGGGCGGCCAGGGCGCGGACGCCGAACGCGAGGAGGGCCACCATGAAGAAGACGACGGAACTGTGTCCGAGGCTGAACCAGAACCCGACGCTGAGCGGCCGTTTCTCCTGACCCATCAGCTTGCGGGTGGTGTTGTCGATCGCTGCGATGTGGTCGGCGTCGAACGCGTGGCGCATGCCGAGCGTGTATGCCGTGATACCCAGTCCCACCCCCATGAGCTGTCCGCCAACCGCGTAGCGGTGTGGTGCCACCAGGCCGATCAGCACACCCCAGCCGACGACGTGCAGCACCAGGATGAATGCCCCCATACCCCATAGGCTGCGTTGTTCGTCGCCGGAGAATGCGGCTCGAGCCCCCGAGGTCATGTGCCCACGTTAGGCAGCGACCGCCTTTGCTGCAAGTCATTCGCAATAAGGATTGGCCAGCGGAGTTGGCCGTGGGCCAATGGCCTCGCGTCGCCTAGGCAGTCGGGGTGGCAAGGCGATGATCCTGATCGTTGCCGGGTCGCAAACCTGCCTCGGGGCGTCCAGGCTCCGCGATGACGCTCCACACACACCATGACCGTGGACTCGCCGGAGGGTGCTTCGAGACGCCTGTGTAGATTCCCCCTTGACAGGCATGTGAACCTCACACGACAGGAGTTGCTGTGCGCATTGGTGTGCCCAAAGAGACGCGGCCAGGCGAGACTCGGGTTGCGGCCACGCCCAAGACCGTCAAACAGCTGATTGCTCTCGGCTATGACGTCTGTGTGCAGTCAGGTGCCGGCGGGCTGGCCAGCTTCGTTGACAGTGCGTACGAAGAGGCCGGCGCCTCCATCGACCCCACCGGTGAGGTGGTCTGGGGCAGCGACATCGTCGTCAAGATCAACCCCCCCTCCGACACCGAGATCGCGCAGCTGAGACCGGGCGCGATGCTCGCCAGCCTGCTCGCTCCTGCGCTGGCCCCCGAGCTGCTCGAGAAGCTCAGCGCCCAGGGCGTCACCGCGCTCGCCATGGACGCGGTTCCGCGCATCTCGCGGTCACAGTCCCTGGACGTTCTCAGCTCGATGGCCAATATCGCCGGCTACCGCGCCGTGATCGAGGCCGCTCACGAGTTCGGCAGCCTGTTCACCGGCCAGATCACGGCCGCGGGCAAGGTCCCGCCGGCCAAGGTCCTGGTTGTGGGAGCCGGGGTGGCCGGACTGGCGGCCATCGGCACCGCGCACAGCCTCGGCGCCATCGTGCGCGCCTTCGACGCCCGACCCGAGGTCGGGGAGCAGGTTGAGTCGATGGGCGGTGACTTCCTGAAGATCGACGTGGAGCAGGCGGCGCCGAGCGCCGACGGCTACGCCAAGGAGACCTCGGAGGACTTCAACCGTCTTGCCGAGCAGTTGTATGCCGCGCAGGCGGCCGAGGTGGACATCATCATCACCACTGCGCTGATCCCGGGCAGGCCCGCGCCGCGCCTGATCAGCGCCGCGATGGTGGCGACGATGAAGCCGGGCAGCGTCATCGTCGACATGGCAGCGGCCAACGGCGGCAACTGTGAGCTCTCCCGGCCCGACGAGCTCGTCCTGAGCGACAACGGCGTGCGGATCATCGGCTACACCGACCTTCCGGGGCGGCTGCCCACCCAGTCCTCCCAGCTCTTCGGCACGAACATCGTCAACCTGATCAAGCTGCTCACCCCGGGCAAGGACGGCCAGGTCGTTCTCGACTTCGACGATGTCGTGCAGCGCGGGATGACGGTTGTCCGCGACGGTGAGAAGATGTGGCCTCCGCCGCCGGTGCAGGTGTCGGCTCAGCCCGCCGCCACGGCCGCTCCGGTCCCGGTGAAGCCCGAGCCCAAGCCGAAGGACCCGCGCCGGAGGTACGCCTTCATGGCGCTCGCCGCGGTGCTGTTCCTCGGCCTGGCGAAAGTGTCGCCCTCCGCGTTCCTCGGCCACTTCACGGTGTTCGCGCTCGCCTGCGTCGTCGGCTACTACGTCATCTTCAACGTCACCCATGCCCTGCACACCCCGCTCATGTCAGAGACCAACGCCATCTCCGGAATCATCCTGGTCGGTGCCCTCAGCCAGATCGGCCACGGTGGCGTTGTCACGGTCGTGTCCTTCATCGCCCTGGCGATCGCCAGCATCAACGTCTTCGGTGGTTTCACCGTGACTCAGCGCATGCTCACGATGTTCCGGAAGGGCTGAGTCGAGATGACCACCATCGTCCAGGCGGCATACATCGTCTCCGCCTTGCTGTTCATCATGGCCCTGGCCGGTCTTTCTAAGCACGAGACCGCCAAGACCGGCAACGCCTACGGTGTCACCGGCATGACCATTGCCATCGTTGCAACCGTTGGGCTCGCGCTCAACTCCCCGGCCATCGGCGTCCCGGTCACAGTCGCGCTGATCGTGGTCGCGATGTCGATCGGCGCGGCCATTGGCCTGTGGCGGGCTAAGAGCGTCGAGATGACTCAGATGCCCGAGCTGATCGCGATCCTGCACAGCCTCGTTGGCGCCGCAGCCGTGCTCGTCGGCTACAACTCCTTCCTGACCGATAAAGGGCTTGTGGGCGCCCTCGCCAACATCCACGCGGTCGAGGTGTTCCTCGGTGTGTTCATCGGCGCCGTGACCATGACCGGCTCGGTCGTCGCGTTCCTCAAGTTGAGCACCCGCATCTCGTCCAAACCGCTCACCCTCCCACAGCGGCACAAGATGAACCTCGCGGCCCTGCTGGTTTCTGCCGGGATGATGGTCTGGTTCGTGAGCTCAGGCAGCGTCGTGCCGCTGCTGATCATGACGGTGATCGCTCTCGCACTGGGCTGGCACCTGGTCGCATCCATAGGCGGCGGCGACATGCCTGTCGTCATCTCGATGCTCAACTCGTACTCCGGGTGGGCCGCAGCCGCAGCCGGCTTCATGCTCAACAACGACTTGCTGATCGTCGTCGGCGCCCTCGTCGGGTCTTCGGGTGCGATCCTGAGCTACATCATGTGTCGTGCCATGGGCCGCTCGTTCATCAGTGTCATCGCCGGCGGATTCGGTGGGGCCCCGGTGTCCACCGAGGAGAAGGACTACGGCGACTTCCGCGAGACCAATGCCACCGAGGTCGCCGAGCTGCTCAAGAACTCTTCGTCGGTCGTGATCACTCCTGGCTACGGCATGGCCGTCGCGCAGGCGCAGTACCCCGTGGCCGACCTGACCGCACGGTTGCGCAAGCTCGGTGTGACAGTCCGGTTCGGCATCCACCCCGTCGCCGGCCGTCTGCCGGGCCACATGAACGTCCTGCTCGCCGAGGCCAAGGTGCCCTACGACATCGTCCTGGAGATGGACGAGATCAACGACGACCTGGCCAACACCGACGTCGTGCTCGTCATCGGCGCCAACGACACCGTTAACCCGAGCGCCGAAGATGATCCGGGCAGCCCGATTGCCGGGATGCCGGTGATTCAGGTGTGGCACGCCAAGGAGGTCATCATCTTCAAGCGGTCCATGGCCACCGGGTATGCCGGTGTGCAGAACCCCCTGTTCTTCAAGCAGAACAGCGCAATGCTATTCGGCGACGCCAAGGAGCGAGTTGAGGACATCCTCAAGGCTCTCTAGTGTCCTGGCTGGGCAGCGCGCTCGCGGTCCTGGAGGTCGCAGGCCTGCAGGAATAACCAACTCCGACTCCGGGGCAGATGCCCTGGAGTCGGAGTTGGTCATTTGGCCCCTCGTGGGCAGGAACCTCAGCGGCCCTTGTCTTGGTCCTTGTCTTGGTCCTGGTGCTTGCGGTGGTCCTCGTTGGGGTCGTTGGATGTGGTACGCCAGTCGCCCCCCTCGTCGGTGCTGGAGCGCCGGTAGGGAATCGGCCCGGTGTCGGCTTCGCGCAAGGAGTCGTCGCGCGGGGAGGATTCGCTGAGGTCCCCGCTGAGGTGCCAAGGGTCCCGGTTGTGATGCCTGGATACGCCGTAGTGGATCTGTATGCCTGGCGGGTCGTCGCCCTGGACGGGCTCGCCTCGCGCTTTGATGGGGCCGGCGCTTCCAGTGGTAGTGGTCACCAGACCGGGGGCGTGTGGAGGTGGGCGGCTGCCTTCGAGGCGGTGGTCGTGCTCGTCCTCATCCATCCCGAACATGCGGTCTTGGAGTTCGAAGATCGCGGCACAGATGGTGGTGTAAGTGGCGTGGGGGTGTTCCACGAACCTGACCTTGTGCAGCGTCTGGTTGAGGCCCGTGCTCTCCCTCTTCAGCTCGCCATAGCCGAGCAGTTGCCCAATCGAGGAACGCGTGTACGTCAAGTCGGGGACCCGGCTCAACGAGAACATGGCCACACCTTGATGGAGTAAACCGTAGTTCACCATCACTCGCTTGTCGGTGGCAACAAGCCAGTTCCGTCGCCACATCAAGTACCTCCACAAGGCCCAACCACCGATCACGACGAACCACGCCAGAAGCAGGAGTGGGTTGAGGCCGTCGAGGCTGGCGGGAAGCCAGAGGGCGAGTACGACAAGCACGACGAGCCCGGCAACGCCGAAGACGAACGGCTTCCAAAATGAGGCCCAGTGCTGGCGCTGCGCGACGATCACGTGCTCGTCGGCGAGCAGGTACCGATGAAGCTTGCTGCGACGGAACCGTTCGTCGAGGTCGGGCCGTGCCATGACGACGGCCTAGTTGTGGGTCAGGATGGCGTTGAAGAAGGCTGCGACGTTCTTGGTGGCCTCCACGATGAGGTTCCAGGCGCCCTGGAACATGTTCGCAGCCTGGCCCGGTGACACGATGATCGCATAGACAATGAAGGCAGCCACAGTCCAGAGCACGATCTTCTTGACCATCTTCATGGTGTCTCCCGGGTACGGCGTCCTGCGATGGTCACAACCCTGTTCAATAATGCCAAAGCAGCGGCCCATTGTGGGGAAGGCACGCCGGGGGACTGTTCGCTCACACGATCCCGTACAGACGGTCTCCGGCATCGCCAAGACCCGGCACGATGTACCCGCGGTCGTTGAGCTTCTCGTCGATGGCGCCGGTAACCAGACTGATCGGGACGTCCAGGTCGGCCATGTCAGCCTCAAGCCTCGCGATGCCCTCAGGGGCCGAAAGCAGGGTGATCGCAGTGATATCGTCCGCGCCCAGGTCGACGAGGTAGCGGATGGCTGCGGAAAGGGTGCCGCCCGTGGCAAGCATCGGGTCGAGCACATAGCACTGGCGCCCAGAGAGGTCTTCGGGCAACCGGTTCGCATACGTCGTGGCCTCCAGTGTGATCTCGTTGCGCACCATCCCGAGGAAGCCGACCTCGGCGGTCGACAGCAACCGCACCATGCCGTCCAGCATGCCCAGGCCCGCGCGCAGGATCGGCACGACCAACGGTTTAGGACTTGCCAGCTTGATGCCGCTGGTGGGGGCGACGGGAGTCTCGATGTCGACCGGCTCCACCCGTACCTCGCGGGTTGCCTCGTAGGCCAGCAGCGTCACCAGCTCATCGGCCAATCGGCGGAAGGTGGGCGTGTCGGTGTTCTTGTCCCGCAGCGCCGTGAGCTTGTGGGCGATGAGGGGATGGTCGGCAATGTGAACGCGCATGAGTGAAACTTATCGTGTGATCGGATCTTCAGAATCCGCCCGCCCCGCGGCCAGCCAGCGGTATGCCGTGTGGATGGGCCAAGCCCTCGAGGTCGCCTCCGGGGCGCTCGCGGCGGGCGACGTGCCGGTCGGTGCCATCGTATTCTCCCCGGAGGGGGAGGTGCTCGGTGCGGGGCACAACCAGCGTGAAGCTGAGGGCGACCCGACAGCCCACGCCGAGATGGTTGCCTTGCGGGCTGCCGCATCGACGGGCGGAAGTTGGAGACTTCAGGACTGCACGCTCGTGGTCACCCTCGAGCCCTGCGTGATGTGTGCAGGTGCGCTGATGCTGGCCCGGATCGGGCGTCTGGTGCTGGGGGCGTGGGACCCCAAGGCCGGCGCCTGCGGGTCGGTGTGGGACATGGTGCGCGACCGGCGGGCCACACATCGGGTCGAGGTGATCGGTGGGATTCGTGAGCAGGAGTGCGCGCAGATCTTGCTCGATTTCTTTGCTGGGCACCGGCTCTAGTAACCTCGCTCCCGGTGGCGTGTCCGAGCGGCCAAAGGAGCACGCCTCGAAAGCGTGTAGAGGGGTAACTCTCTCGTGGGTTCAAATCCCACCGCCACCGCTCTGACCTGCGACGATGCCCGTTTCCCGATCCATTGGGGGGCGGGCATCTTTGGGCTCTAGTCTCAGTTCTCGTCTCAGTTCCGTCCCCGGACGGCGCCTCCGGTCGTCCATCACCGTTCGCCGTCGTCCGCTGACGTCCAGAACAGCGGCGAGACCGGCGAGGAGCACGCTTGCCGATCTGTGCTCCATCACGTGCGTGACCGTGCGGGCGCCGTACGTGCAGGTGCGGGCCGCACAAGCACTAGGCTGGTGCGCTGAGCCGGTGTTGGCTTGTCGAGACGCTGGATCTGACCGGCGCCTCAGCGGCGGAAGTGGCTGGCTGCGACCTGGGAACAGGTCTGCCGCAGAGTCCCAATCCTGCCGTCTCAGTCCCGCCCACAATCACTGTCATGTCGACCGCGGATGACCAACGCGAGCAGCGTCAATTCGCCCTGACGCGAGACCGCGTCTCTGGGCTCAGAAGCGGAACCCTCCACCTCGGCATCGCCGTCGCCACCCTTGAGGCCCTCCTCGGCGCGACAACGCAGAAGCAGGAAAGGACCGTTTCATCGATGCCTGGAGCGTCCTGGAGATCGCCTACGCGGTGGAAGAGGACCGACTGCAACCCATCCCGACCGCACTCACCGACCCCAACATCGCCGGCGCCCTCAGCGACCTCGACGCGCTCATCGACGCAGTGGCTGAGCCGAAGAGCTGACATGCCGCTGGTCACCACCCCTTCTGGGCACCGCTCTCGGGGAGAGCCGACCGCTGACTCGCCGTGCGGGAGCGCGCTACTAAGGGGACTTCGACTGACCCGGAAGGTGGTGATGCCCCAGTGGGGGTGCGGGGTCGGCCGACCGGTGGCGAGACATGCGCAACTGGGACGGAGCCTTCGGGTGGGCGCGACCGAGAGGCCGGCGCGGGATGCGATGCAGTCGGTGACGTCGACTCCGCGCCGGCTGGGTCGTCCGAGCAGCCGCCGCCAGGCCCACTCCTGAACGGCGTGCCGCAGCAGCGGCCGGCCGCCGGTGTGCCTTATGACGATCCTCGACCGGTCACGAGGCTTCGATGCTCGCGATAGTTGCATGCGCCCGCTC
>OBLW0100004398.1_pt1 | contig 10732 bp, 9 predicted proteins | sample 1520161 | NCBI WGS metagenome assembly OBLW01 (sample SAMEA3539309, study PRJEB22396) | soil metagenome | biome: tundra; feature: field; material: soil | place: USA | collected 2010-05 | depth 0.15 m
GTCTGCGCACCGTGCTCGAACTCGGCAGGCCACGAAAAACGATGGCCTGCCCCACGGCTAATCTGCTGTGCAGTTATTTCTTGGACACTGCACTAGGGTTTTGGGTTCTGGGTGCTGGGGGCCGGCCTTTATGAAGATTAAGTACTCCAAATACACCGAAGAAGATTTCGGCATCGGCGCCGAGGACCTGTTGCAGGCGCTTTCCGATTTCCTTTTGCAGAGCGGGTTCAATTCGCAGTACATGCCCTTCAGCGAATGGAACGAGCACACCCTGGAGGACCTCAAGAACGCCATTCAGCAAGCGCTCGAGCAGGGCGACCTTTTCGACAACGAGCACATGCGGGAGATGCTGGAGCGTCTCCAGAACCTCTCGCCGGAGCAGATGCAAAAGCTGCTCGACAATCTGGTGCAGAAGATGATCGACGAGGGGCAGATCACCGTCGAGCAGCAGGACGGCGAGCCCCAGGGCGCGGCGGGCGCGGGCAACGGCCCGGACAGCAAAGTGCGCTTCGAAGTGACGGATAAGTCGCTCGACTTTCTGGGATTTAAGACGCTGAAGGACCTGCTCGGATCGCTGGGCAAGTCCAGCTTCGGGCGGCACGACACGCGCGATCTGGCTACGGGCATCGAAGCGTCGGGTTCGTCGAAGCAATATGAATTCGGCGACACGCTCAATCTGGATATCAGCGAGACGTTGTTTTCGGCGATCCGGCGCGAGGGCGCCAAGGTGCCGCTGGAGTTGGAGTACGGAGACCTGCACGTGCACCAGTGCGAATACCAGAGTTCCTGCGCCACGGTGCTGATGCTGGATTGCAGCCACAGCATGATCCTGTACGGCGAGGACCGCTTCACGCCGGCCAAGAAGGTTGCCATGGCGCTGGCGCACCTGATCCGCACACAGTATCCGGGCGACAGCCTGCGCTGCGTGCTGTTCCACGATTCAGCCGAGGAATTGGCCATCAGCCAGCTCGCGCGCGTGCAGGTGGGACCCTATTACACCAACACGCGCGACGGCCTGATCCTGGCGCAGCGGCTGCTGGCGCAGGAGCGCAAGGACATGCGCCAGATCGTGATGATCACCGACGGCAAGCCAAGCTGCCTGACACTCGAAGACGGGCGGGTGTATAAGAACGCGTTCGGTCTGGACCCGCTGGTGATCAGCAAGACGTTGGAGGAAGTCAGTCGCTGCAAGAAGCAGGGCATACTGATTAACACGTTCATGCTGGCGAGCGACTACGGGTTAGTCAACTTCGTGCAGAAAGTCACCGAGATCTGCCGGGGGAAAGCTTATTTCACGACGCCTTATACGCTGGGGCAGTACTTATTGATGGATTACATGAATCGGAAGACGCGGACGATTCATTGATCGTCGCGTTGAAGATCAGGCTCATGCAGGTGACTCCCGCCTCCGCCTTTTGCAATTCGGAAACATCGATCGAGAGCACCCGCCAGCCGGCGCGATCCAGCGTACGCGCGGTTTCCGGGAAGGATGCCGGAACGATCGCGGTGTCGCCGACCGCCAGTACATCCGCCGCCGCCGGCTCGCCCGGCGCCACCTCGATCACACGAGCATTGGCGAACGGCGCGAGGTCCGCCCAGCCCCGATTCGCCAGGACGGTGTCCTGCCCCAGATAGGTGCAAGCCGACTTGAGGTGCAAACAGCCTCGCATTTCCACCGCCCGCACGGCATATCCGAATGGGGCCAGCTCGCGCGCCAACTGGGCAATGCCCGCATCGTTGCTGCGCGCCGAGCGGCCGACGAACAGCGTGGAGCCGATGCGCACTACGTCGCCACCCTCGAGCGTTCCCGGCGCGGCGATCCAGCGCAGGGGACGGAAGCGCGCGATGGCTTCGGCCAGGCTCGCCGATTCGCCGCGCCGCGACTCCGCGCCCATACGGGTCATGATGGCGACCTCATCCAGTACGATGGCCGGGTCCTCGACAAAGACCGCGTCCGGCTGGTCCGCGAGGGCTGGCAGCGGGACCACGGCGATTCCCAGCGATGCCAGGCAGGCTTCGTATTGGCCGTGTTGCGCGACGGCTTTGGCGATATCGATGGGCTGCCGTTGCACAAACGCCAGTTGGCAATCGTTCATGGACGGGCTGACTGCGCGGGTGATGGCGGTAAGCGGCATTGAACCTATCTTAGCGGCAATGCTGTTCACTTAATGATGTTTCGGTGGGGCAGGCGATCGTTTTATGTCGCCTGCCAACGCTCCCCGAAGGCGGCAGACCACAAAGTGCGATGGTCTGCCCCACCAAAGTGAACAGTATTGATCTTAGCGGCTAGTCTTTGCGGCGCGCACGAAACAGCGATCGCACCGGGAAACTGGCCATCAACAGCAGCAGGGCATAGAGGCTGTTGCGCCGGTCGCTGACCACGGCGCCCACCAGGAACGCGAGGCTGCCGGCGAGGGTCAGGAGCGTCAGCGCAGGGTAAGCGAAAACGCGGAACGGCCGCGCGGCGGCGGGCTGGGTGCGGCGCAGCACGATGAGGGAAACATAGGCCCAACAGTAGTTGGAGACATAGAAGAATCCGGCCAGGGCGATCAATCGATCGACGGTGCCGCTGAGCACCAGCCCGATCGCGACGAGCGTAGCGAGGGCCAGCGCGGGACGGGGTGTGCCGTTCTCCGCGACCACGGCGGTGCGCCGCCAGAGCAGCCCATCGCGGCTGAGGGCGAACAGGATGCGGGTGGAACTCATGAGCACGCTATTGAGCAGCGTCAGTAAGATGACCACGCCGACAACCGAGATGACGATCTCGCTGGCGCGTCCGAAGATCAGCCTGGCGGCGTCGGCGGCGGCAAATTTTGAAGCGGCCAGGCCCGCGGGTCCGAGGGCGCGCAGGAAGGCTGCGTTGAGGAGCAGATAAATACCCGCCACCAGTGCCAGTCCGCCAAACATGGCGCGCGGGAGCTCGCGGGTGGCGTGGCGGGTTTCTTCCGCGAAATAGATGGATTCGTACCAGCCATCGTAGGTCACCGCGATGGACTGAATGGCCAGCACCATCATCGCGAGAAAACTCCCGGCGGGCGGGGGTGAAACGGGTCCGGCGGCGGTTGGCGCACGCACCAGGAAGCAGGCCACCACCAGGCCCAGCAGAGCGAGGGCGGCGATGGCGGATGCGGCTTGCTGCACGCGCGCGCTGAGGCGAACGCCGAACCATTGCATGACGGCGAACGCCAGGATGGCGCCGGTGGCCAGTAAGACGGCGAATGGCGCGATCGCGGGAACCAGGCGCTGGAGAAACTCGACCGCGGCCATGGCCCCGTAAGAGGCAGGGGCAATGTTGGCCAGGAAATCGGACCAGCCGACGGCGAACCCGGCATAGTCGCCCATGGCTTGGCGGGCGTAAACATAAAAGCCGCCGGCACGCGGAATCATGGTGGCCAGTTCGGAGACGTTGGAAGCGCCGCAAGCCGAGTAAATCGCTCCGACGAACCACATCAGCATGATCAGCCAGGGCGCGCGAAGGTAGGAAGCCACCGGTCCGGGCTGGCGCAGAATGCCCACGCCGAGCGTGGCTCCGATGGTCACCGCGATGCCGAAGAAGAGTCCCAAAACGGGAAGCAGCGAGGTGCGTGCGGCTGGAGCGGCGGTGCCAGGGGACGCCATGGGATCGAACGACTGTAGCACATCTATGGATAGGCGCAAACGCGGGGAAAAGGCCGATTGACAATCGGCCTGCAGGTTGACAACCTGCCCCACAACAATCGTCGCAGTAGCACCCACCGCAAGTTATTGAAAATTGGAGGGCTGCCAGAAGCCGGCTGAAAGCCGGCTGCGGGCAAGATTGCCCGCCCTCCAACCTGGTTTGGTGGTGGAGCGCGCCTTTTGGCGGCAGGCCGGGTCCAGCCCGCTGGGGGTTCGCGGAGAGGTCTACGTGATGCTGTTTGGCCGCCGCGGCGTGCGCCTGCAACTGGACGGGGTGACGCCGGTTCCCGGCGACGGCCGGTGCTCTGTCTCGCTTCCGCTCCCGAATCCAGCCGGATGGCAGGTCGACTGTTTCGCGCCGTTCCATCGGCCATTCAGCCAGAACGAAACCGTGCAGGAGATGACCGCGGCGGGGGTTGCCCATTCGCCGGTTCGTCTGCTTTCGATCTGGGATTCGCCGCTTCCGGCCGATTTCGGTATGGACCCGACCCGCGCGCGTATATCCGCCGCTCCTTCTCGGGTGCCAATATACGGGGACGAATGTAGACGGTTGCCGGCAGGAACCTCGGGCGAGCTGCGCTCGCCGAGCCGGCTAAAAGCCGGCTGCGGGCATGATTGCCCGCCCTCCAGTTTCAAGCGGGTTTGCGGGCGAACAACAGGTTGGAGGGGATCTTTCCGTATCCATAGCCGATGCGGAAGGTGAGAGGCTTGGTCGTGGACGACAGATAGGCTTTTCGCAAATCGGCCTGCTGGAGCCAGCGAAAGCTGCCGTACGGCCGAAGGTAGGCGCCGTACAACTGCACCGTCCACGGCGCCGCGAAGAAACGGTACGGGATACCCGAATCGTCCTGCAGCACGGCAACGCTCCCCGAGAGCACCCGCTCCCGTATGATCGAAAACTCCTGTTTGTGGACCATGTAGGATGTCGCTTTGAGAAGCGTCGCGGACCCTTTCAGGCTGGCGAGGAACGCCAGGAAAGGCTGGTTCTCCCGCAGGCGCTGGTCCGAGAGGTTCACCGAGAAGTACAGCAGCTTGTGGACCGACTGGTCGTCGTCCCGGCGGAAATCGATCTCCAAACCTTTATTGCCGATCTTGCCGGGCGCCTTGTAGCCGGCGGGCCGCTCGATGACCTGTCCGGCATCGTCCAGCCGAACGTAGCGAAACCCCAGGATGGTGTGATGGGAGCGCACCAGAAGCTCGAGGATGGGCAGGAACAGCCCGTCGACGACTTGCCCGCGAAACTGACGATCCATCTGCCGGGTGACGAAGAAGCTGCGGCCCAATTCCGAGGCGACCGTTGCCCGGATGCGCGCCAGGTATTCATCGAGGTTCCGGCGCTCGATTTGGCGGGGCGGCGGCAAGGTGCCGGCGGGCTCCAGCCCGACCATTACGTAGACGGGGTTGTCGGGGAAGAACACGGTGACCATCAGCGCGTCCGGTCCGCTAAAAGGATAGAAAACCGGCGCTTTGGCGATGGGCGTGGGGCACAGTTCGCGCTTCTGGAAGGCGCTCATGGCAGGGAGGGAGTCTTCTTCAAACCTGCTCCAGGCTCGATCCAGCTCGCGGCGATGTTTGATCCACGCGGGTTGTTGTTCGAGTTCGCCGAACGGGCCTCCGGTACGGGCGGGCAGGCCGGCAAGAAATCGGCCCAGGTCGTCGGCATACCGATCGGGAGGAGCGGCCGCGGAGAAGCGGTCTTGGGAGACCTTCCCGGCTAGGGGCTTCGGTGCGTGGCTGCAGGAAATGGCGACCAGTCCAAGCGCGAGGGAGAACACGCGCATGCGGCTGCAATTCGGGATATACATGCCTGTTGATCTCATTATAAAACAGTGCCGGTGCGGACCGGTTAACCTTTGGACACTTGTGCCGTCGTCGTCGGCAGTGTTAATACAGCCGATGAGGAAGACGAAAGGAGTAGTGTGTGACGCTTTGTTGCAAGCTGTTGGCGCTGGCGGCCGGGCTGCCCTGTTTGGCGGCCGCCGCCGATCCCGAGATGATGAACCTGGTCATGCCGGACGCGAGCGTGGTGATGGAGATCAATATTGCCAAGATCATGGCTTCGCCCATCGGATTGGCCATGGGGGAAGCGATTCACCAGGGGATCGCGAAGCAACCGCAGGCAGATCTGGCGAAAGCCAAGCCGGAGTTCCAGGAGCAGATCGCTTTGATCGGCAACATCGACTGGAGCCGGGAGGTGCGGGATATCCTGGTCGCCGGCGGGAACACCAAATCGTCGCCCATGCTGATGATCGTGCGAAGCTCGCTCGACCCGGCGCGGATTCGAGCTTTGCAGGCATTCACCGGCGATATGGCCGATTACGAAGGCGTGCCCATCCTGGCATCGTCCAAGCCAGGCAACGGGGTCATTGCCTTCCTGGACAATGGCATCGTGGTGATCGGACAGATGAGCGACGTGAAGTCCGCCATTGGCCGCCGCAACCAACCCGCGGTTTTGCCGGCGGCCCTGACGGCGGAAGTGGCCAAGTACAGCGGCTATGACATATGGGCGGCCACGACGGGCGCCTTTCCGGCTCCGGCGCCATTGGCCGGACCCGCGGCGAAGTCCCCGGCAGCCGCGGAGGCGGTACAGTATCTGGCGAAGGTGGCAGGGTTCAATGGCGGGCTGCGCCTCAGCCCGGATTTCGATCTCTCCGCCGACATTGAAGCGCGCACGGAAAAAGCCGCCGCCGAAATGGCGGAAGAGCTGCGCTGGCTGACCAGTACGGTGAAGTCCCAGGCGAAGAACGCGGGCCAGGCGGGGAGCGGCCTGGAGGGTCTGAAATACCAGGTGAACGGCAAGCGGATTCTGCTGTCGCTGCATGTGCCGGAAGAGCAGATCCGCGCGGGATTGCGGCAGATGCGGACGATGCAGCCGGTCCAGACGGGCCAGAAGGCGGCCGCGAGGCAGACTCCGACGGCGGCGCCTTCAAGGGGATTGCCTCCACCGCCGGCCGGCACGATGCGCGTACAGTCTTCGGAGATGGGGACGGTGCTGATTCAGACGGGGAAGGATCAGTAAGAGGCCGCCTGAAGAGGCGGCTTAGCCGGCTGAAAGCCGGCTGCGGGCATGATTGCCGGCCCTCCAAGCGTAGTTCACCAAGCCGAGAGCGCCCGGTCGAGCGCGCGCAGTTGTTGCTCCATTTCCATGTAGACGGCTGGGGCCGGGTCGAAGTCGGCGCAGTTGCCCAGATCCTCCAGGCGCAAGGCAGTATGATGGGCCTGGCCGGCCGCCAGCGTGCCGAGGGTTCCCTTGAGGTGGTGGGAGGCCCGACGCAGCGCCTCGGAATCGCGGCGGCCGATGGCCTCCCGGATGGCCAGCAACTCCGCCGCGTAACTATCGCGGAACAGGTTGACCAACTCCTGAAACAGGTCCTTGTCGCCATCCACGATGGAGAGCGCTTCAGCAGCATCGAAAACCGGAGTCATACCGACCTTATCGTCCTTCATCAGCTTTTGCATCGACGGAATTCGATCGGTACTTTAGTCCCCTCCCGGCGGAACCTTCTCCGGCCGATTAGGAGTACAGCGGCCATCGCGCCGCCTGGGCACATGAAAGTTCTGGTGGCGGAGGACAACCCGGTAGTACAGAGTCTGCTACGCAGCCTGTTGACCAAGTGGGGCTATGAAGTGGTGTTGGTGCGCAGCGGCGCGGAGGCCTGGGATGTGCTGCAGCAGGACGCCGGCATGCGCCTGGCGATTCTGGACTGGATGATGCCCGGCCTGGATGGCATCGAAGTCTGCCGCCGGGTACGGGCGCAGCCAGGAAACCGCTACGTGTATGTGATTCTGCTGTCGGCGCGGGCCGAGCAGGAAGACATTGTGCAGGCGCTGGAGGCGGGGGCCGACGACTATATCACCAAGCCGTTTCACGCCGGCGAGTTGCGCGCGCGCATGCGCTCGGCGGTGCGGGTGGTGCAACTGGAGGAAACCCTGGCGCGCCAGGCGCACTACGATGCGCTGACCGGCTTGCCCAACCGCGTGTTGCTGGCCGACCGGCTGGAGCAAGCCCTGCGGCGCGCGCACCGGTACACGGAGATAGTGGGATTCTTTTACATCGATCTGGACCGCTTCAAGGTGGTCAACGACAGCCTGGGGCACGCGGCCGGCGACGCGCTGCTGGCGGCCCTGGCGGTGCGCCTGCAGACCTGCGTGCGGGAGTGCGACACGCTGGCGCGGGTGGGCGGCGACGAATTCGCGCTGGTGGCCACCGGCCTCGCCAATCCCGGCGAAGCGGCAACGATTTCGGCGCGCATCCTGAGTGCGCTGGAGGCGCCTTTTGAAATCGCGGGGCGGCCCCTGCGGGTGACCGCCAGCGTGGGGGCGACCGTCTATCCGCAGGATGGCGGGGACGGCAGCAGCCTGCAGCAGAACGCGGATGCGGCCATGTACGAGAGCAAGCGGCGGGCGCGCAACGGGTTCCAGTTGTTTCACGCGGGCATCGGGCACGCCTCGCGGCGGCAGTTGGAGATGGAACAGAAGCTGGCCTGCGCCGTGGAGAAAGGCGAGATCACGCTGCATTACCAGCCGGTGTACGGGGTGGGCAACGGGCGGATCGCGGCGCTGGAGGCGCTGGCGCGCTGGCACAATCCGGCGCTGGGCAGCGTGCCGCCGGAGGTGTTCGTGGCGCTGGCGGAGGAGACCGGGCAGATCGTGGCGTTGGGGGCCTGGGTGCTGGGGGAGGCCTGCCGGCAGGCGCAACAGTGGGCCGCCGCGGGCCGGCGGCAGGCGGTCACGGTGAACGTGTCGGCCTTACAACTGGCCGAACCGGGGTTTGGGGGCAGCGTGGAGCGTACCCTGCAAAGCACCGGACTGGATCCCCGGCTGCTGAAGCTGGAAGTGACCGAGACGGTGCTGATGCGGGACTTTGCCAAGGTGGCGGCGACGCTGGAGCAACTGCGGGGATTGGGGATTGACATCTGGGTGGACGATTTCGGGACGGGGTATTCGTGTTTCAGTTATCTGCACCGGCTGCCGGTGGCCAGCATCAAGATCGCGCGCGAATTTGTGCAGGACATCGGGAAGCACCGGGGGGTGCTGCCGCTGGTGCGGGGAATCGTCACGCTGGCGCACAATCTGGGGCTGGAGACGGTGGCCGAAGGGGTGGAGACGGCGGAGCAGTGGGCGGCGGTGGAAGCCACGGGATGCGACCAGGTGCAGGGGTATCTGCTGGGGCGACCGCGGCCGGCGGAGGAGGTGGATTGGGCGCCCGCGCCGTTTCGCCGGGCGGAGAGTGGCAACGATTTCGAGACCTCGCTGGCGCGCATGCCCGGCGGTGGCGGCGGCCAGCCGGCCTGGGAAACGATAAGCCGGCTGGTGTCCACGCATGCTGGCGTTGAGCCCGACGTAGACCATTCTCCAAGAAAAACCTGACTGGGAGCCTTGAGTTTGGCAGACGCACTCCGCGGTGGTTTTGCCACACGCAACCGAGCGAGGCGCGGCGCGGTAGCCGGCCTCCCAGAGACGGTGACCCTTTGAAAGAAACAGCAGCAAGTTGAAAGCTAGGCAGGCCGGGCGCGCCCACCAAGTGCACCGCATTGCGGTTAGCAGGAGTCAGTTTCGGCCAAAGACACTGCGCAGCGGGCACTCGGACTGGATCGTTACGAGGATCGCAGTTGGAGTGAGTGGCATGGGAGAAGCATCCCGGGCCCTGGGAAGACGTTCTCTTCACACTGGTCATCGCTGCACTCGGCTTGTTATCACGGTCGCTGGTTGCTAGAAAAGGAACGGAGGATGTGCCCGCGATGGCGCTATTCTATACGGATTTCCTCTCGCTATGTTGCAGGGACACCCAGGCTGAGAAGCAGTGGTGGATCGGAGCTTTCGACTGCAAGGAGGCAGACGTGCCCGTGGATTGGGATTGCCCTCTTCCCTCCGACGTTGCACTAAAGCTGCCCGGAGCAGTCGGACCCACCATCTTGCTCTACGACAGCGGGGAAGTTCAGCGAGCCGCGTATGAGCGGAGAAACGACCACCCTATCGTGTTTTGCACTAACCTGAAGAAAGCCCACGAATATCTTCGCGGCCGAGGTGCGCTGGCAGGCCCAATCCAAGATGGTGGTGGTACGCAGTTCTTCGAAGTCCGCGATCCGGAAGGAAACGTCATCGAGATCTGCAAGGAGCCTTGACTGTGGCGTCTCTTTACCTGCCGGGATTTAACGTGAGCACATTCCGTATTGGGTGCCGGGATTCAGCGCAGTATCACTTGTGGGCGATCTGTTCGAAAGGCACGTTTTGAATCGCGTACTGCTTCCAGTCTTGGTAATCGAAGTGCCACCACTCCGACGGGAACACCGTGAACCCCTGCTTCTCCATCGCGCGCCGCAGCAGTTGCCTGTGTGACCGCTCGGCCGCGGTGCCGCCGGCATAGTCGGGATAAGAACGCTCGGACATCTCGTCATACACGCCGGTCATCTCCACTTCGCGCCCGGTCTTGAGATCGTACAGCGAGAGATCCACCGCGCATCCGCGATTGTGACGCGACGCCTCCGCCGGATTGGCGACGAACTCATGTTTATCCGGCGGCGTGGCATCCCAGAACATTTTGGTTACATACCAGGGACGGTATGCATCGAAGATCAGCAGACCGTAGCCTTGCTCGATCAGTTCGCGGTGCGCGCGCAGCAGCGCCTCCGCCGCGGGACGCTGCAGGAAGGCCCGCGCCGAGGAGTAGACGGGCGTGCTCAGGAAGTTGTCCGGCGTCGCGTAGCGAATGTCCAGCTTGATGCGGGGGTCGAGCGCGGCTAGGTCGACCAGGTCGGATTTCCGGAAGCTGCCCAGTTCCGCGGGAGGCTTGGCCGCCAGCGCTTCCACGCGCAGTTCGGCTACCGGACGCATCGGCTGGATGCGAAAAACTTCGGGCCTGTTCTGGGCCGCGGCGGCGCAAACGAGCAATACGGCTGAGGCGAAGCGTCTTCTCAGTGGCACCTATCTATGATGCCACGGGACCATGTGCTGGTCTGGGCTATGATAAAGCCTTCCCTAGCCATGCACACCAACCGGTTGATCGACGAAAAAAGCCCTTATCTCCTGCAGCACGCCCACAACCCCGTGGATTGGTATCCCTGGGGGCCGGAGG
>OBLW0100004399.1_pt1 | contig 10732 bp, 12 predicted proteins | sample 1520161 | NCBI WGS metagenome assembly OBLW01 (sample SAMEA3539309, study PRJEB22396) | soil metagenome | biome: tundra; feature: field; material: soil | place: USA | collected 2010-05 | depth 0.15 m
AAACTTGACCCCATCGAAGCCCTGCGGGTGGAGCGCTAATCCATGACGAAACTGGCCTTCACCAACGGATTCCTGCTGGCCGTCCAGACCATCCGCTCGCACAAGATGCGCGCGTTTCTCACCGTGCTGGGCGTGATCATCGGGACAGGGACGATCATCGGAGTGGCCGCCATCCTCACCGGTTTCGACGCCAACATGACGGCGGTGCTGCGCAGTTTCGGGCCGAATTCGATCATCGTCTTCAAGTTCCCGGTGGGCTTCCACACGAACAACCTCAGCCCGGAGGAGCGCACCCGCAAGAGCCTGACCTACGACAACGCCATCCACCTGCGGGAGCGCTGCCGGAGCGTGGAGAACGTATCCGCCATGCTCTTCGTGGACAACAACATCGTGAACGCCAAGTACATGGGGAACGACATGTACGACGTCAACCTGATGGGCGTGGAAGAAGGCTACGCCACCGGCAGCGGACAGGTGGATATTCACCTGGGCCGTTTCTTTACCGAGGAGGAGAGCCACCGGCGCATGCCGGTAGCGGTGATCGGCGCCGATATCGAGAAGGGACTCTTCGCCAACCTGGACCCGATCGGCAAGCTGATCCTGGTTGGCGGCCACGAGTTCACGGTGATCGGCACCATGCTGCGGCCCGCCGCGTCCTTTTTCGGCGATACCGACAGCCGTGTGCTGCTGCCCTACGGCACGATGCAGAAGATGTACCCCAACGCCCGCGAGAACGCGATTGTAGTGACCGCCATCAACGGCCGCCTGCCGCAGGCGCTGGACGAGGTCCGCACCGTGCTGCGCATCGACCGGCGCGTGCCCTACGATAAACCAGACACCTTTGCGCTTTCCACCGCCGAGCAGATGGTGTCGGACTTCCGCCAGATTACCTCCATGACGTTCCTGGTGATGGTGGTGCTCAGTTCCATCGGACTGCTGGTAGGCGGCATCGGCGTGATGAACATCATGCTGGTTTCGGTGACCGAGCGCACCTACGAGATCGGGATTCGCAAAGCGCTGGGGGCCAAAAAGTTCGACATCCTGGTGCAGTTCCTGATTGAAGCCGCGGCCCTCACCGGCATCGGCGGCATGCTGGGCGTCGTCTTCGGTTGGGCGATCTCGTTGATCGCGCGCCTGGTCTTCAGTTCCTTGCCCGCCGCGGTGCCCTTGTGGGCGGCGGTGACCGGAATCGTGGTGAGCGTGGGCGTGGGATTGTTCTTCGGCATCTGGCCGGCGAACAAGGCGGCGCGGCTCGACCCGGTGGTGGCGCTGAGGTACGAGTAGCCTGCCGGGCTTCGAGAGACGATATACTCAGCTCAGAAAAGGAGACCGCAAGGCATGAGAAACCGCATATTGATTTTTGGCGCAATTCTGATGTTGGCCTGCCTGACCGTGGCCAACGCCGCCGACCTGAACGGCAAATGGAAAGGCGACATGAAGACCCCCAACGGGGACGCGTTGGAGATCAACTTCAACTTCCACGTGGATGGCGACAAGCTGACCGGAACGGTGGCGAATACCTACGGCGAAGAGCAGATCACCGAAGGCGTGGTGAAAGGGGACGAAATATCGTTCATCATCCTGGCCGGGGGCGGCCAATTCAAAATCACGTATAAAGGTAAGGTTGTGGGAGAGGATTTGAAGTTCAACGTCACCATCGGCGACATGGGCGAGGGAGAACTGACCGCCAAACGTGTGAAGTGACTTGTGCCACCTGCCTATTCAGGCCGGCCGGCGGCCTGACAGTTCGCGTTCGGCGCGGTACCAGTCTTCCTCGGAGCAGCCGTGCCCGTGGCCGCCGGCTTCCCAGTAGGCATAGGCAAGTTGGGCGATTTCCTCATGGGACGGGTGCGGAGTAGCGACCGCCGGCCCCTGCCAGGGATCGCGGCGCACGCGGCTCATTTGAGGTCTTGCGCAGGAATGGGTCATCGAATTCGGACACCCATAGTTATACCAGAAGTCATCGCGGAAGTCGCTGGTGCAAGCCAACCATCCCTGAGCGGTTAGCCGTGAGCGGCGCTCAACCCCAACTTCTTCAGCAGCGTCACGGCCTTGCCCCGCTCTGCCTCCGTCAGCCCGCTGGTCGCCGCCTCCATGGCCGCCGCATGCTGGCGGAACGCGCACTCGATCAGCTTGCGTCCGCCCTGCGTCAGATGTACCACCCTCGCCCGCCCGTCCGCCGGATCGGTGCAGCGCTCCACCAGCGACTTCCGCTCCAGACGATCAATCGCCGCCGTGATCGATCCGCTGGTCAGGTGCACCAGTTCCCCGATCGTGTTGACCGGAGTCGGCCCTTTGTGCAGCAGCACCTCCAGCACGGCAAAATCCGAGAATCCGATCCCCAGCGAACGGATGTGTCGTTCGGCGTGGCTGTGCACCGCCTCGTAGGCCCTCCACAACACCAGCCACAAGTGAATCCCGGTCGCTTCCATGTTGAATCCTTCGCCTCAGTCTAGCATCAATTATCTTGACGTGGAGATATATTCAATGACGCAACGATCCGTGACCAAGGTTTTCACCGCCGCCCCATCCCACGATGGCGATGGCGTCGATCTCCGCCGGGCCTTCCCCGGAGCGGACCTGATGGACCTGGACCCGTTTTTGCTGCTGGACCACTTGGGGCCGACAGTGCTGGGACCCGGCGAAGCTCGGGGATTTCCGCCGCACCCGCATCGCGGTTTTGAGACCGTGACCTACCTGCTGGATGGCGAAATGCAACACCGCGACTCCTGGGGCAACCACGGGACGATCCACCCGGGCGATGTCCAGTGGATGACCGCCGGCAGCGGATTGGTGCACTCCGAACTGCCTGGCGAAGTCCTTGTACGTGATGGAGGTACCTTGCATGGCTTCCAGCTTTGGGTGAACTTGCCGAAGCAGGACAAGATGACCTCGCCGCGCTACCAGGACACGCCCGCCGCCAACATCCCGGTGGCGCGAAACCCGGAGGCTACAGTGACCGCCAAGGTGGTGGCCGGCGAGACCCTGGGCGTCCGCGGTGTGATCGAAACACGGATACCGATTCTGTACCTGCACGTCACGCTGGAACCGGGCTCCCGCTTCGAGCAGGCGATCCCCAAGACGCGCAACGCTCTCGCATATGTGATTGAAGGTACAGGAGAATTCAACCAGGTCGAGGCCAGGGAGCACCAGGTTGTCGTGTTTGACCGCGGAGGTGAAGGCGTGCAAATTACCAACCCTGGTGCCGGCAGGCTCAGTCTCCTGCTCCTCGCCGGCGAGCCTATCGGTCAGCCGGTGGCGCGCTATGGCCCATTTGTTATGAATAGCAAAGAGGAGTTGATTCAAGCGGTGGATGACTACCAGCAAGGCCGTATGGGCGTACTAGCCTGAAGCCCGCGGGCGTGGGCGGTATCGCTAAATTCAGACCAATCTACTGAAAAAAAGGGTGAAAATCGCTTATTCTCGGTTACAGTATACCTAGATACACGATGCGAAAGGTACCCAGCTTGCTTGCCGGCAACAGCGGTTCCGGCAGGGCGCTCGATCTGGCCCGAGTTTTACTGGTGCATGGCGATCTTGCACCGCGATTGGCACTACAGACCATTCTGCAAGCCGGCGGATACTCGGTGGACGTGGCCGCATCTCCGGCGGAAGCCTTGTCGAAGTTGGACGAGGGCCGGTATTCCCTGGTCCTCAGCGACACCAACGTGCCCCGCAATGTGTTGGCCTATGCGCGTGTCAAAGACTACCGTCCGGCAACCGCCCAAGTGACGTCCTACGAGCCGTCCCGCAAGGGTCGGCCCGCTCCCGGGCGCCACAACCTGTCGATCTATACGGAGAACCTCCCTAACCTGTTGGAAGAAGTAGCCGAATTGATCGGTCTCCGGGCCTCCCGCCGCTACCGGCCGCTGCGCACTGCGGTGTAGTGGGACAGACCATCGCTTGCGTGGTCTGTCGTGGATGACTAAGGGAAAACTAAGGACAGACGACAAAAGGCGATCGTCTGTCCCACTTGCCTATTTGTGTCCCCCGCCGCCGCCGGACGAGCCGTGTCCGCTGGACGCGCTGCCCGCCGAAGAAGAGACGCTGGTGCCGGAGGAAACCCCCGCCGTGGAGGAAGAGACGGAGCTGCTGGGGGCTGACATGGCGCCCGAGTACCCGGCGGAGGTCTGCGACATCCCCGAATAGGCTCCCACCCGGCCCGTGCCGCCGCCATATCCACCGCCGCGGAACATCGGCGGGGGCATGTAGAAAGCCTGCATGACGTTGTAGGGGCTCCAGTAACGGTAGCCGTACGGGCTATAGATGTTGGCGCCGCACGGAATGTAAGTGATCAGGCCGTACCAGGGATTGTAGCGCCAGCTATTGCAGGGGTTGTAGCAGGGGCTGGTGGTTGTGCCGTTGTTCACCACCGCCGCAAAGTTGCCGGGCGCAAAGTTGCTGGCGGGGGCGCAGCCGGCATCGTGCACCTGCTTGGCGGAAGAGGCGTTCGCCATGGCGACCAGTTCGGCGCGGCGTCTGGCCCAGTTGTCCAGCGCATCGGTGGCTTCCTTGTCGAACTTGTCCACCTGCGCGGTGGCCGTATCGATCATCTTGCCGGCGCCCACCAGGGTGCTCTGGCCATTCACGGTGACGCCCAACACGCCATCGAAAACCTTGATGCGGGATTGATCGACATCGAAGCGATACAGCCCGCGCTTGGTGATCACCACCGTCGCATCCTTGACCGCCAGGGTGAGGTTGTTGTCCTTCTGGATCTCCGCCACCTCGACGATGTGGGTACCGCTGAGCAGGTCCACCCGCGTGTCGATCAGGCGGTTGGTGAGCATCTTGAAGCTGGAGTTCTCGCCAGTCCGCAGGATAGTGCCCAGGGTCAGCAGGACTTCCGCGCGGCCGTCTTCGGTGCGCAGGACGGCGTTCTCCTTGACCTCAGTCAGTTTGGTTTCCGAGGGCTTTACCTCCTGATCTCCCACCATCACCTTGCCGATGACGTAGGAGACCACGCCGCTCTTGGCGGAAATCACGGGTTGCGCAAGTGCGGGTAGCGCGCCGAGCGCGAGGACTGCCACGGAGAGAACTGCGTTCCAGACCGGTTTCATAACCACCTCGCTAATCCTTCATCTATAGGGTGCGGTTTTTTCGGACTGTTGTCAACAGGGGACAGGTGTATCTTTGGGGCTGCGGCGGGAATCCACAAGATGTTACAAACGGACGATTTTAGTTGAGTTTACGCCCTTGAGCGCATTGCGCGTGTCGACGATCAGGCGGGAGCGCTCCACCAGCCCCCGATAGTCGAAGGCGGCGTGGTCGGTGACGATCACCACGCAATCCGCATCGGCGGCGGCGGATTCGGGCAAGGCCTCCAGATCCACCCCTTCTTCCAGATGAAGACGCGGAACGTACGGGTCGCTGTAGGTGACCGTGCCGCCGCGGCGCTGGAGCAGCATCATCACGTCCAACGCGGGAGATTCCCGCAGGTCGTCGATATCGCGCTTATAGGCGACGCCCATGACGTGGATTTTCGAGCCCTTCACCGGTTTGGCGGCGTCGTTGAGCGCGTTCTGTACCTTGTCGGCGACAAACTGCGGCATTTGCCCGTTGATGTAGCCGGCCAGTTCGATGAAGCGCGCCTCGATGCCGGCCTGTTTGGATTTCCAGGAGAGGTAAAACGGATCGATCGGGATGCAGTGCCCGCCGAGCCCCGGGCCCGGATAGAACGGCATAAACCCAAAGGGCTTCGTAGCCGCGGCGTCGATCACTTCCCAGACATCGATGCGCATGCGCTCGCACATCAGGGCCAGCTCGTTGACCAGACCGATGTTGATCATGCGGAAAGTGTTCTCCAGCAGCTTGACCATTTCCGCCACCTGGGTGGAGCTGACCGGCACCACCTGTTCCAGCGCCTGCGCATAAAACAGGCGTCCCATTTCGGTGCAGGCCACCGTGCAGCCGCCCACCACCTTGGGGATGTTGACGGTCTGGAACTTGGGATTGCCCGGATCCACCCGCTCGGGCGAGAAGCAGAGATAGAAATCCCGCCCCACCTGGAGCCCGCTCTTGGCGAGCATGGGGAGCACCAGCTCGTCGGTGGTCCCCGGGTAGGTGGTGGATTCGAGGATCACCAGCATGCCGGCATGGAAATAGCGGCCGATCTCCGCGCACGCGGACACGATGAAGCTCATATCCGGGTCCTTGGTCTTGCGCAGGGGGGTAGGCACGCAGATATTGATGGTGTCCAGCTCCAGAACCGCCGAAAAATCCGTGGTGGCGCGCAATCTGCCCGATTCCACCAGCGGCGCCAGGGTGGCGCTGGGAATATCTCCGATATAGGAATCCCCGGCATTGACGCGGCGCGCCTTCTCTTCGCTGATGTCGATGCCGGTGACCGTAAAACCGGCCCGGGCAAATTCCACCGCCAGGGGAAGTCCCACGTATCCCAGTCCGACGACGCCGACGCGGGCGCGCCGCGTGCGGATCTTCCCGGCCAGGATCTGCGCGGTGGCCGCGAGCAAAGTGTCGAGCGGTGACTCAGTCATGGAACCTGTATTTTCGCATAGTGCCCGGGGACAGGGTCGAATGGCGGAATCCGTGAGATCGATGCGCCGGACGGCATCGGCCACGCCACCGCCAGCGCAGCCGCCTTGCTGCGCGGCGAAATGCCAAGTGTCTCAGTTCAGGGTGCCGATCACCATAATCTCGCCCAGCCCGGCATTGCGGCCTTGGGCCCGATCGATACGGAAGGTGACGGAGTGGATGGTTTTCGGTGGAAAGACGACCCGCTGGGGAGCGCCTTCGGCGGGCAGGGCGTGGACCACGATGACGCTGCCATCTTCGAAGGTCAGGGTTCCGAGGAGCACGTTTTCGACGGGGTCGGGCCGGTCGTAGAGGTCGATCTCGGAGACGGTCGCGGGCTGATCCCAGGTCAGTGTGATCCACGCGCCGGCGCCTTCGCCGGCGGTGGTCCAATCGCTCGCGTCGGGCAGGCCGTCCGCCACACCCGCGCCGGTTTGCCCGCGGCTAGCGTCTTCCGATGAGACAGTTACGGTGGCCAATGGTGCGATGTTGCGCGGTTGGCGCTCGGCTGCCCGGGTGAGGGGCACCTTGTTGGGACGGCGGACGATCACGCCCGCCCGGCCCCAGCGCAACGCCTTGGGTGCAAAGTGGAAAATCATTACGCCGGCGATGCAAACCAATACCCCAGCGACCAGCCAGACGTAATTCCGACCCGAGCCAGACATCGGCACACCTCCCGCACGGCGTGGCAAGCCGCGGCGTCCCGGTGCGCGGCGGCGCCGGAGACGGTCGTGAAGTAGGATGCAGGAGCGCACGGAAAAGTTACACAACCCTCGCTGAATGGACCGGCAATTGCATGTTTAGACGAACATAGGCTCGGCGACGGGTGGCTTTCGAGTAGAAAGAGTCACTTACACGGAACTGGGGCCTTCGGCATCGCGCAGTACGCAATAGCTACACTGTCAAGACCTTGGAAGGGAGATATTTCCATGCAAAACAACGGCAAGATAGGTTTAGGGCTGGTCGCGGGAATCGGTTTGGGTAGCGGTTTGATGTTCTTCCTCGACCCGGGTCGCGGGAAGCAACGCAGGGCAGTCGTGCGCGACCAGGCAAAACGCACTTCGCGGCAGGTCCAACGGATCGCAAAATCCGTCGACCGTTCGGCCCACGATCTTGCCAGGGGCGCCGACCAACTCACCAAGCGCGCCTTCCTGTGGAAGCGGAAGGCACTCAGCCTGGTGGCCTAGCACGCGACCTCAACGCCAGGAGCGGACAGCGCTTCGCATTTCCTCCCGAGCCTGGCGCATTTCGCGGGCGAAATCCGCCTGGGCCTGGCGCAATTCGGTACGCCACTCGCGATGCGCGGCGCCCATTTCGCGGCGCATCTCCCGGCCGGTCTGCGCCATCTCACGAACGGCCTCGGCGCGCGCTCGGCGGGCTTCGGCCATCGCTTCCCGCACTTGTTCGCGTCCTTCCCAGCGCCAGTCCGCCAGAGCCGGTATCACCGCCAACAATGCAATGGCAACGTATTTCATGGCTTCTCTCCTTCATTCATATCGCAATGCCTGAATGGGGTCGATCGTGCTGGCGCGCCGCGCCGGCAGGTAACCGGCGCCCGCGGCCACAACTGCCAGAATGACCAGCGCCACGGCCGCCGAAGCGACATCGGTACCCTTGACGCCGAACAACTGCGTGGAGACATATTTGCTGGCGAGGAGCGCCGCCGGAATCCCGATGGCGAGCCCCGCGGCCACCAGCAGCAGGGTTTCCCGCATCACCATCCAAACCACCTGCGCCTGCGGCGCGCCCAGCGCCATCCTGAGCCCGATCTCCTTGGTGCGGCGCGCCACCATGAAGGCCATCACGCCGTACAACCCGAGCGCCGCCAGCACCGTGGCCAGCAGACCGAAGGCCGCCGAGAGCACGGCAATCAGGCGCTCCGTGCTCAAGGTCTCATCCAGTTGGCCCTCGAGCGTCTTCATCTCGTAGACCGGCATGCCGCCATCGAGTTCCTGAACCTTGCGCCGCAGCGCGCTGAACATGCTTTTGGAATCCATCGATGTCCGGACGTAGAAGGCCACGCCGGCGGGAAAGTCGGATTGCGCAAAAGGAACGAACACCTGGCGGTGGACGCCCTCGCGCGGCCCTTCGTACAGGGAATCCTCCGTCACACCGACGATCTCCATGTTGAGCTTCGACTTGGGCCCGTCGCCGAAGCCCACGTGACGGCCGAGCGGGCTCTTGTCGCCGAAGAAGTGTGTGGCGAATTTGCGATTCACAATCGCCACGGTAATCTTCTTGCCGGCGTCGTGATCGTTGAAATCGCGCCCCTCCACCAGAGGCACGCCCATGGTCTTCCAATAGTCGCTGGACAGGCCGTTCATGAAAGCCTGGTTATCTTCGTTGTCCTGGTTCTTGTGGCCTTCCACCGACATGGTGGAATCCCACTCGCCGCCAGAGAGCACCGGCACAATGGCGAAGCCCGCCGACTTCACGCCCGGGGTAGCGCGCACGCTTTCGAGCAGTTGCCGGTAGAAGGTCTGCAAGCGCGGCAGCGAGTATCCGCTGAGCGCCGGGTCCACCTGAAAGGTCACCAGGTTGTCCATCGCCTGGAAGCCGGCGTTGGTCTGCTGCAGATTGGCCAGGGTGCGCACGAAGAGGCCGGAGCCGACCAGCAGGAGGAAGGAAAACGCCACCTGGGCGGTGACCAGGGTTTTCCGCAGCCTCACCGAACCGCCGCTTCCGGAGACCGCGCCCACCACGTCCTTGAGCGTGTTCCACAGATCCACCTTGAGCGATTGGAGCGCCGGGGCGAGGCCGAAGAGCACGCCGGTGAGCAGGGCGAGCGCGCCGTTGAAGGCCAGGATGCGGAGGTCCGGCTCCGCCCGCAGCATCAGCGTCCCGGAATCGCCGGCGAGGAAATGGAGCAGGCCGCGGATCATGGCTACGGATAGGAACAGCCCGGCTGCGCCGCCAGCTAGCGAGAGCAGCAGGCTCTCGATCAACAACTGGCGTATCAACTGCCAGCGCGAGGCGCCGACGGCCAGGCGCACGGCCACTTCCTTCTGCCGCGAGACGGCGCGGGCGATCATCAGGTTGGCCACGTTGAAGCAGGCGATCAACAGCACCAGCGCCACCATGCACATGAGCACGGTCAACGCCGTGGAGTAGCTGCGCCGCATTTCAGAGTAGCCGTTGGCGGCCGGCTCCATGAGGATCTTTCTCTTCAGGAAGCGGTCGCGGTTGTAGGCCGAGAGGTCCTGCATTTCCTTTGTGGTCAGCTCTTCACGGAGAATTTGAATGAAGAGCGGCTGCAGCGACGCCTGGGCGGAGGCCACGGTGAAGCCCGGCTTCATGCGCGCGAAGACCTGGATCCACTGGCTGCGCCGGTCGCCGAGATCGTCCCACCCGGGCGTCATCAGCGGCTTCATCTGGATGGGGATGCGGATCTGCGGCGAGCGCGCCGGGTCGAGGCCCGTGAAGCCCGGCGCGGAAACGCCCACGATGGTCATTGGGTAGTTGTCCACCAGGAGTTTCCGCCCGATGACATCGGGACTGCCGGCGAAGCGTGTCACCCAATATTGGTGGCTCAGGACGATGGAGGGATGGCCTTTGTAGACGCGATCGTCCTCTTCCGGAGAGAACACACGCCCGATGGCCGGGCGCACGCCGAGAGTCTCGAAATAGTTGCCGGATACCAGTTCGGCGTCGACGCGCTCGGTCTGCCCGCTGAAGCTGAGCGAAACGGCGGTGCCGAAGCGGCAGAATACGCTGGAAAATGCCTGTGCCTTCTTCTGGAAATCCTGGTACATGGGGTACGATGCCATGCGCGGTCCCCGATTGCTGCCCATGTGCGGACCGGTGGACCAGATCATGACGAGTTGTTCGGGCTGCGCCACCGGCAGCAGGCGCAGCATCAATTGGTCGATCAGGGTGAAGATGGCCGTGTTGGCGCCGATTCCGAGAGCGAGGGAAGCCACGGCGACCAAAGTGAAGAGCGGACTGCGCCGCAGGCTGCGCAGGGCAAATCGGAGGTCAAACAGAAATCTGGCCATGTCTTACCTACTAAGTACGCCGCATAGCCGAAAAGGTTTGCAGAAAAATGTAAGACAGGCCTCCCGGCCTGTCCTACCGCCGCGAAAGATCGCGCACGGCAAGGTCCTTAAACCGCATATTGCCTTCCCCGCCGGAGTGCAGTTGCAGGGCGATCCCGCCATCGAACGATTTGGGCTTCGGGTCGGTGAAATCGATCACAGTG
>OBLW0100004400.1_pt1 | contig 10731 bp, 9 predicted proteins | sample 1520161 | NCBI WGS metagenome assembly OBLW01 (sample SAMEA3539309, study PRJEB22396) | soil metagenome | biome: tundra; feature: field; material: soil | place: USA | collected 2010-05 | depth 0.15 m
TGCGCTCGCTCGGCATGCTCGGCGCCCTGGGCGCCACCGACAGGAACATCCGTCTGGTGGTCCGGGTCAACGGCGTCCTGGTGGGTGTCGTTGGCGCGGTGGCCGGGGCGCTCTTGGGCCTGGCCGGATGGCTGGCCTACCGGCCGCACCTAGAATCCAGTGCGCATCACCTGATCGGCGCGTTCCAGCTGCCGTGGATCGTGATCGGCCCGGCGATGGCGCTGGCCGTCGTGGCCACCTACTTCGCCGCCTCGCGCCCGGCCCGATCCATCACCAGGCTGCCCATCGTGGCGGCCCTGTCCGGACGACCTGCTCCGCCGAAGCGGGTCCACCGCTCGGCGGTGCCGGGCATCGTCCTTCTCGTGATCGCCGCGTTCCTGTTCTGGTACACCGGCAAGAGCAGCAACGGTGGCGGAGCACCCGAGCTCGTCCTCGGCTTCGTCGCCCTCATCGCGGCCGTGATCCTGCTGTCCCCCCTGTTCCTGGCCACACTGGCCAGAGTTGGCCGGCGCGCCCCGATCGCAGTGCGGCTGGCCCTGCGCGACCTGGCCCGCTACCAGGCCCGCTCCGGCTCCGCCCTCGCCGCCATCAGCCTCGGTGTGCTGATCGCCGTCCTCGTCTGTGTTCTGTCCGCGCAGCGGTTTGGGAACGTCCTCGACTACGCCGGGCCCAACCTGGCCTCGAACCAGCTCATCGTCTACACGCCCAACGGGCAGGGTGGTGGTCCGGGCTTCGGACCGGGCGACCATCCCAGCGCGCCGGTGACGGGCAATAGCCTGCGGTCGATGGCGGCGAGCGCGCGTGGCATCGCTGCCGCGCTGGGCTCCCACGACGTCGTCCAGCTCGACTCGACCAGCGCCTCGCTCCAGCACGCAGCGGCGGGACGCCAGTTCTCCGGGCAGGTGTACGTCGCCACCCCACAGCTCCTCCGGGCCTTCGGGATCAAGGCATCCCAGGTAGATCCCACAGCCGACATCCTGACCATGCGGCCCGGACTGTCCAGCCTCTCCAAGATGCAGCTCACCTACGGCAACGTCAAGGTCGGCGGCCCGGGCAGCGGCCCCGGCGGCGGCGGCCCGGGCGGCGGCCAGCAAACATTCCCCTGCCCGAAGAGCAGCTGCCTGGCCAACCCGGTGATCCAGGAGATCAGTGCCCTGCCGTCCGGCACGTCGGCGCCCAACACCGTGATCACTGAGCACGCCATCCGCCAGCTCGGCTTGAGTACCAGCCCGCAAGGCTGGCTCATCCAGGCTCCGCACCCGCCCACCGCCGCGCAGATCAGGAACGCCCAGTCCACCGCCGGGGCGGCGGGCATGACCGTCGAGACCAGGAACAGCATCCCGACGTCGGCGGAGATCATCAACTGGGCCACCGTCTTCGGCGTCCTCCTGGCGCTGGGCATCCTGGCCATGGCCGTCGGCCTCATCCGCAGCGAAACCGCCAGTGACCTGCGTACGCTGACCGCCACCGGGGCCAGCAGCACGACCCGCCGCGCCCTCACCGCGGCCACCGCCGGCGCTCTCGCCCTGCTCGGTGCGGTGCTCGGCACGGTGGCGGCCTATGTCGCCGCGATCGGCTATGCCTGGGACAACCCGCTCGACGGCCTCTCCTCCCTTTCCAGCGTCCCCACCGGGAACCTGCTCATCATCCTCGTCGGCATGCCGCTGATCGCGGCGGTCGCTGGCTGGCTGCTCGCGGGACGTGAACCACCCGCCATCGCGCACCAGCCGATCGAGTGACTCAGCGCCGCCGCGTGGTCGAAGCTGGTAGCCCTGATTCGGGTAGCCAGAATTCCTGTGCGTGGCTGAAGCGAGTCCGGCGCCGGTCCCCTCGCTGAGGGCGTCATGGTGGTGCGCGGCGTCGTCCTGATCATGCGCCGCCCGTCCGAGAAGGTCAGCGCGCCGGGATCGGCCCGCTGGTCTGCGCCCGGTCAGGGGCGGCCGTCGATGAGTGCGGTGAGGCCGTCGAGCAGGCACTGCAGTCCGAACTCGAACAGGTTCTCCAGATTGAAATCGTAATCGGTGGCGGTGAGGCGTTCGAAGACCGGGAAGCGGCCCGCCTCCACGATTGACCGTATGGCCGATCCCTGGGTATCCAGCCACTCTTCGCTGTTCAAGCCGCTGGCCGCTTCGGCGTCCGCCTCGAGTTCGAGGTTCACGGCGGTGCCGCGCACGTAGTTGACCAGCGTGATGTGGATCGTGAGCATCGTGGACGGGTCGAGACCGCGCCCATCGAGAGCGCTGAGCACCCACTCGGCGCAGGCCAGCCCGCGGGCGATCGGCTGCGGCCGGGTTACCGACAATGCCGGAGCTAGCCAGGGGTGGCGTTGGAACATCGCCCAGAGGGTCCGCGCGGCGAGCTCGAGCTGGTCCCTCCAGCCCTCGGGGGGATGGGCCGGGAAGCGGCACTCGCCGAACGCCGCATCCATCATCTTCAGCAGCAGGTCGTCCTTGTCGGCGACGTGCCGGTAGAGCGACATCGTCGCCACCCCGATCTCGGTCGCGACACGGCGCATCGACAGCCCCGCCAGACCTTCTGCGTCCGCGACAGCCATGGCTGCGGCGACGATCCGGTCGGGCGCCAGCCTCGGATCAGATGTGCCGCGCCGGCGGCCCGCGGCCGGGCCCGAGGGGGTGGCGGGCGGCGCGAGGGCCAGGGGACGTCCGTGGGCCGGTTGGCGGCCGCCGACGACGGTGCCCACGCCGGGAATCGGGCGGACTATGCCTTCCTGGCGGAGCGCGGTGAGCGCCTTTGTGGCGGTGGCCATGGCCACGCCCCACCGCTGAGTGATCTCGCGCGTGGAAGGCACCCGGTCACCGGGAGCCAGGGTGCCCGTCTCGATCTGATCCCGCAGATCTGCAACGATCTGGGCGTACGGCGGTAGATTCACGTCGCTCATAGTACCCCTTACGTACTAGTGCACTACGGGGCGCGCAGATGCGGCTGACCAGCCGGGCCGATCGCCACGAACCCGGCGGTTACTCTCGATCGCAAACTAATGCACTAGTGCACGCTCCTATGCACCGAGCTAATAAGCTTGACGGATTAATGCGTACGTCATACGCTCCGCTCTATGCGAAACAGGGACGTGCTCATCTCCGGCGCTGGCATCGCCGGGCCCGCTTTGGCGTACTGGCTAAGCGAGCACGGCTTCACCACGACCGTGGTGGAGCGTGCACCGGCCCCCCGCACCGGGGGCCAGACGGTCGACCTGCGCGGGGCGGGACGTACTGTCATCGAGCGGATGGGATTGATGGACCGGGTGCGAGGGGTGAGCCTCGGCCAGCGCGGCATCGCCTTCGTCGGCGCCGACGGCCAGATCGCGGCGCGGATGCCGGCGGAGCTATTCGGCGGCGAGGGGATCGTCTCCGAAGTCGAGGTGCTGCGCGGTGACCTTGGCCAGGTTCTCTACGAGGCGACCGTCCCGGCCACCGAGTACCTGTTCGATGACACGGCCCGCAGGCTTGACCAGGACGACGAAGGGGTCACGGTCACCTTCGAGAAAGCACGCTCGCGGCGGTTTGGCCTGGTAATCGGAGCTGACGGGCTGAACTCGGCGGTACGCGGCCTGGCGTTCGGCCCCCAGGCGCAGTACGTCCGCCCGCTCGGCTGCTATACGGCCTGGTTCACCGCGGCTGCCGAGTTCGATCTCGGCGGCTGGTTTCTCATGCACAACGCCCCCGGCGGGCTCGTGGCCTCGATACGGCCGGGACGGGTCCCCGGCGAGATCAAGGCCGGGCTCAGCTTCCGCTCGGCGCCCATTGACTACGACCCCCGCGACACCGCTCGGCAGATGGACATCCTGGCCTCCCGTTTTTCCGGCGTTGGATGGGAGGTCCCACGGCTGCTCAAAGCCATGCGCACCGCGCCCGACTTCTTCTTTGACTCTATCGGCCAGGTGCGCCTGGACCGCTGGTCCAGCCGCCGGACTGCGCTGGTCGGCGATGCCGGTTACTGCCCGACACCGCTCACTGGCCTGGGCACCAGCCTGGCCCTGGTTGGCGCCTATGTTCTCGCGGGTGAGCTGGCCGCAGCCGATGGCGATCACCACGCCGCCTTCGCCCGCTACGAGCAGATCACCCGGCCCTATGTCACCCGGGGCCAGCAGCTGCCCCCGGGCGGAATCAGGGGCTACGCGCCGGACAGCGCCATCGCCATCGGCCTGCGGAATGCCTCGATGAACTGGATGAGCCGCTGGCCGATGCGGAAACTGCTGGCCGGGCAATTCACCAAAGCTGCAGACATTGAGCTGCCCGACTACACCCTCCGGGCCAGACGGTAGATCGGTTGCCGCGTGAGCAATTGTCAATACCTGTGGATCAGGTGTTTTGACGGTCTTACCGGCGCGGGCGGGCGGACCGCATGGTGATCTTGATCTTGTTGTCGCCATGCCGGGCTACTTCGGCCATGCCGAGTCGCTGGTAGAGGCCCTGGGCGCGGCGGCTGACGGTGAGCACGTCAAGGACGAGATCTTGGCCTTTCTGCCCGGCCTCGTCGATGAGTGCGCTGATGAGGCGGGTACCGATGCCGCCGCCTTGATGATCGGGGTGGATTTCGATACGGGCGAGGTAGATCTCGGCGGGGCGGTATTCGACGTCGAGCATGCCGATGCCTGCCCCGCCGGCGGTGATGATCTGCCAGCGGCCCGGGTTGAAGGCACGGGCATGGAAGTCACGCCTGCTCGTCCCACCCCCAGATCGCGGTGACATAGTCACCCATGGCGGCCTTGTGCAGATGGAAGCAGAACTCGCTGTCGGCGGGGGCGGCCGGCCGCAGTGCCACGCGAGTCAGCCGCGTCGGCCCATTCCGGCTCGGCGAGGGTGTCCTGGATCATCAGCGTGTTCACGAACCCGAGGCTGCTTTGCAGGATCTGCAGGCAGAGCATGGACAGTTCTTGTTCCTCGCGCCGGTTGGAGGCCAGCTCGCCGCTCTTGCCGAAGTGGATGTAGTCCTGGACGCCGTTGTAGTTCTCCACGACGTTGAGCCCTGCGTTGATCTCCCGTTGCAGGTCGCGGTTGATCTGCTTGATGCGGGGCAGCAGGTCGAAGTCCAGCAGCCGGGTGATGCCGAACCCGATGAATGACTTATGTGGACAGGTCAAGAGTCCCAGTACGGTCCGAGTTCCGGGCGGGTCTGGCCTTCGTGCGCCACCCGGTGCTCTTCCCGCTCACCCTGGCCATCCTGCTCACCAACGCCGGCTTCGTCGGCCCGATGAACATCGGCATGGCCGAGCTGTCCGCGCACCGCGGCTGGGGCGCCGCCGGGATCGGTCTGATGCTCGCCGGATTCGGGCTCGCCGCCGCCGCGACCGGCTTCGCCTTCGCGGCCCTCGGCGCGACCGGCTGCTATGCGGTGTGCGGGCTCGTCGAAGCCTCCGCGCTGTTCACGCTGCTGTCCCCGGCACTTGCGCACGGCCCGCGTCAACAAGAACGAGTCCTGAGAGGATCGACTCATGCATGCCAAGCCGATCAATCTGACCGAGGCCCTCGCCAGCTTCACCGAGGTTTACAGTCCCCGCATCGTCACCCAGATGAACGACTACGACGTACGGATCGCGCACACCCTCGGCGAGCACGTGTGGCACGTGCACGAGGACACCGACGAGTTCTTCCTAGTCCTCGACGGGCAGTTCGACGTCTCCCTACACGGCGCCGACGGCGTCGAGACGACGGTCGAGCTGCGCCGGGGCGACGTCTTCGTCGTGCCGAAGGGCGTCGAGCACCGGCCGTCCTCCCCGGGCGGCTCGATCCTGATGTTCGAACCCTCCGGCACGCTGACAACTGGCGACCGGCACGAGGGCGAGATCCCAGACCACGTACACAGCACCGCCGGACAGGAACTGAGCTGACATGACCTTCACCTCTCCGCTCTCGCACCCCGTGAACCCGAAGGCCATCGCCCCCGAGCGGGAGGCGCTGGCCCAATGGCTGGACTACCACCGCGCCGAGCTGCTGACGAAGCTGGACGGGCTGGACGAGGAGCAGGCCGCCCGCCGCGTCCTCCCGTCGCTCAACACCCTGCACGGCCTGGTCCGGCACCTGACGAAGGTCGAGCACGTCTGGTTCGTCAAGGTCCTGGCTCAGAGCGACGAACCGGCGCCCTTCGGCTGGCCGGACCGGAAGGACGGCGACTTCCTGCTCGACGACGGCGAGACCCTGGCTGCGGACGTCGCCCGCTGCCTCGCCGCGTGCGAGCGCAGCCGCAAGATCTACGCCGGGATGGACCTGGACGACGTCCGCACACACCACCGGGTCGGTGAGCTGGATGTGCGCTGGGTGATGATCCACATGATCGAGGAGTACGCCCAGCACAACGGGCACGCGGACGTCATCCGCGAGCTGATCGACGGCACCACGCAGAGCTGACGCCCGGTCCGCCGAAAGCCGACGGCCTAGTTAGTTCGGCCAGGACTGTGTCGAATGTCGGACCGGTCGATGTCATGAGGCTGTGGCTGCGTCATCGGGGGTTTCGATGCACTGGCCCAGGTCAGTCAGCAGTTTCTCGATGCGTTCGCTGGTGCAGTGATGGCGTTCGGCCTCGCGGTCCCAGCCGTGTTCGGCCGCGTCGAGGGCGAGGGTCTGTTCGACGTGGCGGCGGGCGCGCAGCCGGGGCGCGTAGTCGGGTGTGGTGACGAATTTGGCGCAGGTGAGGTAGAGGTCGCATTCGCAGGGCCCTTCGGCGGGAAGGCGCAGGCAGCGGCCGAGTTCGAGTTCGGTCTTGAAGAAGTTGGGCTTGAGCCAGTCGGCCGAGGCGTCCGGCAGCGCGCCCGCCGGGCGCCTCGACGGCCGCCGCGGTCAGCCAGCGCGTGCACCCCGGCGGTCCCCTGCCCGTAGACCTTGGACACCCGGCGCAGTTGCAGCATGCTCATCACCATCCCCGCTTACTGGTTTGCCGGGTGCGGGTCGAGTTGCGGGTTGCGGAGTTCGATCTGGCCGCGGCCGTTCAGGAAGACGCCGAAGATGATGCTGATGGCATCGGCCGGGACCTGGGCGGTGACCTCGTGGCGGGTCCAGTCACGGGTTCCGGTGACGGGGGCGAAGTGGTTCTCGGGATCGTGCCAGGGATCCGGTGGGGCCGGTCGCCGTCCTTGGCGGGGGATGCGGAGCACCAGTCCGGCGCGGTCGGCGACGTCGGTGGTGCGCAGGTCGCCGCGGAAGGTGACGGCGCGGCCGCGGTAGTCGTCGGGTTCGATCTCCTGGCCGAGGACGGCGAATCCGGCGGGTCCGGGCACGGCCGCGGTCAGGATCGCCCGCCCGTCTTCGGTGGTGCAGGAATAGTCCTGGTCGTGGGACCCGGTCACCTGGCGCAGGAAGGTGCCATCGAGCTGCCATCGGTGCAGGCCGTCGGTGAACGCCAGGTTGCGCGGCTCGAACCGCGTGTGCTCGGGCGGCCCTGGGGGTGCCTGCTGGCGGCTGCGGAACGGGCCGAGCGGGTCGGGGCCGGTGACGGGCTCGGCGAGCCGGTCCATCACCGGGTCGTCGACGGCCAGCGGCGCGCCGGTGATGACCGCCAGGGCCAGGCCGTCGTCCAGGCGGGTGGTGACCTGCCGGGTCCCGCCGGGCACGGCGATGTCTACCCGCGTGGCGGTCACCGCCGGGCCCAGGTCGGTGACGGTCACGGCGGTCACGGTGATCCCCGCCGCGTGCAGCAGCTGGCCGGTCATCTGCCCGGCGTCGTCTTCGGGGTGTTCCTGGTCGCGGTCGTCGGGGCGGGCGAGCAGGCGCCAGAACGCGCCGCTGCGGGCGGGCAGCCGGACCGGCAGCGCTCGGTGCCCGGCGTCGTCGGCGAGCACCACAAGGCCGACTGGTGTGCGTCCGGGCGAGGGGTCGGCGTGCGCGATGCGGACAGCAGTCATGGGGGTTCTCCGGGAGGTGGCGGGGATGAGGTCGGGGCGGTGCGCGGTGATGTACTCGCGCAGCCGACGGCGGGCCTTGTGCAGGCTGGCCTTGGCGGCGCCGGGCGTGCCGGCGATCTGGCTGGCGGACTGGTCGGCGTAGTAGAACAGGGTGACGGCCTGGCGCTGCCCGGGGGGCAGGCCAGCCACCGCGCGGCCCAGCGCGTCGGCGCGGTCCAGGTCCTCAGCCGATGGCAGGCTGCCGGCCGAGGCCGGGTGCAGGTTCTCGGGCCAGTCGCCGAGCAGGGTCAGCGGGGCGCGGCGCCGCTGGGCGCGGCAGACGTTGGCCACGATGCCGCCCAGCCAGCCGGCGAACCGGTCGGGGTCGCGCAGCCGGTCCAGTGCGATGAATGCCTGCAGGAACGCGTCCTGCACGGCATCGTCGGCGTCGTCCGGCTGCGGGCACAGCCGTGCCGCGCGGGCGCGCGCCATCGGCAGGTGCCGTTCGACCAGCAGCCGGAACGCGGCGGGATCGCCGTCGCGGGCCAGCCGGACCAGGTCGCCGTCCTGGATGTCCATGCTCTGCTCTACTCCTGGGTTTCCGGCCGTGCCGGGGACAGTTCCGGGTTGCGCAGCTCGATGCGGCCGCGGCCGGCCAGCGAGATGCCGAACCGGATGATGCCGGCGTCGCCGGGGACGGGCAGCGTGACCTCATGCCAGGTCCAGTCGCTGCTGCCGGGGGCGGTCAGCGTGACCTCATGCCAGGTCCAGTCGCTGCTGCCGGGGCCGGTCAGGCTGCTGCCGCCGCGGTCGCGCAGGTGGGCGCCGGGAGGGTCGACGGGCCGGCCCGCGGCCAGATGCAGCCCGGCCTGGCCGGCGACGCCGGCGGTGCGCAGCTGCCCGCGGAAGGTGACCGTGCGGCCGCGGTAGTCGTCGGCGTAGATCTCCTGGAACAGGACGGCGAACCCAGAGGGCTCCGGGACCGCGGAGGCCAGCACTGCGGTCCCGTCTGCGGCGGCGCGGGAATAGTCCTGCCAATGCGGCCGGCCGGCAGCCAGGAAGCTGCCAGCCAGTTCCCACCGGTCCAGGCCGTCGGTGAACGCCATGTTCCGCGGCTCGAAACTCTGCCGCTGCCCGGGATCGCCCGGCGGCCGGACGGCCGAGGGCAGCAGGAACGGCGCATGCACGTCCTCGCCGTGGACCGGGACCGCGAGCCGGTCCATCACCTCATCGGCCACCCGGACCGGCGCCCCGGCCACGACCGCCAGTTTCAGGCCGTACCCGGCGCTCACCGTCACATGCCGGGTTCCGGCGGCCGTGGCCAGCCCGACCCGCGCCGCGGCCGTGTCCGAGCGCAGCTCCGGCACATCCTCGCCGGCCGGCTCGATGTCCACGGCGGTGACCGCCACCCCGGCCGCGTGCAGCAGCCGGGCCGCTGTCTCCTCCAGGACACCGGCCAGCACGGCGTCCCTGGCAGGCCGGTCCAGCAGCCACCACAGCAACTTGAAATCCAAACCCGGCAGCCACAGCGGCACCGCCCGGTGACCGGTGTCGTCGGCGAGCACGATGAGGTGCTGGCCGTTCACGTCACTGCCGTCCGGCGGCTGTCCGGTCCGGGGATCAGCAAGCACGATGCGGACAATCGTCATGACGGTCCTCCAGGAGCAGCAAGACAGCGACTGGGCCCACACTCGTTAGTGTCCGTCGGGCCGCCACGGGTTACCCGCCGTCGGCAGATCGGGGGAACAGGCAGTGTCGGAGCCAATCCACACGACGGGACGGCCCGGATAGGCGAAGCCGAGCCTGGCACTCACCTGCCCGTAACCCGCATGTGAGCGAGCGCCGGGTTCCGCGCCGACAGATGAGGGCTGGCTGCAGATCACCCTGATCTGCACGCCGCGAACCGTCGCAGCCAGGCAGCATGATGGAGCCAGATCGGCGGCTCAAAACTCACGAGCAGAAATCACCCACCCGGCCGCGAAGTGCGGTCAGAACTCACGAACAACCGCAGCCAGAACTCACGAACGAAGCCAAGGGAGGCAGCGTGGCCGATGATCAGCCCTGCTGCGGCCTCGTCGGGGTGGACGCCTGCGGCTGCGGCGCGCAGCGCGACACTGAGCTGGCTGGTCACTCGCGTTCTCCTGGATCGTCGTGCCGGGTGTCGTCCTCCGGGCCGGGCGGTTCGGCCAGGAGGTCGCGGGCGATGCGCGCGTACTGGCTGGCGAGTCGCTCGGAGATGCCGAACATCAGGGACAGGTGCAGCGGGTCGGGCCGCCCGGTCAGCGCCTCGTGCAGGATCCGGTCGCGGCGGATGCGCTCGATGCTGACGCCGTGGGGTTTGAGATGGAAGTCGAGGTAACCCCTAGTGACGGGGCCATCCCCGAGGGCGGTCTTCTCCGAGATCAGGACGTGCCGGTTGGGGGTGTGCGGCCAGGTCGCGCGGCGGTAGTCAAGCCAGGCCCGCAGCGCCTGGTGACTGAGGTCGCCGAGCCGCTGGGGGTGGCCCGCGATGGTGATGCGCCGGTTCGGCAGGTCCAGGTCGGCCAGGGTGAGCGCCTGGATGGCCTCCCAGCGGGCAGCGTGCACGGCGGCCAGGGCGACGATCAGCCGCTGCCCCGGGAGGGTGATCGCCTGCTCGACGGCCCGGATCTCGTTGTCGGTCATCGGCAGCAGGATGGGCTCCGGGACGGCAGCGCTCAGCCGCTGGGCGGGGTTGGCGAAGACCCTTCCGTGCTTCCTGGCGAACCGGAACAGCGACCGGACCGACGAGATCGTGGTGTGGAGCGGGTGCCCGCGAAGTTCGTCCAGTCCCGCCCGGATGTCGTCGGCGGAGATGTCCCTGGTTGCTGCGTTACGACGCCTTGGTGATCGCGGCAAGCTCATCCGGGCTGAGCTTG
>OBLW0100004401.1_pt1 | contig 10731 bp, 11 predicted proteins | sample 1520161 | NCBI WGS metagenome assembly OBLW01 (sample SAMEA3539309, study PRJEB22396) | soil metagenome | biome: tundra; feature: field; material: soil | place: USA | collected 2010-05 | depth 0.15 m
CCTTCCGGTTCTCCAGCGGGACCAGCCCGCTGCGTGCCATGCCTCTCACACGTAGGGACGGCCCTTCGAGCCGCCCCCCGGACAGATCCCGGCGGGCGGATTTCCCGCACCGGGCTCCCACCTCGAGTCAGACGTCGAGCCTCATGAAGCTGACGTGCCCGCGCTCACCTACGTCCTCCTGCCGGTCTCCCGGCGCGTACCCTCCGCGGCCAATCTCCTCTTCTCCCGAGTGAGCTGCATTGACCCTAGGGATCGACCGGCGAAAGCTCCTTGCACGACGCGTGCGACCCGAACTCGACGTCAGCACGCGAAAGGCGCGCGCGGTCGACCGCGCCGTCGTCACTCCACACGAGGCACACGCGCTCGCGCGACCGCCCCGTCATCCGGAACGCGCCCGGCAGGGGCACGTCGTTCCCGCACGCGAGGCCGCGAGCGGCCTCGAGAGGAAACGACGCGCCTCCGGCGTCGAAGACGACGAGATCGAACGAGCCGCGCTCCGACACGGGGCACGTCACGACGGCCTTGAAGCGATCGCCATCCCGGAAGATCCCGTCGGCCTCCTCGAGCCGCTGGCCATCGTCCCGCACGAGAGCGAACGCCACGTCGCCGCCCTTGATGCGACCGACGCCCTGCCCCGAACCGAGGGCCGCGACGCGAGGCCCGTCGCGGCGCAAGACGAGCACCACCACCGCGGCCGCGGCCAGGGCCCCGAGCCCCGCCATCCACGCGGGCGCGCGGCGAGCGCGCTTCGACGCCGGCGACGCGAGCGCCGTCAGGGCCAGCGGAGGCAGCGCAACCGCGTCGTCCGCCTCGATGCGCGCCAGGCACGCGCCGCATACGGCGCATCCCGCGACGTGCCGCGCGACGGCTTCGCCCTCAGCCGCGGAGAGCTCGCCGAGGTGGAACCGCTCGAGCGCGGGCCACGACACGGGCTCCGAGACGCACCGATCCGTCGCGGAGCTCATGGTGCGACCCCGCTCGCCTCGACGAGGCGGCGCACGGCCTCGCGGATTCGCTCGAGCCGCCTGCCGATGGTCTTGCGACTCAGCCCGAGGAGGGTCGCGATCTCCTCTTGCGTCATGTCGTCGAGGTAGCGGTACATCAGGACCTCGCCCTCGGGCTCGTCGAGCTCGCGCACCAGCTTGACGAGGAGATCGCGGCCGATGACCGTGTCGTCGCAGCGGGTGCGTGCGGCCGGCGCGAGGCCCTGGTCGCGCCGCTCGAGGAGACGCGCGCGGTTCGCCTCGTCACGCAGCAAGGTGAGGCAGCGGTTCGTGACCGCGCGATAGAGGTACGGGAGGTCCAGCGGAGCGTCGAGCTTCTGGTGCAGGTCCGCGAAGAGGCCCTGGACGACGTCGCGCGCGTCTTCGCGGTTCCCGAGAACGCGCTCGGCCTTGCGAAGGAGCGCGCGGCCATATCGCTCGTAAGCTTCCATCGCGCGCGCGGGTCAGCGACAGGTGCCGCCATGGCTCACCAGGCATCCGCAAGGCTCGCCGGCGTCGAGCTCCGCGCAGATCTGCGAAGGGGCCTGGCAGCGGGCAAGCGGGTCCGCATCGGCGGCCGCGCCGGCGTCGACCAGGGACACGAGCGAGGCGCCGTCGCAGGCTCCCCCCGCGCAGTCGTCGTCGAAAATGCACGGCGCGCCGCTCTGACCCAGGCCCTGGCCGGGCCCGCACTGGCGGGGCAAGAACGGCGAGCGGGCCTGGCACGCCGTCGAGCCCGGACACGCGACCTTGTCGCTGCACTGCAAGCACACCTCGCTCGGGTCGCAAAACAGACCCGGCGCACAATCGGTCGCGTAGAAGCAGCCGGCGTTCAGCGGGACGGGCGTCGTCGCGTGCAGCGGCACGCAGCCCGTGGTCGACTCGATGCGCATCTCGGCCAGCACCGCCGTGCCGGTTCCCTCCTTGCGGAGGTGGAACGTGATCCCCGAGTAGCCTCGCGGCGTGGCGATCTCCGTCTGGACCTTGTGCCATTGCGTCGCTCCGAGGACCTGCTGGAAGTCCATCGTCGAGTCGTTGCCGTAGTCGACGAGCAGCGTCATTTGCGCCGCGGGATCGATGTCGGCCGTGGTCGTGAAGAGCAGGCAGGTCGCCTCGTGCTCGTCCGTGACTTGCGAAATCTCAGTACCCCTCTCGACGAACGAGACCCCCAGGTCTTCCGGGCTCCACGTCGGCACGCGCTGGATCTTCCCGCTCTCGAGCGTCCACGAGCAGAGCGTGTCGCCGCACCAGTCGCGGAAGGTCGGGTCCTGCACGACGTCGCCGTTGCAGTCGGCGCCGAGGGCCGCGAGCGCCGCGACCGCCGCGACTCCGATAGCCGCCCGCGACGCGATCCCGGAAGGCGCCTTCATGGTCTCTCCTTGAAGCGAACCCGCAGCCCGAACGCCAGGGAGAACCCGCCGCTGTCGTGGGTGTCGCCGATGAGATTGGTGATCGCCGGGGCATAGTCGAAGCCCCCCTGCGCGAAGAACGTCACCGGCGCTTGCAAGCGGGCGGTCACGCCCACGGCGCCGCTCATGAGATAGCCGATCGAGGTATCGGTGCTCGTCGGCGGGACGCCGGTCTGCTGCGTCTCGAACGTCACGACGCCGAGGCTGGGTCCCACCCCGGCCTGTCCATAGACGCCCAGCAAGGGGCCCTCGACGTAGGCGCGCAAGTAGGCCGCGGCGCCGAAGCCGCGGAACGTGACCCGATCGGTCTCGTTCTCGATCGATCGCGTGTACGTATCGGCCGCGAGGGTCCCCACCTGCACGACGACCGCGAGGTGCGGCATCAGGATGCGCGACACGCCGAGCGTGGCGCGTCCCCAGAGCAGGAACCCGCGGTCGTAGCCGAACTCGCCGAGGCGGCTCGTGTAGCCGTCGGTCCGCGCCTGGGTGAGACCGAGGGCGCCTTCCACGGCCCAGCGGTCGCTCCGGACGCGCCGGTGTTCGGGGCGGTCGGGCTCGATCGGCTCGCGGAGGGCGCCCGAAGGATCGCCCTCGTCGTCGCCCCCCTTGGCGCTTGTGCGTGCGATCGGGACCGGGGTGCACGCGCTCGGGTCGAGGTCCATCGCGCGATCGTCGGAGAGCGTGAAGCGGCACTCGACGACGCCCCCGGGGCGCGTGACCACCGCGTCGTAGTCGCCCGCGACGAGCGCGAGGCGGACCATAGCTCCGGCCGCCTTCTGCACTTCGGCGACGACGGCGCCGCTCGCGCGATGCTGCACGAGCACGCGCCCGTCGAGGGCGGCCGGCAAGACCAGGCGGGCCTTGGCTTCGGCAGGGTACGTGACGGGCACGTCGCCCTGGCCCGCGAGGTCGGTCTCGAGGGTCGCGTGCTGTTCGCCGATCTGCGTTCGCGCCGTGGACGCGAGCGTGCGCCGGTACGCGTAGCGATAGGCCTCGTCGAGCGACACGCGGCCGTCGCCGTCGGCGTCGCCCGCCCCGCGAAGCCCGGTGACGAGGTGGTGGGTGAAGTACGAGGCCTTGAGCTCGTCGGACTCCTGACTGAGCTCCAGCGCCGTGCTCGACGCCATGACCGCGAGGCCGCGCTGCGTCAGGTGCGACACCGAGTTGTAGGAGAAGTCCGCGGCGGGCTCGGCGCCCTTCGGCCGCGCGAAGACTCCGCTCTGGCACGCGTCGAGAACGGCGATGGTGAGCGTCGACGGGATCGCCCGGAGTCGATCGCGCAAGGCCGCGAGCGGGAGCTCCTCGGCGCCGAGCTCCAGGGCGTTCGCGCGGGCGTGTCCCGAGAAGTAGAAGAGGACCTCGGTCTGCTCGGCGCGGTCGGCGTTCGCGCGCGCTTTGGCGGTCACGTCGTCGATGGCCGCCAGCAGATGGCCTGCGTCGGGCTGGAGCAGGACGCGCACGTCGCCGGCGTCGTAGTGGCCGATCTCGCGCAAGACCTCGGCGACATGGCGAGCGTCGTCCTCGGCAAACCGCAGCGCCAGCTGGCCGGTGCCGCCGAGGTTGTCGCCCACCACCAGCGCGTAGGCGTGAACGTGAGGCGGCGGGCGCGCGGGCTCGTCGGCCCGGGCGCGCGACGGCCACACGAGGGGCACGAGGGGCGCGAGCGACGCGAGGAGCGCCATCGCCCCGGCCCGGGAAGCCGGCCGACCTGGAAGAGGGAACGTTCGATTCAAGGGCTCCCCCAGTAAACGCGTGGCGGCGCGGCCGTGGGAACTCCGGCGATACGATTTCGTCGACGGGGGCCGTCTCGTCGGGGAAACCGCTAAGGCGCAAAGGCCCCAAGGGATGGGGCCGAGAAGGGCGAGCTGTCTCGTGCCCACGGTCGCCCACTTGCTCGAGTAGACCTGCGCCGCGAGACCCCGCGCCACTCTCAGTGGTCGTGGCCGCCGGCCTCGTCGCCTTCGCACCGCGCGTCTTGCCAGCCCACCCACCAGGCCCCGTCGGGCCCGTGCTCGCGCTTCCAGATCGGGACACGCGCCTTGACGCGATCGATGAGCGCGCGGCAGGCGCGATACGCCTCGCCCCGGTGCGGCGCGCTCGCCGCGCAGACGACGGCCACGTCGCCCACGACGAGGGCGCCGGTGCGGTGGACAACGGCGAGACGCACGCCGGGTAGCTCGCTCGCGATCCCGTCGGCGATGCGCTTCATCTCGGCCACCGCCATGGCCGGATAGGCCTCGTATTCGAGCTTCACGACGGCGCGGCCTTCGCTGTGATCGCGGACGACGCCGAGGAACGCGCAGACCGCGCCGGCGCCGGGGTGTCTCACCCGGGCGATCGCCTCGTCGACCGAGGGCGCGACGTCACGCAAGGCCACGAACGCGCCCGCGCCTGCGATCGCGCCCGCGCCCGGTCGCTCCACCGCGCCGCTCTTGCCGCCGCTCTTGGTCTCGAGACGAACGGCGTCGATCGTCGCCCAGCGATCGGCGCTCTTGATCATGTCGTAAACGGTCAGAGCGGCGACGCTCGCCGCGACCATCGCTTCCATCTCGACGCCGGTGCGGTCGAAGGCCTCGACCGCGGCGCGTACGCGGAGCTCGCCGCGCGACGGGTCGGGCTCGAAGTCGATGGCCGCGCGCGTCGTCTGCACCGGGTGGCACAACGGAATGAGCTCCGGCACCCGCTTCGCGGCGAGCAGTCCGGCGACCCGGGCAACGGCCACGACGTCGCCCTTGGCGAGCCCGCCCGCCGCCATCGCGTCGATGACCTCCCGGGTCGTGCGCACGCACGCCGTCGCGACGGCCCGCCGCGCGGTCGCCGCCTTGGCGCCGACGTCGACCATGTGCGCGTCCGCGGCGCCGGTCAGGTGCGAGAGCCGAACGGGCGCGAGGATCTCGTCGTACGCGCGCGCCAGCTTTTCGGGGCGCGCGGCGTGCTTCATGAAGACGTAGCGATCGAGGGGCCGGAGCGCCCTCCACCGCGCGGCTTCGAGGGGCCGCGTGCCGTCGAGCGCGGTCGCGAGCTCGACCGGAACCGTCGACGCGTCGGGCTCCGCGAGCGACTCCATGGCCGCCGCCGCGGGCACGGCCCGGTCGAGGAGCGGGGCGACGCCGACGTCGACCCTCTCCCCCGTGCCGGCGACGACGAGACGCGCGCGCTCGTCGAGCGAGAGCGAGAGCCACCCCTCGAGCGAGAGCTTTCGGCCCAGCGCATCGAGCACGCGCCGGGCCGCCAGGGGCACGAACGGTAGCGCTTCATCGATGGCCTCGAAGACATAAAGGCCCGGAGTCGGCATGCGCGGGAGCATGGCACACGGATCTCGCGGCCGAAACGCGGCGAGAAACCTGGCGAGAAACGTGACCTAGGGCCGTGACCGGAGCAGGCAGTTTGCTAGGGTATGGTCGATGATCGCAGCCTCGCCGCCGCAGCACTCGCGGGGCCGGTCACTGCCGCTAGCCGAGGCGGCGCCGCGGGCGGCGGCCCGCACGGTCCGCATCTCGTTGACCGACCGGTGCGACCTGGCGTGCCTGTACTGCCGCCCGTCACGAAGCGACGGCTACCTCGAGAAGCGCCTCGACGACAACGCCTGGCACACGATGGCTCGGGCGCTCGTTCAATCGGGCGTCCGGCGCGTTCGCATCACCGGGGGCGAGCCCCTCTTGCATCCGCGGGTCGTCGAGCGCGTCGCGTTCATCGCGTCGCTCGGCGTCGAAGACCTCGCGCTCACCACCAACGCGACGCGCCTCCTCGCACTGGCGCGGCCGCTGCGCGTCGCGGGCCTCCACCGGATCACCGTTTCGGTCGACTCGCTCGTGGCCGAGCGCTTCGAGCGCATCACGCGCGGAGGGCAGCTCGCCGCGGTGCTCGACGGGGTCGACGCGGCACGCGAGGCGGGCTTCGCCGAGGTCAAGTCCAACACCGTCGTCTTGCGGGGCGAGAACGACGACGAGCTCGCCGACATCGTCGCGTGGGCCTGCGCTCGCGGAGTCGTGCCTCGCTTCATCGAGTTGATGCGCGTCGGTGAGGGAGCGCGTTTGCCGGCGGAGGCGCTGGTCGGCGCGAGCGAGATGCGACAGCGCCTCGCGCACCTGCTCGCAGACGAAGCCGGCGTACCCGATCCCGATCGCGGGCCGGCGAGGTACGTGCCGCTCCGCTCCGACCCGAAGCTCCGGGTCGGTTTCATCACCGGCTCCACCGACACGTTCTGCGCCTCGTGCGACCGCTTGCGCGTCGCGTCCGACGGCGTGCTCCGCCCCTGCCTCGCGACCAACGACGGCGTGCCCGCGATGTCGCTCGCTCGATCGGGCGACGTGAACGGCATCGTCGGCGCGATCGCCGACGCGTGGGCGCTGAAGCCCGCCGGCGACACATGGAAGGGCTGCACCGAGAGCTCCGCCGCCGACGTCTCGATGCGCGCCATCGGCGGCTGATCCCGCTCCCTCGGCCGCTCGCTCCGGAGAGAGAGATTGGGCGCAGAGGGCGCAGAGGGCGGTTCCGGTAGGGACGACCCGTTCCGCCTCACGATGAGATGAATCGGGTCGCCCCCCGGGCAGATCCGGACGTGCGGGATTCCCGCATCCGGCTCCTCGGGTCATGGGTTCGCTACGCGCGCCGTTGAAGAGTCGGCGTGGCCAGCGGGTATCGCTGGAGCAGCCGGCTCATCATCGGCCAGGTGAGGCGGGCGCGTTGTGATCGACGGCTCAGCCACCGCCACCAGATGCGTCCCGCCCTGTACAGCAGGTCCCGTAGCCGCGCCACCTTGCCGATGCGGCGGTAGTAGCCGTAGTGGCCGCGTAGCTTGGCGTTGAGCATCTGCTGCTGCCGAGCCAGGGGGGCATGCCTGTGGAGCTTGCACCACTGCTCAGCGAGGCCTCGATCGCGAAGTCCCGCACCCCCTCCCTCCCTTCGCGCCTTTGCGGTTTCTCCCTCAGTCGAGGAGGTACCGCAAGACGAGGTCCGTCAGCTCCTCTGCGACCGATTGAGCGCGCGCGGGCGCGAGCTCGGAGAGCACCGCGGCGTGCGTGACGGCCTCCACGACGTTGACGAGCAGGAAGGTCATGCTCTCGACGCTGGTGCGCCGGAGCTCGGTCTTCCACGCCTCGAGCAGCGCCGCGACGAGCGACGCCGTCTCCTTCTCGACGCCCCGGAGGTTCTCGAGGCGCCCGATCCGCGGCACCTCTTCGATGAGCACCTTGTGAAGCCTCGGGTCGACCTGGTGCGCCGCGAACATCGCCTGGATGATGGCGCGTACCGCGACGGGCATGGGCGCGGTCGCCATCTCCGCGAGCTTGGCCGAGCGCGAGCCCCATCTCGACGCCATCACCCGCGGCTGGCAGATGGGCAAGCCGGCGCGCAGCCTCTTCGGCGTCCGCTGGAACGAGCTCTGGGCCCGCCCGATCGGCGACGTGCGCGCGGCTCTGGGCGTCGATCCGGTCATCGATGCGGCCCGGCCGGAGCTCGCCGCGGCCGCCTGACGCGCGCGCGATTGACCCTCCCGCCGCGGCAAGCGTGGCGCAAACGTGGCCAACGCAGCGCGCCCCGCGAAACCACCGGGCCCAAAGCGACGCCGGGAGACGCGATTTTTACTTTTGAGTGTCGCGTCTCGTGAGAGTCTGTCGCCCAAAATGCACCCCGGACGCCTCGTTGGTCTTCTCGGGTTGGGTGGCGCAGTTCTCACGCTGTCCCCGACCGCAAACGCCCAGAGCGAAGGCGCCCCCCGCCACGCGGCCGCCAAGACCGATTCGCTCGACGACGGCGCGCGCTACGCCTGGCTCGACAAGGAACTGGGGCAGGTCGAAGGGCCGACCGAGCGCTGGTACACCGGCTGGACGGCCACGTTCGCGTGGCTGTCCGTCGGCCAGTACGCGTTCGCCGCGCCGGCGCCCAACGCCGGCCTGCGCGAGTTCTCGCTCGTCGGCGCCGTCAACTCAACGCTCGGACTGCTCGCGATGCTAGGCGCGCCCAACACCCTCGGCGGCAATGCGCGCGAGCGCCTCCAGAAGTTCGACGCGAGCACGCCGCTCGGCGCGTACGAGAGGCGCCGTCGCGCCGAATACCTCCTGCACGCGACCGCCGCAGAAGAGAGCTTCTATCACTCGCCGGTTCCGCTGATCCTCGCCACGCTTTCGAGCGCGGGCGGAGGCGCGATCCTCATCTACGGGTACCACCAGATCCCCGCGGGCTGGGGCACGTTCGGCGCGGGCGTCGGGCTCACCCTCCTTGAGATGTTGACCCGCCCGTTCAGCGCCGGCAACGCGTGGGACCGTTACGTGGACAAGTACCACCCGTCGCCGAACGTCCAGGTTCCGCCCGATCAGATCCACCTCTCGTTCGCCGTGACCCCGATGGGCGGCGCCATCAACGGCACCTTCTAGGAAGAAACCACCGTTTCATACGGCGTGGGTGCCCGCAGCCATGGAGAACTAAAGCCAGCGACGCCGCCGACTCTAACACGTGCTTCCAGGGAGCGCAGAGCAGTGAGAGGGGTTGGTCTGAGTCGGCGTCACAAGACGCGCCCCACGACCGTCCCGAAGCCCTTACTGCTCTGTGCTCTCTGCGGCTCAGCGGCCAATCTCCGTCTCCTCCAGCGAGCGCGTTACGCCGACTGGACGGTGATCTTGCGGGCCTTGACCGCGGCGACCTTGGGCAGCTTGACGACGACGGTGCCGTTCTTCGACTCGGCGGTGACGTTCGCCGTGTCGATTCCGGCGGGGATGCGGAAGCTCCGCGCGAAGTCGAGCTCGTCGTACTCGCGCGCCAGCGCCGGACCGCGGGGCACCCCCGCGCGCCGCGCTTCGAGCGTCAGCGTGCCGTTCTCGACGCGAACGTCGATGGCGCCGGCCGGGACCCCCGGAACGTCGGCCACGAGGAGGACTTCGTCCCCGTTCTCGAACACGTCGACGGACGGTGACACCGACCGCGCGTAGCCCTGCTTGCCCTGCTGAACTCCGTTGGCCTCCAGGGGAGGCGTTGCGACTGACTCACTCATGGCGTTTCCTCGTTGTCTGACTTGCAGCTTGGAAGTTGAATTTCGATTGGAGACGCGCCGGTGGCTTTCTTCCGGCGCGCGTATCAGGCGGACGTGACGGCGACCTGTCGCGGGCGCGCGTCTTTCGCCTTGGGCAGCGTGACGGTGAGAATGCCGTCTTTCATTGTCGCCGTGACGGCGTCGGCATCGACCCTGCCCGGGAGCGGCAGCGTGCGCGCGAACGCGAACGAAGCGCGCTCGCGGAGGTGCGACTCGTAACCCTCGCGAGTCGCCGCCTTGCGTTCGCCGCGCAAGTGGAGCACGCCGTCTTCGACGTGCACGGAGACGTCCCCCTCGCCGAGACCGGGCACTTCGGCTCGGTAGACGAACGCCTCGTTCGTCTCCACCACGTTGACGAGCGGCAAGGCCACGCGCGCGCGAGGACGCTCGGGGACGCGAGCGGCGACATGCTGGTCGTCGAAGACATAGTCGATGTGTCGGTTCAAGAAATCGATGGTTCGGAGCGCTTCGTTGAAACTTCGCCAGCCTGTGACCATGGGACTCTCCTCGGGTTCGCTTGATGAAAATCGAAATGTGTCTCCGCGCGGCCGGAAGTCGGGCCGACGAGCTGCACAGCGCGTGCGCGATGATTGCGCGACGCTCGACCCCCGACGCGACGCCGCTCGCGGAATGCGCGACCGGCCTTTCGGCTGGTCTGGCCATTCGCTGCGAGTCGCACCAACAGTTAATCACCGGTCGGGGCATGTAAAGGGTCGAGGCGCTATCCTCGCCGCGATGAACACGGCCCTGAGAGCGCTTGCGCTGGGCCTCGTGGCGATCGGCCGGGCGGCCCCGGCCTGCGCGCCGCAGCGGGCGGTGCCGGCACCGGCCGCTTCGTCCGTTCCCGGGCCCGCCGGCGTGACGGCGGGCCCGGCCCCTCCGCGCGCGCGGTCCTCGGGCGACGCGATCGCGTTCATCGAAGACGACTACCCGCGGGCGCTGGCCGAAGCGCGAGCGCGCGGCGTGCCTCTCTTCGTCGACGCGTGGGCGCCGTGGTGCCATACGTGCCTCAGCATGCGGGCGTTCGTGTTCCCCGACGCTGCGCTCCGCCCCCTCGCCCCGAGCTTCGTGTGGCTCGCGATCGACACCGAGCGCGAAGAGAACGCCCCCGTGGTGGAACGACTGGGGGCCAAGGTGCTCCCGACGCTCTACGTCATCGACGCCGCGACCGAAGGGGTTCGTCTCGCGCATCCGGGCTCCCTCACGGCTGCCGAGCTCGCGAGCCTCCTCGACCCGCTCGGCGCCAGCGCGACCGGTGCGACCGGTGCGACCGGTGCGACCGGTGCGACCGGTGCGACCGGTGCGACCGGTG
>OBLW0100004402.1_pt1 | contig 10731 bp, 11 predicted proteins | sample 1520161 | NCBI WGS metagenome assembly OBLW01 (sample SAMEA3539309, study PRJEB22396) | soil metagenome | biome: tundra; feature: field; material: soil | place: USA | collected 2010-05 | depth 0.15 m
AGTCCTACATGATCGTCAGCGCGAAAGAGACGAAGACCTACGAGTCCGAGCTGTACATTTCCTTCCGCAAACACGATGCAACGTGGACCGCACCGGTGAGCCTCGGACCCAAAATCAATGACGGTCTCGCCCATCGCTGGGGACAATACGTCACTCCCGACGGCAAGTACCTTTTCTATTCCCATGGCACGAGCGAGAAAGACTGCGCAATCTATTGGGTTCGCTTCGACAACCTTCTCGAGAGCCTGCGCCCGAAACAGCTTTAATCCTTACAAACCGGACTTCTGATTCCGCCAACTGGGGCTTTCATCCCTTGGCCCCCGCCCTGCGCTTGCGATTCCTGCTGCCAGCCGCCCTCCCGCTGCGGTAAAGTGAAAGTCCCATGACTACTCTCGCTCCCCCTGAAATCCGCACCCGTGAGATTCGCAATTTCGTCGGTGGCAAATGGCAATTGGCCACCAGCGCACCGGGCCTCGATCTAACCAACCCCGCCACCGGAGAACCGCTCGGCCAATCGCCTTCCGGGTCTGCCGCCGAAGTCGACGCCGCCGTTGCGGCCGCCCACGACGCCTTTCCCGCATGGCGAGCCACTCCGGCCGCCGATCGAATCCAGTTTCTCTTTAAGCTGAAAGCGATTCTCGAAGATCATTTCGATGAGCTGGCCGCCGTCATCACCACGGAGAACGGCAAGACCCTCGCCGAATCGAAGGGCGAATTGCGTCGCGGCATCGAGAACGTTGAAGTCGCCTGCGGCATTCCCGTGCTCATGCAGGGATACTCGCTGGAAGATATCGCCCCCGGCATCGACGAGATCATGGTGCGTCAGCCGCTGGGCGTCGCCGCCATCATCACGCCCTTCAATTTTCCATTAATGATTCCCCTGTGGTTCCTTCCCTATGCCATCGCCACCGGAAACACAGTGGTCCTCAAGCCAAGCGATCGGGTTCCGTTCTCCGCTGCGCGCCTCGTCGAGTTGATCCAGGAAACCGGCTTGCCCGCAGGGGTAGTGAACCTCGTCAACGGCGGCAAGCCGGCGGTCGACGCGCTCCTCGACCATCCCCTCGTTCGCGCCGTCAGCTTTGTCGGTTCCACGCCTGTTGCCAAATACGTCTACACACGCGGCTCCGCCAGCGGCAAACGCGTGCAGTGCCAGGGCGGAGCAAAGAATCACGTCGTGGTCCTGCCCGATGCCGATCCCGAAACAACCACCAAGATCATTGCCGACTCGGCCTTTGGCTGTGCAGGCCAGCGCTGTCTCGCCGTGAGCGTCACCGTCGCCATCGGCGAAGCGCAAAGCTGGTTCGGCGAATCGATCGCCGCTGCCGCAGCTTCCCTCAAAGTCGGCAATGGCCTCGATCCAGCTGTGCAGATGGGCCCTGTCATTACGAAAGCCAGCCGCGATCGCGTCGTCTCGCTCATCGGCCAGGGTGCTGGCGACAGCGCCAAGCTCCTCGTCGACGGTCGCAACGTATCGAACGGCGATGGCTCTTTCGTCGGCCCCACAGTCCTCGACGGCTTGCACTCGACAAGTCCGCTCATGGAGACAGAAATCTTCGGGCCCGTTCTTTCGGTGGTCCACGCAAAATCCGTCGAAGAGGCTATCGAGCTCATTGACCGCTCGCCCTACGGCAACGCCAGTTCCATCTTCACTTCATCCGGATCCGCAGCGCGCAAGTTCCGCAACGCTGTCTCTACAGGAAACGTCGGCGTGAACATCGGCGTCCCCGCGCCCATGGCCTACTTCCCGTTTTCCGGCTGGAAGGGCAGTTTCTTCGGCGTCATGCACGCGCAAGGCCGCGACGCCATCGAGTTCTTCACCGACAAGAAAGTCATAGTGGAGCGCTGGCCACGTGAGTGGTCGCGCAAGTTCTGACGACTGAATCCAGAATCATCGCATGGAACAAAGGGGCGCGATTGATTGCGCCCCTTTTGCTCTGCTCTATCGATAAGTGATCAATGCGGAAGCACCAGCAATTCGTTCTCCAGCAGTTGCTCGGTTAATCGATCCAGCGCCAGCGGAAATTTGTACGAGATCGTCCACGGGCTCATGCCCAGCAAGACAGCAGCTTCGGCCTGGGTGTATTCCTGAAGAACAATCCTGCTCAGCATCGCACGATCCAATGAACTCAGCCGGTCAAGACATCGCTCCACATCCAGCACAAAAATTACCGCATCCTCGAACGTCCGCACCCGCCGGCTCGAAACCCATCCGCGTCCTACCGGATCGCCGAGAATGGACGGCGATCTGCCCACCTGCATCGAAGCGTACAGATAGCGCCGCAACATGCGTTCCGTATGCTTCCGGAAAAACGCCAGTGCGATCGGCGGATCGCTCGCCGGCGCTTCGTCCTCTGACTCATTCGCGTCCGTTGCAGCCGGCAGATCGGCCTCGGGTTCCACTTTCCCTTGCCATGGAATCGGCGAACCGCCCGCTCCCCACACCAAGGGCAACTGAGGCGCTGCACTCATTCCGCACCCCCAGCTGAATCAGCCACTGCCCAAACCCTGACCAGCGATTTGCGGCTCGGCCGTCCACGCCTCTTCCGCGTCTCCGGTGCCGGAAAGTCCTTCAGTCTCCTCTCACACTCTTTGCAATACACGGTCCCTTGCGTCTGGGCCCGATACCAAAGACAACCGCATCCTTCGCAAACTTTCAATTGCACGCGCAATTCCATTAAGGATTCTCCGTGAAAAAGCCCATTTCCGCCTTTTGTTCGATCGTTTTCGTTTTTTGGCGGAGCAGCGAGAACCAGGCAAAACTATTCAGGTTTCTTCCGCCCTGATAGGAGAGCTTTGTCTGTTTCTCTTGTTCTTGTCTTCTATTTAGAGCGCAGATCTGGAAACTCGCACACGCCTGTCCTGTGCGCCTGTTTCGCGCGATTGCCGGTGGAAATATGTCCCGGTGGTCTGAATCTATACATCATTAAGTTATGCCGCATCTGGATTCGCAAACTCGAGAGACATCATTCTGTCTCCTCGAAAGAGCGGCCCCAAACACAATATTCGAGATCTTCCGACAAATATGTGCGAGATAAAGTAAGGCAAATGTAGCCTGAGCCCATTTTCGGGTCAATGGGTCCTTTCTCAATTTCCTCCCTGCTTTCACGGCCCCTCCGGCAAACCCGCAATTTCAAGCCTCAAATGCACAACGGGCATAGCTCCAGGAAATTGGAGACCTTGCCGATCCATAGCTGGTAGCGAACAATCCTCAGATGAAATTTATCCACATGCACGAAACGCTCCGTCGGGAAATCCTTCGCAGGATTGACCATGGCGCGCTGACCATCACGCTCCTCGCTCGCCAGACCGGCCTCGCACAGGCCCACGTATCGAACTTTCTTCGGGAGAAGCGCAGGCTCTCACGGGATGCGATGGACCTCGTTTTGAACGCCCAAAGCATGGAGGCCGAAGACCTCCTGCCTTCTTCCGCGCGCCACGGCAGCGTGTCAGTCGAAGAGGAGATGAGCGCCGTGCCAGTCGTCTCGCACAGTTCGGCTCTCTCCGATCCTGTCATCCATCCCTCAGCAGTGTTGGCGATGATGCCGCTGCCGTGGGCGCGCTTCTATCCTTCCGAACGCGCAAAGCCACCAACCGCTCCGCCTGGCAGAGATTTATTGCCGTCCGCATTTCGCCCGAGGACGCCTTGCCCATGGAGCCGTTGATCCTTCCCGGTGCTCTCGTCGTGATTGACCGCCACTACAACTCACCCGTGCCTTACCGGCTTGGCAGGCCTGCGCTGTGTGCCGTGCGCCAGGGAGCGCACGTTGCCATTCGCTACGTCGAGTCTCTGGACGACAAGCTGGCGCTGCGTCCCCTTAACCTCGCCTTCCCTATCGAGCTGCTGCAGAGCGAGCCCGACAGGAGAGTGCAGCAGTTAATTGCGGGCCGCGTTGTTTTGGTCCTCAACCAAACATGAGCCCTCGCGATGTCGAATGCGTGCTGCATAAAACTGGTTTGTAACAGGGCACGACTTCAGTCGTGCCGAAAACAGGCGAGAAGGCAACGGGTTTTAACCCCTGAGATATTGCAACTGAGGCGCGGCGGCCATTTTTTGAAACACGTCTAGCCAGGAGCCGAACCCTCTTGCAACCAAACCCGGATCTCCGCCAGTGCGCCCTCCGGAATCCGCGTTGCCGCCGCAATCCACCGCATCCCGCCAGGAAGAATCGCCAACGCAAGAGGAGCAAGACTCCTGCCCAGGTCAGTCACCAAGCCGCGAGAGACCTTCGTTGCGATCTGCATCCCCCTGTGGAGTTGCATATGCAAAGTCCGATTGAACTCATCAATGCTCCGGCCTTCCAGATACATCTGGGCCGCCAGCGCCGCGCTGTGCATTGCGATCGACATGCCATCGCCCGTGAACGAGGGAATGACCGCAGCCTGGTCACCTACGCGCCAAACTCCCCGCGTCTCGTTCGCAAGATATCCATAGGGAATCGGCGAGATGGCCAACGGACGCTCCCACAACGGCTCCCCGCCTACAAGACGCTCCTGCAAATGTCGATTACCGCGCCGCAGCGCTTCCAGCAGGTTCGTCCATCCACCCTCCGCTTGCAAACGCCTGCGCTGGACCACGAGACACAGATTGGCCACTTCTCTTTCCACCAATGCCAGGCCTCCGTAACCGCCAGGAAAGAGAAAAAGCTCCATCGCCCCGCGCAATAACTCAATCTGTGCGGGCCTCAACCGCCAATGAAGTTTGAATCCGATCAGGTCCGATTGCACGCCGCTGCCGCGAGCCCACCCACGCAGATCGTGCTTTCCCGTGGCAAGAAAGACAGTCTGCGCGCGCAGCGTCGCGCCGCCACGAAGTGCGGCCCGCCACCCATCACCCTCTCGCTCGAGTTCACCAACGCACGTGCCGCGCCGCACCTCGCACCCCACATCCTGAGCGCGCTGAAGCATCGCTTCATCCAGAATTTGGCGCGAAAGCGACAGCGCACGAAAAGGCAGAGGAGACTCCACAAGGCTCTTACCCGAAGACAGTCGCACCCGATCGATTGGCACTGCACCCAACGCACATGGGGAGATTCCGGCGCGGTGAAGATACTCCACTGCCTCGCGGCTCAAAAACTCACCGCACACCTTGGGATGGGCAGTCTTTTCCTTTTCGAGCACCGTGACCGGACGTCCTGAATCCGCCAGCCGCAGCGCGAGCATCGATCCGGCTGGACCTCCACCAATCACCAGGTTGGCAATCGTCGTCTGAGTCACCGTTGCATCGGCTTTCTGCGCATCACGCACAATCGTCCAGGGGTGTATCCGCGAATTAAAACGTCGTCTTCGGCAAGCCCCGCGGCGGCGCACATCCTTTGCCAGTCTCCAGGTAAAAACGCGCGCGCGATCGAAGCGGGCCCATCGTGTTGAACAAAAGGATGCAGTCCCATCAGTTTTGAAAACATGCGGAAGAGGTGATACGGCACTGCGTTGCGGGAAAGATCGTTGATGAACCAGCCCATCGTCGCGTGCTGCTCCATCCATCTGAGAAACCGCACCACATCCGCCTCCGCCAGGTGATGCGTGAAGAGCGCGCTCACAACAAGATCGACGGGCTCCTGCGAGGAATACTCAAATACATCGGCGTTCACCCATTCGATCGCTCTAGCCGCGTTGCTAGCCTCCGCCGCGATCGCCACGGTGTCCATGTTGAGGTCGATTCCGGTCAGTTCCACGTCAACATCGTGCGACTTTGCCCATCGCTCGATGCGCCGCAGCCCGTCGCCATACCCACAGCCCACATCGAGAATTCGAATAGGCTCGATCAATCCTTGCAGCTGAAGAGAATCAAGCCAACCAAGCAACGGACGATAACCCATCAGCCAGCGATTCACTTTTGCCAGATCGCGCAGGCATGCGCGCAATTCCTCGCGGCTGCAGGGCCCATCCATCAGCTCCGCAAGCTGCGCGCGAGCACTGAAATCCAGCGTCTCAGGCTGCATGAAACAGCATCGTCTCCGCCGTGACGCCGGGACCAAACGACATCGCGCAACCTTGTTGGCCCGGCTCTGCCAGCTGCATGATCCGCTGCAGGACGAACATCACGGTGGCTGACGACATGTTGCCGAATCGCGCCAGCACTTCGCGCGAAGTCGCCAGCGCCTCGGCAGGAAGACTTAGACCCTTTTCAACCGAATCGAGAATTGTCTTGCCGCCGGGATGCACAGCCCACAGATCAATCGACAATGGATCTTTCCCGCGTGTAATGGTGTCGCCAATATCCTTCAATGCGCGGCACAATTCGCCGGGAACCTTGCCGGACAATTGCATGTCGAAACCAAGTTCGCGAATGCGCCACGTGATCAGGTCGTTTGTCTCGGGGATGCCAATGGCGAGAAAGCTATCGAGCGCCAGCCCGGCCTCACGCGCAGTCACCAGGCTCGCCGAACATCCATCTGCGAACAACAGGAACGACAGAATCTGCCCCAGGTCCTGCGTCTCCTGCATGTGCAGCGTACAAAGTTCCAAGCTGAGAATCAACACCTTTGAATCCGGCTCAGAACGCACAATATGGCGCGCTGCTTTCAGCGCATTGATGGCCGCATAGCAACCCATGAAGCCGATCATCGTGCGTTCTACCGACGAACTGAGCCCCAGGTGGTTGACGATTTCAATATCCAAACCCGGCGCATACAGTCCCGTGCAGGAGGTCACAATCACGTGCGTGACCCCTCGCCGCTCTTCCTCGCTCAATGCCAGCTTGTCCACCGCACAGCGCATGAGTCTTGGCGCATATTGCTCATATGCCTGCATCCGCCGTGCAGTGCCGGGAAATGCACCTGGAACATACAGGCCTTCCGCATCCTTCCACTCGCCACTCTCCGTCGGGACGGGATCCAAAAATGAGTAGCGATGTTCGATTGCCGACATCCGGACCATGCGGCGGAACAAATTGCGCGACGTGCCCTCGGGCACCAGGCTCTGGGCAAAGTCGATAAACGCCCGATGCACATCGTGCGGGGGAACCGACGTGGCAATGCGGTTGATAAAAGCAGTCGTCATCGTGGTCCCCTTTGTTTGTTCGTTCTGTCCGGCGTTCCTTCGCCAGAGACATTCTTAGACACGACGAGCCCTGGATGTGTCATCCAAATGTAAGCGTTCGGTCACTCTGAATTCAAAAGGAATGCGCCTGTTTTCAAGCCTGATCAACAAAATCCGCCGGATTCGAGAATCGCGTGCAATTCGAATTGAAGTTCAGATGCACAGTGCCGGTGGGGCCGTTGCGTTGCTTGGCCAAGATAATCTCCGACCGGGCCTTGTCCGCATCGGAGATCTCTTCATCGCGGTTGTAATACGCCTCGCGATGAATGAACGCCACCACGTCGGCGTCCTGCTCGATCGAGCCCGATTCCCGCAGATCGCTCAGCATCGGCCGCTTGTCGTCGCCTCTCCGTTCGCTGGCACGCGAAAGCTGCGACAGCGCAATCACGGGCACATTCAGCTCCTTCGCCAGTGCCTTCAGCCCCCGCGAAATGGCCGAAACCTCCTGCGTCCGGTTCTCATAGCGCTTGCCGCCCATCGAGGGCAGCGTCGCCGACATCAATTGCAGGTAATCGACGACGATCAAGTCGAGCCCGCCGGCATTCTGCTTCAGCCGCCGGGCCTTCGCGCGCATCTCCGCCAGCGAAATGCCGGCCGAGTCGTCAATGAACATGTGCGCCTCCACCAGTTGCTCCAGCGCGTGTTGCAGTTTGTTGTGATCCTCGCGGGGGATAAATCCTGTTTGCAGTTTGCGTTGATCCACCCCTGATTGGGACGACAGCATGCGTCGCAACAGCGACTCCTTGCTCATTTCCAGGCTGAAAACAGCCACAGTCGCCTTGCTCGTGATGGCGGCATTCTGCGCGATATTGATCGCCAGCGCCGTCTTGCCCATGGAGGGCCGCGCCGCAATGATGATGAGTTCGCCCTTCTGCAATCCGCTCGTCATCTGGTCGAGCACCACGTAGTGCGTGGCCAGGCCCGTAACTTCGCGGCTCTGCTTATACAGGTTGTCAATGGAACCGAACGAACTCTGAACAATCTGATCGAGCGGCTGCAGTCCCTGCGAGATGCCCTTCTCGCTCACCTCCAGCAACTGGTTCTCGGCCATGTCCAGCACTTCGAGAGCCGTCTCGCTTTGGTCGGCCGCACGCGCAATCGCCGCCGAGCAAATCGCCATCAGCTTGCGCAGCAGGCTCTTGTCCTTGACGATCCGAATGTAGTCTTCAATGACCGGCCGCAGCGGCAAACCCTCGGTCAACGAGGCCAGGTAAGCCACGCCGCCGACCGTCTCGATCTCCTTGTAACGCGCCAGCTCATTCGCCAGTGTCACAATGTCCACGGCGCGCTGCGCGTTCATCAGATCGCTCATGCGCAGAAAAATGCGCTGATGCGAATCGAGCGAAAAATCGCTCGAGTCCAGCTTCTCAGCCGCCTCCGAGTGGGCTGCATTATCCAGCAGGATCGCGCCCAGAATTGTTTTTTCTGCGTCGATGTTCGCCGGCAGCCCGGCGTCAAGTCTCAGGTCAGGGATCGTGGCCATACACTTCGAGTGTAGGTCGATACCATCCGCAGAATGGCATGTGAATTGTCAGGCTGATATGTGGGAATCAGGAATTGCAACGGCGCAAGTCGGCGAATTGAGGCCGAATCTACTGCGAAATCACCATCTCAGAGGTGCTTCCAAAACTGAACCTATCCCCCGCATAAGGAATGGCAAGCGGAAGGGTGTATCTCACGAAGACCTTCACCTCATTCCCCGGCGCGTTGCAGGCCGTCCCGCACGCCGTCCAGGTCGTTGGCGTCGTGTTGCTCGCGGAAAGCCACGAAACAGTCACCGTCACATTATTCGCGCCGGGCAATCCCAGACCCCGTACGTAAGTCTGCAGTGGCGCCGAAGTGGTGAAATTGCAGTCCGCGAGGCCCGGCGTATTCAAACAAGACGTTGACCCACGCACCGCTGCATAGCGCGTGGCTTCTCGGGCAGCCTCGGCAACGAAATTGAATGAATAGAAGGCGAGGCACATTTCAATGATGCCAAAGATCACAGGCATCAGGATCGCCGCCGCCACAGCAAACTCAATGATGGCCGCGCCGTCACTCCGGAATCCGGCACGTAAAGACGCGAACGGCCTCAACCACTTTGGTACTGGCGGGCCTGCAGTCAGCGTCATCATTGGCTCACCTTTTGGATAGCCCAGCCATTCAGCGTAATACTTGAAGTGATCCCCGGGATATGAATCAGTGGGGTGAACGTCGCCCGCGTAGTCACCTTCAGGACGGTCTCAATCGGCCCGCCGTTTGCACATGCTAGAGGAGACCCAGTCGGGGCAGTATCGTCATCGCAAATCAGGGTTGTGACCGCGTTTGTCGTCCCCAGAGTGACATTGGGCGCGTCATTGGTGGCGGCGCTTCGTATACCCGTAAGGTCCGTTACGTACCCGAGCCCCTGCGCACCGTACTGCACCCCGGCTCTCGCCGCGTTGGAGACCTCGATCGACTGGTACTCCGCCATCCCGATTTCCATCACCCCGAGAAGCATGACTGCAAGAATCGGAAGAACGAGGTAGGTCTCAATCAGCGCGCCACCGGCGTCGCTGCCAAGCGCGCGCAAAAAGCGCCGCACCCACACGACGTATGTTTCAGCGGTCTCAATCGATCGGATGCGGATCATGGGTTACTCCAACAGCGTGACAGGCGCAAGTGGGGACAAAGGATTCGTCAGCAGGTAATCGTTCAACCCCAGAGTGAATCTGCCGCCATTGACGATCTGCTGGGCAACGACGACCGCAGTCAAGTTCTGGGCGAATGCCAATGCCCCGCCCACCTCAAACGCAGCGTTCGGAAGGTAGATGATGCCGGTCAGATCTCCAGTAAAAGCCCCGCCAATCACAAAATTAGTCACATCGCTCGGATTTTCGTAGAAGAGAATTCCATTCCACGTGCCGGCGCTGGTGGGAGCGGACAAGCTGACGGTTGTGCCTCCGCCTACCGTGAACCCACTGTCAAAAACAAACGAGACGCCGCTTCCCGTCAGTCTGGCCGCCCCTCCAATTGTGATCGGTCCAGTGAAGCGATAGACGCCGGGGTTAAAATTAATAGCGGCGGCGCCGCCTACTGTAATTCCTGCGTAGCAGCCTTGACTGTACGTGCCCGAAGAGGTGATTGCCGGGCTGCATCCACTCGCTGAAGGAATAGGAAGAACAATGGGAAATTCCACCGGCTTGATGCCCCTTTGGATTGACGGGGTGGTTGTCATGGCGCCGCCGTTCACAACGCCACCGGCGACCCCGAGGGTGCCGAGGCCCGTGGCGGTGATCGACAGCGCCCCGCCATTCACAAGGCCCCCATCGTCGACAAAGCTGCAGTTGTGCAGGCTAAGCGTCTCCGCCCTGCGGTTGGTTAGATCCGTGCCCGCTCCATCCAGAAGCATGCAGGGTTCGGATTTATGAATCCCCGCTACCGCCCTGGCGGCCACGTTGATGCTTCCAAAGCCGAACATACCCATAAAAGTCGTCGGATTCGGGGCCACGACTTTAGCTTCAAAACAGTCCGCACAAGTGCTGTAAATCCCAGTGGTCAGCGGGGTGACAGTGACCGTCACCCCGTTGCTCCCGTTCGTGTATCCGTTGGCCTGAGTTGCCGTGTATGCCTCGTTTTGGGCATGCCCAACGTTCTGCCTGTACTTGTAGTCAAGCGCCGCCGCCATCGCGCCCGCATCGGCGGCCGTCTGCACCATGCGCCGGGCCCGAA
>OBLW0100004404.1_pt1 | contig 10730 bp, 8 predicted proteins | sample 1520161 | NCBI WGS metagenome assembly OBLW01 (sample SAMEA3539309, study PRJEB22396) | soil metagenome | biome: tundra; feature: field; material: soil | place: USA | collected 2010-05 | depth 0.15 m
GGGCTGGATGCGATCCAGGACGTCCTCATTCGTATGATGGGTGCGGCTGCCGTAATCAAGGGGATCTTGAATAAACTGGAAGCCGGGCAGGCCAATGGCATCGAACGAAAGATGGTCGGTGCCAGAGGTGTTAGCGGCGGTGAGGGTTTCTGCGGCGAGGTCTCTGAAGGGTTCGAGCCAGCGCCGGAAGAGCGGGCGCAGGGCTTCGTTGCCTTGCAGATAGACGCCGCGGATTCTGCCCGCCCCGTTGTCCAAATTGAATTAGGCGGAGAGTCTGTCGTAGTCGGGCTGGCGGACGAGACGGCGTACGGGGGGCGAGTTGGTGGAAGAAGACGCGGGGGCCGGCTGGTCGTCAGGCTGTTCTTTGGGCGCGCGCAATGGGCGGGTCGCAGGTGCGTTGGTGTAGTAGCCGAAGTGCCGGGCGACGTAGGCCTTCGAGCCCAGCAGGCCTTGTTCCTCGCCGCTCCACAGACCGAGGCGAATCGTGCGGCGTGGCTGCAGATTCAACACCCTGAGAATGCGCGCGGCTTCCATAACGGCGGCAACGCCCGCACCGTTGTCCGTGGCTCCGGTGCCCGCGTGCCAGGAATCCAGGTGAGCGCCGAGCATAACGATCTCTTCCTTCAAGTCGGTGCCGGGGATCTCGGCCACCGTGTTATAGGTCATAAGGTCGTCCGAGTGGAATTGCACCTGGAGGTCGACTGCCATCCTGAGCTTCAAGCCTTGCTGAATCATTCGGACCATGCGGTTGTAGTCTTCGGCGGCCAAAGTGATCTGGGGCGGGAGGGCCGGCGCATTGGTCGCCCAGGCGCGCGGAGCGTTGGTTGGTGTAAAGGTGGCTTGAGGGTCCGACGCAGGGACTGAGGCGGCGGCAACGACATAGGTGCCCCCTTCACCGAGCGAGCTCGCGTTCACGACCAAGGCGGCCCCTTCCTTGGCCAGGAAAGAAAGGTTGCGGGTCTGGGGGCGTCCCCGTCCCGCCGCTGCGGAGCGGCGGCCTCCAGCGGCGGTTGCCGAGGGGGGCGCATTGGTTGCCGCTTCGGATTCTTTTCCAGGACTGACATTCAGCTCGGCACGAGCCACTGGATCTGACCCGGCGGGGCGTCGGCCGCCACCCATGAAATTCGTCCGGTTGCCCAGCGTGGGGGTCGGTCCGGCATTGGCCAATCCCAGGAGATTGGTCTCCTGCAAACGAGTCGCCACAGGTTCGAAGCGCACTTGGAGTTCCCGCAGAGGGCTCGCCAGCACAATGGCACCCGACAACTTGCCTCGGTATTTCTCCAAATCGGCGTTGGTCCGCACATCGAAGAAGACGACGTCCCCCACAAACGGCTTGTCAAAGCCGGGTGACCACGCGTTTGGGAATCCGATAAGGGGAATGGTCTGCGGCTCGACAACTTGCACCGAAAACCGCTTGAGCGACCAACCCCGCCCGAAGGGCCCCCAAGCTTCCAGGTGCGCGTTAGTCAAACCCCAAGACGCGAGCGTATCGCGCGTCCATTCGTTGGCGCGCTTGAGATTGGGCGACCCGGTCAACCGAGGGCCGATGACCTCGGTAAGGTGGCTCAAAGTCTGCATGACTTGCGAATGGTTCAGCCCCTCGTCGCGGATGCGGGCGATGGCGTTAGTCGCCTCGGCTGGACCTTCCGGAGTCGGCACCTGGGCGAAGGCGCCGGGAAGAGTCGTCAGGGCGAGGAGGGTGAGGACTTGCGCGAAGAAAGCGGACTTGAGCGTTCGATCAGGCATACGCTTTGAGCGTCAGACCCCAAAGGCCTTATGTAGCACGGCAAGGCTCCGGGGCACGGCTATGTCCGGGTTCTCCTTGCCTTCGAATTCGAGGCAAACGAAACCGGTATAGCCGGAATCTGAAAGGATCTTGGCGATGCGCACATAGTCGAGGTCGAGGGTGTACCATTCGCCGCCCCCGTAGTAGGTTTTGGCCTGGACATATACGGTCTTGGGAGCGACCAGCTTGAGCTTGTCGTAGGGGTCCTCCATGAAGTTGCCGGTGTCCATAAGCGCCCCAAGCCAGGGAGAGGGGACGGCGTTGATGAGGCGCAATTGGCCTTCCGGGGTACGGCTCAGGCCCCAATGGTTCTCCAGCGCCATGACGACGCCGCATTGCTCGGCCTTGGGGATGCACTTCTCAATGCACTCGATGCACCATTTGAAGCCGTCGTCCTCGGTGTAGCCGGGCAGGATCGGTTCGAGCCCGCGGGCCTTCATCAGGTCATCAAAGTCTTTGATCGTGTTCCAGCGGCCGGAGTTGAGCCGAATGCAGGGAATGCCAAGGTCGGCGGCGATTTCAAGGCATTTGTGGGTGTGTTCGATCTGCTTCTGACGCTCGGCGGGATCGCTCTGCACGAAGTTCTGGTGAATCGAGAGGCAAACCAACTCGACGCCGTTGCGAAAGGCCAGCCGCTTCAGCCTGGCTAGATAAGCGCGGTGCTCGGCGGTGAGCGGCTCGTGCTCAGGGATGTCCATCTGCCGATGCAGGATGTCCACTCCCGCAACGCCAAGGTCGGCCGCCTTCTCGATGACGGTTTCGACTGATACTTACGGGTCGCGGAAATGCCAGTAGGAGTAAGTGCAAACCCCGAGCTTAAGGCGCCTCTTGGTTGAAGCTGTCGCGGGTTTGGCTTCCTGGGCCTGGGCAGCCAGGGCGGCGGTGGCGCCGCAGCAGGCTGCAGCGGTGAAGAAGGAGCGGCGAGTCATCATGATAACACCTTTTGTTCTTGTTCCTATGTCTGGGTCCGGCGGTTCAGTTCGACCTTGGATACGCCACACATCTCCGCGACGCAAGCCTGGACGTTGCCGGCGGCGCCTGCTTGTGGGCGCAGGACTAGCCTGGTGGCGCAGAGAAACCGCCGTCGGTTGATCAGGTTGGATTCGTGCTGGTCTCAAGGGCGACGTATTTCCTTGAAGTTTTCCTCCCCGCGATTCAGCATGCGCGCCACGATGAACATGCACAGAGGTCAATCGTTCTTTAACTTATGGCGTGTGGCGACTCTATTGCCGGTCGCGGCCATAACAACCTGTGCCCAGGACTTCGCGCCGAGTTCATTCGCCAACTCCATGTTGACGGTGACGGTCACCGCCGGTCGAACACCGTTTGCCGCCAGTGGTTCCTACCGGTTTTTCACTTCCGTGGCTGGAAGCAACTACGTCGTGCTCGGACCCGGCCCGCTCACTTCGGGCACCTATTCCTACGCCGAGATCAGCACCGGCGTCAGCCGTGCGGTCCTGACAGATGCCGCGTCCGGCCAGGCCGCCACCTTGCAGCTCACGTTTGCCTCGCAGACCGACGGCACGCTGGCACTGACCAATGCGAGCGGTTTTCAGACGGGATCCTTTACGGCCGCTCCCTACGCCGACGCCAGCCCGCCCGAGCTGTTCCTGCCCGGTGTGGCCAGTGGTTTGTTCCAAAGTTATCTGAGCGGCCGAAGCGGCTTGGTCTATGCCCTTGAAAACTCGAGCAATCTTACCCACTGGTTGCCTTGGCAGACTGTGCTGGTGCCCGATTTGACGGTGGGTTTCGGTGAGGCCGTCGGCGGTGGGTCGCATTTCTATCGGGCATGGATCAGTTCCAGCGCCTTTGCGCCGGCCTCGTTGACCAACAAAACGCTCAATCTTACGATTGCCGAGGGTGCGGTACCGCTCTCCACCAACGGGATTTGCCAGTGGATGGCCGGCACCAATGATTTGAGCTACCAACTCGTCGCCGGGCCCGGCACCTCGGGTGGCTCCGGCACGTATCGTTACACGACTGCCGACACCAACCGCGGGCTCCTGGCGTACACGGATGCCGGCGGTGGCGGCCAGTTCAATGCCCTCCTGGTCTTCAACTCGCCCGGCTCGGGCTATTTCTATCTGACCAATGCGACCTCGCCCGGCTATGAAGCGGGGACCTTCATGCTGGCCGACGGCGCTGTTGAGTTTCTCGGCAATGTGAAGTTCACACCCGAGACCGCCCGCGCCCGTTCGCTCGCGTTCCCCGCCAACGGCTCTGTCGGCAACTTGAGCGTCACCAACGCGGCGGGTTGGGTTTGGAGTTTAACCATCCCCGGGGACGCCCTCACCGAGCTCCAGACGATCACGATGACTCCGTTTTCCAAGGCGGATTCCAGCCAATCGCTCCTGCCAATCACCAATGGAGTTGTGCTGGAGCCTGACGGCCTTCAGTTCTGCGACGGCGTTACCCTCACCGTGGTTCCACCCGCGCCGTTGGGAGCGCACGCGGCACTGCTCATGGCGGGAGACGACGGGGCCGACCTTTGTTATTTTGAGACCGCCAGCCAGTCGGCCAGTCTCTCAGCCACGCTCCTGCATTTCACCTCCGGTGGAGTAACCGATCCCTCCGACTCCCAATGGACTGCCTATGTGCAGAGCCACTTGCCCAAAGCGCAAGCCGCTTACGCCCAGGCCACCAACGATGTGCAATCCCTGCTGCCACGGGCCACCAACCAACCGCCACCGCCGCCGAATTATATCTGGCGTTGCACGATGAATGATCCCGTCGCCATCCAGCAGATTGACGCTTACCTCGGGAGGATTTTCACCAATGAAACCGCGGCTATTAAGCGGCTGCGGAGCGCCGCCATGCAACTGGCGGCTCTCGGACAAGACCCCGGCTCCGCCACCACCAACCTCGTAAAGAGGCTCATTGAGACAGACGAGTTTGGGCAGGTAAACAACCTGATGGCTTGCTACTACACCACCAACGTCGCCGAGCTTGACAGCACGCTGGATCCCAATGGGAATTCGGAGAAGTTTATGGCCCTTTACAAGCTGACCTCCAGCGTCAACGCAATGGACAAGGCTTACGGAGGCAAAGGCAACACCAACTGGCCGACGCTCCTCAAGAATTGGTCCAAAGCCATTCGCGACGGCTGCATCCGCCAGGTCCATGACGACCACTACTACACCATGGCGCAGACCGCCCAAACCATCGAGACCTTCCGGAACACGGTGATGAACGTCGCGCCAGACCCGAAAGGGACGTTCGTACAAAAGATGGCCAAAGCGCTGATGTTCAGCCTGACGCTGGATATGAACTTCACGTTCACAGACTGGGATTCCGATGGCCAAACCGACGACAAGGTCACCGAAGAGGCAACAGGGACGGTGAATCTCCAAGCCGGGATCACCCCACCCTTCCCGGTCCTTAGCACCAACCTCAGCTTCCAGTCGGGCAGTTGGGCTGACTACCAGAGCGATTGTTCCTATGCTCTGGACCCCGGGCAGTCCAACGCGTGGAATCTCGCCGTGGGTCTGTTGGCCTGCGGCTCGACCCCGCAGGTGTACGTGATTCTTAATGGCCCGTATCTTTTTGAGGAAACCTGGACGGGTTGCCATGAAGTGTCTATGCCATCGCCGTGGCTGGGTGTGCTTTACGGTACCGCCTTCGTCTGTGCGTCCGGGGGGGCCAATGGAAGCGGAGGTTTGTTTCACTTCCCGTTGCAGGATGGCCAGGCCGACTTAATCAACCAGACTGTCCAAGGGGATAGTCAGTCCGGTCAATGCGCCGACCCGCTCCAGGACGCACAGGGGACCATTCAAATCCACCTGGTGCATACGCCCAAGTAGGCAACCTGGACAACATTAACGGGTCGGAAAACCCGAGCCGTTCGAAGGCGACGCGACGCGGGGCAACGAATCAGAGGCGGCGTCAGGCCAGAAGGATGAGGGCCAAACGGGCCACAAGCCAGTAGCCGAAGACCCAGAACGCGGATTCCTTCAAGGTGACGCCGCTGAGGCGGGAAAGCCCGATCGCCAGGACGGTGATGGTCCAGAGATGAAAGAAGTTGAACGTGTCCAGGACCAGGCGGACGGGATCGTTGGAGGGCAGGCGTGGGGCAAAGAAGGAGAGCGCAGGCCGGGCAGCAGGATTGCCGGAAGCTCCGATGAGCAGCGCCGTGACAATCGCACCCAAAGCCACGATGCTGCCCGTCAGGGCGACGACTTCAACGGCTTTCATGTAGGAAAAGCGGGTTCCGAGGAAGGCACGCCCGATGAACCAGAGCAAAAAGGCCGACCAAAAGGTGCCAGCGAACGCGCCGGTACAAGTGGCCAGCGCTGAGACTCGCTGCCAATCGGCCGAGCCTGGTTTAGCTTGGGCGTCGGTGGAGTTGGCGACTTGGGATGGGGCGTCGAGGGCCTGCGATGAGCCAGGAACTGAGGCGGTTTCGTCACTCGCGGCGCGAAGCAGGAACAGACTGGTCAGAGCGACAAGCAGCGTCGGCAGGAGCCAGTTGGTGAGGCGGGGTGGAGCGGCCAGGACTTCGTCGAAGACGTCTCCGGGACTGACGAGCACGTCGAGCATTTTCGCGCCCAGCGAGGAGGAGGCCGGGGCGTTGGGGGAGTTGGGCTGGGCGGCAGGCATAAGTGTCATTAAGAATCCCGGGAGACCTCAAAGCGCTGAAACATGCGGGCCAGCGCCAGGAGCAGGAGGAAGTCCACGAGGTACTGGACCCCAAGCGCCCCGACACCCGTGAGCGGAAGGCCGAAGTGGAGGAATCTCAGCCAGGCCTCGGAGTTTGCGAGGCCCTGCATACCGTCGGACGTGAGCATGACGCCAGCCTTCTCGCTGAGGATTCGGGCAAGGAACCGGCCGGTCCACACCGCTGGAATGAAAACCAGGAAGGAAAGCGCAACCACGATGACAGTCCCGACGGCACTGGCAGACTGTGCCTGGTTGGCCAACCGCCTGGAAGCGGACAGGAGATAATGTAGATTCCAGACCGAGTTGAAAGCTAGAGCGATGGCCGGATAAGCGAAGAGCAGGAGCATGACCATCGGCCAGTCAAACCGTGCATAGATGAGCAAAGGGACGAGGCCAACGGTCTGACATAGCAGCACGCAACCGACTGGCACAGCCACCTCCGCCAGCACCAGCCACAGGGGAGACATGGGGAGCGTGCGAAAGTCGAGCAGGTGGCGGCCATCACGGCGAAAGTCAAAGGGGAAGATGCGTTGGAGGAAAGGGGCTAAGATCGCTATCCAAAAGGCAACCCCGAGATGGAAGGCAAATCGTCCCATCAGCATCTCGGGCGACGCGAGCTGGCCAGGAGTTGCAGCGCGCAGCTCCGTGTGGATCCTCCAGAGCAGGGCGATGAGGCCGCCGGCATAGAGAACCGTGAGGATTAAGGCCACGAGAAGTTGGCGCTGCGAACGCCGTGCGGCGAGCAGGTTCTTCCAAACGATGGCGCCGACCCCGCCAAAGAGCGACGGGCCGGGGAGGCCGGCGGAACGAGCCTCGGTCTTGCCGGCGGCGGCAAGGTCGCGGCCCTGCCGGAGACGCAGGCGCCGCTCGGCAGCACGGGTCGTGGTGGCGAGGGAGGGTTCAAAAAGGTTGGCCTTGAGCCGGAAGAGCCACCACAGGCTTACAACAGCGCCGAGGGCGATTCCGCCTAAATAAAGGGCCGGCCGCCAAAGCTCCTGCAGCCGATTAGACGCCGTCGGTACCAGGCGAAAAGCCCAGCGGTGAAGGGTAGATGAACCTGCAGCCTCGGGCAGTGTCACCGCCGGGTAGAACAGGAGTTGAGCCAGCGGCGAACGGGCGAAGGCGGGAATGAACCTGACTTCCCAGGCAGCGCGGAAATAAAGTGCGATGAAGAGGAACCCGCCGCCGAGCATCATGCAGCGGAGGCGGTGGTGAAGATCCTCGGGGAAGTTTCCGGCGAATAGCGAAGCGGCCGTGGCCACGTGGAAGCAGGTGATTTGGAACAGAGTCAAGCCGGCCGCCATCAGCAGGGGATGCGAAAGGTGCGCCGCAAAGAGCGCGGCGAGAACAAGTCCCTGGACCAGGGCATAGAGATAATTGGGCAGCAGACGGTAGCAGACGATTTGCCGTTGGCTAAACGGGCTGGTGAAAAGGAACTCAATGTCCGGCGGCTCGAACACCAGGCCCCGCTGCCAGAAACCCTTGATGAAGGAGCCCACGAGCATCAGCAGGGCGCCCGCCCTCAAGTTATCACGCTGCACCAGCCGGCCGAAGATTTCGTGGTGCCGGAACCAGAACAGCACACCGAGCAGCCCCAGAACATAGATATACCCGACGAGGGTCGTGGGCCGGCGCAGGCTGCGGGCGAAATGGAAGACCCGGCGCTTCAACAAAGCAAACCACAAGAAGAGCAAGGCGGGGTTCATGCCACGGTGGCCGGCGCGGCCGGGTTGTCGGACTTCTCAGTCACCGCGAAGAAGACGTCTTCGAGGGAGGCGTCGGCGTGGAGCGTAGCCAGGGCTCGAATCTCTTCGAGCGACCCGAAAGCCATCTTGCGGCCGCGATGAACGATCAAGACCTGGTCGCACAGGGCCTCGACCAGGTGCAAGAGATGGGAGGAGAGCAGGAAGGCGGTGCCGTCGGCGGCGCGGCGGCGAATGGATTCCTTGATGTTGCGGATGCCGCGGGGGTCGAGACCAGTCAGGGGTTCATCAAGGATGATGACGCGGGGTTCGCGGATGAAGGCGCACGCCAAGGCTAGCTTCTGCGTCATGCCGCGCGAAAGGCTGGAAGCCATTTGGTCCTGCTTGTCCGCCAGGCCCAGTTCCTCGAGCAGCGCAGCATATTTCGCCTTTGCGTCCTTGACATGATACGCCAGAGCAATGAAGTGGAGGTGCTCAGTGACGGTCAGCAAATCGTAGGGATGGATGGTGTCGGGGATGTAGGCAAACTGCTGCTTGGCGGCGACGGGTTCGTGCTCAAGATCAAAGCCGCCGACCCGAATGGTCCCGAGCGTCGGCCGCAAAATGCCGGTGATGGCGCGCAGGGTGGTCGTCTTGCCCGCGCCGTTGGCCCCGACGAGGCCGACGATTTCACCTGGGCGCACGGTGAAGCTGAGTTCGCGCACGGCGGAGAAGTCACCGTAGTTCTTGGCGAAGCCGGCCACTTCAATCACGGGAGAGTCAGGTGCATTCATGGCATGTTCTGAGTCATTCCGGTTATACACTGTCATATTACAGTAGGACAGTCAATCAGTGATGTGAAGTTAGACCGGGCTGCCGCCAACTGCTCACGCGGCAGGTGGAGACGGTCCGCCCGAGAGAACTTCATTTGTTTCTGGCACGAGCTCACGCTTCAAACATGAAATACCGGGTCGCGTTGATTGAGCAGGCGCCACCCGGGATTCGCGCAACTGGCGCATTTTGGTCACGCTGGTCGAGTAATGTCAAATCTACGGCACTTCCGAAGTCATGGTCGCCCTTAAAACAAGGTACGGCAGGCATCCTGCTTTGGCTGCCTCCGGAGGCCACTTTCGGCGACGTATCTATATGGGAGGGGCATACGGTTTCCTCCCATTCAGATTCAGGCCAAAGGGGCCAACATTATGAATGCAGGATACTTGATAGACATGGACGGCGTGATTTACCGGGCGAACCAGCTCATCCCGGGCGCGAAGCAATTTGTTCTCACCCTGGTCGAGAGCGGTTCTCCCTTTGTGTTCCTGACCAACAACTCCTCGCCGACGCCGGAGGATCTCTCGGTTCGGCTCGGGCATCTGGGCCTGCCGGGCCTCTCCCCGCGACATTTCTATACCTCCGCCCTCAATACGGCGGAGTTTCTAAGTGAGACGCATCCTGCCTGCACGGTTTTCGTGATCGGCGAAGGCGGCTTGCTGGCCGCCCTGCATGAGCGCAAGATCGCCAGCGACGCCATCCAACCCAGTTATGTCGTGGTCGGTGAGGGGGCGGTCTCCATGGAGAAGCTGGCCAAAGCCCATTCATTCATTGAGCATGGGGCCCGGCTCCTGGCCACCAACCCGGACAATTGGTGCCCGGTGTCCGACGACGGCACCCGCCCAGGAGCCGGCTCCACTGCGGCATTTCTGGAGGCCAGCACAGGTCGGCGCGCCTACTACCTCGGCAAACCCAACGGCTATATGTTCCACCGGGCTCTGCGCAAGCTCGCAGATATGGTGGGTGGGACCCGCCCGGAGAACATTATCGTAATTGGCGACACGATGGAAACAGACATCCGGGGCGCCATCGAAGCCGGCCTCCAATCCTACCTGGTTCTAAGCGGATCTACCACCCTGGATGCTGTCCCGGATTACGTTTATCAGCCTACGCGGGTTCTCAATTCCGTTGCCGATTTGATCGAGGAATTGGCATCAGGAAGGCCTTCGAGCCGGTTGGACAGCCCGGTCTTTCAGCAGACTCGTTCCGCCCGTCCTCGCCCGGGCGACCGTCACCAAACAGATGCGGAGCACCCAGCCAAGTCCCGCCCGCGTCCACCCATGACGCGCTGATTGGGAGGTTGAGAGAAGATCTCAAGCGGTCCCCGGGCCCCTACCCCGGGGCCGATGCGAAAACTAACAAACTTGGTGCCCGGAATGTCGGCGCCTGCGCTACCCCGAAAGGCGTTTTGACTAAATGGTCTCATTAAGTTAGGGTCTCTTCCTAAGCTCGCAATATGTATTGCGGGAGGAAACAGTAAGTCACATATGAAAAGATCACGTTCTTATTCTCACGACCACCCTGTCCGCAAGGTGGCTTGTACGGTGTCGGCCGCAGCCCTGATGCTTGGTGTGAGCCAGGCGGCAACAGTGGGCTTGCATTTCCAAGCGAACTATTGTGCCGACAGCCGCTACACGGGCTTTCCGGTCACCATGACTGCATTCGGCATCGGAACCAATGCCTGGGAAAATCTGACGAAGATGGACACGGGATACAGTTGCAGCGGGACGGGCCCGTACACCCTGTCACAGGTGGTTGACACTACTACATCAACC
>OBLW0100004405.1_pt1 | contig 10729 bp, 5 predicted proteins | sample 1520161 | NCBI WGS metagenome assembly OBLW01 (sample SAMEA3539309, study PRJEB22396) | soil metagenome | biome: tundra; feature: field; material: soil | place: USA | collected 2010-05 | depth 0.15 m
CCGGATGACCCATTGATGCTTGCGGTCGCCATCGGGCATAAGCGCGGAAACGGTGTTCCACAAACGCGGCACATTCGCGCCGACAATGCTCGTGCCGGGCAACGCGCGGAGCAGTTCACGTTCAAAATTATCGCGCCAGACCTTGCGCAAAAGATGTTCGCTCCGGGAAATCTGTTTCTCGCGAACTTCCAGTGCCGCCATCATCGCGGCGATGATCGCGACGTTCTCCGTTCCCGCGCGCCGGCCGCCTTCCTGCTGGCCGCCATGGAGCAGCGGAGTGATGGACTTGCGATGCGGGATTTTCAAAAAGCCCACGCCACGCGGCCCGCCGAACTTGTGTGCCGCGCCGCTGACATAATCGCATTCGTCGAGTCCCTTCAGCGGCATTTTGCCGATGAACTGCACGGCGTCGGTGAAAAACGGAACGTCGTAAGCCTTGCAGATCGCTTGGATTTCGCGCCACGGTTGGATGACACCGGTCTCGTTGTTTGCAGCCATCACGCCGATGAGACCGGGACGCGCATCGGCCAGTTCCGTCGTGATCCAATCCAAGTCCACCACGCCGTCGCGCGTGACCGGAATCAGTTTCGCGCGTTTGCCGAAATAGTGTTTTGCCGAATCGTGGACGCAGGGATGTTCGATGGCGGAAATCCAGATTTCGCTTTTATCGTCCAGAGTTTGCGCAAAATGGTGCGTGACCATGTTGTTCGCCTCGGTCGCGCCGCTGGTCCAGATGATGTCGAGCGGATGGCAGCCGAGGAACGCCGCGAGTTTTTCGCGCGCCTCGGCCAGCGCGATGGCGGCGCGCGCGCCGGCCTGGTGCATGGACGACGGGTTGCCACCGGTTTTTTCGGTGATGGCAAGCCAGGCTTCGCGCGCCTCGCGCATCACGGGCGCGGTGGCGTTGCAATCGAAGTAAATCATCGGTCGGATAGCATACTTTGGATGGCCATACTGGCGAGTTTTTTATGGGCGGCCGGTTTGCAGGGCGTTTTCTTTTTTGGATAGTGTTTTGTGTCGGCGAAAACGGCGGTAAACCGCACGCAGTCCAGACGCTTCGCGCGGTTCGAAGACGCTTGGCATTCGCGAATGCGTTTGGACTGCGGCGGCTTCAGCACCGCTTTTTGAGCGAGCCGAGGATTTTTTTGTGTGCGCTGGTGAACGCCAACGCGTGCATCTGCAGTGGAGTTTTCCAGACGCCGTCAATTTTCTTCGGTAATATTTCCAATGAAACTGCGAACGCCTGCAGGGTGATTCGGTAACGCGTGATGGAATGTTTCACTTTGCAAAGCGGCGGCAATGCTTCGGAGCGTAAGTCTGTGATCCGCAGCGCATTGAATTCAGCAACGACCCGCTGCGGCTCATAGAGCCGCGCTCCGACTTCGACGTTTGGGAATTCCCACAAATGCGCGTTCACAATTCCGGCTGGACGTTGGCGCACAAGAAATCTTCCTTTGTATTCAATCACAAACGCGATGAAGTGTCGCGCCGTGGCCGCTTCGCGCTTGCCGAGATTGGGCAATTCTTCTGTGCGGTTTTCCTTAAATGCGACGCAGAATCTTTTAACCGGACAAATCAGGCATTGCGGAATGCGCGGCGTGCAAATCAGCGCGCCGAGTTCCATCAAGGACTGGTTGAGATGCGAGCACGCAGGTGACGGGTGACGGGTGACGAGTGACGAGCACTTCACCAAAGCTTCGGCGAGCGCCCAAAGTCTTGCATTGGTTTTCGTTTTCTTGGGATTCTCCGAGATTCCAAAAATCCTCGTCAGCACACGGATCACGTTGCCGTCGAGAATCGGCGTGGGCTGGTTGAAGGCGATGCTGCATATCGCACCGGCGGTGTAACGCCCAATTCCTGGTAAGGCAAGAACGTCGTCAAAGTTTTCGGGAAATTTGTAGGAGACGACGTGAGGAGTCTCTGATTTGCATTCAGTTTGAGACTCGTCACCTCGTCTCCTACGGATTTCTGAACAGGCATCGTGTTGCGCGACGATTTGCTTGGCGGCTTTCTGCAAATTACGGACGCGCGTGTAATAGCCAAGCCCTTCCCAGAGTTTATGGATCCTGGACGAAGGTGCCTTCGCGGCGGCTTCAATTGTCGGCAGTTCGCGCAACCAGCGATTCCAAAATGGAATCACCGTTTTCACCTGCGTTTGTTGCAGCATAATCTCGGATACAAATACACCATAGGGGTCATTTGTCCGTCTCCACGGTAAATCTCTTGCGTTCTTGGAATACCATTCCAAAAGATTTTTAACGATGGCAGAGATTTTATGCTGGTGCGGTGTCATGGCATCCCATTACAGAGAAAAATCCCTCAAACGCAAGGCCATACCGACTTCCACCCGATTCCAGACCGCTTTGGCCGGCAAACGCGGTCAATCGGCTTTACTTTCGATTATACGCAATCCGCCCCCAGTCTTTAATTGTCATCAAGCGCTGTCTCATATTGGTTTCCAACTTCATAAACTTCCTCTCCAGAATACATTTCGCCAAATCCATGATAAACTGACGAACGGCCATGGCCTATTCCATTCCTGAAATCTATCAATTTTCTGACACCATTAATTAATTGTTTGTCATTGATTAGTTCGGAAAGTGGTTTACCCAAAGCTAAACGAAACAGCTCTGGAAAATCCCGAAACGAAGCCGTAGAACAAAATAAAAGCATTAGTGGATGCATTGTTGCCGTGGTATTCACAACACGCAAGAGACTTGCCATGGCGTCGTGAGCTTTACCGAAATGACCCTTACTGTGCATCTGTGTCTGAAATCATGATTTCCGAAACCCAGATGGCCTAAGGATCGTGCGTGCGGCGTCACGGCAGGCCACGGGCGTTGGCGGAAAACCAGTCCAGCAAAAGTGGAACGAGCTTTTGCAGTTTTGAATTTCGATTTTTTGGTTTTGAGTTCGCGCGCACTAAAATTTGGTGGGGCGAGGCTACCGACGAGCCGCACTCCGGGCAAAGTGTTTCGCAGCGGCTCGCGGGGACGCTCCCACCACCGGTTTATACTTATGCCAAAACCTTTGTGTCCTTAGTGCCTTTGTGGTTATGATTTTTCTTAGTGAAGCCGCTCACCATCCACACTTGCAAACTGACCGACGAACAGGCGTCGGCGCTGCTGGCTGCGCTGAAGGCGCGCAATTGGAAATCGCGCGAAGTGCCATATGCGCGGTTCGCGTTTGAATCGGACAAGACGAACATCGTTTTTTACGAGAGCGGCAAGCTCGTCGTCCAAGGCAAGGGCACGGCGGAATTTGTCGAGTTCGTGCTGGAGCCGGAGATCCTCAAGGAGGTCAAGCTGGGCTACGAAACCGTTTTGAATCCCGACCTGCTGCTGCCGCGCATCGGCGTGGACGAAAGCGGCAAGGGCGATTTCTTCGGGCCGCTCTCCATCGCGGGCGTTTATGTGAACGAGAACGTCATCAAGGCGTGGGCGGACATCGGCATCCGCGATTCCAAGAACATTTCCAGCGACAAAAAAATCGCCGAGTTGGCTGAAAAAATCCGCACCACGCCCGGCTGCGTGACGGATTTCGTCGTGATCGGCAATGCGAGATACAACCAACTATACGAGCAAAAGCGCAGCCTCAACAAACTGCTCGCATGGGGCCACGCTCGCGTGATCGAAAATCTGCTGGGCAAGCGTTACCAGATGAACCCGCCGCCGGTGAAGGCCATCAGCGACCAGTTCGCCGCCAGCAAGAGCGTGATCGAAAACGCTTTGATGGCGCAGGGCAGGGAATTGCCGCTCGTGCAGCGTCACAAGGCGGAAGAAGACATCGCCGTGGCGGCGGCCTCGATTCTGGCGCGTGACGGCTTTGTGAAAGGCCTGGCGAAACTGGAGAAACAATTTGAAATGAAACTGCCCAAAGGCGCGTCAGCGGCGGTGGATGCGGCGGCGAAACAATTTGTGGAGGCACGCGGCGCAGGCGAGTTGGGAAAAATTTCCAAGCTGCATTTCCGCACGGCGTTGCGGGCACAAGGTTTGCCCGAACCGCCGAAGACAGAGTGGCGGAAAAAAACGTGACGAACAAATGATCAACCCAATACAAAAGTATCGCAAAGTCACCAAGAAGCTTGCCGAGGCTCTTGCCAAAAGCGATGTGTATCATTGGTTGGTTCAATATGGTTGACCCGCCGAAAGTTTGCTTAACTTAAATTATTGATGGCCAAACCCAATTTCATCGAACTACGGTGCTGTGAGCCGCACCGAATCATTTTCTGAATATGTCGTCCCGCCGGGGCTTGAAATTTTATTGATTCTGGTTTCTACAAAGAGGCCGCTCCTGACGGAGCTTGAGCGGCACAGGCGGTTTTAGTTTTGGTTTGTGGCGCCACTTGCTTCATCCGTCAAAACACGATACTTTGTCGGCATGAGCGCAACAGAAATCATTGAGCAGTTCAAAGAGTTGCCGGCCAATGAGCGGGCGCAGGTCACGAAATACATCGTGGAGCACGATGATTCGTGGATTTCCGAATCGTTCAAGCAGGGCATGGCTGACGCCGAAGCCGGCCGCTTTGTGGCATGGAAACGGTTTTGAGCGGCGCACCGCCGCCTTCGCGTCGGCATAAATGAAATACCGTTTCCAGCCGACGGAAAATTTCTGGGAAAGTGTTTACGATTTAAGTCCCGCCCAGAAAGATTCTGCCCGCCGGGCATGGAAAAGTTTCAAAGAGAATCCATTTGATCCGCGATTGCGAACGCACTAAATTCAACGACTTTCCGCGCGATCCAATCGGACTGTTTATGCCGTGGACATCGAAGGCGACTTGCGCGTGGTGTTTTTCATCAAAGGCGATTTGGTTGTCACCGTGGACATCGGCACGCATGACATTTACAAGGGCTGATTTTACCGAAACTTTATTTTGGCCAGACCCAATTTCATCGAACTGCCGGGCTGTGAGTTGAGCGTTGAGCCTTGAATAGTTCAGCGGTTCATTCATTCTGAATCCATCAACGCGACCAATAAAATGAAAAACTCATTTGGAATTCTGCCCGCCTGTCTTTGGCTGTTAACAATTTTCCTGTTTTTGCATTCCGCATCGGCGGCGGGATTTCTTCATACGCAAGGCGAAGATATCGTTGATGAGAAGGGCCAGAAGATTCTGCTGCGGGGCGTCGGGCTGGGGAACTGGATGTTGCCGGAGGGCTATATGTGGCGGTTTGGCGAGCAGGGAGACCGGCCGCGCAAGATTGAAAAAATCGTCACCGATTTGATCGGTCCGGACAGTGCGGCGAAATTCTGGAAGGAATATCGCGCCCAATACATCACGCAGAAAGACATCCAACGCATCGCGCAACTGGGGTTCAATTCGGTCCGGCCCGCGCTGAATGCCCGCCTTTTTTTGTCCGAGGGCGAGAATCCGGTTTATCAGGACGAAGGGTTTGAACTTCTGGACAATCTAATTCGATGGTGCAAACAGAGCGGCATTTACGTGATCATTGATATGCACGCCGCGCCCGGTGGGCAAACGGGTCAGAATATTGATGATAGCATTAATGACGAGCCCAGATTATTCACGAACCACACGAATCAAGACCGGTTGCTGGCACTCTGGGTGAAAATTGCGACGCGCTACAAAGATGAACCCACCGTGGCCGCTTACGACCTGCTGAACGAGCCTTTGCCGGAACGCACGGGTGCAGAAGCGAAATACAAGAACGCGCTGGAACCGCTTTATAAACGCATCACCCAAGCCATCCGGGCGGTGGACACGCAACACATGATCACGGTCGAAGGCGCGAACTGGGCGAACGACTGGTCGGTGTTTACGAAGCCGTTCGACGACAACCTGGCCTATCAATTTCATTATTATTGCTGGGACAACCCCACCCATCTGAACGACATCAACCAGTATCTGGAGGCGCGCAAACGGCTGGGCGCTCCGGTGTGGGTGGGTGAAACCGGCGAAAAGGATGAAGTGATTTATTGGGGCACCACTGATTACTTTGAAGCGAACAACATCGGCTGGTCTTTCTGGCCTTGGAAGAAAATGGATACCCGCAACACGCCATATTCCTTTAAGTCGCCTGAAAACTGGGATGCGATCAGGGCTTATTCGCGGAAGGCAGGCGCGGACAAACCTTCGCCGGAAATTGCGCAAAAGGCTTTTAATGAGCTTTTGCAAAATATCCAGCTGGCAAACTGCAAATTTTTCCCAGCCGTGGTAAATGCCCTCTTTCGCCGGGTGCCGGGAAAGGTTGAGGCTGAGAACTACGGCCATGAAGGCTTGAATCATTCATATTTTGTCAAAGACAACTCGAAAAAAGCGGATCACTACCGCACGTCCGAACCCGTGCCGGTGGAGCTGATTGAGCCTGGTCAAGCGATTCGATTAAACACAGGTGAATGGGCTGCGTATTCAGTCAACAGTCTGGAAACGAAGTCCTATGCTCTAACGGTAAGAGCCAAAGCGGAAAGCGCGACGGCGGTATTCCAGATTTCCGTGGACGGCAGCAGTCAGGAGGTCGCCGCTGACGGGCAGGGCTGGGTTGAATTCAAACTCAAGCCGGTCAGCCTGGCGTCGGGCGCGAGTCAGTTAAAACTGGCGGTGAAAAGTGGCACGGTATCTTTTGATTGGGTGTCATTCGAATAGTCGGAGGATCCCGGACGAAGGCATTCGGCGGGAGCTGCCGGATTTTGATCCGGGCTGAAAAGTTTGAGCCGGTTCACTTCGGCTGTTATGATGGCGCGAATGGCCAAACCCAATTTCATCGAGCTGCCGGGCTGCGAGCCGATTCCCATCATCTTTGAGGATCGCTCGGTCATCGCGATTGACAAGCCGCGCGGCTGGATGCTGGTGCCGGATTCGTGGCGCAAGACGAACTGGAATTTGCAGACGGCGATTGATTCGTCCATCCGCGCGGATGATTTCTGGGCGCGCTCGCGCAATCTGCGCTATCTCCGGCACGTCCACCGGCTGGATGCGGATACCAGCGGCGTGATGCTGTTCGCCAAAAGCGAGGGGGCCATGCGCGCGATGGGCGAGCTGTTCGAATCGCGGCGGATGGAAAAAACTTACCTCGCCGTCGTCGAAGGCGTTCCGCGTAAGAAAGAATGGATTTGCGAACTACCCATCGGCCCGGACCCGAAAAACTTTGGCAAAATGCGCGTGGATTTAACCGAGGAAGGTAAAGAGGCCGAAACGCATTTTCGCGCGCTGTTGAGCAACGAGCGATTCACATTGGTCGAGGCCAGTCCGCTGACGGGGCGCACACATCAAATCCGCCTGCACCTAGCGGAGTCGGGCAGTCCGGTCATGTGTGATGAGATTTATGGCCGGGTGGAGAAGGGATTTCGCCTTGGTTTGCGCGCGGTGCGGCTGGCTTACCAGGACACGTTTACGCGGCGACCGGTGAGCATTCTCGCACCGCCGGAATCTTTCTTAAAAGAATTCGGTTTCAAGCTCACGCCGGAATTGGCAAAAGAAAAATGGGCACGCCGTCCGTTTGTGCCTGGAGAAATAAAAGAGGCGGCGCCGCAGACCAACCAAGACCGATCCGGCACGCACGGAGTGACGCGTCCCACCAAAACTCAAGGCGACACGACGCGATAGAAACGCGTGCGGAAATTGATGGCGGCATGGTCGGTGAACGTGAGCAAACTGTTGGCGGCATTAAAATTAGTGAGATCCACCCACAGAATGGGACTTCCCGCCAGATTCGTCGTGGCTTGAATTCGATAGGTAAAATTGGTCTGGAACGTGAGGTTGAAAACGAATCCGCTGGTTTGCCAGGCAAATGACTTGCCAAATTGTGCCGACGCTACGGTGGCGTTGGTGGCCAGCACGGCCGCGCTGAATTCGCTGGTGTCGCCAGTGGCGGCCGTTGCGGTTGTGGTAAAAAATTGTCCGGCATAATTGCCGCTGCTGTTGGTGAACGCAAACGACGCGTTGCCGGAGCCATCGGTCGTCACGCTGACCGTGCCGGCGTAAAACTGGCCTTCGAAGTTGCCGCCGGGGTCTGCGCTGAGATTGCGATAAACATCAATAAAAAAAGTCTTGTTGGGCAGGCTGTTCAACGTGCCGGAGATAATCGTGCTTGCGGCGTAACCGTAGGCGTTGGTGATGACTGGGGAATTCTGGAGGTCATTCGCGGTGTCAGTCAAGTCAATGCCAAGACCGCCGCTGCTGAAAATGGAATTGCCGCGTATGGAATTATTGGTGGTGCCCGCGTTGTATAAAATTACGCCGGCTCCACCGCTGAAAGCGATGACGTTTCTGGCCCCAGTGCCAATGCCGCCAATGAGATTGCCCGTCGCGCCGAGCTGTATTTCAACATTGTCATAGCCATTTCCCTGTGCGTTTGTGCCGGTGATGTCGGTGCCTATAAAATTTCCCTGAACTAGATTTCCGCTAGTGTTCTGATCGCTGATAAAAACACCGTAGGCGGTATTGCCGGAAACAAAGTTGGCCGCGCCGCCACTGGTGCCGCCAAGGGTGTTGCTCGTGGAACCGTCGGAGAACAGGATGCCGTAATAATTCGGAACGGGACTCACGCCGTTTGAGCCTAGTCCGATGTAATTTCCTTGAATGAGATTGCCACTGGTGCCGGCGTTGGCGACGACGAGGCCGTAGGTATAATTATAATTGTTGCCGGAAATGACATTCCGCGCACCGGCGCTGGTGCCACCGACGAGGTTGGACGTCGCGCCGGAATAAATCGTCAGGCCCGCAAAGCCGTTCGGAACCGCATTTTCTCCGGTCAAATCTGTGCCGATGAAATTGCCTTGAACCACATTGGCCATCGTGCCGGGATCCGTAAGCCGAAGTCCTTCTGAAAGGTTTCCAGAAATGACATTGCGCGCGCCCGCGATGGTGCCGCCGAACGTATTGTTAGTGGCGCCGGATGAGCAAACCATGCCGAAATAATCCGGCACCGCCGTCAATCCATTCGCGCCGAGGCCGATGTAGTTTCCCTCCACCAGATTGCCACTCGTGCCGGGGCCGGCGATGATCACTCCGTAGTCGTAAGCGAGGCCGTTTCCAGAAATGATATTGCGCGCGCCGGCGACGGTGCCGCCGATGAGGTTGGAACTTGAGCCGGTGTCAATCGTCACGCCCGCGACGGTGTTCGGCAGCGGGTTCGTCCCGGTAGCATCGGTGCCGATAAAATTTCCCTGCACCGTGTTGTTGACCACAGTGGAACCGCGCATCAGGATGCCGTTGCCCAGATTTCCGGAAATGACGTTGCCCGCCCCGGCGGTTGTGCCGCCAATGATGTTTTGGCTGGCACCGGCCGCCAAAAACACGCCACCAAAGATGTTGGAAACCATGAGACTCCCGCCGGCGTTCACACCGATGTAATTGCCGAGAACGACATTATCGGTTGTGTTCGAGGTGATGATAACGCCGTATTGCGAATTGCCTGAAAGGACATTTCGCACGCTCATGTTCGTCCCGCCGACGATGTTTCCGCTTGTGCCGTTGCCGATGAAAACGCCGCTGAGCCCGTTGGCGAGCGCGTTGCTGCCGGTGGCGTCGGTTCCAATGTAATTGCCGAGGACGACGTTACCGGTCGTGTTCGAGTCGGTGATGAAAATGCCGTATTGCGAATTGCCGGAAAGGACATTTCGCTCAAGCGCGTTGGTGCCGCCGATGATATTCCAGTTCGCGCCGCCGGCGATGAGAATTCCCTGATAAGCATTCGGCGCGGCGTTGGTGCCGGTGGAATCGAGGCCAAGCCAGCAGCCGGAAATGGTATTGTTCGTCGCGTCCGCATAAACCAGCGTGAGTCCGTTCCAGTCGAAGCCGGAGAACGAAAGGTTTTTGACCTGGTTGCCCGATGAATAAATCAGCACGGTGTCCGATGTGAAGGTTTCCGGAATGATTTGTGAGGCGTCCACAACGATCAGCGGTTTGCTCATGAAACCCGGTTGTGTGGAGCCGTCAATCACCATGCCGTTGACGACCAGCGACGGCAGGTGGCCGGTGAGATGAATGTTGAACACGCCGTTGCTATAGCCGGAATCGGTCATCGGGATGGCGAAACGGATTGTCGAGCCGGGATGGTCGGTCGCGTAATAAATCGCCGCGCGCAAACTGCCGGGGCCGACATCGGCGGTGGTGGTGACGAGGTTGGTGAGCGGCACGGCGGGCGGACCGTAAAGAAATGCCAGCGCCGCGCGGTCGCCGGGGCTTAAACAGTAATTGCCCAGGCGGAACTGATAACGCGGAAAATTGGGCGGCCGGGGTCGTTGCGTGGCCAGCATGCCGGGACTGGTCGAATCGAAATCCCAGCCGAGGTGCATCACGGATTCGTAATCATAATTTCCATTCGTGACGGTCGTGGAATCAGGCGCGAACCAATGAAGGTTGCCCGGCTCGTCGGCGATGTTGTTGGTCAGGACGGTAATATAATTGGTTGCATCGGGCCGGATATTTTCATGGTTGAAGCCGAACGAATGGCCCATCTCATGGCAGACCTGGGCGCGGCTAAGGCTGTTGATAGTGATCATTTGGGGATTGGAACCGCTGTCAACGTAGTCCTGGAAGTTGGTGTTGTAGGAAAAAAGAATCCAGTGCGTTTGACTGGTGTGCGGGACAAACTGCACGTTTCCAGCCAGTTGCCATTCGCGCAGGCCGTCGAAATAAGTTTGCTGTTGCGCGGCGGTGAGCGTGTTCGTGAATTCATACGGCACGATGCCGCCGGGCCAGGGGACGTTCGCAGGCGAGGTGCCGGCGTAGAAATTCCCACCGCAGGCAGCAAACGGCAGGAATAAC
>OBLW0100004406.1_pt1 | contig 10728 bp, 13 predicted proteins | sample 1520161 | NCBI WGS metagenome assembly OBLW01 (sample SAMEA3539309, study PRJEB22396) | soil metagenome | biome: tundra; feature: field; material: soil | place: USA | collected 2010-05 | depth 0.15 m
ACATCGCGCAGATGATCAACGTGCTGCAGGCGATGATCCTGACCGACAAAGAAAAGATGATTCTCACGCCGACCTATCACGTGTACCGGATGTACGTGCCGTTCCAGAACGCGACGTTCGTGCCGGCCGCCTACGACGCCGGCACGTACAAGTACGGCGAGGTCAGCCTGCCGAGGGTGGATGCGATCGCCGCGAAGGACGCCTCCGGAAAGCTCTGGGTGGAGATCACGAACGTCGATCCCGAGCAGGGCGCGGAGATCGAACTGGAAGTGGCCGGAGGCAAGGCGAGGGCGGCAAGTGGCGAGACGCTGACGGCGCCGAAGGTGGACAGCGTCAACACATTCGAGGCGCCACAGACGGTGCGGCCGAAGCCGATCTCCGCGAAGGCGCAAAACGGGAAGCTCGCGCTGAGCGTCGAGCCGAAGTCGGTGACGGTGATCTCGATCGAGCAATAACCGGGACGCGGTATTGCGGGGGACGGCGCGCTGGGGGACGTGGAACGGAATGCGCTTCCCAGCCGGCATCAGAAAAGGAGACGAAGTGCGATTACCAGTGTTGGCCCTGTTGGCCGCAAGCCTCTGCGCAGGCGAGGCCGCGAACGAATCAAAGCCCGCGAGTTCCAATGTGATGGGCGCGGAGTACCCGCGCGTCTTCGCCGACGGACGCGCGTCCTTCCGGCTGAAGGCGCCGGAGGCTCAGAAGGTCCAGGTCGACATCATGGCCAAGAAGTACGACATGGCGAAGGGCGAGGACGGCTACTGGAGCGTCACGATTCCGCCTCAGGTCGTCGGATTCCACTACTATCGCCTGGTGGTTGACGGTGTAAACATCAACGATCCCGGCAGTGAGACCTACTTCGGAGTCGGCCAGCAGTTCAGCGGCATCGAGATCCCCGAGCCCGGCCACGTGGACTACTACGAGACCAAGAACGTGCCGCACGGCGAGGTGCGCCAGCGCCGTTACTGGTCCGCGATCACGCAGCAGTGGCGCCGGTGCTTCATCTACACTCCGCCCGGCTACGACACCAACCAGAAGACGCGCTATCCGGTGTTCTATCTCCTGCACGGCTTCGGCGAAGATGAGCGTGGCTGGGTCACGCAGGGCCGGCTGGACAATATCATGGACAATCTGACTGCGGAGAAGAAGGCTGTGCCGATGCTTGTCGTCGTCGACACGCTCGTCGCCGCCAAGCCCGGCGAAGAGCCGATGATTATGCGTCAGGATGGCCGCCGTCCGGGCTTTCCGCGAGATTTCGGCGCGACGTTCACGCAGGTCATGCTTCAGGAGCTGATCCCGATGATCGACTCCACCTACCGCACTCTCACGGACCGCGAGCACCGCGCCATGGCCGGTCTCTCGCTGGGCGGCATGACCAGTTACACTACTGCGCTGGCGAACCTCGACAAGTTCGCCTACATCGGCGGTTTCAGCGGCTCCACGGGCGGCTTCGGCCGCGGCAACCTCGATGTGAAGACCATGCAGGGCGGTGTGTTTGCCGACGCGGACGCATTCAACAAGAAGGTGAAGCTGCTCTATCTCAGCATCGGGTCAATGGAAGGACCGGGAGCCAAGAACTTCCATGAGGCGCTGGAGAAGGCGGGCATCAAGAACGTCTACTTCGAGTCGCCGGGAACGGCTCACGAGTGGCTCACTTGGCGGCGCAGCTTGAACGACTTCGCGCCGCGTCTGTTCCAGTAGTCCTTGGCGCAGGCCGTCGCCGGTTCGCGGAGCCGCACTCGTCGCGCTCCGCCTCCGGCGCGGTCGTAGGGCCATCGCGCCCTATCACCATTCGAGCGAAGGCGCTGGCGTCGTGTGGAGTCTGGGATTGCCGGCACGCGCGGCATCGGTCATCCATCGCGCTTCTCGCTCAGTGCGTGCGCGGTTTGGAGGAGCTCTGCTTAGCCGGCTCGATGTTGCGGAAGTTGCCGCTGCAGTGCAGCATGCTCATGATGTAGAGCATGCCGTCGAAGTAGCGCTGCTCGCCCCTGGGCATCGGCGTGTTCCATAGCTCTTCCACGAATGCCTTCGAGCTAGGACCCGGTGTCGCCGCTAGGCCACCCACGGCCGCCGCCGCCAGCATGCCCGTCGAGTGACGAGTCGAAATCGGCTTGCCATCCAGCATGTAGCGATCCGCAAACGTGCTGATGCCCTGGCCGTGAAGGAACGTCTGGAGGCGGTCGCTCAGCACGATCTGTTGCGGGTCCTTCCGCCACCAGGCGTAGTCCACCGCCCAGTTGCTCACACTCCGCCAGGAGTCGTAGCCGAACGCTGCCGGCGCGCCATTGAACCCCGTCATCTGCGTTTCATCGAAGTAGGCCGTGTCGGGAGTCAATCCGGTCGCCGGACCCGTGATCTTCTGGAACAGGTTGCGGCTCACGTCGGCGGCCTTGGCCCAGAAGGCGCGGTCTTCCGGCGGACCCCAGCGCGCCCAGAGCTCGTAGAACGCCGGCAGGTGATAGGAGGGATCGGTGAACGCCATGTCCGCATTGGGGACGAAGCGGATCATGAAGTGATCCTCGTCCACCATCGGTCCGATGGAGATGCTGCGGGCCTCCCACGGCGCCCGGGGTGCGGGGCCCGGCGCGGGACCGCCCTTGGCCGCCAGAGCCTTCAACCGGGCGGCGTTATTGGGACTCGGCCACGGCTTGTTCGGCTGGATGAAGGGGGGATCTTCGGGATGAATGCGGAAGGGCCCAGCGGCGGTCAGCACGGGGTGATGACGCATGCCGCGCAGGATCTTATCGGCCTCGGCCTGATAGTCGTAGATGCCCTTGCCGTTGCCCCAGCGATGCGAGGCGAAATAGAGAGCCATCACGTAGTACTCTTCGCCATCGGGCGCCGCACCGGTGGCGCGGGGGGTACCGTCAGTATTCATCGACCAGGCGAAGTAGCCCACCGAGGGGTTCTTCGGATCCGTGATGAGCATGTAGGTCTCGGACCAGTTCCAGATGGCATCGAACTCGCGCTTTTTGTCCATTTGCACGGCGATCATCAATCCGTAGCTCATACCCTCCGAGCGGGCGTCGTTGTTGGCCCAGTCGGTGATGTAGGCGAGTGGTCCGTTCTCGCTGGCGCCGGTTTCGAAGTAGACGCGCTCTTCCTGCCCGTCGCCGTAGAAAAACTCGCGGAAGGCCTCGTTGAGCTTGGCCTTGGTCTCGGCGGGCGAATGACCGTTTTCGGCGAAGAGATCGCGGTACTGGCGCGTCTTGTAAGCGCCATTGCCGTCGCCGGGTATGCTCTTGATTTCGCCGAGTGGCGCGTTGTCGTGCGGCTTGGGCGGATTCCAAGCTGGCGCCTTCGTTGCGGGAGCCTCTTCCTGCGCGGCAGCACAGAGCGCGAAGGCCAATGGGAAGCCGAGGACCAGAAGAAGGTTGTAGCGGCGCTGAGGAGCCAACACGAGAACCACCTGTTAAGCGAAATGATTGAGCAGCTGCGCAGAGGGTACTTCTCTGCCGCTACCACTATACCGGCACTGAGCCAAAGGCGCACGACGATGTCAGTTATCATCGGACGCTATTCCGGCAGCGCGTCAAAACGGTGGACCTCCGGTTCCGATCCCCCCGCAAAGCCTGTTTCCAGTTTCCGGAAAGGCGTCAACTGTCCGGAATCGGCCACGCCGGTCCCATCTTCGCCCGGAAGGCCGGGTTCAGGGGCCGTGTCTCGTACAGAGTACGAACGGATTCAAACATGCTTCAGCGCGCCCCATGATGACCAAGTACACGTTTTGCGCGTCTGTGACCTTGTTGCTGCCGCTCTGCGCTCAGGATCAAGAGGCCGTGGTTTCTAAAGACACGATTTTGGTGCACACAGTGGAAAGCGGCAACATGCCTCTCCGGGAACGGGCCTCAGGCTCGATCACCTCGTTGGACCCTCCCAGAGTTGTGCTAAGACTGGCGGGCGAAAACGCTGCGCGGTGTGAAGTTGGCCAGAAAGCCATGGTTCAGGTCGATCCGCCCAAGGTGATTACGGGAAAAGTGGTCAAGGACTCGCAAGCCCAGAACGAAAGCGGGCGCTGTGAGATCGAGCTTACTGATCCGCTCCCCGCAAGCGCGACGATTGGCAAGAACGTTGGCGGACTCATCGACGTTGCAGAGTTGCATGATGTGGTGTTTCTCGGCAGACCGGCCGATTCCTCGCCAAACAGCGTGGCGACGATCTTCGTCGTTGAAGCGGGTAATGATTCCGCGCGGCGGGTTACAGTGCGCTATGGCAAGATTTCTGGCCCCCTCATTCAAGTAGTTGAGGGAATCTCGGCGGGCGACCGCGTGATCGTCACGGATATGTCGAAGTGGGCAAAGTACGAGCGAGTGCGTCTTCAATGATGACCGGGGATTGCCGGGCCATGGCGGTCTCTCCGGGCTTTCGACCGGACCATGTGCTGACGGGGCAAATCTCGGTGCCGTGGAACAGATACCCGGACTGGCCGGCTCGCCTGGCATTCAACGAGAGGCTGTTGAAGGACCTGTCCCGCCAACCCGGAGTTTCGGCCGCCGGAGTGGTTAACAATGTGCCCTTGAGCGGTAACAGCGGAAAAAGCGCCGCCACGGTAAAGGGCCACGTTCGCCTGCCGGGCGAATCGCCTCGTGGACATTACTCTTATGGAGTCGATGGCGACTACTTTGCCGCGATGGGCTTCTCCCTGCGGGAAGGACGTTTCCTCACGGCGGACGATTCGCGCCGGTCATCGCGGGTCTGCGTCGTGGACGAGGACTTCGCGCGGTATTACTGGCCGCACGCCAGCGCTCTTGGCCAACACCTTTTCGAGGGCGGCGAACCGACAACCGATGCCCAATCGTTCACCGTGGTCGGTGTGGTCGGTGCTGTGAAACAAGCGGGACTGACCGACCAGACGGCCCAAGGGGCGGTTTACTATCCTTACGCCTTGAGCGGGAACGACCGCCTTTTCATTGTCGTCCGCACCAGCCTGCGACCGGAATCGCTTGGGCTGGCGCTGCAAAAACTGGTTCGGCAAATCGACCCCGAACTGCCTGTGAACGACCTCCGGTCGATGGATACCCGCATCGCCGACAGCCTGGTGGAGCAACGCTCACCCGCATTGCTTGCGGGTATCTTTTCGCTGATCGCCGTACTGCTGATCGCGGTCGGCACTTATGGTGTCCTGAGTTACGCCGTGACGCAACGCCGCCGCGAGATCGGCGTGCGCATGGCATTGGGGGCGCGGCCGGAGCAGATACGCGGCCAGTTTCTGGCTCTCGCCCTACGCCTGCTGGTGGCCGGCACGGTACTCGGCATCATCGGAGCGTGGCTGACTGGCCGAGCCATGCGGACGCTGCTCTTTCAAGTGCCACCTCTTCACGTTGCGACCACTGCCGCGGCCGTCGGCATCATCGGCGTGGTTTCCCTTGTCGCCTGTCTACTGCCGGCTCACCGCGCCGCTCGGATGTCCCCAGTGGAGGCCCTAGCCGACTTGTAGTGAATCGGCTCGGCCCTGCGGATGCCTTGGGGAAGACGAACCAGGGCAGGGACTGGAGAGGTTAAGTCCGCAGTAGTCGCGAAGGGTTTACCGATCCGCGGTCAGCGGCGCGAACTCGTTTCGGGTCGGTTCCCGGCGGGCCGCCTTGACCGCAGCAAGCTACCGATAACGAACCATAAAGTTTCCATATCCTATCGGCTCTCGGGCGCTCCGAAGATGCGGCGGGGAACGTCGCCTGGGACTGGGTGAGGACGACCTAATAGGGCCGCTTGCCGACCCAGTTGCCTGGCGGATCGTAGTCGCAAACCCAAACCTCGCGTCCTCTTCCTTGCGCCACTGCGCATCCCACTTCTTTGGTGGCGCCCCAGACGATCTGCGTGTAGTGCCCACAAACGCTGTGACATCTGTTCGAGTTGTAGTCGTAGTCCCGGGATTCCGCGGCCCAGGCGTTGACCACCTGCGCGGCCGATGCGGTTGCGCCTGAGATCTCGAACAGGTTCTCGCCGTAGGTCGAGTTCGGGCGGTGGACGAATTGCTTGCGCGCCAAGAGAGTGTCGGCCCAGTCTTGCGAACGTGCGGCCAACCGATCGGACCACGCCAGAGGAGCGATTCCCGCCCGCGCTCGCACGGCGTTGTGGGCGGCGAGCATGTCGCGCGCCAACGAAGATGGCGCGATGGCTTGTCGCCCTTCGCCAAAACGCCGCCATTGCGCGCCGCCGGTTCCGGCAAGCACGATCAGAAGCCAGAACGTGTGTCGCATGCTTCGATACGGTTATCGATTATACCGCTGCGGCTGCGGATACTGCTGCTGATTGGGATCGTAGTTCTGCTGCGGTGGTGGATACGCCCGTTGATTGGAATTGTAGTTCTGTTGCGGGGGCGAATATTGCCGTTGGCCGGAATGGTAGTTGGGGCTAGGGACCAAAACTGACCCACCCATGCTCTCCAAAAGTGACCCAGGCATTCGGCATTCTGACCTGATCGCGGAACGCTTCGGGTTTCGCATTATGGCGCACGCGATTGGGAATGCGAATCGCTCGGTGCGCGCGGAGCGTCCGTTCTCCTTTATCGAAAACAACTTCCTGGCCGGCCGCACGTCACCAGTTGGGACGACGGGCGTCACAGGGCCCCGCTCCAGTCGCCACCAAACACCCCGGAACAAGGGGCTACGGAAGTCAGCAGTGGTCCCCTTTTCCTCCGCCCTGGCGGGAGACTTTCACTCCGCCCTTGACAATGGCCAATTATTGAGTTTCAATTTGGAAGGCTGATCAATGCCATAGGAAAGTCTGCTTAATTGCCAAACCCTGGGTTATACTCGACGACGTTCTGAAGACGGACACAGGAGGAAAAAGCATGTTTCACTTAGTCTGGTATGTTCTTATTGGGCTAATCTCGGGGGTTATCGCGAAATCGGTGATGCACGTGCACATAACGATCTTCTGGACGATCGTGCTCGGCATCATCGGATCGATCATCGGCGGCGGCGTTACCCACATGTTTTCGCGCCCGACAAACGAACGATATCATCCCGCCGGCCTCATTTTTTCCACACTGGGCGCGATCCTGGTTCTCTATATTTGCTATAAGCTGAAGATTCATTTTCCCCAGGTCGGGCTCATCGAACGCTAACCTCGTATTCCGATGGGACGGTCACGTCTCGGGCTTATGGGCCACTGGCCTGCCTTTTTCACGCCCTTTAACGAGCCATCCGACGAGGGACCGGAGAGGTGGGACTCCCCGGCGGAGACATTTTAGCGGACACGCAGCGCCACGATGTAGGCCGCCGGCTTGCCCAGATAGTTGCCGATAATGGTAGACAACGCTGCGCCTCACGACCCCGGCGGCGCCTACCGGGGACACGGCGCTTCGGCATCGTCGTTCCGCCGAACCACCACCCCTAACAAGCGACCTACTGGGCGACAGTTCCCGTCGGCGCTTGGGCTGTTTCCATTGCCGTGACCTTCTTCGCGACGGTCTTCTTCAGGGGCGCATTTTCTTCGCCGCTACCTTTTTGGCGGCAGCTTTCTTCGTGGTCGGCGCGGCCTTCTTTGCGGCTGAGAGTCGCGCCTTGGCTGCTTTCGCCAGCGGCCAACGTTTCTTGGTGGCGGCGATGATCCTCTTCATTCCTTCTTCGCTGATCCGGCGCTTTGCTCTCGGAACCTTCTGAACCTCTGTCCTGGCTGGCGCTGACGGCTCAGATTCGCCCCGGATTCTTGCCCATCGCTTCCGCTGCGCCTCCGCAGCTCTCCTGCCGGCGGCGCTCATCCTTCGCCGTTTACGCTTCGGAGACTCTGGCGTGGCGGCGATCTCAGCGGGGCCACCCATCAGCATCGCTCGGAGTTCGGCAATCTGTTGGTCTATGCGCTTCCTCTGCCCTTCATAGCCTTCGATGGCTGCGGCGATGATCTCATTCGTAAGTTTTGTCGGCACGTGAGTGTTCGTCTCTGATACAACTCCTTCAAAATCATCTTGGCACACAAAAGCTGAAAAACCCTTCAGTCGGGCCAAGCTCCCACTCCAGATCACCGCTCGCGCCCGCTGGTTGTGCCGATAATGAATATTGACGCTCGCGTGGAACGGAGCGCCATTCATGCCTGGATGGGGTCCCTTCCACCTATCTGCCGAGAACGCCCTCATCTTCACGGACACACGTGGTGCGCGCCGCTTCGATCCGCAACTGCCCTCACTGGTCAGCGTAAAGCTTCACCAGCCGGTAGAGAAACGTCCGCCCGTCATAAACCGACTTCACACGGATACGCTCGTTCAGCCCGTGGATGTTTCCGCCATCAGGGTCCTGGAAGAAACCGGTGATCCCACTCTGCGCCGCGCTGCCGCTGCCGTTTCCCCAGCGGCAGGCGCAGAACTTTATGTTTAGCGCTTACCGGAAGGCGGCGGGATAGGTCCCGACGCGATTCAGGCTGTTTCCGGCCTGTTTCCCGGTGGGAACGATCGTTCCCACGGCGGCGGGCTAAGTCACTGAAAACAATAAAATCCAGTTCTCAAAAGTGGGACCAGTCGTGCCCATTTTGCTTCTGGCCGGCGGGCCGCCCAAACTGCCTGCCTCCCAATCCGAGTGTGGCATAAGGGGAATGCGGAGACGGCGTCCGGAGTGCTGGAACAAAGTGTAAGGCACGTGGGGACAGTGGTTTGGGAGAATTTAGAGGGGTGGTGAACGGCACCGAGCGGCTGGTCACTGTGTCCAATCCCCTTGTCCAGCGCTTGCGTGTAACTACAAAAAGAGCTACATTCGAGAATGAAGTACGAATGGGACGAAGGGAAGAATCGGAGGAACATCGCCAAGCATGGCATCAGCTTCGAGGATGCCGAGCAGGTGTTTTCCGGGCCTTGCGTCACGTTCGAAGACAGCCGCCTCGATTACGGAGAGGAACGGCTGGTCACTTTGGGCCTGCTGGCCGGGAGGCTGGTCGTAATAGCGCATTCACCGCGCGACGAGGGAACGCGCATCATCTCCATGAGGAAGGGGAACCGGCGTGAACAAGAAATCTATCAAAAGCGACTTGGCACGGATTGACCGGATGCGGGACGCCGATATCGACTACTCGGACATTCCGCCGCTCGACAAGACGTTTCTCAAGAAGGCAATCACGGCTTGGCCCCCGGTGAAGAGGCAATTGACGATTCGACTGGATGCGGACGTGCTCGATTGGCTCAAGGGTCAGGGCAAGGGCTACCAGACGCGCATCAACCACATTCTGCGGGTTGTGATGGAGAGCCAGCCGCCCCGGCAGGCGCAGCGGTAGAACTTCCCCGAAAAACTACGCAGTTCAGGCTGTCAAGGTTTCCCTCCTTCGAAAAACGTGTCAAGTGGGGGTCTCACACGTTTTGAGGAACCCACTTGACCTTGGGTTACCGTCTCTGAGAGTATACGTAATACGGAAGCCATGTCAACAGCACGCGCTGAAAGGATTCTGAATATGCCGTTTACAATCGCGGATGCGATGCCCAGAAAGAAGTACGGAGAGACTAGTTTCGGGGAGCGGCTTCAGGCCATCCGCAAAGCGCGCGGGCTGACTCAAGTCCAGCTTGCCGAAGCCGCCGCAACCACCCAGCGGGCGGTTTCCTATTACGAAACCGAAGCCGGGTTTCCACCTGCACCCGCCGTGATCGCCCTGGCGAAAGCGCTCAAGGTGACCACGGACGAACTGCTGGGCGTGAAGCCGCTCAAGGTCGAACGCGCCAACGACGACTCCGAAGCCCGCAGGCAGTGGAAGAGATTCCAGATGATTTCGACTCTGCCGGAACGCGATCAGAAGGCCGTCGTCAGGCTGGTGAGTTCTTTAGTCGCCGCCGGCGCCTTGCGCAAGAACGGCTCTCTGGGAGAACACAATGGCCGCTGACGTACAGCACGCCCATCACCTGCTCGACCAGCTCGGCCCCGGCCCGCTCGCTGCCGTGGTCCATCTGCTGGAAACCATAGTCTCGCTTGAGGAAGACCGCGACTCCCTCAGTCCTGCCGAACGCAAGGCCGTCGCCGAAGCCGACGAATGGCTCAAACACAACCAGCCGATTCCGCATGAGGAAGTCCTGGCGGAGTTCGGCTTGACCATGGCCGACTGGGACAAGATGGGCCGGGAGCCGCTTTCGGAAGAAACACCCCGCGGCAATGGGTAAGCGCATCGTCTGGGCCGAACAGGCCAAGGCTGACGTTCGCGGCATTGAGCAGCCCATCGCTTGGCAGATCCTCAAGACGCTGGCCCGCTACGCCCAGACCGGCGAGGGAAACACGAAGCAGCTTCGGGGCATCGAGCCGCCCCTGATCCGGCTTCGCGCCCAGGACCACCGCGTCTTCTTCCGCGACAAGGGCGAGTACCTGGAGATCTCCCGCGTGCTTCATCGCAAGGAGGCTTACCGCTGATGGGCTACGAAGCCAAGCAGACCGAACACTGCGGCCCCAAACGTGGCAACGGCGCCTACTGGGGCTACAAGTGGGAAGCCAAGAAGGAAAGCAACCGCATCCGGCGCGAGAACTGGAAGCGTGAAATCCGTGACGAGTCCGCCCGCGCCGAAGATGGCGGCGCAACGGAAAACCAACACGTTACCGTACGCGAACGGGAGCCGCGCTGAAAGCCGCCATTTTCGCTGCGCAGCCAATTGCCAGCAAAAACGTTAGCATACGCAAACGCCCGCGTTTGCATACGCCACCCTGCCAGGGGTGACGTGTCACTACTTCAGCCGATGCGAAGCATCGTGTTTGTTTCGCTGTGCGGGGTTTCGTCGCCAGGAAGCTGTGAAACAATCGATTTTGCGGTAGACAAAAGCCGGTTGAGATTTGA
>OBLW0100004407.1_pt1 | contig 10728 bp, 6 predicted proteins | sample 1520161 | NCBI WGS metagenome assembly OBLW01 (sample SAMEA3539309, study PRJEB22396) | soil metagenome | biome: tundra; feature: field; material: soil | place: USA | collected 2010-05 | depth 0.15 m
CGTGCAGCACCTCGATCGACCACCACTCAGCCATAGTTAAGATATTACGTCTTTGCCTGGGATTCGGAAGGCCTGCCCAGCCCTTTTCCGGCCGCCCCGCCGCGCCAGGGCCAGGTCGCGCTGTAGAAGTAACCGCCGCGGCCTGGATCGAGTTCCCAGAGCCGGGGCAGACGCCTGGTCAGCGCACCGGGAAGCTGCAGGCTGACGTGATCGATGATCGACTCCGCCGATCTTCAGTGCAACCCTGAAGGCCCGCGCCAGTGGCGCGGGCCTTCAGATCAGGGGCGGAGGCTCGGGGATTTGAACCCCGGATGGGCTGTTGACCCAAACCGCATTAGCAGTGCGGCGCCATAGACCGGACTAGGCGAAGCCTCCCGACGACCAGACGGTCGGTTCAGCGTACCGGTACGCCGCAACGCGCGCCAAAACAGTTCCCATCATGACGCCATGTCTAGGTGCTTGGATGCAGGTGGCTGGTGACGGGGGCCTGGCGGGATCCAGTGGCGCGGGCGCCCAGGGTGGCATCGTGCCTAGAAGACGGCCCATGCCGGCCTCACCTCCGCGGACCCTCCAGCCAGCAGGTGAAGTTCTCCCCAGCTCGCCACAAGCACCAACCAGGGCTCCGGGCGTGCCGGGCGCACTCCTGTGTTGTCCTGCTCCTGCCTGTGCGTGCTGCCATTGAAGTGGCCGATGGGACTGACGTGGCCGTTATTGAACTTTCGCAGGCCAGCCCGGCTCAGGTAGGAACTTTTCGGCCAAGTCCATTTCGTGATACGTTGACGCCAACCGGCGCGACTCGGCAAACGTCATCATATAGAGGTAGTTCGGGTGGTTGCTCCGTCATAGGTTATGGCGCGCTTGGTTCGCTGGATGACGGAGTGCGGGGCAGGCGTAAGCCAGGGAGTTTCAGGGGACTTTGGGGGGAATTCAATGCCTTATGGCTTGCTTGTGATTGGCCTTGGGTATGTCGGCCTGCCGCTTGCCCGCGAGGCCTCGTTAGCGGGTCTCGAGGTTGTTGGCTACGACTTAGACGCCAGGGTGGTGGCCGGGCTGAACTTCGGCCAATCGCATGTGGGCGATGTCCCGGCCGCCGATGTCGCGGAGATGCTGGCAAATGGATTCCGCGCCACGGCGTTAGAGTCGGACGTCGGCGTCCCGGGCACCGCCGTGATCTGCGTGCCCACCCCGCTGGGGGCGGCGAGCGCTCCCGACCTGACGGCGGTCCGCGCCGCGACTGAGATGATCGGGCGACTGCTCCGGCCTGGCATGCTCGTAGTTCTCGAATCCACCACCTACCCAGGCACGACCGATGAAGTCGTGCGGCCGCTGCTAGAGAAGGCTTCCGGGCTGATCGCCGGCATCGACTTCTCGCTCGCCTTCTCGCCCGAGCGGATCGATCCAGGCAATCTCCAGTACGGCATCCGTAACACGCCCAAAGTCGTCGGCGGGCAGACGCCGTCCTGCGCCGACGCGGCCACGCGGTTTTACGGCCAGTTTTGCGACCAGGTTGTCCGAGCTAGATCCGCACGCGAGGCGGAAATGGCCAAGTTGCTGGAGAACACGTACCGGCATGTGAACATCGCGCTGGTCAACGAGATGGCGATCTTCTGCCACGAACTCGGCGTGGACCTGTGGGACGCGATCAAGTGCGCGGCCACTAAGCCGTTCGGGTTCCACGCCTTCTTCCCGGGTCCCGGCGTTGGCGGACACTGCATACCTATCGATCCCAACTACCTTTCCTACAAGGTGCGGACACTCGGTTACCCGTTCAGGTTCGTCGAGCTCGCCCAGGAGATCAACAGCCGGATGCCCGTGTACGTCGTCGACCGGGCTGCGGAGTTGCTCAATTGCAACGCCAAGCCGCTGAACGGCGCGAATGTGCTCTTACTCGGCGTTACTTACAAGAGAGACGTGGCCGACCAACGTGAGTCCCCGGGCCGGGTGATCGGCCGCAAGCTCCGCATCCGTGGTGCCCTGCTGGCATATCACGATCCATATGTGGGCCAGTGGTCCCTCGACGGCGAAGCGATCAGGCGGGCCGAGGACCTGGACTCCGAGATCGCCCGGGCCGACCTGGTGATCCTGCTCCAGGACCATGCGACGTACGACCTCGACCGCATCTCCCGTAATGCCCGCCTCGTACTCGACACCCGCGGGCGGATCGCTGGCCTCAATGTCGAGGCCCTGTGAGGCGGGTATGCGGACAGGAGACCGCGAGTGAAAGCAATGTCTTCGGTCGCGCAGCGGCCCATTCCCACTGTCGAGGAGCAGCTCGACCCCCTGGTCCGCGTTCTCGCCCTCATTGCTCTGGTCGGAGTGCTCGGGCTGATCGCCTGGCACATCGCCATCAAGGCAGCAGGGCTTAGCGGCTTCGGTGTCCTCTACACCGTAGTCGTGAGCAGCTACGTGCTGTCGCGCTTCGGCATGGCAGCAATGTACCGGGTACCGCCGGACGCAGGACTGGAGCCTGGTGTGGCGATCATCGTTCCTGCTTACAACGAGGGCCAGGCCGTCGTCCGCACCATCCACGCCTGTCTCGGGCTTGACTATCCGCAGAAGAAGCTCGAGATCGTCGTGGTCAACGACGGATCCACTGACGACACCTGGGAGCACATGCTCCGGGCGGCCGCCTGTTACCCGCGGGGAGCCGTGCGCTGCGTCGACCTCGGCTCGAATCAGGGGAAGCGCGCCGCTATGGCGGCTGGCGTGCGCGCCACGTCCGCGGAGATCCTCGTCTTCGTCGACTCCGACTCAATGCCGGAGCCGGATGGGGTGCGGCGGCTCGTGCAGGTTTTCTCCGATCCCAAGGTGGGCGCGGCATCGGGACTCACCATGGTGCGCAACGCGGGCGTGAACGCGCTGACCCGCATGCAGCAGGCGCGCTACTACGTCTCTTTCCAATTACTGAAGACAGCAGAATCAGTGGTGGGAGCGGTCGCCTGCAACCCTGGCTGTTTCTCGGCTTACCGCCGTTCCGCAGTGGTGATGGTGCTGCAGCGGTGGGAGCACCAGCGTTTCCTGGGAATCGAATGCACATTCGGCGATGATCGCGCGCTAACCAACATGTTGCTGCGCAAGGGCTGGGTCAGCCGCTACCACTCAGGCGCCGTCGCCTGGACGGAGGTACCCGAACGCTACCGGAAGTTCTTCAACCAGCAACTGCGCTGGAAGAAGTCGTGGCTGCGCGAGGGGCCGATCCTGATGGGGCACATCTGGCGGACGCGTCCACTGGCCTTTCCGGCTGTGTTCATCCAGACGATCGCCGGTCTGCTCAGTCCGGTTGTCCTGCTTTACAACCTATGCTGGCACACCCTCGCCGCGGGCGTTCCGCCTACCCTCTACGCGATCGCGCTGTACATGGTCGCCTGCGCATATGGGCTGCTATACCGGAGCCAGCGCAACGACGGCCTCTGGAAATGGGCCGTCCTCGGCACATTCTTCTACATCACATTCTCGCCGCAGCTCATCTGGGCGGTCATTCGTGTACGGGACAGTTCCTGGGGAACCAGGGGCAGTCCTGCGCCGCAAGCGCTGGTGGCATCCTCTGAAGGGGCTTTGCAATGAACATTCACTCTCACCGGCCAGCCAGGTTCGGCGCGGCTGCTATCGCGTTCGCTGCCATCGTGCTGCTGCTGGGCATGCTCGGCCCGCTCGCATCCGCCGCGCGGGCCGCTACGGCGCCCACGGTCGTGTCGCTGACCTTTGACGACAGCCTTGCAGACCAGTACACCAACGCGCTCCCGGCCCTGGAGTCGCATGGGATGACCGGTACCTTCTATACGATCTCCGGGTACATCGGAGTTAACAGCGCCTACATGACCCTGCCGCAACTGCAGGCGATCTACAACGCCGGCAACGAGATCGGCGGCCACACGGTGCTGCATCCCTACCTCACCCAGCTGAGCAACGATGAGGCGACCCGGGAAGTCTGCGAGGGCCGGAACACGTTGCTCAACTGGGGTTTCCCGGTGACCGACTTTGCCTACCCGTACTCCGACCTCAACTCGACGACCGAGGGGATCGTCCAGCAGTGCGGCTTCAACTCCGGGCGGGAGGACGGAGATATCAAATCGCCTGAAGGTTGCCAGACTGGCTGCCCGCTGGCCGAGACGATCCCGCCCGCCGACCCGTATTCCGTGTCGGCCCCCGACTCCATCCAGGACACCTGGTCCCTCGCTGACATCGAGGGCGAAGTCACCCAGGCGGAGAACGGCGGCGGCGGCTGGACGGTCCTCGTCTTCCACCACATCTGCGATAACGCCTGTGACCCTTACTCGGTTACCCCGGCGAACTTTAACGCCCTTCTGACCTGGCTGCAGACGCAGAATGTCTCGGTCGAGCCGGTCAACCAGGTGATCGGCGGATCGGTCCAGGCCGCGGTGAGCGCGCCACAAGTCCCGCCGGCCGCGCCCGGTACCAACGGCGTCAGCAACGCGTCGGCGGAGACCGATGACCCCAACAACCCCGGCGTGCCGTACTGCTTTAGCACCAGCACGGGCGCCGGCACTACTGCCAGCTATGCGGAGACGGGTACCGCGCATACCGGGTCCGTCGGCGAAACCGTCACCGTGAGCGCCTACACGAGCGGGGACGCAAAACTGATCACCAAGCAAGACCTCGGCCAGTGCGCGCCAAGCGACGTGCCTGGTGACTCCTACCAGGCCTCTGGCTGGTACCAGAGTACGGAGCCGACGCGCTTCGTACTCTGGTATCGCGACGCGAACGGCGGCTGGCACTACTGGACGGAGAGCCCGCAGTTCGCCGCGTCCAATTCCTGGACCCAGGCAACCTGGGCCACCCCAGCGGTGCCGTCGGGCGCGACGGGACTGAGCTTCGGGATGGACATAGCCGCCGTAGGCACCTTGACCACGGACGACTACGCGCTCATCGACTCGGGCGGACCGCCGTCCACGCCGTCCGTGTCCCTGACCGCTCCCTCGGCGGGCGCCGCGCTGACCGGTCAGGTGAGCCTCAGCGCGAACGCGTCGTCCTCGGTCGGGATTTCGCGGGTCGATTTCCTCGTCAACGGTGTGGTGGTGGCCAGCAGCACGTCTTCCCCCTACACGGCGACCTGGGACTCGACGACGGTAGGCGACGGGCCAGTGACCGTCACGGCGCGAGCCACCGACACCGGAGGCAACCAGGCCACCTCGGCGGGACAGTCGGCGACGGTTTCCAACGCGGCCAGCCGCGGGGGAAACATGCTCACCAACGCCTCCCTCGAAACGAATACCGGCGGCAGCTCGACCCCCGACTGCTGGCAGCAGGGCGTCAGCGGCACGAACACGGCCACGTGGACCTACACCTCCGATGCGCACAGCGGAAACGCGGCCGAGAACGTGACGATTTCGTCATACACGAGCGGCGACCGCAAACTCGTCACGGCGCAGAACACCAGCGCCTGCTCGCCCAGGGTGAACGCGGGCGGGACGTACACACTCGGCGGCTGGTACAAGTCAAATCAGCCCATCCACATCGTGGCCTACTACTTGAACTCGAGCGGGAGCTGGGTGTACTGGACGCAGAGCCCGCAGTTCGCGGCCTCCAGTTCCTGGGCGCAGGCGGGCTGGGCGACGCCCGCGGTGCCTTCGGGCGGGATTGCGCTCAGCTTCGGACTGAACCTCGCTGCTCTCGGCAGCCTCACCACTGACGACTACACGATGACGGCGGGAGCGCCGGCGGCCCCGACTGTTTCACTGACCGCGCCAACGGCGGGCGCGACGCTGACCGGCCCGGTGACCTTCAGTGCGAACGCCTCGTCGGCCGTCGGGATTGGGCGCGTCGACTTCCTGGTCAACGGCGTGGTGGTGGCGACCAGCACGTCGTCCCCCTACACGGCGACCTGGGACTCATCGACGGTGAGCGATGGCCCAGCGACGGTCACGGCCCGGGCCACCGACACCGCCGGCAATCAGACCACCTCGGCGGGGCAGGCGGCGACGGTTTCCAACGCCGCCAGCCGCGGGGGCAACATGCTCGCCAACGCCTCCCTGGAGACCAATTCCGGCAGCGGGTCGACCCCCGATTGCTGGCAGGAGAGCGGTTCCGGGACGAACACATTCACCTGGACCTACACGACCAACGCTCATAGTGGCAGCCGGGCGGAGAACGTGACGATCTCGTCGTTCACCAGCGGGGACCGCAAGCTCGTCACCGCACAGAACACCAGCGCCTGCTCGCCCCGGGTCAACCCAGGCAGCACTTATAACCTCGGCGCCTGGTATCAGTCGAACCAGCCGACCCACATCGTCGCTTACTACCTGAACTCCAGCGGTAGCTGGGTCTACTGGACGCAGAGCCCGCAGTTCGCCGCGTCCAGTTCCTGGGCCCAGGCGACTTGGACCACGCCGGCGGTGCCGTCGGGCGCGACCGCGCTGAGCTTCGGGCTCAACCTCGCCGCAGTCGGCTCGCTCACCACCGACGACTACACGATGACCGGCAACTAGCCGGACATGGGACCAGGGATGGGCGGACACAACGGCAGTGGTGGTGGTGGTGGCGGTAGTGGCACGCTCACAGCTGCGACGCAGCAGCCACCGGAGATTCAGCACCCGGTCGGCCGTAGGCTGCGGAGGCTGGCCACCGCCGTCGTCGCCGTATTAGTTGTCTGCCTGCTCCTCAGCGCTGGGTACGGATTCGTGGTCAAGTCAATCCCTTACCAGACCCCCCAGTTGACACCACCGCAGGTGCGGCTCACCGCCCAGGACATCGGGAGCTTCGAGGGCTACCCTCAAGGGCTCCGCGAGGCACCGGTGCTCACCTGGCGGGACGTGTCCCATCGGGTAGGCAACCTGGTCACGACGCCGGCCCGGTTCGCTACCCAGCTGGCCATGCTCCGCCGGACCGGGTTCCGCAGCATCAGCGCGGCCACTCTCGCGGCACTAGGTTCCGGACGCCCGGTGGCGCTGCCGCCACGCCCGGTACTGCTTACATTCGACGATGGCTTGTCGACCGACTGGACGACGGTCGACCCGATCCTCCGGCGCTACGGCTTCACGGCGGTCGTATTCATCGACCCGGCAGATGTGGCGCTCAAGAGCCCCTCGTACTTCCTGAGCCGGGGTGAACTCCAGGCCATGGTGGCCTCCGGGCGCTGGGACGTCGGTGAGCAGTTCCAAGGGACTCGGCGGTCGGGTGCAGCCGCCGCGACCCGGGCCCAGAGCGAACTCGAGAGCGTGGTTGGCCGGCCGGTCACGGCGTACGCGTGGCCGGTGTCGGACGTCCGGAGCACGCGCGCTAGCCAGGCACCGGCTGTCCAGTACCGGGCACTCAAAGAGAGCTTCCCCGAGGTATTCGGCCGGCCGGCCGAAGGCCCGGCGGATTTCGTCATTCGCGACTCGGCGGCCGGCCCGCTACCCCGCATGAACATCACTGCGAAAGATACCTTGCATCAGATGTCTGTGCGCCTGCGGACAGGTGTGCAGGCTCCGCCGCCGCCTGATCCGCTGACTCTGCCCTGGCATTCCATGGGCGGGACGTGCCTGGTCTCAAGACAGACGGTCCGGCTGGCAGCTGAGGGATTCGCGTTGTGCGCCCCAGTGGCCAATGGCAAGCAGTGGCGCGACTACCAGTTGCGTCTCAGCGTCGCAGCGCCCGCGGATGTGACTGCGATCATCGAGTTGCGGGTCAGCACCTCCGGCCGTATCGAGATCGCGATCGGGCGCAACGGCGTGAGCGTCAAACAGCAGATTGGCCGCCGCTGGCTCGTGCTGCGCCAGGTCATGGCTTCGACATACGCCGCTCCGGATGGCAGCGTGCCATCGCTCGTCGGCGAGGGTAGCCTGCCTGTCACGGTGCAGGTGACCGGCAGTCTGCTGCGGCTTCAGGCCGGCCCGGTCATAATCCGTCAGCTATTGAGCCCAAAGATCGAGAATGGGGTCATCGCTGTGGGACTCATATCGCCCCACCCGCAGAGGTCCGTTACCTACAGCCAACCAGTCATCGTCACGGCTTCGCGACAGTGAAGTCGTCAAACATGAACTCCGTATAATCCCCTCGAATGCCGACACGGCCAGGCTGGGTAATGGGCGCCGTGTCACCGATACCATTGTCCACTGCCTGTAGCCGGAGTCGGCCGTTCAGCCATAGCAGTAGCCTAACGCCGCCCTCGCCGTCATTCACCGCGCTGACCCTTACGTGCTCCCATCGTCCGGAGACGGCGCTGCCTTGTGCCTTAACCAGCGTGTAGTATGTGCCGCCGCCGCTCGACCCGCCAGGTACCTTCTTTTTCATCACGATCACGCCGTCAACACGATCGACGCTCACCACATACAACAGATCGGGGCTCTGATATCGTAAAAAGACGTGAACGCCCTGCCATCCAGGTGTTGGACCGCTCGAAGCCGGCATAAAGCGCCGGATTAATAGCGAAAACGAGACCGTAACGTTCTGAAAATTGGCGCGTCTGGTTACGATTCGAAAGACCGATGAGTCAGTTCTGGTGGCGGATCTCGGCCCTGGTACGCCCCGGTCTGGCACGCCGGTCCAGGCCGCGTTGTCACGCACGAACAGCGATCCGCTTGTTGCTATCCAGATAGGCGAACGCACAGCCGCCCGATCATGAGGGTTGAAATACGCGAACTCGTTGGTCACCAGGCCATCGGGCCGGTTGAAGTCATCAACCAGCAGTGGCCGGTGCAGCCAGACGACCACCTGCTGTGCTGCGATCGCGACGACAACCGCCAGCAGGGCCAGACCGAGCACGCGAAGACGTGCCATCCCCCCGAGGATGAGCCGCCGCCTGGCCAGAAGATCATCTGCCGACCGCATCGGCCCGTCCCTGTCGACCCTAGCGCCCCGGGTCGTTGGATCCATACGTCGAGTCTCTTCTGTTGCCCTCAATATCGCAACCCGCAGCAGATCGCACGCGCGAAACCGCAAGGTTAAGACAGCTACAGTTGATGCTAGACGCGTAATGAATGATCCGCCCGGCATTTCGAAATGAAGCAAGGAAAAGGGCGTGCCAGCGCTTACATCAGCCTGACCCTGCCAGGGTCCGCAGTGACCTGCTTGCCCGGCAACCACCGCACCAGGCCAGCACGATCTTCGACCGGGCCAGCCCGTGCGAGTCCCCCGCCCGCCGCGACCACCACGTGAGTGGGTCACGCTCGCATCGCTCAGCGCCAGGCTTCTCTTCCGTGCCCGCAGGTCCTGGCTGACGCTGCGTGCACGCACCGGGCATCAGCATCACCCTCAGTGGCGCCAATCAATGGTCATTGCGGCCGTGCGCAATATGGATCATAGTGGACTCCGGTCCATAACCGTTGGACAGGAACAGTTTCTCATGTCCTGGGGGGCACGTGTCTGGTCCCAAGTACCTGCACTACAGGCTGGCGACGAGCGCAGTACAGTTCACTGGCACGCATACGGAAGCCGCTCATGCTCACCGCGGAAAGACCTTCGACGAGTACGACGCCGACGCGACGCTTATCACGCGTGCAGACGTAGCGCAGCGTGCAGTTGCGCTTGCGGTCAAGCATCACTTCGCAGATAGCAAGATCACTCTTGATTTGACCGAAGATGGGCGGCTGACGTCCTCCGCTTTGGATATCGCAGCTGGAGGGGCGACGCTTCTCGGCCCCCCGGCTTCACTAGTCGGCGACCTCGCGCCAGTTCTTGAGAAAATCTCCGGAGCCTTCCTTACGGTCGTTCCGGCGGAGCGTGGGCAGGAGAACGAGCCGTTCCCGAACGAAGATTTACTCAACCGGCTCAAGGGCAGCGAGAACGCCCTGGTCAGTCAGCTTCTGAGGATCATTGACCGCATCAACGATCCCGACGGCGCCACCCTCGGGGCGGCGGCGTGGGCGCAGAATGACCTATCGGTCCTAGAGTCGGCGCTCCAGATGGTCAGCGGGCAGCTGGACCGCCTCGCCCGGGAGAAGGCCGCCTGGGAGGCGGCCGGGCAGGCGGTCAAGTCCTGCAGCTACATCGTGGATGTCAGCGACCTCCCCGCTGGCGACGGATTCGACCCTGAGCAGCTAGAGCCGACCGGCGGAGCAAAGAAGGTCTGGGAGGACCTGGGAATTATGGCCTGCGTAGCTGAGGACTACGAGGCGCACGGTAAGCGATCCGAAGATGATCCGGAAGGAGAGCACGCTCCGTTCCAGCCCAGAGCCGAGAAGCGTCTTTGGTACCGTCAACCGCGCCGTGTACGCCTTGATGTGTGGAAGAAAACGAACAGCGGGTCGGCATTGGTACGGACCAGCCAGGTGGTGATCGTCGACAAGCGCTGTCGGCACCTCTCGCTCCCGCTGGGTAAGAGCCACCTGCACGGCAAGGGCATGGTCAGCGTGCGCATCGGCCCGCTGGGAACGCCTGTGTCCCTTAGTCCCGACCGAGCTCCAGGTCCCGCGGATGCCGCCGCAATGCCAGGGCCGATCTCCATCAGTACCAGCAATGCCTCCGGTGGCACCGCCTGGCGATCGCTTGATCCCTCGGTAACTGCACGGGAGACCGGTGCCCGGCAAGCGCAGAGAGAGAAGCTCCAGCTCATCGCTGATATCGCGAAGCTCCGTGGGAAAGCTCAGATCTGATCGCCAAGCTGACGAATAGCCGTCCGGCCCCGGGCCCTCGGCGACCAAGCTGGCCGGTACCCGGCTGGTGTCCCCCTCCTGACCCACGGGAGCGGGTACCGATGCCCCGGTCAGCGGACCTCGGTGACTTTGTAGTCGCCTTTGGCGTAGGCATCACGAATCCGGGTCTTGGCGAACTTGCCCACGCTTGTCTTCG
>OBLW0100004408.1_pt1 | contig 10728 bp, 8 predicted proteins | sample 1520161 | NCBI WGS metagenome assembly OBLW01 (sample SAMEA3539309, study PRJEB22396) | soil metagenome | biome: tundra; feature: field; material: soil | place: USA | collected 2010-05 | depth 0.15 m
AGAAGATGACGATGGCTCCGAAAAGGCCTCCGCCTCCGAGGATATATATCAAGGAATAACCAGCGGCGGCAAACATTGGTGATATTAATAGTGCAATCATATTTATATTTTGATTTTTTTTCGTTTTTTGTTTTTCTTTCGTGGAGAGTTTTCTTTTTTTTATATCCCGCACAATAGGCGGGGAACCTGACGGGCGCTATGGGGTGTTTATAACCCTGCCGTCAATACCAGGAGCCGCTGACCGAAGGCTCATCTGGCCGGCGACATCGCGCCGCCCTGCGTCTTAAAACGTCATAAGCCATTTCAGCTAGCGGCGCAGCAATAGCACCACAACAATGATGACGAGAACGAGGCCGACCGAGCCGCCGCCGATGTAGAGCGCACTGGCAAGAACCGGCGAGAATAATAGATGCATAGCGTGTCTTTCGTTTTTGATGGCAATGTGTTCACCATCACTTTTCGGAGTACGCTATGCGATGGGCCGGTCTTTAGCTATGGGGTATAACCCTACCGTGGATTAAGCGGAGCGCTCTCCGACAACTGATCCAGCCGTCCGCCGCGCGCGCTGCCGCGGGGTGGTCATCATAGTCTTCTACGGGGCTCAAGGCGGTGTCTTGACACGATAAAAACGTTTTGACTGGCTGGAGAAATTGGGGTCGGCAATCTGCAGCGTCCCGCCGGGGCCGGATACGTTGGTGACGACGAGGGTGTTCCAGGCGTTCAAGGTCATATCACTTGTCCACTGGACACAGTAGGAGCCGAGTGGAAGGCTGGGGAAACTTAAGTTGATGTTCTGATTGCTGAATTGGATGCTGGTCAAACCGGGCGTGGCCAATGCCTGTTTGAGCGCTTGCACCAAGGGGCTGGATTGTCCGCTCTGATGGTCTTGGGCAAGTTCCCAGATCATCACCCCTCCAAGACCATGGTTGCGGGCATAGCTAACCTTGGCCTGGCAGGCGCGTTGATCGTCGTAGGAAATGAATGTGTTGTTTATGGGATTTGCGTTGGTGATGCTAAGATAGGCCGATTGGGCATTGGTATCCCAATGGTATAAATTCGATTGATAATAATCGGTCATGATGGTGCTGTAACGAATGGCAGTGGCGGTTGGCGCATTGGTCCATGATTGCCGTGGCTGGGTAATGCTAACCGACGAAGTGCCACTACCGCCGGTCCAGAGGTATCCATAGAAAGCGATGCCGATGCCCAGTTTGGCCGGAGCGACTCCGTTGGTGAGGAAGTTTTTCACCGCGCCGTCCACGGAGGGGAGCAAGTTGCCGTTGCTTGGAAAACGGTAGCCGCCATCATAGATGGGCGAATTAAACCATGTCACCCAGCCGTCCCACGGGCCGGACAAGTCGTAGGTCATTATGTTGATCTGGTCAAACTGGCTTTGAAGCGCGGCATACATCACGTATTGCGCGGTCGGAGAATCTCCGTAAGGCGGATAAGCACCGACCGCCGCCGTCAGTAATTTATGTTGCGGAAATCCGTTCAGGGCGGAGCGCAGACCATTCACCAGGTTGGTGTATTGCTGGGTATCGGCGGAGGGGAGCGGCTCCCAATCAATGTCCACGCCATCGTAACCCCGGCTCGCCATGAAATTCGTGAGGTTGTTGATAAAAGCGGGCAGATTGGCGATGCTGGTTGCTCCCTGAAATTCACTTTCGGTCTCACTACCACCGACACAGATGAGCACTTTTTTTCCGGCGGCATGGGCTCGCGACACCACATCTGCGGAGTTGCCGGCGGTGATACTGTTGGCACTGCTATCCAGAGTGCCGTTTGAGTTCGGCCCGACTGAAAAATGGATGACATGGGTCAGCGTGGTAAAATCAATATTAGATGCCGGCATGGAAGCCTGCTCCCATCCCGGATAGTAACCCACCCTCCAAATCTCGGTGTGGGCAATAATGGAAAGAAGGCACAATACACCAATTGAAAGAGCCACCTGCCGCTTTCGGTCAAACCACTTGGGACTAAAATTCATGAGCCACAATAACACAAAAACTTTGCCTGTCAGTTCCAAGGGGCGCAAATCAGTTTTTGAACACACAATAGCCATTTGAAGGAGGCATCGGATAACCGTTTTCGGCGCAATAGGTTGTTAATGGCCAGACACCCGCGCCTTTTGCGAAGTTACGGAAAGGCGAGTGCCAACGACGTCCTCCAAGTTGCAAAAACATCAATGATTTTGGCTTTTTTAAAAACATCCTTCGCCAACCTGTTCAAAAACTGATTTGCGCCCGTTCCGAGCTTACTTGAGCACCGTGGTCACGCTTTGCAAGTTGACGTAATCAGGATTGGAAGGCGAGTTGACGTTGAATGGAACTGGGTATGTAGTGCGACCGTCCATCAGTTTGTAAATTTCAGAATGGCCGTCACAAAATGAAAGTCCATAGCCCCGATTGTGCCGGGTCGCCGGAAAGTCACAGAAAGGACGTTTGCTGGTCATATCCACCAGGAAGAATCCATCGTTGATGCTCAATTCGTGTTCATCAATCATATACCACGTTGAAGATGATGCCCGAACGTCACTATCCTTCAGATAGGCGCGATACTTGTCTGACCCGGGAGTTCCATAATAGGCAGCATTTTCTGCATTCGTGGATCCCACCCAGGCATTCATCGAGCAACTGCGCACTTTGGGAATACCGCCGACCAAGGTGAGATCCGAAGGACAATGATATATGGCTAAACTATTATTGTAAGGCCAGAAGGTTCCCGTGGTAATACAAAGTTGATTGGTGGAATCATGCACCCCGGGAGTGACTTGTCCGTAAGCAGGATTATCACTCATATCGCCCTGAATCCACGAACCGATTGACGCCGGATAGATTCCTATATTTTTGGCGTATCGGCCATCATTATCACCGGCATACATTACGCCGCACAAATTCAACTGCTTCAGATTGCTCAAACATTGAATTCGCTTTGCCGTGTCTTTTGCTTTGGCCAGGGCCGGGAGGAGCATGGCTGCGAGAATGGCAATGATGGCAATCACGACCAGAAGTTCAATCAATGTAAAAGCCGGCTGGCGGAGGCGAATAACCGGGGAAAGGAAAGTGTTCCTCGATGTTTGGCTCGTTAGCATATTGACACTTCTATTGCTGTGTATTGGCCGGGATGACAAGACCACCCCGGCCAATGAATTCAAGACATCATTGTTAATTACTGTAGCTGGGCGCGATAAAACCGCTGCGTCCCAACCACCGAGTTCGTATAGGGCGACGTTGCCCCGCTGACATTGACATATGGCCCAATGACATTTGTTGACGATTGAAGCGTGCCCGTCGGCCAGGTTATTACTATATTGCTGCCGGAACTCACAATGGAGAGGTGAGTCGTATTCAGTAAATGGTTCTGAATCTGTTGCGGAGTAAGCACTTTATTATAGATGGCCACATCATCCATTGTGCCGTTGAACGGATTAAAGCCAGCGTCAGAGCGCCAGGCGAGAGTAACGGGACCACTCGCACCGGGGTCATGATTTTGATTATAATTATAATTATAATCAAGGCTGCCGCTGGGCACATTCCCGTTCTGAACGAATCCGCTGTCGGTCCCTGAAGCTTTCGCCACGCCATTGACATACAAAGTGAACGTCGTGCCGTCATAGGTGAGCACGATATAATACCACTGGCCGGCAACGATGGCGTCCGGGTCGGTAAGCTGAACGCCCGTCCAATAACCATTGTAAGGCCACCAGGACCAATTGTTGCCGCCCGTCTGATAAACCAGCCAACCGGTTGGGCCGGCGCCCCATGGATTACTCATGGATGAAAGCGCGGTGCGATAATCATTGCCATTGGCCGCGGTCGTGGCGGGCTTAAACCAGCCTTCCACCGTGAACGCGCCCGGCGGATTGATTTCAATAGCATAAGGAATGCTGACCGTCGCCCCGTTTACGACGCCCAAGGCCCCGTTGGTGCTGTGCGGAATACCCGTGGGTGCGTCAAATGTGAAGCTGCCCGCCCCCGGAAGATAGGTTCCGTCAAAACTGCCGACAGTATCAACCGCCGTGGTGCTGTCAGTCGGCTCGTCCAGTTGCCAAAACGCGACCGGGCCGTCGGCCACCACCACTTTGGCGTAGCCAGTGACCGGAACGGTGACTGCGCGAGCCTGAACATTCAGCGTAGCCGAACCGCTGTCAATGGAGGTGTAAGGATTGATGACACTGACATAGTAGGTCGCGCCGTCGTTGGTCAACTGGACATTTGACAACCACAACGTCTGATTGGTGGCACCCGGGATCACGCTAGCGTCTCCATTGTGCCATTGATAGGTTATCGGCAGCGCGCCCTCGGCCACAATTTCAAACGCCGCCGCACTACCGACGTTGCGGATGATGGAAGTCAGCGGGGCGTCAATCAGCAGGCCGGTTGAAACAGTGAGGGTCACCACGCTGCTGGTTATGGAGCCGACCGAGTTGGTGATAATGACTTTGTACGTAGTGGCGTCGTCCGCGGGAGTGCAGGTAAAGGTTAGAAAATTATTGGCCCCGGAGGCCACCAACGACGTTCCCTTGTACCAAAGGTATGTCAGCGGAGCCGTGCCGTCAGCGACGACGCTGAACTGCACTGTGTGTCCCGCGTAGGCATTGGTTGACATCACATCCGTCAGAATTGAGGGTGGCAGAGCCGTCGCGCGGAAAGAGTTGGTTCCGACTTGATAGTGGGTCAAAACTTGAGCCGCCGTCAGCGCGTAGGTATAATAGGCGAATTCGTCCACGCCCCCATCGAAGGCTCCATATCCGGATGAGTCGCCACGATAGCCCAGAGCAATAGGATTAACTCCAGAATTATTAACGGAATTGGCCGTATAACCGCTGGCGTTCTGGGTGCCTATCAGCACGCCATTCAGGTAAAAGCTCATATTGGCTCCATCATAGGTGCCGACCAGGTGATACCAGTTAAACAGAGTAATGGCTGGGGAGGTAATCCAAACACCGCTCGCTGTAATGCAGGCAAAGGTGCTCGGCGACCCCGGCGTCTGATAAACATACCAGCCAGATTGGGTTGCAGTGCCCCAGCCGGAAAAGTTGCCGATCGGACAGCGATAGTTAACCGGGTCGGTGCTGATCGGCCGAGCCCAAATCTCGAAGGAAAACGGAGCTTGCTGGTTGAGTTCCGGATAATAGCCAGCGGTGACAGAAGCAGATTGTCCCGCCGACAGACCAATGGAATTGGTGTCTATGCCAGACTGTCCCAGCACCGGGTAGCCGCCGCTGAAATTGTAAACGCCGGGAAACAGTCCTGAAGCGCTGCTATCCACAGCGGTTGTGCCGGAGGTTTCCTCCAGACGGTAGTAAGCGATGGGGTTGTCCGCCAGGATTGTGCTGGGATAATCTGCCGCATTCGCGGTGCGGACACCTGACAATACCAACGCCGCCACGAACGGCAGCATCTGCTTTTTCCACATGGTTGATTTTCTTGTTAATTTCATAGGCTCATGGACGTTTAAGGTTTTTGATGTTTGCTTTTCCATTTTAATTATTATTCCCATTCTGTCTACCCCCTGTATTGGGGGGTGGAGCAAAGCTGCCGCCGGCGGTTTTCCGCCGCATTCATCGCGTGCAAACCAGCAAACTATTTTTCCAAATATCGGATGACCGCTTCCGTGCGGGTGCGCACATTAAGCTGCTTAAAAAGCTTTTTGATGTGTCCATGCACCGTCCAGACACTGATGCCCATTGCCTGCGCGATTTCCTTGTCCACAAAACCTTTGCTTAAAAGTGCCAGCACCTCACGTTCGCGGCGGGTGAGCTTGGCCAGCGTCGAATTGTCATGGACGGAATGTAATTGAAGCAGCTCTTGAAAATAATATTTAACGCGCAGCAGAAAATCCTCTGTCATCAACTCCGAACGGGAGGTGACGCTTAAAATCGGCTCCAGCAGCCGATCCGGCTTGACCCGTTTGACCAAATAACCGCTGGCACCTCCCGGCGTGGAAACAAACATCTGGTCGCCGTCCACATGAACCGAATAGGTGAGGGCCGGCACTCCCGGTTGAATGGGGGCGATGGTGCCGGTGGATTTGAAGCCGATGCGGCCGGCCAGATTATGGTTCAAGAGAACCATGCGGGGCTTGTGGAGAGCCAGGGCACGGGTGAAGGATTCCACCGAGTCGCAGGGAACGCTGCCAAATCCGGCTTGCTGGTCAATGCTCCAGCACAAAGCCCGGCGAATGCCCGCATCCAGTTCAACCACCAGCACGCGCTGCCGGTTGGGATTGGCCGGCAAAGAATCAGATGCCAAGCCTGCCCGCTTTCCCACCAACGTGTGAATGGTGGTATAAGTCCACAACACCGGGTTCATACACCACTCGAAGCTCACGATCAACTCGCGGGGAAAATGCTGGAAGACACTGTTCCAACCTTGCTTCACTGCCATCTGATAAATCTGGGCTGCTTTGGCGGCGGCCGTCTCCAGGTCTGGTGTGCCGAGCGGAAAAAAATAACCCACCCCGGCATGATCAATGCGCGTGGCCAGATCCTGCTCTGATTCACCAGGGGCCGGAAAGCGATAGCGTCGGAGAATCAAACGATCTTTCCAATTGCACTTTTTGACCTTGCCGGTTGACTCAACATTCGCAAAACCTGCATTGGGATGTTGCTTGGACATCGGCTTCATGAAAAAGCTTTTGTCCGCTGCCGTCAACCCGCAACCGGACAATTATTATGCAGCAGCAATTATAAATTTGCTTTCTTCCGCACCCGCCACCTGGAAGCCACCCGACCTGACAACCTGTTTTGCCGCCTCATTCCAAAACGTCAGACATTGCTTCAACCGGTTGTTTCTCCAGCTGGCGTTTGGCTTGGAATCCACTTTTGGCAATGGGCGATGAAACCGCGCGGAAAGGCTCCCATTCCGGCTGGTTCTCGAAAACCCAGTGATAATAATCCGATTCCTTGAGCTGGCTGCCCGCCGCCTCGTCCAAGATAAGTGTGCATTCGGGATGCAACTGCAATGCGGTGGCCGAAATCATACTGGTGATCGGGCCTTCAACGGCCTTGGCGACAATCGCCGCTTTTTCCTCGCCGGTGGCCAGCAAGATGCAGCAGCGGCAATCCAAAATAGAACCAACCCCCATCGTAATCGCGCGATGCGGCACCAGCTCGGGCCTGGGAAAAAGCGGCACATTCTGGGCGCGCGTCACCGGCGAAAGAATCTTCACCCGCGTGCGCGAGCGCAGCGCGGACAGAGGTTCGTTGAAACCCAGATGGCCATTTTGACCAATGCCGAGCAGTTGGAGATCGATGCCGCCGTTCCCGGCAATCAGCCGTTCGTAATTTGCACATTCGGCGACCAAATCCGCCGCCATGCCATCGGGCAGATGCGTATTCTGCAAATCAATGTTCACTTGCAAAAACAAGTGGTGATTCATGTAGTGCCGGTAGGAATTGGCATGGTTGCTTGACAGGCCGACGTATTCGTCGAGGTTGAACGTGCGACCGGCCGAGAAATCGAGACCTTCCTCACGGTGCATTTGGACAAGTCGGGCATAGACCGATTCCATCGTGCGTCCCGTGGCCAGTCCCATCACCAAGCACGGATTGTCCCGCAATTCCCTGGCAATAACCCGCGCCACCAAGTCGGTAGCGGCATCCGCATTTGGTCGAATGACGACTTCCATAAAAGTTAGTTTAGTAAAATTATATTGATATATTGACCTCTTGGATTACAAAAGGCCGCTGTTCAGATTGAAATGTTATCGAAGGCGGTCATTGCAACAACCCCCCTGAATTGGGGGTTGAATAAGCGGGGCTGCCTGTGAAAAAGTTGGCGCGTGCGATGCGCTTTGTGTTTGATTGCACCGGAATTACGATGAACCCCTATCATAACTTTGTTTCCTCTTTTGCCCAACTCGTCACGGCGGGGAAATCACTGCCCTTGGGTGGCATTCCTCCACACCACAAACCCAAACCCCTGCCGAATGTGCCTGCGGCCATCATCTTTTCGCCGCACCCGGACGATGAGTGCCTCATCGGCGGCCAGGGCGGCAAACAAATCAGCGCCACTGAAAATCCGGGCAGCCGGCTTGATTTGATCCGTTGAAACCGCATCCGAAACCGCAATCCAAATAAAATATATGAACGAGAATCATGGCGCGACGAAGCCGGGTTACAATCGTTTTCTCCTGCTCGTCGCCGGACTCGGCGGACTGCTTTACGGCGTGGACGTGGGAATTATCGCAGGCGCGCTGCCTTATTTGGAAGCCACGTCCGGCCTGAATGCCGGACAACTTTCATTTATCGTCGCCGCCGTTTTGCTCGGCAGCGTGATTTCAACTTTGTTCGCCGGGATGCTCGCCGACTGGCTTGGCCGGAAAAAAATGATGGCGTTGAGCGGCATCCTTTTTGTCATCAGCATTCCGATGATTGCGCTGGCGCAAGGCTACTGGCCGCTCGTTTTGGGCCGCTTGCTGCAAGGCATCAGCGCGGGATTGATTGGCGTCGTCATTCCGCTTTATCTCGCCGAATGTTTGAGTGCATCGAATCGCGGCAAAGGCACGGGCATTTTTCAATGGCTGCTGACGTTTGGCATTTTCGCGGCGACGATCATCGGCCTTTATTTCAGCCATCGCGTTGATGAAGTGGCAAAACTCGGCGACGCGGACAAACTGTTTGCGTTCAAGGATACCGCGTGGCGCGGCATTTTCTGGGTTTCGCTGCCGCCGGGAATTTTATTTGTCATCGGCAGCTTCATGGTCGCCGAATCGCCGCGCTGGTTGTTTCGACGTGGCAAAATTGACGCCGCGCGCGCCGCATTGCTTCGTTCGCGCACGGACGAACAGACGGAAATTGAATTGAAGGAAATGGCAGAAACGGTTGCCGCCGAAAAAGCAAAAACTTCCACCGGCGACAAAATCAAGGAATCGCTGCTGCGCCGGAAATATGTCGTCCCGTTTTTGCTCGCGTGCGTCATCCTTGCGTGCAATCAGCTCACCGGTATCAATTCCATCATCGGTTACAACGCGACGATTCTCATTCAGGCTGGTCTTTCTGATCTTCACGCGCATCTTGCCAACACGCTTTTCACGCTGATCAATGTTATCGCCACCTTCGGCGCCGTCCTGCTCGTGGATCGCAAGGGAAGAAAATTTCTGCTCACGCTCGGGAGTGCCGGAATCATCGTTTCACTTTTATGCGCGGGAATTCTGTTTCACAAAACCGAGGCAAGGCGGATTGACGTAAAAGATTCTGTGCAAGCGATGGTGACGACGAATCAAATGCTCGCGCTCGCATTTAATGAAATGACAGCCACGAATTTTCTCGCCGGGAAAAATTTCAGCGACCAGCCCGCTTCGCTCGTCATCATTTATTCCTATGGCGATTTTCACGGCGCGACAACTGCCATTCGCTCCGACGACCAAACCGCAAAACCGGTTGAAATCACACGCGAAAGTTTAGTTCCAACTAATCGGTTTGCGGTTTTCATGTCGCATCCGTTTGCAAATTTCGCCGCCGCAACGAATGCTCCGCTGAAAATTGAAAACGCGCTCATAACGCCCATGCCGGATGAGCGGAACGGCTGGTTGACGGCAATTTGTCTTTTCGTTTTCATGTCATTTTTCGCCGTCGGGCCGGGCGTGTGCGTCTGGCTCGCGCTTTCCGAATTGATGCCGACGCGCATCCGTTCCAACGGCATGAGCATCGCGCTGCTCATCAATCAGGCCGTCTCGACGACCATCGCCGCCATTTTCTTGCCGACCGTCGGCAAATATGGTTACTCGACGATGTTCTTCGCGTTCGCCGGCTTCACGGTGATTTACTTTGTCACCGCCGCATTTTTCCTGCCGGAGACGAAGGGGAAAACTTTGGAAGAAATCGAAGAACATTTTGAAGGACGAAAATAAACCGCATGCGCATTGACCGTTTGAAAATCTAAAAACTCAAATGAAAACTAAAATCGCCGGGCTGGTCTTTCTGTCGTTCGCGGCCACAATTTTTGCCGCCAACATTAATACTTTGGCCATCATTCCGCTGCCGCAAAGCATCGCGTTGCACGATGGCACGTTCAACCTTGCCGCCGGCACGCGCGTCTATGTGGATTCCGCCTCGCGGGCGACCGGAAAATTTTTGACGGAACGGCTGCGTCCGTCCACCGGTTATCCGCTCAAGACCAGCACGAAATACTTTGGCAGCACGGCCATCCCCGGCGGCATTTTGCTCACGACCAAAAATGCGGATACGAAGCTCGGCCCCGAAGGCTACGAACTCACCGTCGCCATGAATTCAATTGTCATCCGCGCGCCGACGCCGGCGGGTTTGTTTTACGGTGTGCAAACGTTGTTCCAATTATTGCCGCCGGAAATTTTTTCCACCAACCTCGTAACCAACGCGGACTGGCAAATACCCTGCGTTCAAATTGAGGACTGGCCGCGCTTCAAATGGCGTGGATTCATGCTCGACGTGAGCCGTCATTTTTTCAGCAAGCCCGAAGTCGAAACTTTTCTCGACGCGATGGCGATGCATAAGATGAACGTGTTTCACTGGCATCTGACGGACGATCACGGCTGGCGCATTGAAATCAAAAAATATCCCAGGCTCACCCAGGTCGGCGCGTGGCGCGCGGTCGGCGGCTTCGGCTTTGACCCCAAGTCCACCACCGCTTACGGTCCGGACGGGCGCTATGGCGGATTTTATACGCAGGACGACGTTCGCGACGTGGTGAAATACGCGGCGGCGCGGCACATCACCATCGTGCCGGAAATCGAAATGCCCGG
>OBLW0100004409.1_pt1 | contig 10728 bp, 9 predicted proteins | sample 1520161 | NCBI WGS metagenome assembly OBLW01 (sample SAMEA3539309, study PRJEB22396) | soil metagenome | biome: tundra; feature: field; material: soil | place: USA | collected 2010-05 | depth 0.15 m
ACCGAGATCTACACTCTTTCCCTACACGACGCTCTTCCGATCTGGTGGAGTTCTTCGCCGACAAAATACCCGCCTTCGATCTCCTCTGGAATGCGTTACATACGTTCATCCGCGTGCCGGTTGCCGCGCTCCTGGCGTATCAGGCCACCGCCGCGCTGAGCCCCGGCGAGCGCCTCCTCGCCACCCTCGTCGGAGGCGCGATCGCCCTCGCCGCGCATGGAGGCAAGACCGCCGCCCGCGCCATCGTCACCCCGTCGCCCGAGCCCTTCTCAAACATCACGCTAAGCCTCGGCGAAGACGTCGTGGCCGTCTTTCTCACCTGGATGTCCACCGTGCAGCCGGTGTGGGCCATCTCTATTGTCATGACCCTGCTTCTGCTCATCGTCCTCATGGTGCGATGGGTGTTGCGCGCAATGCGGTCACTGTTCAAGGGAGCGGAACAGGAACTCGCGCACTGACCCCCCGGCCCGAAAAATCAGCCGTCTCTTTCGCGTAACCGTCGTCTTTTCGAGCTGTTACACGCGACCACTGCGACTTGCGGCCTGAAAGCGAACCAGTCTCGATAACGCCCGGCTGCGGCTTACAAGCATCGCCTAAGTCCCTCGTTAGCCGCAGGATGCGCAACTTCTCACTCACGCAGAAAGCCTCGCCGGGCGCGGCCGGGGCTTTGTCCCCTCATTGAATACGGAAAATGGGCGCGAGGGGAAGAAGTGCCGTTATATTGTTGTGTAGTCAAACCATAGCGAGCATCCAGGGCTCGAATATCACGGGCTCGGATCAGAGACTGACTGCCTGCAGAAGGATGAAGACAGCATGGAATCGCAAAGGTTCTGTGTATACAACCTGACTCGGGAAAGTCTCCTCGGCCTCGAAGTTGCGGAAGTCGACAGCACGGCCGAGTCCTTGAAAAAGCTCATCGAATACCTCTTCGCGTTTGCTGAGAAGGGTCTCTGGCTCGCGCCCTACCGCGGCATTCCTTCGGTTCCCGGATTGGCCCCCTTCGATCTCGTCTGCCTGGATGAGGACTATCGGGTCATTCAGGAAGTTGAGTTGTTCTCAACCGCCGGCTATGTCCAGATTGAATCTCAAACCGCGAGTGCGCTGGTGTTGCCGGCGCACACGCTTCACTCGTCGCACACGCAACCTGGAGATCAACTCGTGATCTGCTTTCCCGAAGAAATGGAAAGGCGTTTTGAGCGTATTCCCGGTCAAGGCAGCCGCGTTCGCTTCGTACCGAGAGGAGATGCCCGGCCGACAACGCTAAGCGGCAACGGTCTGGCTCCGCCGGATTCGGTGTTGGACGAGCGCCTGCGGCAGGAGCAGCTCGCCACCCAGATGCTGGAGCAGACCGAGGAGGCCGACTCCCAGGAGATCCAAAAAAGGTCCTTGAAAAGCCGCTTTTTGCGCATGCTGGTACCCGATCGCCGCCGAGCCAGCCGCTATCCGGCACCGGACCTGGTGGCTTACCGCTGGACCGGCGCCACTCCGCAGGCGCAGCGTGTCGCTGACATCAGCGATACAGGGATGTTTCTGCTGACCCAAGAGCGGTGGCTGCCGGGGACGATGATCACAATGACGCTGCAGAGGGCAAACACGACTGGTCAGGATTCAGCCGATTCTCTTGCCGTGCAGACGAGAGTCGTGCGCTGGGGAGCAAATGGCGAGGGCCTCGACTTTGTGCTATCCAACTTCGGGGAGGTTGAACGCGAGCAGACCTGGCGTCAGGGCGGCACCAGCAAAAAGGCTCTCAAGAGATTTTTGCAACCGTTAACTGATCGCGGCTAACCCGTGTTGCGCCAATAGTCCCGAGACACGCTCGGCGTTTTCGTGAAGTCATTTGCCGGCCGCGGCGCCTGCTGTTCCCTGCTTCATCAGCTCGGCTTCCGCCGCATTCCACGAGATTTGCCCCGGAAGCGGCTTGAACTGGGACTTGTCATCGTCCTCTAACTGCGAGATGTCCTTGAAAAGCAAGGCATTCCCCTGGATATGAACATGGGTCCCGGTGATCTGCCAGATTGAGGGCCCGGTTTCGCGCCGCTCCACATCGAATGTGCCGCCCTCCTTCAGGTCCCCGAACAATCCCCAACCAAATTTGACGTCATGGATCAGTCGCCCCTTGAGGCTCACTATGCGGAGCTGCCTGTCGTCGACCAACAGGTCGCCTTCCATGGCGGCAAAGACCCGGGTCTCCCAATCCGGCGCCTTAAAATTGGGATCCGGCTTGAAGTGCAATGTCGTTTGGTTATTATGCGTACTGCTAATAGACCAGATAAACGCATTCGGCAAGAGTTTGAGCATCTCTTCCGCCTGCTGGTCGTCATGTTGACCGGATTTGCGCTGCTTCGCCTGCGCTTGCGGATTGAGGATGAAGCGATCCATCCTGGTGCGCTGCGCGGCAAGCGGGAGTGGCTGACCATTCTCCTCCAGCACGCGATGCAAGCTGCCCTGGCCTGTATCGGCCACCCATTGCTTTACCGACTTGCCGGGAGTGCGGTCGATATCGAAGTAGATCCAACGGGAATGATCGTTGCGATCGGCCGCCAGTTCCGTTTGTACGGCGCGCTCGACAAACTGTTTTGGATTCTGTGCCATGGCCGCTATCGATTGTCCAGCCAGAAGCGCCCAGAAGATCAACCGTATACCGCAGCGCACTATTCCGAGCTCCTTTTCGCAGGTCACCATTCCTTTAGATGCGAGCAAGACGGCGGACTATGGAGGGTCTCTAGACGCCAGCGAGTTTACTGAAGTCATCGGAATCGCATCATCCACCTTTGATTGTGGAATGTAGAATCCCCTCCATCCAGAGTTGCCCGGGCCGCTAAACGAAGGCGCACCCCAAACCGGAATCTCTGTGTAGAAGGAAAATTGCGCTTCGTGAAGGACTGAGTTGTTGGTTCGGAACTTCGCCCTGCGCCGCCTGCGCGATTTTTATGCGGATGCCGCCAGCAAGGGACGCGCGATTGTCACCTGCCTTGTTTGATCGGAGATTTCCCATCAGATCGGTATATCATCGCGCACTTCTTATAGCCGGCACCAACGGATCGGGTTCTGTACTGAATGCCAAGACACGAAAGGCGCCAACCTGTAACTCCGGCGGCGCCTCTCTTGCGGCTGGAAATCGCTGCCTTAAACGAAGTGGCCGAATCCCTGGACTTGCATCTCTTCCATCTGTTGCTTGAACTGCTCCATCTGCTTCGGATCGAGTTTGAAGTCTTCCGGGTTGAAGTCCTTGCGGAACTGTTCCATCTGCTGCTTGAATTCGTCCATCTGCTTCTGGTCGAATTGGAAGCCCTGGCTCTTGAGGCTGTCACGCAGTTGTTCAGCCAGCTGCTGCAGTTCCTCGGCTTCCTTGGGACTTATGCCGAAGTCCTTGGATCCGAGTTGTTGCTGCAGTTGCTTCTGGAACTCCTGCATCTGCTGGGCAGTTTTGTCACTGTCAACAGCAAACTGTTGCGCCATCTGCGCCGCGAACTCCGGGTCAAGCTCTGCGACCAGCGGGCAGTCTCCCTCGGGGAACAGGTCTTCCAGCTCGGCGTGGCGATGCTTTGAATCCACCTGCAAGGTGAGCGTCTGCTGCTTGCGGTCACGCAGGATGGTCACCTGCACGGGCTTGCCCTGGTTCGAGCGAAGCGCTCGGTCCCAATCGGCGGTGGTGGCAATGCCTTCGGTGCCGACCTTGAGAATCACGTCGAAGGCCTTGATCCCGGCCGCGGCGGCTTCGCTTTTGCGAGCCACCTGCTTCACCATGAGCCCGCTCGGCACGCCCAGGTATTCCGACATCTGCGAAGTGAGCGGCTCAACCAGCGCACCCACATTGAGGCTGCTGCCGAAGAACGGCATGTGGAAGCCGCCCGACAGCGGCACGTCGCCTCCGCCCGTAAGAATGCCCATGCCCGGAGCCGGCGAAAACTCGTCGCTGCTGTCGCCGAGCTTGTTCCACACGTCGTGCTCCATCTTCTTGTGATCGACGAGCTCAACAGCAATGGTTTGCGTGTTGCCATCGCGGCTGATAAGCAGGCTGACTTTGCGGCCCGCGGGAATTTCGCGAAGCATGCGGCTGAATTGTTCGGCGCCCTCGACGGGCTGCCCGTTCAATTGCAGCACTACATCGTTCACGTGGATGCCGGCTTGTGCCGCGGGAGCGTCGTGATCAATTAGCGTAACAACCGCGCCGCGGACGTCTTTGAGCTTGAGCTTCGGCGCGGAATCGTTGTCCACGTCGCCCACTAATACGCCCAGGTAGCCCTGTGAGGTGGAGTGCAGGAGCGGACTGGGGCCCTCTATCATTTGAGCGATCCCGGATGACTGCGCCCCGGCGCCAGGCGGCGCCACAGCAATGCCCATTCCCAGCAGCATGGCGACTGCGAAACGATGATACGGCCTCAAAAAGTAGTTCATGGTGTTTCTTCTCCCGAGTTTTTCGTACCCGGACCCACACTCTATATGGACGGTGCGAAGGCCCAACGGGTAGTTCTTACTGAATCTCCGGCGCCCGGCTCAGTACTTGCCGGGACACATTACGGATTTGGGGGTTCTGATCTGAAGTGGCAACCGTCGACAACACCTGGCGCACGCTGGTGTCGGCCTCAACCGGCTCCAGAATATTAATGGCTGAGGTGCGGATGCGGGGATCGCCGTCGTTCAAAAGCGCCTCAAGCACAGCATCACGCACCCGAATGTCCTCCGCGACATAGGGCTCCAGCCCCTTCAGCGCCTTTTCGCGCACGCCCTCATTCTTGTCGTAGCGGAGCGCCACCATTAGCGCATCGCGAATGCCCGCCGGGTTGCAACTGTGGCCTGCACGGCATTCGGCGGCAAGCAGACCCACCGAGTCGTCGCGCACACCGGCCGAGGCCGCGTCTTCCGAGGCCATCATCAGCAACTGGCGGATGGCCGGATCGTCCAGCGAACCCTTGATGTGCTGCGGAACCACCTGGTTGTAGCGAACCTCAACCTCTTCGCTGTTAGGCTGCTGCACGATGCTGGAGATGCTGGCCACGTCTGCGGGAACAATCGCTGCCCCCTGCGAGGCGCCGGCAACCTGGCTCTGTCTCGTGGCGGTGTGCGCCGCCCGACCCTGCGCATATTCATAGCCCGCCAGGCTGCCCGCGCCCGCACCGACAACCAGCAACAAAAAGGCCGCTACGGGCGCGGCCTGCAGGCTGGCAACGTTATTGATCAGGCGGGTGCTCAGGCGCTCATACCAGCGCTTGGGCGGCAGGGCGTCCAAAGCTTCCTCAAGCCGCATCCGGGAGCGCGCCACCAGGTTGGCGGGCGGCTCAATCATCGGGTGCATGGCAGCCAATGTCCTCAACGCCAGCATCTGTTCGCGCTCTTCAAGGCACCCGGCGCAGGCCGTCAGGTGCCGGTCCAACTCGTGCATTTCTTCATCAGGCAGCTCCCCATAAGCCGCCAGCACGATTCTCTCGTGAGCTAGTTCGCAATTCATCTCAGTTCGTCCTTCCAGCCTCAATCAGTAACGCCACGTCCGAAATTCCGTAGTCCAAAAGGACCAGCAGGACGCTTCACCGCAATCCCGCCAGTTGTGTTCTCAACTTCTTTGTCGCCCTGAAGAGCGTATTCTTAGCGGTTTCTTCCGTGGTGTTCAACATTTCTCCGATGGTGCGCAGGCGGAGACCCTGGTAGTGCTTCAGCTCAAAAACCATGCGCTCGCGCGGGGTGAGCTTGCCCAGCGCGGCTTGAATCTTTTCGCCCAGCTGCTTGCGGTCCAGTTCTCTGGCGGGATTTGAAAACGCCCGGTTGTCCGAGACTGAAGCCAGCAAGTCGATCTCGTCGCCGGAGTGATCGAGCATCACCGCCTGATCCTCACGGCGGGTCTTGCGCCGCCGCAACTGGTCGAGGCACAGGTTGGTCACGATCCGGTAAATCCAGGTGTAGAAGGAGCACTCGAACCGGAAGTTTCCGATATACCGGAAAGCTTTCAAAAACGCTTCCTGGTAGATGTCTTCGGCATCGTGCTCGGAGCCGGTGAGGTGCAACGCCAGGCGCAGAACCTGCTGTTCGTACTGGCGCACCAAGGCGTCAAAGGCCACACGTGACCCTGCCTGTGCCTGACGAATCAATTCCATCTCCGGCGCGCGGGCTTCCAGGCGCTCCTGCGCGCGGTTCGGTCCGTCCATTGCCCTCGATGCAGCCATCCCTTGGGAGGATTGTACCCTCCTTGTGGCTGACCATGCTAAGGGTGCCGGCGCTCCGGCCGGGGACAAGGGGTAGATCGTAGCTTCACTTGCCATCGAATCTCCGCTCCGGCTATCGAGAACAGATGCACTCAAGTAGACGCGCCCAGTCCCGCTTGGTGAGCGCGGCAAGACCCTGGACCTGCCTCCGCCCATTACACTGGTCACTGATGAGCGAAAATCTCTTTTCAGCCCTTGAGAGCGCCGGCTCCGAAGCAGGAGGATTGTACGTTGCCCATTGCGATGGCGGTTCGCGCGGCAATCCTGGACCGGCAGGCTATGGTGCAGTGATTGAAGACCCCGAAGGCCGCGTGGTGGCGCGCCTGAGCGAGTACCTGGGTCGGCAGACCAACAACTATGCCGAGTACAAGGCGCTGCTCGCAGTGCTGAACTGGGCCCTCCAGCACGGCGTGGAGAAATTGCGGGTCATCTCCGACTCGGAGCTGATGGTGAACCAGATGAAGGGCCGCTACAAGGTGGCCAGCCCCGGCTTGCGCCCGTTATGGGAAGAGGCCAGGCGGCTCTCTGAGAGCCTGGAGCGCTTTGAGATTCGCCACACTCTGCGCGGTGGCAACCAGGAAGCCGACCGACTGGCCAACCTGGCCATGGACAAGGGCATGGGCAAGATGGCAGCAGGCTCCAGGTAATCGATCCAATCCATTACACTTGGCCGATGCCTCACGTATGAACCGGGCCGGAACTCTATGGAGTTCCGGCCCGCCTGGCTTTATGCTGCGGCCTTGCGGCTTCAGCTCTTCTTGCCGATGTCATTGCGCCACGCATGGCCGTCCCGTTCGAGCAGCCGGTCAGCGCAATCCGGCCCCCACGAGCCGGCAAAGTAGTTGGGAAACGCCTCTGGCGCTTTATGCGCCCAAGCCTGCAGGATCGGGGTATAGAGTGCCCAGGTAATCTCCACGCCATCACGATGCGCGAACAGCGTCTGATCGCCCAGCATCGCGTCGAGCAGCAGCCGCTCATAGCCGTTGGCGCTCGATGTACCGAAGGCCGCGGCGTAGTCGAAATCCATGTTCACCGGGCAAACGTTCATCTCCGGCGAAGTCGGCACCTTGGCCCCAAAGCGCAGTGCGATTCCTTCGTTCGGCTGAATGCGGATGGAGAGCAGGTTCGGCTGAATCTCCTGGCACGGGCCGCTCGACTGCATGCGGTTGAAGATCAAAAGCGGCGGCTGCTTGAACTGGATGCTGATCTCCGTGGCGCGTCTCTTCAGTCGCTTGCCTGCGCGCAGGTAGAACGGCACGCCCGCCCAGCGCCAGTTCTCGATCTCCAGGCGCACCGCGGCGTAGGTCTCCGTGGGCGACTCGGGATTGACCCGCTCCTCATCGCGATAGCCGACGACCTTGTGACCTTCCACCACGCCCGGCCCATACTGGCCGCGTACGGTGTTGAGAATCGGCACAGACGGAATCGACTGCCACACCTTCACTTTTTCGCGGCGCACGCTCTCCGCCTCAAAGCTCGACGGCGGTTCCATGGTCACAAAGCTCAGCAACTCCATCATGTGGTTCTGCACCACATCGCGGAGCGCGCCGGCTTTCTCGTAGAACGGCCCGCGGCCCTCGACGCCCAGCGTCTCGGCGGCGGTGATCTGCACGTGATCAATATAATTCCGATTCCAGATAGGCTCGAAGATGCCATTGGCAAAGCGGAATACCAAAATGTTCTGCACCGTCTCCTTGCCCAGGTAGTGGTCGATACGGAAAACCTGGCTCTCCTGGAAAACGGCGTTGACCTGGTGGTTGAGTTCGCGCGCCGATTCCAGGTCGTGGCCAAACGGCTTTTCAATGACCACGGCCGCGTGCCCATGCTCCGGAGTCGCCATACCATGCGAACCCAGGTTCTCAATGATCTCCGCAAAAAACTCCGGCGCGGTGGCAAGATAAAAAAGGCGGTTGCCGCCGACGCCCTTTTCCGCGTCGATGCGCTCCAACTCGGCTTTGAGAGCGTCGTAATGAGCCGGGTCGTCGAAGTTCAGCGCAAAGTAACTGATGTTCTTGACGAATTCATCGAGTTTGGGATCGTCTGACTTTGCACCCCCGAACTCGATGATCCCTTCGCGCATATCGGCCGCGAACTCACCGCCCAGCGGGCGGCGCGCTACGCCGACGATGGCAAACTTCTTCGGAAGCAGCCCATTCTGCTCCAGGTGGAAGAGCGCGGGAAGCAACTTGCGCTTGGTCAGGTCGCCGGAGGCGCCAAAGATCACCATGATGGCCGGCTCGGGAATTCGCTCGCTGTGCGGCTGAATCTGGGAAAGGTCCTCCGGGCGGACTTTCATCTGCACTGTCGCCATAACTCTATCGACCTCCTGCTGACCCTGATCTCTGATCTCTGACGTTCAGTCCTTCTTCACTGCGTGCCCGCCAAATGCATTACGCATGATCGCCAGCATCCTGTCGGTGAAGTTGTTCTCCTCGCGGGAGCGGATGCGGCGAATAAGCGACTCGGTAATTACCGGCGCCGATACGTTCAGATCGATCGCCTCAAAGACCGTCCAGCGGCCCTCGCCGGAGTCGGCGACATACGGCTCGAGCCCGTCCAGCTTTGGATTCTTCGAAAGCGCATCGGCGGTGAGATCGAGCAGCCAGCTCCGCACCACGCTGCCGTAACGCCATATCTCAGCGATCTGGGGCAGGTCGAGGCTCATCTCTTCCTTCTTTTCAAGGATGGTGAACCCCTCCGCATAGGACTGCATGAGTCCGTATTCGATTCCGTTGTGAACCATCTTCACAAAGTGGCCCCCGCCCGCAGGACCGACGTGTCCCCATCCCCTGTCCTTACCGGGAGCGAGCGTTTCGAAGATCGGCCGCAAAAACTCGACGGCTTCCTTGTCGCCGCCAATCATCATGCTGTAGCCCTCTTTCAGGCCCCACACCCCGCCCGATGTGCCTACATCGACAAACTGAAAACCCTTGGCGGTCACTTCCTTGTAATGGCGCATCGAATCCTTGTAATTCGAGTTGCCGCCATCGATCAAGATGTCGCCGGGATTCAGCAGAGGTTCGAGCTTCGCAATTGTGTCGTCCACAGGCTTTCCCTGCGGCACCATGATCCATATCGCCCGGCGTCCCTTCAGCTTCTGCGTCATTTCATCGAGCGTTGCAGCGCCCACGTTGCCCGACTCGGTAAGCCGCATGACCGCTTCGGCATTGAAGTCAAACCCGACCACCTGGTGGCCTCCCAGCCGCAGCCGCTCCGCCATGTTGCCGCCCATCTTGCCTAAACCAATCATTCCGAGTTGCATATGAATCTCCTTCCAATCCGCTTTAAAGAACTCCCAAATTCATCAAGTCGCGGTGCAAAGTTGCCGCGCCTTCAAACCGAATCGTCTTCATTCCTTCTGATGCAGCGGTGGCCAGGTTCTCCACCCGGTCGTCGATAAACAAGATACGCCCCGCAGGCTTGCCAAGAATGTCGAGTGCCCGCCGATAGATGGCCGGTTGGGGCTTGCGCAATCCCAGAAAGCAGGAGCTGAACGCGAATTCGATGCAGCCCCGCAGGCCGAACGTCTCAAACCGGTATTCGTTTGGCTCCCGCGCCTCGTTGTTGAGCACTCCCACCATGCACTTATCCGATGCGGCAAGTTCCTTCAGGATTCCCAAGGCCCCATCGGGGAGTAACTGCGATTGCGCGCACATGGCTGCAAAAAACTCTGCATGTGAAAAATTGCGCGTTTCGCAGAAGACAGTCGCATCGAGATAGGCTCTCAGATCGATCAAGTCCCGTTCCCAGGCATCATAGGGCGCAGCCTGGCGGGCTTCGAACGCCGCACGGTCCAGGTGAAACTGGTCCAGCACCAACGAACGTTCGCAATGGTCCCAGCCATTGGTCAGCAGGACTCCGCCAACATCGAAGAGGATCACGTCGAAGGGGAACATCGGCGCCCTTTGGTTCTGTTTTCAGCGCTATTCTGCGCGGGTTCAGTTACTGTCTGATGAAGTTGAGCCGCAATGCGGACCGCGCTTCTCGTTCGTCCACATCGTCAGCGGGGATTGTTTGAGCCGTCTCCGCACTGATATCTGGCCTCGATGGCCAGCACTTTCTTGAATCGTCGCGTGAATCGTGGTTCGTTGGAGAGGAATTTGGCCTTCATGAATGCATCGACCAGTTCATAGGCCAGGGACGTACCGATGATGCGCGCGCCCAGCACGAGGACGTTCATATCGTCGTGCTCAACGCCCTGGTGCGCCGAGTAAGTGTCGTGGCACATCGCGGCGCGAATACCGGGAATCTTGTTCGCGGCAACGGAAACCCCCACACCCGAACCGCAGATCAGAATGCCGCGCGTTGCCTCTCCGCCGTTAATGGCTTCCCCCACCCGCTCGGCGAAGTCGGGATAGTCATCCTGCGGATCGACCTGGTAAGCGCCCATGTCGAGAATCTCGTGGCCGGCCTTGGTGAGATAAGCCCGCACCTCCTCCTTGAGAGGAAATCCGGCATGGTCGGAACTAATGACTAACTTCAAGATGAACTCCTTGGGCCTGCCCACTGATCCCTGATCCCTGATTCCTTT